>Ga0074195_1000132_pt1 | contig 176597 bp, 155 predicted proteins | sample EPASupsiteHSE623_FD_64525 | JGI IMG/M metagenome (GOLD analysis project Ga0074195, IMG submission 64525) | Bioremediated contaminated groundwater from EPA Superfund site, New Mexico - Sample HSE6-23 | ecosystem: Environmental > Aquatic > Deep subsurface > Groundwater > Contaminated ... | reverse complement strand
GTTGCCAGTTTGTGGGGAAGAACTGGCCGGAAAGCAAGAAGGAAGCCATTGCCGATCTGCTTTTTAGTCAGGAGCTAAAAGAAGACGGTTCGCCGAAAGGGATCGGATTGTCCATCTGGCGCTTTTACATTGGCGCCGGAAGCTCCGAACAGGGAACGGCCAGCGGGATCACGAGCGACTGGCGCAGGGCCGAATGCTTCCTTGCGCCTGATGGCATGTACGACTGGACCAAACATCAGGGACAGCAGTGGTTCTTAAATGCCGCGAAAGAGCGGGGTGTGGAGAAGTTTCTGGCCTTTACCATTGCGCCGCCGGTTCAGTTTTCAAAGAACGGAAAGGCCACAGCCCCTGCCGATGGGAGTATGAATATTCAGGCCGGGAAAATGGACGATTATGCCGACTTCCTGGTGAGGGTGTGTGAGCACTTTAAACAACAGGGTACCCCATTTCACTACCTCAGCCCGGTGAACGAGCCGCAATGGGGCTGGACCGGCAACGGTCAAGAAGGTACACCCGCGACAAACAGCGAGGTTGCCGAACTGGTTCGTTTTACCGCGTCAGGACTTGAGCAAAAAGGGCTCGAAACGCAGGTTGTGGCAGCCGAAGCCGGATCACTGGTTTTCCTTCATGCCGGTGACAAAGCCGGCAGAGACCACCAGATCGATGACTTTTTCAAACCCGGATCGGCCAATTCAATTGCCGGACTGCCCCGGGTTGCCAATCTGATTTCCGGTCACAGTTACTTTACAACATTCCCGAATCAGACCCTGATCAGCACCCGCGAGCAACTGGGAGCCAAACTGGCCGCAACACCGGGAACACCGGGATTTTGGCAGTCGGAGTTTTGCGTTCTGGAGAATACCGATGAAATTGGTGGCGGCTGGAACCGCGACCTGACCATGAATACAGCGCTGTATGTGGCCCGGGTGATCCACTACGATCTGACCCTGGCCAACGCCCGCTCGTGGCAATGGTGGACGGCGCTCTCACAATATAACTATAAAGACGGCCTGATTTTTCTGGACCGGGGAAATTCCGGGATCAGCGGTCCTGCGCATCCAGACGCCGAACCCCTGAAATACGATGGCTTTGTCAGGGAATCGAAACTGCTGTGGGCGCTTGGCAACTACTCCCGTTTTATCCGGCCGGGAATGGTCAGGGTGAAATGCGGGTTTACGGCGCCTAAACCGGAACATGAACGGGCTAAAGATCTGATGGTCTCGGCCTGGAAGGATACACAAAGCCAGGATTTGGTCGTGGTATTGGTGAATTATGCTTCGGGAGAGAAAAAAATCACTCTCCGTCAACAGGGTTTAAACGCCACTGATGGTAAAATTGATGCCTATATCACATCCCCGACAGCGAGCCTTCAAAAAACAAGCATGGACCGGGATCAGATCGTGATCCCCGGCCGGTCGGTGGTCACCCTTTGCCTGAAGCAAAAATAAACGAACGGAGGAATTTAATGATGAAGTTATATCGTTTGGCAAGCCTGGTTTTTATTTCTTTTTCTTTCCTGATTGTCAGGGGACAATCCGATCAGCGCGAACTGATCTCCCTGGCCGGTGAATGGGAGCTTTGCCTCGATTCTGCAGGGCAGGAGCGGAACACGCTCCATTTTAACCTGAACGTGAACCTGCCGGGAACGCTTGATGGCGCCGGGATCGGAAAGCCCCTGGCAATGGCTCCGGAATTGAAGCGGAAAGTGATGTTGCACCTGCAACGAAAACATACCTATATCGGAAAGGCCTGGTACCGCAAAACCGTTACGATACCAGCGCATGTGGCAGGCAAAAAAGCCGTTTTGAAGCTGGAGCGGGTGCTCTGGGAATCGACGGTGTTTTTGGATGGCAAAAAGCTTGGTTCGGAGAACAGTCTTTCGGTGCCTCACCGGTATGAGTTGACGGGACTGCTCACGACGGGCGAACACGAGTTGCTGATTTGCGTTGACAATTCAAAGCAGTTTGAACTCAACAAGGATAATATGGCGCATGCCTACACCAATGAGACCCAGATTATGTGGAACGGCATTCTTGGTGATCTGCAGATTGAGCTGCAGCCGGTTGCCGGGTTCACGGACCTTCAGGTGTATCCCGACCTCCGGCAGCAGCGGGTACGCGTGAAAGCCGAAGGATCGTTTGACGTGCAATCAAAAATCAATCTGTCGGTGCGTACGCTGCCGGGTAATAAGCTGATTGGGCGAAAGGTGTTCGACATAAGCCAGGAGGGGGAATACGAGCTCGACCTGAAACAGGCTCCGGAAGCCTGGAACGAGTTCTCGCCCGTTCTTTATCAGCTTGAGGCGACCCTGACCGAAGGTGGCAAAAAGGTGTCGGCCGTTACCGAAACGTTTGGGTTTCGTAAGCTCGCAACAAACGGCAGCCGCCTGTTACTGAACGGAAACCCCGTCTTTTTACGGGGAACGCTCGAGTGCGGCGTTTTCCCGCTAACCGGCCACCCGCCGGTGGAAACGTACGAATGGCTGAAGATCTTTAAAACAGCCCGTTCGTTTGGGCTCAATCACCTGCGGTTTCATTCCTGGTGTCCGCCCGACGCGGCTTTTGCTGCAGCCGATCAGGCGGGTTTCTACCTTCAGGTGGAACTGCCGAACTGGAATACGGCTTTTGGGCAAGACGAAGCTTCCGCCCGGTTTGTTGAATCGGAGGCCCGCCGCATTGTGCAGGAATATGGCAATCATCCTTCGTTTTGCCTGATGGCCATGGGTAATGAGCTGCAGGGCGATTTCCCGAGGCTTCACCGGCTGGTCAGTGAGCTGAAAGGCATGGATGACCGGCACCTGTACACGACAACCTCCTTCACCTTTGAACAAGGACACGGCAAGATGCCCGAACCGGTCGATGACTTCCTGATCACCCAGTACACCGACAGCGGATGGGTAAGGGGACAGGGTGTTTTTGATACCGACTATCCCAATTTCAATACCGACTACACGAAGGCGGTCGGCCATTTGCCGGTTCCGCTGATCACGCACGAAATCGGGCAATATTCGGTGTACCCCGATTTGAAGGAGATCGACAGCTATACGGGCGTGCTGGATCCGCTGAATTTTAAAGCCGTGAGGCGCGACCTGGAAGCGAAAGGCTTGCTGCCTCTGGCCAATGATTACCTGATGGCCAGCGGGAAACTGGCCGCCCTGCTTTACAAGGAAGAAATTGAACGGGCGCTGAAAACTGACGGGATCAGCGGGTTTCAGCTATTGGATTTGCACGACTTCCCCGGACAGGGAACTGCTTTGGTTGGCTTGCTCAATGCCTTCTGGGAGTCAAAAGGGATCATTGAACCGGACGAATTCAGGCAATTTTGCGCTGAAGTTGTGCCTCTCATCTGGATGGAGAAAGCCGTGTATCTCAATAGTGAACGTATTGTTGCAGAGGTAGGAGTGGCCAATCATTTCAAGACGCTGGAGCGGAAACATCTCCGGCTGGAGCTGCGCGATGGGGAAGGGAGTGTGCTTCACAAAAAGCGGATCCGGTTCGGGGAGATTCCTGCCGGACGAACGACCAAATCGGAGACGTTTTCAATCCCCCTGGACCAGGTGGGGGAAGCCCGGCAATTAATCTTGACCTTAGCGCTCGAAGGGTCTCCCTGGAAAAACAGTTGGCCGGTATGGGTGTACCCGGATCAGGACCGGCCTGTACAACATGGCGCGATTTTCATGACCGGTTCGTTCGGGGAAGCGGAAAAAGCGCTCAATGAGGGTAAAAAAGTATTGCTGAGTCCGAAGCCTGAAGATCTTTTGGGCGTGGAGGGGAAATTTGTTCCCGTGTTCTGGAGTCCGGTACATTTCCCCGACCAGCCCGGAACAATGGGGCTGCTGATGGAACCGGCGCATCCGGTCTTTAAGCAGTTCCCGACCGAATTTCATTCGAACTGGCAGTGGTGGGCTTTGTGTAAAGGCTCGAAGACCCTGGAAACGGGCGGGCTACCGGTGACGCCACTGGTCAGGGTGGTGGATAATTTCTTCAAAAACAGAACTCTGACGAACCTTTTTGAAGTTAAAACCGGGAATGGCCGGCTGCTCTTTTCGTCGGTGGATCTGTTTCAGGACACGCCTGAGGCGAAACAATTAATGCATTCGGTGCTGGAGTACATGAAATCGCACGACTTTAATCCGCAAACAACTATTGAATTTGAACTGCTGAAGCGGTTCGGGAAGGAGTAGAACGGAAACCGGAGACCGGAAGACGGTAGCAGGGTATTTGGCATGGGGCATAGAGCTGATAGTTCCCACTTGACCCACTACTCACTACTAACAGCTCACAGCTTCTTGCTACTTCGGTCTATTCTTCCTATTTTCAACCCGACAAATCACTGTTATGGATGAAATTGAAAAGACAGACCGGTTGATACGGGAGGGAAGTTTGCAGGAGGCGGAAATGCTGGCCGACGAAGCGTTAAGAATGAATGCCGAAGATGCAGGACTGCATTTCCGGATGGGTCAGATTCATTACCGCAGGCAGCAGTGGGGTAGAGCCATCAATTCGTTTCAGCGGGTTCTTGAACTGGATCCCGCATACCCGGGCGCAAAAGAGCAGATCCAGATGGCCAATGCAATTCTGGAGTATTTCACCCCTGATATGTTTAATCCTTGAAGAAGTCGTTAGTCGTAAGTCGTTAGTCGTTAGAGAAGAAAAGAAAAAAGTCTTAAGAATCATCAAACTATTTTAATCCGGAGTCTAAGTTTACACAAATCCATATCTTACGACTAGTTACTTACGACTTACGACTAGTTAATCCAGCACAAACCGGTAGGTGATGGTTCCTTTCTGGAAAGCGGCTGCAGTGGGATCGGCGTTGAAACGGGCTTTTAAGGCAGCCTCTTTGGCGGCCTGAATCAGGGCCGTATTCGAGGTGCTGGTTCCCTGAACTCCGGCTTCGGCATTGGTCACTTTACCGTATTTATCGACAGTAACGGCCACCACAACAACTCCTTCTTCGTTGCCGGGATAAGCCGGTTTTGGCAGTGACAGGGCGCTTCTGCCCGACAGGCTGAACGAAGGTCCCCGCCCCGACGAACCACTTCCGTTCGCTCCTTCACCATCATTGGACGATGCCGGCGACCCATCCGGATTTCCCTGATTACCGCCCGGGAAAGTGACACCTTGGCTGGTGCTTTTTGAATCGGTTGCTCCCGCCCCGGCAGCGCCGAAAGCATTGGAAGCACGCGAATTAATTTCGGCGATCTTTTTCGCTTCAGCTTCGCGCTGTTGTCTGGCGATTTCTGCCTGACGCTCCTTTTCGCGCTGTTGTCTGGCTATTTCCGCCTGCCGTTCCTTTTCCCGTTGTTCCTGCAATTGTTTTTGTTCGGCGAGTTTTTTTTGTCTGTCCAGTTCCTCCTGCTTTTTGCGCGCTTCCTCTTTTGCGGCCGATTCAATGGCTGCTGTCTTTTCGTAGTCCTGGGTCATGACCTCTTCTTTCGCTTTTGAAGGGGTTGGAGGTGGTGCTGCGGGTGGCGGAGACTGGACAGCCTCTGTTTCTTCTGCAACCGGAGGAGACTGCATCTCCTGTTGTGCCGGAGCAGGTTCTTCCTCGCCAAAACCCTGTTCCGCGTTCCCGAAGTTCACCAGGATGCCTTCTTCTCCGGGCAGTGGCAGAGGCGTAAAGAATCCAAAGAGTATTAAAATGATCAAAACAAGGCCATGAACAAGAATTGTTCCGATTAAACCGTTTCTATGTTCTGACAGATAATCCCTCATTTCTCCGGTGCTGTTGCCAGTATCAGTTTATATTCATTTCGTCTTGCAATATTCATAATTTTAACGACCTCTTCAACAGGCACTGATTTGTCCGTATGGAGCGCAATATAGGCTTCGGGATCGTTCCCGATACTTTGCCTCAGTGCGGGTTCAATTTCATGGAAAGCAACTCTTTTCAGGTCGCCATCCACGTTGATGTAGTACTTCAGATCAGCCGTAATGGAAACCGTCGTGATGGGCTTGGCCGCAGTTTGATTATTACTTTCAGGCAACAATAATTTCAGCGCATTGGGTGCAACCAAAGTTGATGTTAACATGAAGAATATCAACAGCAGAAATACAAGGTCCGACATCGAGGCCATGTTAAAGCCGGCATCTATCTTATTCCGTTGTCTTAATGCCATAATACTTATTTTGCCGGTTCATTCAATAAATCCAGAAACTCGGAGGTTGCCATTTCCATTTTAAAAACAACTTTCTGTACGTTGGTTACCAGAATATTGTATGCAAAATACGCGATAATACCGACAATCAATCCGGCTACCGTGGTTATCATTGCTTCATAAATACCCGCTGAAAGAAGCGTGATGTTGATGTTGTTTCCTGCGTTGGCCATATCATAGAACGCCTGAACCATACCGGTAACAGTACCCAGGAAGCCGAGCATCGGGGCGCCTCCGGCCACACTGGCCAAAACGGGCAGGCCTTTTTCAAGTTTGGAGATTTCCAGGTTTCCTACCTGATCAATTGCAGCATTCACATCTGCAATGGGCCGCCCGATACGGGATATACCTTTTTCGATCATCCGCGCAGCAGGCGTATCCTGGTTGCGCGCCAGCGTCAATGCTGTTTCTATTTTGCCTTGCAAAATATAGGATTTCACCCGTTCCAGAAGGGTATCATCCATTTTTCCAGCCCTTTTTATGGCAAAATACCGGTCAAAAAAGATAAACACGGCAACAAACGATAAGGCAACAATGGGGATCATGATCCAACCCCCTTTTACTGCCAGATCAAAGAAATGCGTTACGACTCCGTCCTGGGCCCCACCTGGTACCAGCGCTTCAGCATTATCGGCTGCGGGATTCGCTACCTGAAGAAAAATGTAATTCAGCATAGATCGTTCTTTTGAATAGGATACAATAAAAACACGGTACAATAACAAAAATCATACCTTACAAAAATAGATATTATTTTTTAGCGCCTGTCCGCGAAAGTATCGCTTTATCACACTAACGTTTTTTTCTTCGAAATATTCTTTTGAATTTCGCCCAAAGTTCATCGAATGAATCGTAGTTCTCCCGGAAGGTGACTCCAATGCCTTGTGTATAAGGAGAGGTCTCGTAAATGATATTGTTGTTCGAATGGTTATATGCTTTGAGCTGAAGTTTTCCGTTATTTGTCAGTTTTACATTCAGGTCGAAGTCTCCCACAATATCGCTGTTATTGGCAGTGGCAACCTGTGTCCCGTTATTTCCGATGTTTCCGTTAATTGTAACCCGGTCGTTAAAAATCTGGGTGCTCAGCGCGAGCTGGATCTCATCGTCCGTGATCTGGTTTCCCGGCCTGTAGTTAACACCCACGTCAACGTTGTTGCTGATCTCCGAAAGCCAGTTGCTCAACTGGTTTGAGAAAAGCTCGCTGGCGGTTGTTCCGACCAGGTTGGGATTGGAAGCTTCGTACGATCCCCTTAAGTAATCGGGGGTATAGAACTGACCCAGCACAAGCAGCGAGAGGATCTGTTTGTTCATATCTTCGTCGGTACTGAAAAACTGCTGAACTTCATCCTTGATCCGGTCCTCCGACGAAGGAAAATCGATTCCGAAATCGATGGTGGGGTTATTCAGGTTCTCGGTCAGGTGGATCTCACATAACACCGGGATCCGCTGGTTGTAGATCTCTTCTTCGTTGTTGGCGAACAATTCATTCAGGGAAGCCCGGAGCCGGTATATTGCTTTCAGATCAATGTTGGCGTCGTAAGGATTGCCGTTCCAGTCGATCGTTCCGCCCTGTTCGATCTCAAATTTTTTATTGATCACATTCTGAAGGGTAAACAGGTAATCTCCCTGTTCCACCTGATAATTTCCATACAGGCCAATGTTGAATTGCGGATCAATATTGATCTGTAAGTCACCCGATCCCTGGGCCCGGATGACGTCCCCGATTTGTGAATTGTAGATCAACTGGAAATGGGCTTCCGGCGTGGTGGCAACATTGAATTTCATGGTAACGCCCGATCCGGATGAAGGGTTCCGGTATTCTTCAGGCATTGTGGTTTCGTTGCTTTTTGAATTGACAAAATGAATGAAATCATAAGCCTGTGCCTGTTTCTCGTAATCGAGCGAAATATTGATCGAAGTCCCGTATAGGGTTTTCGCAGTGCCGTCAAGTAAAAGATCAGGTCCGTGGCCGTTGATCTTCAGGAAGCCGCTCCCGTATGCTTTCCCGTAAAATCGTTCATTGTCCATGGCTGATGTGTTCATAATGAGTATTTTACGGAAAGAACAGTTCATGTTATAATCCATATTGCTGAAATTGTCGTGCCTGATCGATCCGTTAAAGAGCGCACTGTTTCCTTCAAAGTCGTGGATGGTGATCTGATTGAACTGAAGCGAATCGCCCCGCAGGTTAATCGTATCGCTGAAGTGATAGGATGTTTGCATGTAACCCAGCTTAAGCCCGGCATTTTCAGCGTAAACATCGCCCCGCATGAGGATCTTGCCGGGCCGGCCGTATATTTTCACTTCGCCGGTTGCCAGGCCAAAGACATTATCGAACACATTTTTTAATACCGGATCCAGCGCGGTCAGTGAAAACTGATCCAGGTTCACCGTAAAGTCGATACTGTCGCGGTAAGGCGAAAAGCTGCCGTATCCGTACAGGGTCTGGTTATTGTTATCGGTGACGATAAGTTCCGATTGCACCGACTCGGATGGTGGATCCCAGTTGCTTAACAGGCTGATATCGCCCATGCTCTGACCATTATAAGTGAGACCGCCGATCTTCAGGTCCGATAGCAGGTAAGCTTTTTCATAGACACCAAAGACGCTTGCCGTTCCGCTGACCAATCCCTGCAGGTCCATTTGTTCGCCGCTGATCAGATTCAAATTATTCAGATTGAAATTGTTGATCCTGACATTCAGCCTGTCGGTTTGATCGTTTGATATGGCCCCGTAAAGGACGAAATCCTGGTCTTTATTCGATATTTTCAGATTATGGACCGCAACGCGCGAAGAGTCGATCGTAATGCTCGCGGGTTGAATGGTCCATAACGTATCAGCAACATATATTTTTGTTGGCAGCACGTTCATATCAATATGCGGATTTCCACCTTCAGGTTGAGAAAACGCGATCTTCGTTTCCAGCTTTCCGCTGTACGTTATTTCTTCATAATTGTTCCAACTGAGCCGGGCCTTCGCTTCATTGTTCTGAGCCTCCGAAAAGAAAGACAGATTATATAGTTTCTGTGCCTCGTTGAAGTGAAGTTCGTTTACCCTGCTTTTTAATTCCAGTTTTTCATTGGAATGGACCGATAAGGAATAGCCGTTCAAATTCAGGTTATTGTAGCGGATATGGGGAAATTCGGTATAAAGGTTAAGCAGATGCTGGTTTTCGTTAAATTTCGCAACGAGTTTTGCCGGGCTCAGGGAGAGATTGGGGATAAAAGTCTTCGTTACCGGATCCGGTTCTTTAATATTCATTTCAAGGATGAAGTTATTCAAACCCGATGTTTCGGTCGGCTTAACGCCGGAGGCCGGAAGATAGTGACTGATCAGATTCTGAATACCCTCTTTCATCGTCAGGAAAGAATAGGAGCCTTTCAGGTCAACATCCACAAAATCGGACTTAAGCTGTAAATGATGGATACTGTCAGTGAATGTGCTGAGCTGAAGGCTGCTCAGTATAACTGAATTGTGCTCGTTCGTATAGTGTCCTTCCTCGAACCAAATGCTGCCATTGATATTATCAATGCTGTTCCCGGTGAAATTTGCCCTCAGATCAAGCGCGAGATCAGACTGCCGGTGAATCTTGTCGATTTGAAGAGCAGTCAGGTTCGCTTTTTCAAGAAAGAGTTTAAAATCAAAAACCGGCGTTTTAGGATTCAGATCCACTTTACCTGTAAAATTGCCTTTTAAATTTTCATCATTGACGATTAAGTTCCCCTCAAATTTATCTTTCTGGATCAATCCGTCGAGAGCCAGGTTCTTATAGTGGTATGACCGGTACAGGACACTGTCGACCACTCCCTTCAGCCGGGCATCCAGCCGTTCCTGCAATTTCTTATACTTTCCGTTAATTTCTCCGTTGAAGGTAATTTCACCCAGGTCCGGGATCCGCACAAATTTCCCCAGTTTAAAATTCACGGTTTTCAGGTGTCCTCCAATATCCAGTGTATTCTCGTCCGAAGGGCTGAAGGAGAGGTCGGTGTTGAGATGTCCGAAGTTGGAACGAAGTGTTCCGTAAGCTACAAAGTCGCTCAGGAAGCCGGTGAAATTTCCTTGATAACGGATCAGCCCGGCATCGAACAGAAAGGATGGGATAACCGGATAAGTCTGATCAGATGAATCGGGCAACCTTATTTTGGCGATATCCCTGAAATCGACCGACATGTCTGTCAAATCCAGATAGATGAAAGCCTGGTCAGGGTTGATCAGGTCATTGACCGAAAACTCGCAGGCCATCCGGCTGTGATCTCCAAAGCCCACGGTAAGATTTTTCCCTTTCAGATTGGACAGATTGCCAAAGACATGCCCGGAGACGCCAATCTGTAAGTCCATGCCTTTAAGGGCCGGAATAAATTGGGCCAGATCCTGCAGATCGACAGTCGATTCTTTGACATCGATATCGATCAAAGAAGCGGTATAATTCTTTCCCTGGGTGATCTCGCTCTGATCGACCGAAAAGTTCGCGTTGCCGATGGATGAGCGGGGAGTATTCAGACTCAGGCCGATCAGTTTAATGACATGCTGATAGGAAACCATCCGGGTGCTCAGGTCAGTGACAAAAAGCGATTTGCCGTCGTTGAAGCTCAAATGATTGATACGAAGCGAGATCGAGTCCTGATTCAGGATCATATCGGTCATGTCCAGGTGTATATTGTATAGATCGATCAGATGAACCTGATCCTGCCGGAACCAGGAATAGCCAAGCTGGGTATCATTGAAAAGGAAATTCCGGCAACTGATCGCCCAGCTTGCCTGAGGCTCCTGCTTTTCTTTTTTTGCCGACCTTCGCAGGGCGTCCAGCAGAAATTTGTAATTCGGGAGTCCTTTTTCATCGAGTGATACATAGCTTTTTGTGTTCAGAAGGGCCATTGAAGAAAGATCGACGCTCTTTCGTTTGATGCTGAAATCATCGATCGAAGCAATCAGCCTTTCCACGAAAAGAAGGGTATCTCCTTTTTGATCCCCGATCAGCACTTTATTCAGGCTGACCAGATTAAAGAAAACAATATCAACGCTTTCGACCCGGATGGTCGTGTTTAGTTTTGCCGACAACTCTTTGGCAATTTGCCTGATTACGTACGTCTGCACGGTGCTGGTTTGAAATGCTGCTAACAATCCAATCAGGCATGCCAGCGTTACCCCCGCGAACCAAAGTAATATTTTGAATGTTTTTTTAATAATTTTGACCTCGCTTTCAATAGCAAAATAAATTAAAAACGGTGGATTTGAAGTGATCCGTCCGAAAATTTTACACTGAAAAAAATAATGATGCAACAATCAACAGATATAATCATTTTAGGGATTGAATCATCCTGCGACGATACATCGGCTGCTGTATTGAAAAACGGCTGTTTGCTGTCCAATATTATAGCCAGTCAGAAAGTTCATGAGGCCTATGGCGGAGTGGTCCCGGAGCTGGCTTCACGGGCTCATCAGCAAAATATTGTCCCGGTGGTGGACCGGGCCATCAGGGAGGCCGGGATCGACCGGAAGGAAATTACCGCCGTTGCTTTTACCCGCGGCCCCGGTTTACTGGGATCGCTGCTGGTGGGGACTTCGTTTGCAAAAGGTTTTGCCCTGTCGCTTGGCATACCCATCATTGAGGTGAATCATTTGCAGGGACATGTACTTGCTCATTTTCTCCGGGAAAAGGATGTTGAGTTCCGTGCTCCGAAGTTTCCTCACCTGTGTTTACTGGTGAGCGGGGGAAATTCGCAGATCGTCCTGGTCAGGGATTACCTGAAAATGGAAGTGATCGGCCAGACCATTGATGATGCGGCCGGTGAGGCTTTCGATAAATGCGCCAAAGTGATGGGAATGCCATATCCCGGCGGACCGTTGATTGACCGTCTGGCGAAAGAAGGGGATCCAAAGGCCTTTCAGTTCGCCAAACCGCGGATCAGAGATCTGGATTACAGCTTCAGCGGACTGAAAACGAGCTTTCTCTATTTTCTTCGCGATCAGCTTCAGGTCAATGAAAATTTTATAGCCGAGCGTAAAGCCGATCTTTGCGCGTCGTTGCAGCATACCATCATTGAGATACTGATGGACAAACTGGTCAGGGCGGCAAAACAGACCGGTATTGATGAAATTACGGTCGCCGGTGGCGTTTCGGCGAATTCAGGACTGCAAAACCGGCTTCGGGTGGAAGCGGAAAAGCGGCACTGGAACCTGTATATCCCCAGGTTTGCGTTCACCATGGACAATGCGGCGATGATCGCCATCACCGGGCATTACAAATACCTGCAGGGCGAATTTGCCGGAATGGATGCCGTACCGTTTGCACGAATGAATATTAATGAATAGGATACCCGTTCTTGTCGTTACCGGCTTTCTTGGAGCCGGAAAGACGACTTTTCTGAACTGGCTGATCCATACGCACCGGAACCTGAAGCTGGCTCTTGTGGAGAACGAGTTCGGATCGGCTTCGATTGATCGCGACCTGGTTGTTGGCATGCGAAGTGAAAACATATACGATCTGAGCAACGGATGTATCTGCTGCAGCATTTCTAATGAGTTTTCCATCACCCTGACTGATCTCGCCGACCAGGCTGCGGATATTGATTATCTGCTGATCGAAACAACCGGCGTTGCCGATCTTTCGAATGTGATCCGGCCTTTTTTTTCTGAAAAGGAGCTGTCTGACCGCTTCCTGTATCAGGGAAGCGTGTGTCTGATCGACGCCCTCAATTTTGAAGAACAACTGAAAGGCAGCGAACAGCAAATGCAGGTTATTCTGAGCGACCTGATGCTGATCAACAAATCGGACGGAGTTGCTGAAGAACGGCTGGCTGAACTGGAAAGACGGCTTACGGCCTATAATTCTTCAGCAAAAAGTGAACGAATAAATTTCGGAGTTCCCGGTGAGTTCCGGCTGGAAACATTTGCTGATGAGGTTTACGGAGGGATTGAAAAGAAGCTGGCCCGCCCGGTGATGTTCCGGGTTGTTGAGTCAAAGAAATACACCACCTTCACCCACCAGTTCAAAGGCGAAATCAACATCGACCGTTTTCAGCACTGGTTCAACTACTTTGCAGCAATTAACCAGTTGGAAATTTACCGCATTAAAGGAGTCCTTTTTCCGGAGGGCGGCGCAGAAAAAGTGATTGTCCAGTCGGTAGGCGGTGCGGTTTCCTACACGAACGGATCGATGATTATTCCCGTCGATGAAAAAATCAATACCCTGGTTTTTATTGGCAGATCCATCGACGCTGACCGCATCACCTTCGAACTGGAAAGCTATCTGCACGAGGACTAGTGGCTGCCGGTCAGCGACTCATCGAGCGTATAGGGTTTTACATCGGTGACAAACATGCCTGCTGCCTTTGCTGCCCGAAGGCCCAGATCTCCGTCTTCAAAGACGTGGCAGAACGCCGGTTCAACACCCATGAGCTTGGCACATTTCAGGAAAGTATGCGGCTCAGGCTTATGGATTGTGACATCATCGGCCGAGACAACTGCCTTGAAATAGCTGGTGAGCTTAAGCTGTTCGAGCTGGACCATGGCGCTCCTGCGACTGGCTCCCGTACCCACGGCCATTGGAAGAATGCCATCATACTGGTAAACCAGGTCAACCACTACCGGATAAGGTCTTAATAAGTAAGCGCTGTCCCAAAATGCCTGTTGTTTCATCCGGACCATTTCTTCGGGATCCACATCGTTCAGATTATTTTCGGCAATCACCCGTCGGGCGAAATCAATGGTCGGCGCACCGGTCATTTCCACCATGATCTCCGGATCAAAATGGCAGTGATAATGGGCGCAGACTTTATTCCAGGTATCCAGGTGAACGGGAAGAGAATCCGATAAAGTTCCGTCGAGGTCAAAAATAAGCGCTTTCGCCTGCGGGTGTATTTGAAGTTTCATTTGTTTCTTAATTGATCGGCAAAATTAGAAAAACAGAACGGGAAACCTTTCATATTCGTCCGTTCCGGCCGGGGATTTAACAATTTTACAAATTCCGGAATTTCTACAATCCACATTTTATTACGAATTGATTGGCGATAAGATAAAAATTTTCTACTTTTGCGCCACCTAAAATTAGGTTTAAATTTTTAATGATTAATTAATTAGATGTTTTAACATGAAAAACCAGTATGAAACCGTTTTCATTGCAACTCCCGTTTTATCTGATGTACAGATAAAGGAAGCGGTAAGTAAATTCAGGGACATCATCACCCAGGGTGGGGCTGAGATTGTCAATGAAGAGGACTGGGGATTGCGTAAATTAGCTTATCCCATTCAGAAGAAAAGCACAGGCTTTTATCATCTGTTTGAATTCAAGGCAGAACCTGAATTCATCCAGACACTGGAAATCCAGTACAGACGTGACGAACGCATTATTCGTTTTCTGACCTTCAAGTTGGACAAATATGCGGCCGAATACAGTGAAAGAAGAAAATTGAAAGCTAAAACAGAAAAGGAGAGCTAAGTTATGGCAAACAATCAAGGTGAAATCAGGTACCTGACCCCCCCGTCAGTTGAAATCAAGAAGAAAAAGTACTGCCGCTTCAAAAAGAATAAGATCAAGTACGTAGATTATAAAGATCCGGAATTTCTCAAAAAATTTCTGAACGAACAGGGACGTATTCTTCCACGCCGCATTACCGGTACTTCACTGAAGTATCAGCGTAAAGTAGCGAAAGCAGTTAAAAGAGCGCGTCATCTGGCATTGCTGCCTTTCGTGACAGATATGATGAAGTAGCAACAGTAAAAGCAAAAAAAGATGGAAATTATATTATTACAGGAAATACCAACACTGGGGAGCAAGAACGACATTGTCACCGTCAAAGATGGTTACGGTCGTAATTATCTGATCCCCCAGAAAATGGCGATTGTTGCCAATTCAACATCCAAAAAGGTTTTGGCTGAGAATATCCGGCAACGCGCTCATAAAGAAGCTAAACTGAAAGCCGAAGCGCAGGCGCTTGGAGCGCAATTGCAGGGCAAGACTGTTGTTATTGGTGCCAAGACAAGTTCTTCAGGCAAGATTTTCGGTTCTGTCAATACCATTCAGCTTGCAGAAGCAATCAACAAACTTGGCTTTGAAATTGACAGGAAACAAATCAAAATTGCTGAAGACAGCATCAAGGAAGTAGGAACTTACTCTGCCAGGATCAAACTTCATAAGGAAGTTACTGTCGATTTTGGCTTTGAAGTTGTTTCAGAATAATCCGCGTATTGTATAACAATTTCTTACGTTTTTCAAACAAACAGAATAAAGCCGGTAGCTTCCATGCTGCCGGCTTTCGTATTTTTTATTCCTCTTCTTCTTCCACCAGCCGCTTATTCCTGATTACGTTCATGACGGCATCAACAATATGATCGTCGAGGATGGTTGAATAATTGAATATCAGGTCAAAGTCGTAGTTATCCAGCTTTCTCCCCGCGACATGTTCAATAAATCGTTCCCGCTGCCGGTCGACGGTTGTGACATATTCATGCGCTTCCGCATGGGATATATTATTGATTTGCATGATCCGGCTGATCCTCCAATCCAACGGGGCCTGCAATTTAATGCTCAGTTTACGGGGTATATCGCCTGCGATGATACAGGCTGCACGCCCCACAATAATATAATTGCCTTGCTCGGCAAGCCAGTGGATCACTTTTTTGACCGATTCAACGACATGCTGATCCTTGAAATCATAAACTTTTTTGGTTGAAAAGGAAGACACAGCATCATGGATGTCAAACCGGTCTTCGGCCATAAACATTTGCCTGACCTTCGACGGATCCAGTTCAAGCTCCTGCGCGGCTTCCTCAATGATTTCCTTGCTTACCCATTTCCATTCCACTTCCGTTTTTGTTTCGGAAAGATAACTGTAACCGGTCAGGATCTTTGATAATTTGGTAGCGATCCGCTTGGCCGAACAACCACATTCCCTTGAAATCAGGATAACAGGCCCGGGCATCCGGTTCTCTTTGTGTTTGCTGGGTTTTTTGTCTGTATAATCGCGAAAAGGATTCTCCATCATGCAATTTTTAAAGGTTGTCTTTTTCGGCAGGGTGTAGCATGGATTTCTTTTGAAACAAATCTACAATTCACCTGCTATGCCGATCAAGAAAACGTGTTTTATAATATCAGATTTTCATGATGTTATAAAACTATCTTGCAAAACATACCATGAACAGGATGATCTCCCTGGAAAATTCCGGAATCTATTTCCCAGTTTCCAGGACGGGAAAAACGGGACGACGGATGCTCCCGATTTCTTTCATTATTCGCTGTTCATTGATCTTCCCGTTGTACAAAATCAAGGTGTAACTCAGCGTCATGGAGACATCCTTTTTTAATTCAACCGGGGTGCATCCCGGAAAAACGGCATTCTGCATGCTGTTTTTTTTTCGCAGGATCCAGGTTTGCGGAGTCGGTTGATTTCCGGGATCCGCATAAACGATTATTCCGCCTTTGTTCCCATTCTTGCCAACCGATCCGGTCATATTCATGTAAGAACCACTTTCAACAGCTTCATTCTGCGGTTCCACCTCTCCGTTCTCACCAATAAACCGGATGTCTTCCGGAAGTTTCATGCGTACTGAAAATCCGCCGTAACATTTTTCATCATCTGACCCTCCCAGCAGCAGATGGTCCACCAGCGACATCAGTGAAATGTCAATCCTGATTTGCCGGTAGTTTCCGTTTTGAGGATAAAAGGTATATTTTGTTGTTTCCTGGAGGAAAGACTCGGACCCCTCTTTCCACAGGGGTGATTGCCAGAAACTAATTGTCTCCAGGACGCCTTTTCCCCGATCCACTCTTTTGAACTCCACACTTTTCACATTGACGCTGAAATTCTGCAGCAGCCAGCCGTCGCTAACCGGTTCTCCGCCGATCAGGATCTGGTGCCATGCCCAAAATATTCCACGATGATGAGGATGATCGGCAGGAGCATTTTCTGTTATTTCGGTCCCGTCAGGAAGGTAAACAGGGTGCAGAAAGTTGGCCCTTCCGCTTTCCAGGTTCATGCTTAGCTCTTCCTTTTGATAAAAGGCAACCTTATTTTGACCGTCGAGTATCCACAGTCCGCCATCTCCCTTTTTAATGCTGATTTGGGCGGAGAGGCTGTTAATTCCCAGAAACAGGCATATACAAATGATACTTATCGTTTTCTTCATCATGTCCGGGTTTACCACATTTTACTGAATGGGTTGTTCTGATTCTAAGACTAAGATATAAATGATAATCCGGAAATTGTCATTGATATGTCACAAAACAGGCAATGCAGTATAAACGCTCATTCGGGCAATTTATTTTCTCCAAAATGCCGGGGCGAACAGGACCAGTACGGTGAATAATTCCAGGCGGCCAAGCAGCATCAGGAATGACATCAACCACTTTCCGGCGGGGTGGAGATCGAAAAAAGTATAAGCAGGTCCGTAATTTCCAAGCCCGGGTCCAATATTGCCAAGACTGGTCGCGACTGCCCCCATGGCCGATTCCAGACTGGGATCAATGATTGTAAGCAGAACAGAACTGAAGAAAAAGATAATGATATAGATCATAAAGAAGGCCAGAACATTGGTGATGATCTGCTCCGAAACAGCACGTCCGTTGAAACGGACCGGAATAACCGCATTCGGGTGCAACAAACGGCGCAATTCATAGTAGCTGTTTTTCATCAACAGCACAATACGCATGATTTTAATCCCGCCTCCGGTTGAACCTGCGCATCCTCCAAAAAAGAAGACGGCAAAGAGCACGTAGGTTAAAATTGGCGCCCAAATCATGTAATCGGCAGTGGCATATCCTGTCGTGGTCATGATCGATACGACCTGAAATAAAGAATCCCGGAAGGCATGTTCAAAACCCAGTTCGGTGGTCAGAACCAAACCACCAAAAATGACGGCGGTGAATCCGACGGCAAAAAGTAAATAATATTTGAATTCTTCATCCTTGTATACCCGTTCAAATTTTCCGGTCAGCGCACTGTATGACAGTGTAAAATTTGCTCCGGCTATAAACATGAAGAGGGTAATTACATACTGGATATAGGGTGAGTCCCAATAAGCCACTGAGGCTTGTTTGGTTGAATAACCCCCCGTGGCCATGGTCGTAAAGGAGTGGTTGATGGCATCAAAGAAGCCCATTCCGCCAATCCAGAGTAAAATGGTTTCTGTCAGCGTAAACACGATATAAATGGCCCATAGGTTTTTCGCGGTCTGACTGATTCTTGGATTGAGTTTATCGGCAACCGGACCCGGAACCTCGGCTGCAAAAAGCTGCATGCCGCCAATGCCGAATACCGGCAAAATGGCAAGCGATAAAACGATAATTCCCATACCGCCGAGCCATTGGGTCATGCTTCGCCAGAAGAGTATTCCATGCGGTAAACCTTCAACATTGTTTAAAACAGATGCTCCCGTCGTTGTGAAACCGGACATTGTTTCGAAAAATGCATCCGTCAGATTGGGAATAGACCCGCTGATCAGATAGGGCAAACTTCCAAACAAAGAAAAAATGACCCAAACCAGACTGACAATAAGGAATCCGTCATTTTTGCTGATCGCTTTTTTCGCATTTCTAGTTAACAAAATCGCCAGGCCTCCGGTTACAACGCAAATCAAGGCTGATTTAAAAAGCGGATAGCTGTCTGGTCCCTGATACAACAACGCGATACAACAAGCAATAAGAATAGCAAAACCTTCAACAACCAATAAAAAACCCAGTATCTTAATTATCAATTTGAAGTTGAGCATAAGTGGTCTGCAAGAAAACTATTTAAAATATTTCTCCAGTTTTCGTATTGCTGAGGGAAGAGCAAATACAACGACCTTATCTCCCGGCTGGATCAGCGTGTCGCCTTTGGCTACATAGGCATTGGTCCCGCGGATAATTCCGCCGATAGTCATATCTGCAGGAAGTGACAGATCGCGTAATGGCAGGTTGGTTATTTTTGATCCCTCTTTTGCAATGAATTCAAAAACTTCAGCGTCGGATGCCGTTAAGCATTTTGCCTGGGCCACCTCCGCTCCCAGTGTATATTTATAAATGTAACTGGCTGCGATCAGCTTTTTATTAATGAGGCTGCCGATATCCATACTCTCGGCAATTCCCATGAAATCAATGTTTTCAACTTCAGCAACCGTGCGTTTAATGCCCAGTTTTTTGGCCATATGGCACGAGAGAATATTCGTTTCGGAATTACCTGTTACCGCGATAAAAGCATCCATCCTTTCAATCCGCTCTTCTTTCAACAGATCAATATTCCGTCCGTCCCCATTGATGACCAGCACATTTTCGAACCTGTCAGCAACTTCCTGGCTTCGCAGTTTATCCGATTCAATGACTTTGATATTATAATGATCCCCCAATCGCTCAATGGTCTTCTGCGCAATCCTGCTGCCTCCGAGAATCATAATATTCCGGACAGGGAAGATTTCTTTCCCGGTCATTTCAAAAATCTTGTTTTGATAAGCCCGGGTTGTAAAGAAAAAGATAATGTCTCCGTTCCTGATATAATCCTGACCATGAGGAATGATGGTGGTACTGGAACGGTTGATTGCCACAGCACGTACTTCGGTTTCTATTTGGGCCAGTTCTTCAAATTTTTTATTCAGGATTGGGGCATTCTCGCGGATCTTGATTCCCATCAGAATTAACTTCCCGCCTGAAAATTCGATCATCTGACGGGTCCCCACCTGTTTTACAGAAGATGCAATTTCCTTGCCGGCAAGGCTTTCGGGATAGATCAATTCGTCAACCCCAAGGTTACGCAGCTTTTCCTTGTACTTATCCAAGAGATATTCCCCGTTATTGATCCGGGCAACTGTGCGCAGGGCGCCCATGTCTTTGGACAGGATGCAGGCCATGATGTTCTGCTCTTCATAAGGCGTTACCGCAATTAACAAGTCAGCTTTGGAAATGCCGGTTTCTTTCAGATCTTTAAATGAGTTGGCGCGACCAGTAACGGTCAACAGGTCGACCTGACCGGTTAATTTCTGAAGTCTTTCGGTATCGTCATCCATCAAAATGATGTCATGATCTTCATCGCTCAGCATTTTGGCCAGATGCGTACCTACTTCACCCGCTCCTACAATAACAATTCTCATTGCCTATTCCTATCAGTCAGTTAAAAAATTAACAAACAAAGTAAAGGATAAAAAACTACAAAAACGATACCGAAAAGTTATTTTTTTGTTAGTAATAGGGGCTTACATATCGGACGTCAATCCATCTGCCTGTTTGTATCCAAAACGATCAATTCAGTCATTTTTCTTTTTGCCCGCCTGCAGATAAATTATATCCCGGCCGGTCTGCTTCAGATCCAATAACCCGGATGAAAACACAAGAAATCGATCCCGGGAAATTCTCTCCGGACCTTTTTGTCCCGTTAACAGCGATTTATCTGAGAACTGCATAACCGACTGCCGGATGATCAGGTCTCCTGAATGGAGATCAGTTGAAGATTGGATACGGATCATTAAAGGCTCAGCCAGCTTCAGCTTTGAAAGTACATTTTTATAAAGAAAAGGATCAGGTGGATTTTCCGATTCGGTAATCAGATAATTTTTTCGCCCGTCGATCAGATGGATCAGTCTCTCTTTTGATTGATACACAATCAGCTTTTGCTGATTGAAAAGATTCACTTTTTGAATTAATCCTTCAGCCTGGAACAATAATAAAAGCAGGATTGCTGCAAAGAAAAACGAATGTTTTTTGTATACAATGAAGAGCATCAGGAGTCCCAACATCAGGAACAGACATCCAAACTGGAACGGGGAAATGGAAAGACCTTGGATAACGGCAAACGGGAGTTGTCCTGTTTGCTTCAGCAGAAAAAGTGTGCTATCCGAAACATAGCACAGGATCTGCGCAATAAACACCTGAATAATTTCAAAGGGAAAGCAGGCAAAAAATAACACCGTCAGCCCTAAAATCAGGTATCCTGCAGGGACAACCACAAAATTGCTTAACCAGAAATAAACGGGGAACTGATTGAAATAATAGATTGAAAGAGGGAATGTCCCTATTTGTGCAGCCAACGAAACACAGAGCAACTGCCAGGTATACTTTAAAAGCGGGTTTCGAGGATCCAGAAGTTGGGTAAGCCTGGGATAAAAGAAAACAATACTGGTCACAGCCATATAGGAAAGTTGAAATCCGACATCAAAAAGCAGATCCGGGTCAAATAGCAGCAGAAAGAAGGCTGATGCGGCGATTGAATTATAGACCGATGCAGGTCTGTTCAGGCTTTTGCCCGCCAGGATAAAGGTGAACATGATCGTTGCTCTTTGAACAGGCGGAGAGAAGCCGGTAAGGAAAGAATATCCCCAGAGGGAGGATACCATGATGAAGAAGTATAGGATTTGTCCGGTATAAGAACGCTGTAAAAAGGAAAACAGGAAATGTAAAAGCAAAAAGAGCATTGCCACGTGAAGCCCTGAAACAGATAAAATATGCATGGCTCCCGTAGATATAAAAAAGGATTGCGTTTCCCTGGTCAATTCATCGCGGTAGCCAAGCACGAGCGCTGAAACAACCTGGAAAGCCTGATCACTGCTTAGCTTTTCCCTTAATGCAGATACCAGTTTATTCTGGACCCGTTGAACGGACATAAAAAAAGAAGGTCTGTCAGTTTTAGTAATAAGGTAATTCTCCGAAGGCAGAAAGGTACGATGCCGGATATGTTTTCTTGACAGATAGCTTTTATAGTCGAATTCAAAAGGATTACCTGAATTTTTGATTTCGCTGATGCCTGCCCTGGCAAAGATGAGATCGCCGGCCCTTAGCTGAAGCGCTTTTTCGTCTTTCCCCAGATAGACCATTATTTTTCGGCCGTTGAACGGAGGACAATCGGTTTGCAGAATTTTGGCAACGGTTTGAAACGAGTTTATTTTTTCAACAGGATAACTGAACACCTCCGCCTCAAAATACACCTGCCCGGAATCGGCGGGACAGAATTCATCCTGATGATCCCCTGTGTTCATGTAGGAGATCATCAGCACCAATACCGCCAGCAGGGCCGAATAAACCAAATCAAAAGGATATTTTCTTCTCCTGATCAGACTGACCATCCGGAAGGCCAGGATCAGGAGCACCACAGCGAGTATTTTTCCGGCCACCGGAAGAAAATTGGCCGCGTAAATTCCGGCAAGCTGAAGACTGAGCAGCCTGACAAAGGGATAGTTCCTGAAAATGTTCACCGCTTTTTTTTTCCCGGCTTTACGGAATTAGGATCAGACCGTTGCTTTTTTTGGTGGCAACTTCATGAATACCCCTGTTTTCTTGACGGAGTGCTACTGCCGGACCGATGAATCTACTTTTTCCCGGGAATGCTGATCTTATATGACGTTTTGACCTTGCCTTTTGAAATGGCCGTCAGTTTGCTTTTCAACAAACGGCGTTTTAAGGGTAAAAGGTGATCAATCAGAAGAATACCTTCCAGATGGTCGTATTCATGCTGGATTACCCTGGCGGCGAATCCGCTGTACTCTTCAACATGTTCCTCCAGATTCTCGTCCTGATACCTGATCCTGACAGATGACGGACGGGAAATGTCTTCATGAATATCGGGCAGGCTCAGGCAGCCTTCATTAATCATGCATGGATTTCCAAAACGTTCCAATAGTTCCGGATTGATAAAGGCCTTTTTAAAATCCTTTAGCTCAGGTTCCTCGTCTGCATTGGCAGAGGCATCAACCACGAAAATACGTAAGGCCTTTCCAATCTGAGGTGCGGCCAGTCCAACGCCGTCAGAATGGTACATCGTCTCAAACATGTTATCAATCAGTTCCTTTAATCCTTCAAAATCTTCTCCTATGGGTTCCGTTACCTCCCTTAAAACCGGATCACCATAAACAACAACCGGGTATATCATCTTGCGTATTTTAACTGTTCCAGATACGACTGAAGCATAATAGTTGCGCTAACCGCATCAATCGTTTCCTTATTCTGTCTCGCCTTTTTTTTCAATCCTGCATCGATCATGGTCCGGAAGGCCATTTTCGATGTAAAACGCTCGTCTGCCAGCTCAAGCGGCATCCCGGGGTATAACTTCCGGAAACGGTTCAAAAAAGGATCGATATAAAGAACGGCCTCAGAAGGCTCATTGTTCATTTGCCGGGGATAACCTACAATAACACATTCCACCTGTTCCTTTTGAAAATAGTCTTTCAGAAAATCCCAAATTTCATGTGCCGGCACAGTCGCTAATCGATTGGCAATTATCTTTAACGGATCAGTTACCGCTAATCCAACCCTTTTTTTCCCGTAATCGATAGCCAATATTCTTCCCGCCATTTAAAAATTTTCTGCAAAAATAGCATTCTATTTTCATTCTGAGAGCAATATTTTCGAAATGCTTGGTCTACCGGATGCTGATCAATAGCATACAATCTTGGCATAAACTTTGATTATTGGGGGATAAGGTAAGCGATTATCGCGGAAAGTATCAACTTAAAAACGGACATTATGAAAGCGAAATTCTACTCAAAATTAGTACCCCTTCTGCTATTCGCACTTTTTTTGGGGGTCAGTGCTGAAGCTCAGCACCGGGGACATGCTGATAACGGGCACAAAAAGAACGAGAAAACATACAAAAAGGCGGAAAAAAAGGAATCGAAACACAACGCAATTGCCTACCGTTACGATCACGAGGATGGTTATGCCGGTACCTACCGGCAGTATGATTATGACCGGCATGGAAATGGAAAGAAAGTATACCGGTCATATAATGATGACCATCGTTATCCTCATAAAGTCTATACTTACCGCCATCCGCATTACGGAACGGTTTACCGTTCATTTAACTCCGCTCCGGTCAGGTTCAGACACCATGACGGTTACTATTACTATCACGGAGGTCACTATTATCAGTTATATCCGGAGGTTGGTTATGTGAGGGTAGAGGTACCCCGAACGGTCGTATTTTACGAGCTTCCTCCAAGCGTTGTCAGAGTAAGGATCGGCGGACAAAGGTATTACCGTTATGGAGAACTCGTCTTTGAACGTTACGACAATGGTTACCGTTTAGCTCCGCCGTCAGTGATGATTAACATCAATTTATAAAGTTGGCCCGGGGCATAACATTTTGGGTTGTTAAAGCGTTAACGTCCAAAACAAAACATTATGAAGATTAATAAAGCAAAAGCAGTTTGGACAGGGACACTGAAAGAGGGGAGTGGCCAGATGAGTTTTGAGCGCAGTGGCGTTTCTTTCCCCTACAGTTTTAAATCGAGGTTTGAAAACGGAGACGGAGCGAATCCGGAGATGCTGATTGGTGCGGCTCATGCGGGATGTTTTTCGATGGCATTTTCGAATATGCTTGCTGAAAAAGGCTATAAGCCGGTTGAAATTTTAACTACAGCCGAAGTCAAACTGGACATGACCGATCAGGGACCTAAGATCACCGCCAGTCATTTGATTGTTGAGGCTGAAGTCGGCGATATTGATGAGGCGACATTTCAGCAGATTGCAAAAGAGGCCAAGGCAGGTTGTCCTGTTTCACAAGCCTTGTCATCTCTGGATATTACGCTGGACGCCAAACTGCGGTAAAATTGAAAGCCGTTCCGGATATACCGGAACGGCTTTTTATCATATGCCTGGGCATGAATTTATCGGTTGTTCCTGATATTGGACTGAGCTGCTGCCACCCGGGCAATTGGCACGCGGTACGGAGAACAACTGACATAGTTGAGCCCGACGCTGTCGAAGAATTCAACAGAACTGGGTTCTCCTCCGTGTTCGCCGCAAATCCCCACTTTCAGATCAGGTTTTGTGGCGCGCCCTTTTTCAACACCCATTTTCACAAGCTGGCCAACACCATTCCGGTCAAGAACCTGGAACGGATCCTGTTTGAGGATCCCGTTACTTAAGTAATCAGGAAGGAATTTTCCGGCATCATCACGGGAATATCCCAGGGTCATTTGTGTCAGGTCGTTTGTTCCGAATGAGAAGAAGTCGGCTTCTTTTGCGATATGATCAGCAGTTAAAGCCGCGCGGGGAATTTCAATCATGGTTCCCAGCAGATATTCGATCCGTTCGCCTCTTTCCTCAAAGACCTTTTCAGCCGTTGCCCTGATCACGTCAGCCTGGTTCTTCAGCTCGGCAAACGTTCCTACCAGAGGGACCATAATTTCAGGACGTGCATCAACTCCACGGGCTTTCAGATTCAGTGCAGCTTCTATAATTGCTCTTGCCTGCATCGCTGTTATTTCCGGGTAGCTGATACCTAAACGGCATCCGCGGTGTCCAAGCATCGGATTGAATTCTTCCAGTTCGGCGATTTTAATTTTTACCATTTCGAGAGAAATACCCATTTCATGGGCCAGTTCTTTCTGAGTCGCCTGCTGATGAGGAACAAATTCGTGCAATGGCGGATCGAGCAGCCGGACAGTAACGCCAAAACCTTCCATGGCTTCGAAGATTCCTTCGAAGTCACTTCTCTGGTAAGGCAATAATTTTGCAAGGGCTTTTTCCCGGTCATTTTTCGATGAAGAAAGGATCATCTCACGCATGGCTTTGATCCGTTCTCCTTCGAAGAACATATGCTCGGTCCGGCAAAGACCGATCCCCTTTGCTCCAAAATCACGGGCGACTTTGGCATCGTTGGGGGTATCTGCATTGGTACGGACCGACATGCGGGTATATTGATCGGCCAGATCCATGATCTTTCCAAAATCACCTCCCATATCAGGCGTCCGGGTTTGAACCCGTCCTTCATACACTTCACCGGTAGATCCGTTGAGTGAGATCCATTCACCTTCCTTGAATGTCTTTCCGCCGGCATCCATGGTCCTGGCTTTGTAGTCAATTTTAACAGCGCCTGCTCCTGATACGCAGGTTTTACCCATGCCGCGGGCAACAACCGCAGCATGCGAAGTCATACCTCCGCGGGCCGTGAGAATACCCCGTGCAATGTTCATTCCTTCCAGGTCCTCAGGCGAAGTCTCGATCCTGACCAGGATTGTATTTTCATATTTTTTTGCTTCATCGGCAAAGAAAATAATCTGTCCGGTTGCAGCTCCCGGTGAAGCCGGAAGTCCTTTAGCCAGGACCGTGGCATTTTTTATAGCCTGTGTATCGAAAACAGGGTGAAGCAGCTCGTCCAATTTGTTCGGTTCAATGCGCAGGAGTGCGGTTTTTTCATCAATGATGCCTTGTTCGAGCATATCGACCGCTATTTTTACCATTGCCGCACCGGTCCGTTTCCCGTTACGGGTCTGGAGGAGCCACAGTTTACCTTCCTGAATGGTAAATTCCAGGTCCTGCATATCTTTATAATGAGCTTCCAGGTTTTGCTGAACAGTCATGAGTTGTTCATAGAGTGAAGGCATTGTTTCCTCCAGTGAAGGGAAGCCGGCTTTTCTTTCTTCTTCTGAAACGCCGGTAAGTGCGGCCCACCGTCTGCTTCCTTCGAGCGTAATTTGCTGTGGAGTCCGGATGCCGGCAACGACGTCTTCGCCCTGCGCATTGATCAGGTACTCGCCGTTAAACAGGTCCTCTCCGGTTCCGGCGTCACGGGTGAAAGCAACTCCTGTTGCAGAAGAGGTTCCCATGTTACCGAATACCATGGCCTGGACATTGACTGCTGTTCCCCATTCAGCCGGGAAATTATTCATTTTGCGGTAATAGATTGCCCGGTCGTTCATCCAACTGTCGAAAACGGCATATACGGCACCCCACAATTGTTCCCATGGATCATCCGGAAAACTTTTACCTGTCGTCCTTAAAACGGCTTCCTTAAATTTGATAACCAGAAGCTTCAGGTCTGCGGTAGTAAAATCGGTATCCAGTTCAATCCCTTTTTCTTCCTTGAGTTTTTCCATGATCGCTTCAAAAGGATCGATGTCCTCTTTACTTTCCGGTTTCATTCCCAGAACGACATCACCATACATTTGAACGAAGCGGCGATAGGAGTCCCACGCGAAGCGTTCATTTCCCGATTTCTTTGCAATGCCCTGTACGGCCAGATCATTTAATCCGAGATTTAATACCGTGTCCATCATTCCCGGCATGGAAACACGTGCGCCCGAGCGGACTGAAACCAGGCAAGGATTGTTTTTGTCTCCAAAAACAGTGCCTGTAAGCTCTTCAATAAGCGCCACTGCCTTTTCAACTTCCTCCCTGATTGCATTTGAAACCGCAGCTTTGCCTTTTTCCGTGTAAATGGTACAGGCCTCGGTGGTGATTGTAAAGCCTGGGGGAACCGGAACGCCAATCAGATTCATCTCAGCGAGGTTTGCACCTTTCCCGCCAAGAAGGTTTTTCATATCTGCTTTTCCTTCAGCTTTTCCATTGCCAAAGGTATAAACATACTTTGCCATAAAACGTTTTTTTGGATAGTTATAAAATGATTATTTTAAATTTCCATCGCTAATGTAGGTATTGTTTTTAGAACCTGAAACAAAAAATACAGTAAATAGTTGTTTTGAAAAAATTGCGCTTCATTTTAAGGGGCTGACGGTCAGTGATGTTATACCGGAAAGATTTTATTTTCCGGCGGCAACCCGATATTCATGACCGAAACAATTAACAATTATTAACTTTGATTGGACCTTCTTAACGATTGTGCGAATTATCTTTGTTAGGAAGTTTTTAAGCATAATTTTTTCATAGAGATAGGTTTGGTTAAGTTTAGAGAAAGGATGGGGAGCCATCCTTTTTTTTGTTAAATTGTCAGAGCATCTTTCCCTCCTTCCGACTTTTTTTCTGTAAAGATCAGTTAATGAAAGACATTTTGTCTGTATAACGGTCGAAAAGCACAAATGGCTTCTCCTTTGATGAGTTGGTATTACGTTTTCATAATTTGACAGCTATGGGAACAGAAAGGAGAAAGAGATATGAATTTTAACAATTTTACAATTAAGTCGCAGGAAGCATTGCAGCATGCATTTGAAATTGCGCAATCAAGTCAACATCAATCTGTTGAGAATGGACATGTTTTAAAAGGGCTGCTCCATGCCGCAGAAAATGTGACCGGCTTTTTGCTGAAAAAGCTGGGAGTGAATGTTACCGTTTTCCAGCAGGCGCTCGATCGTATCATCGGCACCTACCCGAAAGTAGCAGGAGGGGAGCAATACTTATCAGGCGATACCAACAAAACATTGCAAAAATCGATCGACATTTCCCGGAGAATGGGCGATCAGTTTGTTTCGGTCGAACATATCCTGATGGCGCTTCTGGAAACAGGAGGGACGATTGCTTCGTTAATGAAAGACAACGGATTGAATAAAAAGGATATGGAATCTGCTGTTGCCGAACTCCGGAAAGGAGCAAAGGCTGACAGTCCAACGGCTGAAGACCGTTTCAATTCGCTGAATCGTTTTGCTGTTAACCTGAATGAAAAGGCCAGAAGCGGAAAACTTGATCCCGTAATTGGGCGTGATGAAGAGATCAGGCGTGTGCTTCAGATCCTGACGCGCCGGACCAAAAACAATCCGGTATTAATTGGGGAGCCGGGAACCGGGAAAACCGCCATTGCAGAAGGATTGGCTCACCGGATTGTGCGGGGAGACGTTCCTGAGAACCTGAAGACAAAGCAGTTGTTCTCGCTCGATATGGGCGCTTTGGTTGCAGGTGCAAAATATAAGGGCGAGTTTGAAGAGAGGCTGAAAGCTGTGGTGGATGAGGTAATTCAGGCAGATGGCGAAGTGATTCTGTTTATTGATGAGATCCACACCCTGGTTGGCGCCGGAAAAAGTGAAGGCGCCATGGATGCTGCCAATATTCTCAAACCGGCACTGGCAAGGGGCGAATTGCGGGCAATTGGTGCAACAACATTAAATGAATACCAGAAATATTTTGAAAAGGACAAGGCACTCGAACGTCGGTTCCAGATTGTGATGGTTGATGAGCCTGATACGTTGAGCGCCATTTCCATTCTTCGTGGATTGAAGGAACGTTATGAAAATCACCACCGGGTCCGGATTAAAGACAATGCGATCATTGCGGCTGTTGAATTATCGCAGCGTTACATCACAAATCGTTTTTTGCCTGACAAGGCCATTGACCTGATGGATGAGGCTGCCGCAAAGCTACGCCTTGAAATGGATTCCGTCCCTGAAGAACTGGATGAGGTTGAACGCAAAATTAAACAGCTTGAAATTGAAAGGGAAGCCATAAAACGCGAAAAAGACGAGGTAAAATCAACTTTTCTGAGTAAGGAAATTGCGGACTTAAAGGAAGAACAATCCCGTTACCGGGCTCAATGGGAAATGGAAAAATCGCTGTTGGATGGCATTCAGCAAAACAAAACAGAAATTGAAACCTTGAAATTTGAAGCTGATCAGGCTGAACGTTCCGGCGATTATGGCCGTGTGGCTGAAATCCGCTACGGAAAGATCAAGGAGGCTGAAGAAGAGATCCTCCGTTTACAAAAGGAGTTGAAGGAAATAAAGGGGCAGTCGCTGATCAAGGAAGAGGTTGATTCGGAAGATATTGCCGGAGTTGTTGCCCGCTGGACCGGGATCCCGGTTGCGAAAATGATACAAAGCGAACGCGAAAAATTGCTGAAGCTCGAGGAAGAATTGCATAAGCGGGTTGTGGGACAGGATGAAGCAATCCGCGCAGTGGCTGATGCTGTTCGCCGCAGCAGGGCAGGCCTTCAGGACGAAAAGCGGCCCATTGGTTCATTTATTTTCCTGGGGACGACCGGTGTTGGGAAGACTGAACTTGCAAAGGCGCTGGCGGAGTACTTGTTTGATGATGAGAACATGATGACCCGTATTGACATGTCCGAATATCAGGAAAAGTTTTCGGTGACCAGGCTGATTGGATCCCCTCCGGGATACGTAGGTTATGATGAAGGCGGCCAACTCACCGAGGCAGTCCGGCATAAACCCTATTCGGTTATTCTTTTCGATGAAATCGAAAAGGCGCATTCCGATGTATTTAATATCCTGTTACAGGTACTGGATGATGGCCGACTGACCGATAATAAGGGACGGGTTGTCAATTTTAAAAACACGATCATCATTATGACCTCCAATCTTGGGTCACATCTGATCCAGGAAAGCTTTGAGCGGATGAATGACCGCAACAGGGCAGAGATTTTTGAGCAAACGAGAAATGCTTTATTCGAATTGCTGAGAAAGACCATTCGCCCCGAGTTCCTGAACAGGATCGATGAAACCATCATGTTCACTCCGTTAACCCGGGAGGATATGACTGAAATTGTTCAGATCCAGTTTGGCCGTATCGTCAAAAGGTTAGGCAATCAAAATCTGAAACTGGATATTTCGCCTGAAGCTGTTAACTGGCTTGCTTCAGTGGGATATGATCCCCAATACGGAGCACGACCGGTGAACCGGTTGCTTCAGAAATATGTTCTGAATGAGTTATCACGCGAAATCCTTTCCGGAAAAATTTCATCCAACCAATCCATCCGGATTGTGATGGAAGATGATGAGCTGAAATTTAAGCAGGTATAAAAAAGAGGCGCATTTAGCGCCTTTTTTTATATATGATCAAGCTCTTTTTTTAATTCTTCTTCCGCAAGCGTAATAACCCGGATAAATTCATCCACATCCGACGCGTAAGATTCAATTTTACTCCCCATTTGAGTCTTGATCTGGAGTTGCTTCAAATGAATGCCCAGATCATTTAACCCGAAAGTCATGACTGATGATTTCGCCTTATGTGCAGTTTTCCCGAGTTCTGTCCATTCCTGATTCTGCAAATGCATCCGCATATCATTTCTGAATTCAGAAATTTGTTCCAGGAACAATTCGATGAATTCTTTCATGACCGCTCTATCTCCTCCCGCTATTTCCTTTAAATAGCTAAGATCGGTAAGTGTTTGCCTGTTCATTTAGACATTAAGTTATTGGGATACAATGATAATAAAAAAAATATCCGCTTATTCCGGTTATACCTGAATCTTTTTAGATTGTTAGAAGGAATGACTGTTTTAAAAACGGACATGTATTTTATGCAACATGGATTGACGGTATTATTCTTTATTTTATGATCTTTGAGTTTTATTTTGAATTAGTGTTTACAAAAATAGCTAGAATGAAGAAGACTGTTTTTAATCAGATACACTGGAATGCCGGTGGCAAAATGGTCGAATTTGCGGGCTTTGAAATGCCTGTGGAATTCAGTGGTATAAAAGATGAACACCTGACTGTTCGCCAGGGCGTCGGAGTTTTTGATGTTTCCCACATGGGCGAGATTTGGGTAAAAGGGCCAAAAGCCGCCGATTTGGTACAGTATGTTACCAGTAATGATATTACGGTACTTTCGCCGGGTCAGGCCCAGTATTCCTGTTTCCCAAACGGGAAGGGTGGAATTGTGGATGATTTGCTTGTCTATTATTTTGGGCCTGGGAATTACCTGCTGGTGGTGAATGCTTCCAACATCGATAAAGACTGGAACTGGCTGGTTTCCATGAACCGCTTCGGAGCGATCCTTGAAAATGCTTCTGACAACACCGGTCAACTGGCCGTACAAGGTCCGAAAGCAATCCAGGTTCTGCAGAAATTAACGACAGTCGATTTAGCTGCCGTCAGCTATTATACTTTCACTACCGGAAAGGTCGCCGGAGTTGACAATGTCATCATCTCAGCAACAGGTTATACCGGGGCGGGAGGCTTTGAATTGTATTTCGGCAATCAGGATGGAGAAAAAATTTATCAGGCGATTTTCGAAGCAGGAGAAGAATTCGGAATAAAACCAATCGGTCTCGGAGCACGTGATACGTTACGTCTGGAAATGGGTTACTGCCTGTACGGAAACGATATCGATGATACAACTTCTCCAATCGAAGCCAATCTGGGATGGATCACCAAGTTTAACGACCGGAATGATTTTATTGACAAATCGCTTTTATCGGTTCAGAAAACAGAAGGCGTGACCCGCATATTAAGAGGTTTTGAAATGATCGACCGGGGAATTCCCCGACACGGATACGAAATTGCTGACGGGGCAGGAAACATCATCGGACATGTGACTTCAGGTACACAATCGCCGCTATTAAATAAGGGCATTGGGATGGGGTACGTGTCGAAGGCCTATTCTGCTTTTGGAACCGAAATTTATATTCCTGTGAGAAATAAATTGCTAAAAGCGGAAATCGTAAAAATGCCTTTTATCAATCCTCAGTAAGAAAAAAAAGCAGGATATTCTGATAACCCGTCACCAGAATGACGGGTTTTTTTATCTTTGCTGCAAAACAGATTTAAGGGCGATGACAAAAGATCAGTTCCGTTTGGAAACCTGCTTTTCTCCTGCAATTTATCAAAAACATGCCGATGACGAAAATATTGTCGTTGTCGTGGATATTTTCCGGGCGACAACAGCCATATGCACGGCTTTTCACAACCATGTGAAAAAGATTATTCCGGTTGCAACGGTTGAGGAAGCCAGACAGAAAAAAGCAGAGGGGTATCTGGTTGCTTCTGAGCGGGACGGGTATGTTCTGGATTTTGCTGACTTCGGTAACTCACCTTTTAATTTTACTGCTGATGTGGTGAAAGGGAAGGAAATTGTTTATTCCACAACAAACGGTACCCGATGCATTCAACTGGCAAATCATTCAAAGGCTGTCGTGATCGGTTCTTTTTTAAACCTGACCGCATTGAGTGATTGGCTGATAAATCAGCAATCGCCCGTACTGATCTTCTGTGCATCATGGAGGGACCGTTTTAGTCTTGAAGACACGATCTTTGCAGGTGCCCTGGCCCAACGGCTTCTCGGCTCGGGCCGGTTCTTTTCAGTCTGTGATGCCGTAACAGCCTCCGTCGATCTGTGGCAACTGGCTGAAAACAACCTGAATGAATATATGATGAAAGTTGCGCAGAAACAACGGTTAGCGGATAAAGGTCTGGACGATTGTATTGAGTTTTGTCTCCGTATTGATTATACCCGGGTTATTCCTGCTTACCGGGACGGTGAATTAATATCGGTCTGATTCGTTGCAAATTTTAAAAATGAACAGTTTAAATCGTTGTTTGTCAGAAAAATGAATATTTAATTAAACAAAATGATGTTGGGAAATAGGGCTAATAATTTATAAAAGAAGTTTCACTTTATTGAACGAATAGTTGCAATTTTGCTGAAAATAATTTTAACCATAAAATAACATAACCATGAAGAAGCATAATTTTTCTGCGGGACCCTCTGTTTTACCCGAATTCACGAAACAGAAAGTTGCTGAGGCAGCTTTAAACTTTGCCGGCACCGGACTTTCCGTAATGGAAGTATCGCACCGCGGAAAAGAATTTGTTGCGGTGATGGATGAGGCTGTGGCACTTGTTAAGGAATTACTGAGTGTACCTGAAGGTTATTCCGTCTTGTTTTTGCAGGGCGGGGCCAGCCTCCAGTTTTTGATGGCGCCCTATAACCTCTTCAAATCGAAAGTAGCTTATCTGAACACCGGTGTATGGGCTTCAAAGGCGTTGAAAGAGGCAACATTTTTTGGCGAAGTGATCGAAGTCGCTTCTTCAAAGGACAAGAATTTCAATTATCTTCCCAAATCATACGATGTTCCTTCTGATGTGGACTATCTTCACATCACAACCAATAATACGATTTACGGAACGGAACTGAAATCAGATCCGGATGTGAATGTAAGGCTGGTGGCAGATATGTCGTCCGATATTTTCAGCCGTCCGGTCGATGTTTCAAAATATGATCTTATTTACGCAGGTGCGCAGAAGAATCTGGGACCTTCAGGGGCTACTCTGGTTATTGTCAGGGATGAGGCTCTTGGAAAAACAGGTCGTAAGATTCCTACAATGCTCGATTATCAGGTGCATATCAAAGATGGCTCCATGTTTAATACACCTGCTACGCTGCCGGTTTTCGCATGTCTGCAAACATTGATTTGGCTAAAGGAAGTGGGTGGTGTCGCTGAAATGGAGAAAATCAATATTGCAAAAGCCGCTGTGATATACGATGAACTGGACCGGAATAAGATCTTTATCCCAACTGTTCCTGCTTCTGAAGACCGTTCCCGAATGAATGTCACTTTTGTGATGGCTCCCGGCTATGAAAGCCTGGAAAAGGAATTCCTTGATCTTGCCACCTCCAGGGGCATGGTTGGATTAAAGGGCCACCGTTCTGTTGGCGGTTTCAGAGCATCCATTTACAATGCCTTGCCGATTGAGAGCGTACAGGCGCTGGTCGATGTCATGACAGAATTCGAAGCCGGCCATTAAAAATCAAAATGTCATTCCCGCGAAAGCGGGAATCTTTTTTTAAGCAGTTGCCGGGTTTCCGGGAATGCAGGAGGAAGTAATGACTTTTTAACTTAGTTGGAATGAAAAAGATTTTGTTGGCAACTGAGAAACCATTTTCGGGGGACGCAGTTAACAAGATTTCATCCGTCTTTGAGAAGGCCGGATATGAGTTGGAAGTGTTGTCGGGTTATTCATCCGAAGATGAGTTAAAGAAAGCTGCCGGAGATGCCGATGGAATAATCGTCCGCAGTGATCTGATCGGGCAGGCCATACTGGATGCTGCTTTTAAGCTGAAAATCGTAGTCCGGGCAGGCGCCGGTTATGATAATATTGATACGGCATTGGCCCGCAGGAAAGGCGTAGTCGTCATGAACACGCCCGGACAAAATGCAAATGCCGTCGCTGAACTTGCGCTTGGATTGGCCATATACGGCATCCGCGAATTTTTTAATGGTAAGTCCGGAGGTGAACTCCGGGGACGGACGCTCGGCCTTCATGGTTACGGGTATGTTGCCCGTAATGTTCACCGGATGGCCCGCAGCATCGGGATGAAAGTCATTGTTTATACACGTTACAGCCGTGCAGAAGCGGTTTCTGAAGGAATTGGCGTTACCGGATCACTTGAGGAGTTGTATGCCGCCTCCGATGTCGTTTCCATTCATGTTCCGGCAAGGGGAGAACATATCGGTTCTGTTGGCATCCGTGTCCTTACTCATTTGAAGAAAGGAGCCATTATTGTCAATACTGCAAGAAAAGAGGTAATCAATGAAGCCGATCTCTGTGATTTTATGGAGCAAAGAACAGATGTGAAATATCTGTCCGATATTATTCCTGATTGTGAAGCTGTTTTCAGGGAGAAATTCGCCGGGCGTTATTTTTTTACTCCAAATAAAATAGGTGCTCAGACTGAAGAAGCCAATACCAATGCAGGTGTGGCGGCAGCGGAGCAGATCGTATCTTTTTTTGAGCGGGGTGATGAAACATTCCGCGTAAATAAATAAAATGTTGAATCAACCTGTGTCTTGATACTTGATACTTGTGTCTTGATACTTGAATACTTTTATTACGATATGGCAAAAGTTAAGGCATTTAAAGGACTTCGTCCACCCAGGGAAATTGTCAGGGATCTGGCATGTCTTCCTTACGATGTTATGAATTCTGAGGAAGCTGCGAAGATGGCTGAAGGAAAAGAAAATTCATTGCTTCACATAACCAGGGCAGAGATCGACTGTCCGGCTGGGACTGACGTTCACTCCGCAACGGTTTATAATAAGGCAGTTGAAAACTTTGAAGTTTTTCAAAGAAAAGGGTGGCTTTCCGAAGATGGGGAGGCCCGTTTTTATATCTATGCACAAACCATGAATGGCCGGACCCAGTATGGAATTGTGGGCGCTGCTTCGTGTGAGGATTACCACAATGGCATCATTAAAAAGCATGAATTGACCCGGCCTGACAAAGAAGAAGACCGGATGATCCTGACCCGTTATCTGAATGCAAACATCGAGCCCGTTTTCTTTTCATATAAAGCCGTTCCGGAGATTGACGCGGTTGTCTGGTCAATCGTGAAGAATGAGGAGGCAGAATATGATTTTACAGCAGAAGATGGCTTCGGACATCATTTCTGGCCGGTCAGGGACCCGAAAATCAATCAGGAGATTGAACGGCTTTTTGAAACCAAAGTCCCTTTCACATACGTGGCCGACGGTCATCACCGCACTGCCGCTGCCGCACGCATCGGGCTGGAAAGGAAGGCTCAAAACCCGGATCATACGGGAAATGAATCCTATAATTATTTTATGGCCGTTCATTTTCCGGATAATCAGTTGCAAATACTTGATTACAATCGGGTGATACGGGATCTCAATGGATTGAATGAAGACCGGTTGATTGAAAAGTTAAGCGAATCATTTATCATTGAAGAAAAGGGCCCGGCGATATATAAACCCGCCCGGTTGCATGAATTCAGTATGTACCTGGGTGGAATCTGGTACAGCCTGACCGCCCGGGAAGGTACCTTTGATGATCAGGATCCGATCGGTGTCCTGGATGTAACGATCCTTTCCCGGCAGGTACTTAGCCCGATATTTGATATTCAGGACCTGCGGACATCCACACGCATCGATTTCGTCGGCGGCATCCGGGGACTGGCTGCATTGCAACAGCGGGTCGACCGGGGAGAGATGAAGGTGGCATTTGCCTTATATCCGGTTTCGATGGAGCAATTAATCGCTATTGCCGACAGCGGAAACATTATGCCTCCTAAAACAACCTGGTTTGAGCCTAAGCTCCGGTCCGGACTCGTCATCCACAAACTGAATTAACAAGATGGCAAAAATAAACCCCGAAGGTTATTTCCGGGGTTTATTTTTATATTAAAAGTCTTTGTCGTCTTCATCAGCAGCTCCTTCATCGTCATCTTCGCTGCCGCCGTCATCTGCATCATCGTCATCATAGGAAGAATCGTCTTCTTCCTCTTCTTCGATGTTTTCAGGAATGTAGTCCAGATCAGCATATTTATCTTCATAGGCTTCACGCGATTCGTCCTTCAGCGTTCCTTCGTCATCGTAATCGTCATCCTCGCTGATAATATCGATCGCCTCCTGTGAAGTCATCCTGACCAGGTAATACTTCTCGTCTGTTTCAAACGGCAATGCGCTGACCAGTAAACCATCCTTATTCGTAAAGGAGATCAGGTGCTGGCTAAAACCATTTGGATAAACCAGTTTTATTTGTTCTTTTATTGCTTCGTCTAGCTTTTCGTAATCTTTAATAACCCTGGGTTTAAAGCTGGTTGTCATGTTATTATCCTCCATTTAAACAGGCCCGCAAAGGCCCTGAATCGTCTGTTTTTAAATTCTTAATTTTGTCGAAAAATACAAAATAGAAGTAAAAAAAAAAGGGATTCTTACGCTTTACTGAAAAAAATATTGATTTTCTTTTTTAGACAAAGTAACCCACTGGCTATAACGTGTTGGTTTAAAGGTAGAAATGACACTTTTTTCTAAGAGAAAATATTCCGGATTTTTATTACCGGCATGTTATTCAGATCAAAGAAGGCATTAATTATTCCTGCTTTCTTAAAAAAGTTCAGGTCTTTTTCGCTGATTCTTTTTTCAAAAATCATCTTTCGGTCGATCAATGCTTGTCTTTGCGTTCCCTTTAGCAGGGGAGTATCGGGTGTCATCCAGTTGATGCCATCGAAAAAAACCAGATTTCCAATCGTACAGTCTGTAATCAGCTCATTTTTGACAATGATGATTTCGTCTGCATTTTCCCTTTGGGCGAAAAGGGCGGCTAGCAAGGAACGGTCAGCGTATTTCAAATGATAGTCGATCCGGTCGTAACGGATTATTTTTAACCGCTTAAATATTCTGGTTTGAACCGGAATGAATTCGACCAGCTCAATCTGACGACCACAGGTAATGCGGCAACGGTACAAGCCTTTTTTAAACGCATCAGGGACACAGATTTCCTTTTCAATCTGAATGGCTGAAACGCCATTGAAAAGCTCAGCCCTCGCAGCGTTCAGCCGGAGATTGTGATAATGAATATTCTCCGGTACTCCGTTATTCAGTTTGATCGTTTCAAGTAAAAGGCACATATATTTTTTTAATCAGTTCCTGGTATTCCATTTCGCAGTCGCTCAGATGGGTAATCCCTCCGCCGCTTTTATAGATCAGCCGGCCATCTTGTTTTTCAAGGAATCGGATGAGCACGCAACTGTCAACTACTTTGCCGTTAAAGATGCCGAAAATTCCGGTATAGTAGCCCCTGTCATAGTTTTCCACGGCTTTTATGATTTCGACCGTCTTCGGTTTAGGCGCTCCGCAAATGGATCCTGCAGGTGTTAAGCGGGCGAAAATGTCACCCAGATGTTCCAAATAGTCGTCCGGCAACAGCCCGCTAACCTCGGAACTCATTTGGAGTAAATTAACCGAGTTTGTCCGGATTTCGTCGAGGTAACAGAAACGGATGACCTCTACTTTTTCAGCAACCATACTCAGGTCATTTCTGATCAGATCAACAATCGTGGCATGTTCTGCCAGTTCTTTCCTGTCGTTTTTTAAGAGGTATGCCGCATCGGGAATTTCCGCATCAATAGTGCCTTTCATAGGGTAGGAGGATATCCTGCCATTTTCAATACGAACAAACACCTCCGGTGAAAAGCATAAAAATTGATCTCTCAGCCAGATCTTGTAAGGAGCACGGCACAGGTAAAGCAGATCTTCAAGGTCCAGATCGGTTTCCACTTCACTGGGCATCGTCAGGTTGAGCAGATAGCTGTTCCCCTGTTGGATCTGTTTCATCACCGAGTTGAATGCGTTCCTGTAACGAGTACGGGATACCGGCTTAACTTCCCATTTGAAGCCAGGGAAAGAGGCTGAGGGCGGAGTAAAATTGCTGCATGAGGGAGTTTGCCATAGCAGGTATTTCCGGCTTTTTTCCCAGTCGAAGAGAACCGGTCGTTGAAAATCAAAATCAAAAAGGAAGACAAAGGGCTGTCTCCTTTTTCCCATTTCGTTCATTCTTGAAATAATATGTCTTTGTTCCGGTCGCATGTGGAGGTAAAGATAGAAAATGAAGCAAAAATGCGACAAGATTCTGTTTTTAAATCATGGAAAAATCGAAATTATACTGGCATCTTTGCGTGGCTTTTGTAGTTTTGTAAAACAAATCGGTTAAGATGGGTATTGCGGATAACATTTTAAAAATAAAAAAGCAACTGGGAGAAGACGTTTGCCTGGTTGCCGTTTCAAAAACCAAACCCATTCGGGAGATCAAAGTGGCCTACGAGGCAGGTCAACGTGTCTTTGGTGAAAATAAAGTTCAGGAGTTGACCGACAAGCATGAACAACTGCCGGAAGATATAGCTTGGCATTTTATAGGGCATTTGCAGACTAATAAAGTAAAACACATTGCTCCTTTTATTCATCTGATACACAGCGTCGATTCGTTTAAATTACTCCAGACAATAGAACGGGAAGGGCGAAAAAATGGTCGAAAAATCAGATGCCTTTTGCAGTTTTACATTGCAGCGGAAGAAACGAAATTTGGTTTTGACCTGAATGAGGCGATTACCGTTTTATCGTCACCTGAATATGCGGCTCTCGAGTATGTGGAGATTTGTGGCGTCATGGGAATGGCGACCAATACGGATGATGAAGCACAGATCAGAACGGAGTTTAAAATGTTAAAAAGTATCTTTGCGGAAATTAAGGACAAATTTTTTGGCAGGCAGGATTCTTTTTCTGACATTTCAATGGGAATGTCGGGTGATTATGAGATTGCTGTTGAAGAGGGTAGCACCATGGTGCGCATCGGCAGCCTGATCTTTGGAGAGCGGAGTTATGGAGATAGCGGGTCGTGAGCAGCGGGTCGCGGGTAATACAATATTGCAAATTGACCATTTTTACTAAATACCAGAAGTTATGAGAAAATTGGAGACGACTTATTTGGGACTGAAATTAAAGAATCCCTTAATTGTTGCCAGTTCCGGTCTTAGCGGGAGTGTTGAGAAGATCAAAAGTCTGGAGACTGCCGGGGCAGCAGCGGTCGTGTTGAAATCCCTTTTTGAAGAGCAGATTAACAGTGAGGTAAGTCACCTGATCAATACTGATCCACAAAATTTATATCCGGAAGCTGAAGATTATATCTGGAACTACACCCGGCATCATTCCGTGGAAGCTCACCTGGAGTTATTAAAGCAGGCAAAAAAAGAAGTAAACATTCCAATAATAGGCAGTATTAACTGTACGTCTTCCAAAGAATGGACAAGTTTTGCAAAGGAATTTGAGGCTGCCGGGGCAGATGCGCTGGAACTGAATATTTTCTTTGTCCCTGTTTCACGGAATGAATCATCCGAGCAGACCGAGAGACTATATGCCGATATTGTAAGGGCGGTAAAAAAGGAAATTCATATACCTGTTTCCGTGAAAATCGGTTTTTATTTTACCAATCTGATTGCGCTGTCTGAAAAACTAATGGCAAACGGAGCCGGGGGAATTACCATGTTCAACCGGTTTTATGAACCTGATATCAATATTGGGAAACTGGAACTAACGGCTTCCGAAATATTCAGCACACCTGCGGATATTCGCCGTACTTTGAGATGGATCGGAATTATCAGCGCCGCTTTGCCTAAACTTGAAATTGCTGCATCTACCGGAATACATGACGGGGAGGCCCTGATTAAACAACTTCTCGCCGGTGCCCAGGTAGCTCAGGTCTGTTCTGCGGTCTACATCAACGGATCACAGATCATTGCCGGAATGCTCCGGGAACTGAACGATTTTATGGAAAAGTGGAATTTTAATGATATCCGTGATTTCAGGGGCCGTTTGTCTTACGCAAACATTAAAGATCCCATGCTCTACGAACGTGCTCAGTTTATGCGCTACTTTTCACACCGGGAATAATCGGATACTGTCTTAGAATCCTGGCTCGATTCCTTCTTCCAGTTGCGGAAGGAAATACAGCAGATCCTGCAATAATTCGTTTTTAGTGCTGTCAGCATTTTGCAGCGCTTGTTTGATTTTGCTGCTTTCCTTCTCCTGTATGGCATTTGAAATTTTCCCGGTCATATTCGTAACAACCGTGTAGGCTTCAAAAGCAACAATAAATTCACTTTCGATCACCAGATCCACGAAAACGGGAAGGTATTCGCTGAAATCAAGCCCGTTTTCCCAGCAAGCTGAAACGATCGTCCGAAGTTCAGTCGCATATTGCCTGTTTTGAATGGCCTCCATCAGCAGCGGAATTGCATCGCGGTGTTTCAGTTCAGCCAGCAACCCGGAAATGCTCCTTTTTATTTCTTCATCCCGGGTTGAGTGAAGGAGCTCAAATAATACCGGAAGATAGGCCACATTGCCTCCTTCACGCAGTTCTTCAATGGCAGCGCTGACGATAACCGGATTTCCGGAATGAAGGATTTGAATGGTACGCGGATTGGTTTTTTTTGAATTTTCTGTTACCATAGCTGATTCGTTCTGAAAAATTAACATTTCCGGATCAAATCCTGAAACTTTCCAACTTCCTGCTGAAATTTTCCAACTGATTGAAAACATCATCCTTCATCTCCTTTAGCCTTCCTTCATATTTGGTGAAGAGCTGTTTGTAATAGGAGATACCTTCCTGCATGTTTTCCCTGAATGTATGGTAGTACGAAACCTGTTTTTTATCCGAATCATGATCAAACTGGCCTAACTTATTCTCCAGGTAGTCGGTGTACATTTTCAGTTCTTTGATAAACAGGTTAGGGCGTTTTACTCCTTTCAACAGGTTTTCCTTTCCGTAAATATGGTTAACCATTCTTTTCAGTGAAACCACCTCTTTGAAATAGGCAATGTTTGGGCCGGGACAAATGCTGACACCTGCCGGCTGAAAATCGGGTTTAATGCCATTCGCAAGGTATGCCGGATTAGTCAATCCTTCACAAAGACATTCCTTTTGCAGCCGCTGATCGATTTCACTTTTCTTTTCCTCGTCAGTCATGCTGCTTGCGTTTATTTCAGCAATCTTCAGTTTGAGAAACTGCCGGGATGCGGTGCAAATGGGCCTTTCCGTATATTCTGTATTAAAGGTGAGGTAGCGTTTTGCGCATGGAAATCCTGGCTTCCCTTCGCTGACATACTTCCGGATCTGCTTTTGCTGGCTTGAATTCCGGACATTATTGAACGGGACGCCCAAAGGAGATGCGTCGCTCAGGTAAACATCATCCTCTCCGGCATTTTTAAGAAGTTCCAGGCTTTCCGGATCAACATTACAAACTTCAGGTACCAGTAAAAAGGGAGTTCCCCAACCGATGCTGTCCAGCTCATATTCGTTCATCAGGAAATCGTGTTCTTCATTCGATCCGACACCGCCCTGTGCCGTAACTTTTATCTCGGGTGCATCCGGAATGTTTTTACCTTTGGCGGCAAGGGCTTCCTTATAAATGGGAATGACAGCATCAACTAATTCCTGCCTTTTTTCCCTGAATTCATGCAGAATCGGTCCCAGCAGGTTTCCCTGTGATGCAAAGGCGTGTCCGCCACAGTTGAGTCCTGATTCCACCCGGTATTCCGATATCCAGATTCCTTTTTTCGCCAGCATACGCCCCTGGATCAATGCAGAACGGTAATCACTAACCTTCAGAATGATTTTCTTCTTCAGCTTTCCATCCTGATCGGGATAGAAATCTTCAAAATTTTCGATATAACTGTAAAGCCTCGGGTTCATGCCGGCAGAAAGCACCAGTGAGGAAGAAAGCGTGCTGTTAGCAAAACCGCGCAATGCGGCGTGTGCATCATTATACTCTACAGGCAGAGGCTCATTGCCTTTGTAATTTGCTTTGTCGAGTTTAGTCATGATATTGACATCAATACTGCCCGGCCTGAAATTGGAACGCAGCCAGTTCTTTACATCATTCAGACTTTTATTTTGAAGCATCAGGTTAAACTTATCCCGGATACTGGAGGCATCAGGCAAAAGATCAAAATATTTTTGCAGTTCGCTTTCCTTTTGATGAAAATTTTCAATGAGTTCTTCGTATTTATGACTGACAATCTGATCGACCAGATTGAGATATTCCGTAATTCGTTTGGCGCGAAAATCCTCCGATTTAACTGAAATTTCATTAAAAGGAATATTCATTTTAACGCTGTAAAATTCGCGCATTTTTTCCATCAGGAAATCATCGACAATCGAAATAACTGAGGAAATTCCCAGATGGGCTACTTTTACCGGTGTATCGACCGTATAAGCCAAACCCATGACCGGGATATGAAAAACATGTTGATTAATGTTCATCTTTTTAATTTCAATGCCGCAAAAATCTTTTGCCAGGATCAAACTTAGCTGCTGACTTTTACCTGCGACTTTATACTACTAACTTCCTTTATTACAGAAGGAATTAACAGGAAAAATCCTGATCCGGTTAATTCCGTCCAATTCCGCTCTTAAGCGCGTAAAGATAGGGTATTTTAGGATTGCTGTATTAATATCAGTTCTAAATAAGGAACTCGTTCATTTACATTAGTCGTTTTATACGCTCGGCATAGTCTCAAACTTCGTTTGGCCTCTGCCCTCGCTTAAATAAAACGTTCTTATAATTTAGGCTCAAGAGCCTTGCCTGTATAGGAATTTTGGCTTCTGACCAAATTCTCGGGTGTGCCTTCAAAAAGGATGTTTCCGCCGTTTTTTCCACCATCAGGGCCGAGATCGATGACCCAGTCCGCGCATTTAATAACATCCAGGTTGTGTTCGATGACAATGATGCTGTGGCCACGGGAGATCAGGGCATTGAATGAATCCAGCAATTTTCGGATGTCATGGAAATGCAGGCCCGTTGTGGGTTCGTCAAAAATAAAAAGTGTAGGTTCATCTTTTTCTTTAGACAGAAAGGCAGCGAGCTTGACCCTTTGGCTTTCTCCTCCCGAAAGAGTCGATGAACTCTGTCCAAGTTTGACGTAATCCAATCCTACATCCTGAAGTGGTTTAAGTTTTTTTGCAATTCTCTTTTCCGTGTTGCTTGTTCCCCTTCCAAAAAATTCGATTGCCTCGGTTACGGTCATCTCCAAAACATCATGGATATTTTTTCCGCGGTATTCCACTTCAAGGATTTCTTCCTTGAAACGTTTTCCCTGGCAGCTCTCACAAACCAGGTTCACATCGGCCATGAACTGCATCTCGACATGAATTTCGCCTTCGCCCTCGCATTCTTCACACCTTCCGCCATCCACGTTAAATGAAAAATGGGCTGGTTTGAAACCCTGATATTTTGCTGAAGGCAGTTCGGAGAATAGCTTTCTGATCTCATCGTAGGCTTTCAGATAGGTCACAGGATTTGACCGGGACGACTTACCAATGGGATTTTGATCGACGAATTCCACGCCGGTGATCCGTTCAAAGTCTCCCTTAATAGCATCGTGATCGCCTGTTTTTTCGCTGAACCCGCCAAAAAGCTTGGCGAGGGCGGGGAAGAGGATTTTGCTGATCAGCGTTGATTTCCCTGAGCCACTGACTCCGGTGACGGCAGTCATCGCATTTAATGGAAATTTGACATTCAGATTTTTTAGATTATTTTCACGGGCGCCGATTATTTCGATGTAATCGTTCCATTTTCTTCGGAAACGGGGAGTCTCTATTTTTCTTTTCCCGTTTAAATAATCTGCTGTCAGACTGTTGGTTGCCTGCAACAACTGCGTGTGATCGCCCTGGAACACCAGGTCTCCGCCGTGCACTCCTGCCAGAGGGCCGATGTCAATGATCTCATCGGCAGCACGAATGATCTCTTCATCATGTTCAACAATCAAAACCGTGTTCCCGATTTTCTGCAGTTTACGCAAAACCTGTATCAGCCGCTGGGTATCCCGCGAATGCAAACCGATACTGGGTTCGTCCAGAATGTAAAGTGAGCCGACCAGGCTGGATCCCAGCGAAGTGGCCAGGTTAATCCGCTGAGATTCCCCGCCCGACAGCGTTGATGAAAGCCTGTTCAGTGTGAGATATCCCAGGCCCACATCGTAAAGAAAGTCAAGCCTGCTTTTGATTTCAATTAAAATGCGGCGAGCTATCTGAATTTCATGTTCCGTTAACTGAATGTTTCTGAAAAACTCCCTGAGTTCTGAGACCGGCATCAACACCAGATCCTGAATGGAGGAATTTGCAATTTTGACATAGGAGGCTTCCTTTTTTAAACGGGTGCCTCTGCATTCCGGACAGGTCGTTTTTCCCCGGTAGCGGGCAAGCATGACGCGGTATTGAATCTTGTAGCTTTTTTCTTCAAGCATTTTGAAAAAGGCATCGATCCCCTTAAAATAGCTGTTCCCGGTCCAAAGAAGTCGTTTTTGTTCGGGTGAAAGTTCATAATAAGGTTTGTGAATCGGAAAGCCAAAAGAGCCGGCATTGTTGATCAGCTTCTCCTTCCACTTCATCATGCTTTCTCCTTTCCAGCAAACAATGGCATCCTGGTAAACAGACAAGGATTTATTCGGAATAACCAGGTCTTCGTCAATCCCGATCACCTTGCCGTATCCCTCACAGGTTGGGCAGGCTCCGACCGGGTTATTGAAGCTGAACATGTGTTCTGTCGGTTCTTCGAAAGTCATTCCGTCGGCCTCAAACCGGTTCGAGAATTTTTCCTGTTCCGTGCGGTCGTCGCGGTATACCTTAATAATACATTCTCCTTGCCCTTCGAAAAAGGCGGTCTGCACGGAATCAGCCATACGGCTTATGTTTTGTTCGTCTTTGCCTGCCTGCAACCGGTCTACGACCAGATTCCAGGAACTGCCATGCAGGTCGGCCAGCCGCTCTTTCATTACATCGGCAATCCTTTCGATCTGATCATCGGATTCCACTCTCGAAAATCCTTGTTGCAGCAGCAACTCCGCTTCCTCCAATACCGAACGGCCATTTTTTGTCTGAAGGGGAGAACAGATCAGGATCCTGGTTTCTTCCGGAAAGCTGCAGATGAAATTCACCACATCGCTCACCTGGTGCCTTTTGACTTCCTTCCCCGAAACCGGGGAAATCGTGGTTCCGATCCGTGCAAAAAGCAATTTCAGATAATCGTAAATTTCGGTGGATGTCCCTACTGTCGATCTTGGATTCCGCGTATTCACCTTTTGTTCGATAGCAATCGCCGGAGGTATCCCCTTGATAAAATCAACTTCGGGTTTGTTAATCCTTCCCAGAAACTGCCGGGCGTACGATGACAAACTTTCAACATAACGACGCTGTCCCTCAGCATATAACGTGTCAAATGCCAGAGAGGACTTTCCCGAACCGGAGAGACCAGTAACGACAATTAATTTGTTACGGGGGACCTGAAGTTCAATATTTTTTAAATTATGAACGCGAGCACCTTTTATCGATATTTCCTTTACTCCAGTGTTATCTTTCATCATCACATATCAAATTTAAAAAGGAAAATTTGCTTTTTAAATAAAAATCTTTCAAATTTACAGGAGACAAAATTAATAAATAGTATAAACCATTTAAAAAACAATTGCCTATAGAACAAATTTACTTTTTAGACAAACTAAATTGGAAATAATGTTCAGAACAGAACCATTAAATGACAATAGACTTGTTAAGAAGTTTATTGATGGAGATCAGGAGGCAATTGAAATGCTCATAAGCCGTCACAAAGACCGGGTTTATACGTATATTACATTAATCGTAAAAAATCAGCATCTCGCTGATGATATCTTTCAGGATACTTTTATTAAAGTGATCCGGTCTCTCAAGACAGGTAAGTATACGGACAACGGGAAATTTATTTCCTGGGTACTGCGGATTGCACATAATCTGATTATCGATCATTTCCGGAAAGAGAAACTTTTGGGAATGACTTCGAATGAAGATTCAGATTTTGATTTGTTTAATTCGCCAAAATTTTCGGATGAAAATATCGAAGATCAGTTGATTTACGAGCAAATAAGGAGCGATGTCAGGCGGCTGATCGAGGAACTGCCCGATGATCAGCGGCAGGTTATCATTATGAGGCATTACCTGGGATTGAGTTTTAAGGAAATTGCAGATCGCACCGGCGTCAGTATCAACACGGCACTGGGGAGAATGCGTTACGCCTTAATCAACCTGCGGAAGATCATTGACAAAAAAAAGTTGTTGCTCACAAAAATATAGTGTTTCCCGAAACAATATATTATTTTTACAGGCGTTTCGTTAAGGTAGATATGATCCTTATATAAACGCCTTTTGCTTACATTAGAGATATGATTGATTTTTTTAATTTACATCAAAAGTACGATGATGAATTGATTAGGAATTCAAAAAAGGAAAATACAGGGTTGTTAGGGGAAGGGAAAACAAAAGAAGAAGACGAGATAGTCATCTATTCGCCGTCTGATCAGGTTTTAAAGAATATCCTGGATTTTTCGAAATCATACGGGACGGTTAAGACTAAGTCTTCCGGATATGTTGAATTGAATCTAAACTAATCATTACCTGGTATCCGGGTCAACTGCACCTGCAGTTTTCCAGAGGAAAAGGAATGTTTCGACCTGACCGGGATTATTCTGTTTAAATTTACTTTAAATTGTATTAGCGTGCCTGGAGAGCAGGATCAAAGCAGGTATTTTAAGTTACTTTTGTCTATGAATCATTTAAAGTAAACTTAAATCAAAGAGATATGACCATTAGTGCATTGCAGAAAGCCCGGGCTCAGTATCAGCCTAAATTGCCTCAGTCTTTAAAAGGAGCTGTCAAGATCGTTGAAGGTGCTGTAACAGAATCTGTTGCTGACCAGACTCAAATCAGGGAATTATTTCCTAACACGTATGGTATGCCAGTCGTTTCTTTTGAAAGTGCTGAGCAGGTTTCGGTACTTCCGGCATTTAATGTCGGTGTAATCCTTTCGGGAGGTCAGGCACCCGGTGGTCATAATGTGATCTCCGGCATATTCGACGGGATTAAGAAGATCAATACACAAAGCAAACTTTATGGATTTCTCGGCGGACCCGGGGGATTTGTCGATCACCAGTATATTGAAATTACTGCTGATTACCTTGACGGATTCCGAAACACCGGAGGTTTTGATATTATTGGTTCAGGCCGTACCAAACTTGAAGAAGAGAGTCAGTTTGACAAGGGACTCGAAATATTGAGGAAACTGGACATTAAAGCCCTGGTTATTATTGGAGGAGACGACAGTAATACCAACGCCTGTGTGCTGGCTGAGTATTACGCGGCCAAAAAAGCCGGGGTTCAGGTCATTGGTTGCCCCAAGACCATCGATGGTGACCTTAAAAATGAAATGATCGAGACATCCTTTGGTTTTGATACGGCCGTTAAGGTCTACTCCGAACTGATCGGGAATATTCAGCGCGATGCCAATTCAGCAAAGAAATACTGGCATTTTATTAAGCTCATGGGCCGTTCTGCTTCTCATATCGGATTGGAAGCTGCTTTGGAAACCCATCCCAATATCACTCTCATTTCAGAAGAGGTCGCTGATAAAAAACAAACGTTAGGCGAAATCGTGGATTACATGGCTGAAATCATTGCCAGGCGGGCAGCGAACGGAGAAAATTTTGGCGTGGCTTTGATCCCTGAAGGGCTCGTCGAATTTGTACCGGAAATGAAAGCGCTGATTGCTGAACTGAACGATTTACTGGCCGAGGGATCAGAAACCGGCAAAAAATTTAAGTCACTGTCGGACGAGCCTGCCCGTCATAAATTTGTCGCAGGCATTTTGTCGCCGGAATCAGCAAAAGTATACCATTCTCTTCCTGCCGGCATTGCGACGCAATTGACACTCGATCGGGACCCTCACGGAAATGTGCAGGTTTCTTTGATCGAAACGGAAAAACTGCTGGGGGAAATGCTGAAAAAGAGGTTGGCTGAAATGAAAGCGAAAGGCGAATATAAAGGCAAATTTGGAACCCAATATCACTTCTTCGGATATGAAGGCCGTTGCGCTGCTCCTTCCAATTTCGATGCTGATTATTGCTATTCACTCGGGTATACGGCATCTGTGCTGATCAGCGGCGGAAAAACAGGGTATATGGCCAGCATCAGAAATACGACAGCACCTGCTGTTAACTGGATTGCCGGTGGCGTTCCTATTACCATGATGATGAATATGGAAAAGCGTCATGGCCACATGAAGCCGGTTATTCAGAAGGCTTTAGTGGATCTGAACGGTGCTCCGTTCAAGTATCTGGCAGAAAATCGCGAAAAATGGGCTGTCGAAACCAGCTATCTGTACCCGGGACCCATTCAGTATTGGGGACCTTCCGAAGTTTGCGATCTGACAACAATTACCCTGAAACTCGAAAGAACAAAGTGAGATTGTATATTCTTCTGTCAAAAAGGTCTTCCCATCCGGAGGGCCTTTTTATTTTGTTTCCGGTGTCCGCTTCCCGAAAAATTCCAGCTCATGTTGAAGTTCTTCCAGGGACGGGAAATCATTGAAATGCCATTTATCTAAAATGACTCCTCCTTTGATCAGCAATAATCCCGGATTGGACCTGACCATTGTTTTTAGCGTGGTTTGATCAGCGTTGAAAAAATCAAATCCAAGCTTATTTACATTTTTAAACTGCTCGGTCTGACTCGTTTCGGCCGACGTCAGCCCGATAAAATTCATCCGATTGCTTTGTGCATATTCTGACAGCGCCTGAACTGTCTGCATGCCTGAAAGGTCTGCCTTCCCCTGGTCATACACCACAAATATAAAGGTGTATCCGGGATCCTGCAGGAAGAAATCCTTAACGTCATCGCCCTTTGCAGTTTCTATCGTAAAGTTCTGAATGGAAGGTTCGTATCCTTTTTGGATGCGTTTTGAATCCATGGAAACGAATTCCCAGTTCAGGCTGTCCTGCCAGGGATAGTTTTGTTCGGTAAATTTTTTTTCTTCGCCGGTTTTCCTGTTTTTATAATAGAAGATATTTTCATAGACATCCTTAGGCGCATTTTCAGGCACAGTCATGGCTTGGGGAATATTCGTTCCCACCTTGTAAGGGAGGAAATCGATGATGGGAAGGTGATGAAAGGAATAGCCTGCCAGGTATGCAAAAGCGAACATGGTAATTGCAAGGAAAACGATTCGGACTATCGACTGTGTTGAGGATTGAACCCTTTTGCGGTATTTAAAAACAAGGAGTGCAAACGCCAGCAAAAAAATATTTTTAATGAAGGTCTGCCAATTGGTCAGTTTCAGGGCGTCGCCGAAGCATCCGCAGTCAGTGACCGGATTATAGATGACAATAATCAGCGTAAGGCCGGTGAAAAAGGCCATGAAGACCAGTGCCGCAATGGAGAAAAGGGTGGTGAAGACGTTGAGCGTTAAAGCCAGTCCAATCATGAATTCAAATGCAGAAAGGAGAATTCCCAGCGGGAATGCCAGTGACGTCAGAACGTCCAAATCCCAGGCATTAAAATAATCGGTAAATTTATAAGCCGACCCCCAGGGATCGATTCCCTTTACAAAACCGGAGAACATAAAAACCAGTCCCAGTAAAATCCGCGAAATATGCCAAAGTGTCTTCAATCCAAATAATTTTAAATCGTTAAACTGTAAAATCGAGAGGAGTTCCCGGCTCCACGCCCTATGCTCCAAACTCCAGTTTTATTAACGCAAAAACAGCATAATTGATCATATCCAGATAATTTGCTTCTATACCTTCCGAAATAATGGTTTTGCCTTTATGATCTTCTATTTGCTTGATCCGTCTGATTTTCATTAGGATAAGGTCTGTGATGGAGCTGATTCTCATTTTCCGCCAGGCTTCATCGTAATCATGATTTTTATTGAGCATCAGATCCCGTGCCTGACGAAAGCCTGCTGAATAAAGTTGCAAGGTTTCTTCACCAGTCAGGTCATCATCTTCTGAAGTCCCCTTTTCCAGTTGAATGAGCGCCATAATGCAGTAATTAACGATCCCGATATACTCCGAACGACTGTCCTCATTCACTTTCATCGTCTCTTTCATTTCGATACTGCGGATCCGCTGAGCTTTAATGAAAATCTGATCCGTGATGGAGGTGAGACGTAATATTCGCCAGGCAATCCCGTAGTCCTGCATCTTTTTCGAAAAAATTTCCGTGCAGATACTGATGATATGTTCGTATTGTTTCAATGTTTCTTCCATTTTCTTCAATTTGTGGTGCTTAGGTGCAAATCCTGTGGCAATTTAAACTCTTAGTGATAAATTTATGTTTATTTCGTTCCTCTTCGAGGGATAAAAATAGGAATTAAATGCGTATTTTGACGGCTTTATTATACTTTTGTAAGAAGCAATGTATAACTTCACAAATCTGAATGACTTATGTTAATCACGGGTTCAGCCAGCAAATTTTTCAAACGGAAGAGTTCGATATCGTTAAATGGTAAGTTAATGGATCTGACCAATCCGGTTGTCATGGGCATCTTGAATGTTAGCAAAGACTCTTTTTATGATGGTGGTAAATATACGACCGAGTCAGCTATTTTGCAGCGGGCGGAAGCAATGATACGTGAAGGAGCAGATATTATTGATATTGGAGCGGTTTCAACCAGACCGGGTTCGGAGATGGTTTCGACCAAGGAAGAACTCACCCGGTTACTTCCTGCCGTGAGTGCAGTCCGTAAAAAATTCCCGGATATTCCATTGTCTGTCGATACCTTCCGTTCATGGGTAGCGTTGCGTATTATCGACGAAACGGGCGAATGCATTGTTAATGATATTTCGGGCGGTAATTTCGACGATCACATGTTTGATACCATTGCCAAACTCGGCGTTCCTTATGTATTGATGCACATTCTGGGAATCCCGAAGACCATGCAGGAAAATCCGACCTACGAAGACGTTGTTCAGGATATCTCCAGGTATTTTTCTGAAAAAGTGAAGCGGTTAAGCAAAGCAGGCGTGAAGGATGTGATCCTGGACCCCGGGTTTGGCTTCGGAAAGAATCTGGATGACAATTTTGATTTACTGAACCGCCTTGATTCATTCAAGGTCTTTCAGTTGCCGGTGATGGTTGGTGTGAGCCGCAAATCGATGATCTGTAAATTGCTGGAAGTTGATCCGGACCATAGCCTGACAGGCACAACGGCGGTGAATGTGATGGCTTTGCTTGGTGGAGCGGACATTCTGAGGGTGCATGATGTAAGGGAGGCGGTTGAAGCGGTCAAACTGTTTAAAAAACTGAAAGAGGTGGCTAATAAATGAGTTTGTTTATCACGATAAGGGTTTTAGATATTGTTGATATTCTGATGGTGGCTTTCCTTTTATATCAACTGTATATGCTTATAAAAGGGACAGTGGCCTTTAATATCTTCATCGGAATATTTATTGTTTACCTGTTCTGGTTGCTGGTTCGGGCACTCAATATGGAACTGATCGGCACCCTGATGGGACAGTTCATCGGCGTCGGTGTGCTCGCCCTGATTGTTGTATTTCAGCAGGAGATCAGGCGCTTTTTATTGCTGATAGGCAGCAATGACCAGGTCAACAGGCTTCTGAGCACCGAAAAGCTTTTTTCGAACGATAAATATGAGGGGGTTACCAGCCAGCAGGTGAAATTAATGGTCAAAGCCTGTGAAAACATGGCCCGTACTTATACCGGTGCCTTAATTGTCATTACCCAGAAATCTGAATTGCGCGAGTTTATCCGGACCGGGGAAGGCATCAATGCCCGGATATCGGACGCATTGCTGGAAACCATTTTTTTTAAAAATACACCCTTGCATGATGGCGCCGTTATTATTGCCGGGAACCGGATCGTTGCAGCCCGCTGTATCCTGCCGATAACAGATAAACGTGATTTGGATCCATCGCTTGGATTGCGTCACCGTGCGGCAATCGGCATTACTGAGGTGACTGACGCCTTAGCCATTGTAGTATCGGAGGAAAAAGGAAAAATTTCCTTCTCAAAAGCAGGGCAACTCCAACAGAATGTTTCTCTGGCTGAACTGACCAAATTATTGGGAAGTCTCACCCACGGCGAGAGTGAACCTTCCGTGCCGGAAGGTTAAGCACGTGATATGAAACGAACATGTTGCTGCACAACGCTCAAGGGTATGATAATAATTTTCAGCAACATGGAGTTCCATACTACCATTAAAAAACAAATTATTATAGCATGAAACGAGCCATGGAAATCAAAGTTTACGCCAAGGGAATGTTTATCGGCGAGTTCCATACCGTTGGCAAGCGTCTCAAAGTGACGAGGCGCAATACGCAAATTGTAGTTGAATAAATTGAAAAAATAAACGTATGAAATATCCGGAAAAATGCAAAACAGAATCAACGAATTATTTGGAATTAAATACCCGGTTATCCAGGGAGGCATGGTTTGGTGCAGTGGCTGGAGACTGGCTTCCGCAGTAAGCAATAACGGAGGACTGGGCTTAATCGGATCCGGATCAATGCATCCGGAGACCCTGCTGGAACATATCCGGAAGACGAAGGAAGCGACCGATAAACCTTTTGGAGTAAATGTTCCTTTATTTTACCCGGAGTTGGAAACGATTATGGAGATCATCGCGGCCGAGAAGGTACCCGTCGTTTTTACCTCGGCAGGAAGCCCCAAATCGTGGACCGGATGGCTGCATCAACGCGGAATTACAGTCGTTCACGTCGTTGCCGGTTCCTTATTCGCAAAGAAAAGCGAGGAAGCCGGGGTGGATGCGATTGTGGCAGAAGGATTTGAAGCCGGGGGGCACAACGGAAGAGATGAGACCACAACCATGGCCCTGATCCCTTCCGTAAGGGCAGCAACCGGTTTACCATTGCTGGCTGCGGGAGGAATCGGCAGTGGCCGCGGCATGCTGGCGGCTATGGCTTTGGGTGCCGAAGGGGTACAAATCGGATCGCGTTTTGCAATTTCACAGGAATCGTCTGCCCACCCTGCGTTTAAGCAATTGGTATCCGGATTGGGCGAAGGCGGAACCAGGCTTATGCTGAAAAAACTTGCTCCGGTCCGGATGGTTAAAAATGAATTTTTCAAAAAAGTGGAAGAAGCTGAATTGCGCGGAGCGTCAGCGGAAGAATTGAAAGAACTGCTGGGGAAGGGACGATCAAAAAAAGGCATTTTTGAAGGAAATCTGGAAGAAGGGGAACTGGAGATCGGACAGGTCTCGGCAACCATCAATGATATTCTTTCTGTTCAGCAAATTATGCATCAAATTATCACCGAATTCGAACAAGTTCGGATGGAACTTGTTGAGGGGTCTAAATTTAATTTTGGTTTATGATCGAATTTTCGCGTCACCAACTGCCGAACGGATTGCAGATCCTGGTTTATCCTGATTATTCCACACCCATGGTCGCTGTCGACGTTTGCTACCATGTTGGCTCCAAAGACGAAGATCCTGAACGGACTGGTTTTGCTCACTTGTTTGAACACCTGATGTTTGGAGGATCAAAGAATATCCCGGAATATGACATTCCTCTCCAGCAGGCCGGGGGGGAAAACAATGCCTATACTACCAATGATATGACCAACTATTACCTGACTTTGCCTAAAGCCAATATTGAAACCGGATTTTGGCTGGAGTCGGACCGGATGCTTGAACTGGCATTTTCGGAGGAAAGCCTGAATGTTCAGCGGAATGTTGTCATTGAAGAGTTCAAGCAACGAAATCTGAATCAGCCCTATGGCGACGTCTGGGAACTGATCCGTGATCTGGCCTACCGGGTGCATCCTTACCGGTGGCCAACTATTGGAAAGGAAATCAGCCACATTGCCGGCGCTTCCCTGGACGACGTCAAATCATTTTTCTACCGGTTTTATGCGCCTGATAACGCGGCACTTGTTCTGAGCGGGAATGTGGATGTCGATAAATGTCTCCGGCTTGCAGAAAAATGGTTTGGCCCGATCCCCGCGCGCAAGGTGAAAAAGCCCTTGTTGCCGGCTGAGCCTGAACAAACCGTTTTCCGGGAGAAAACAGTGGAACGGCAGGTTCCTGATACGGCCATTTATCTGGCTTTTCATATGGATGACCGCAGAAGCCGTGGTTATTATGTCTGCGATTTAATTTCGGATATTCTTTCCGGGGGTGATTCTTCACGCCTGTATCAAAAACTGATCAAAGAGGAACGGCTTTTTATTGAGCTGGACGCCTATGTTTCCGGTGATCATGATCAGGGATTATTTCTGGTTGCAGGAAAACTATCAGCAAATGTTTCTGTTGAACAGGCGAAACAGGCCATCTGGAAAGAACTGGACCGGTTAAAAGGGGAACCCGTGTCGGTTGCTGAACTGGAAAAAATGAAGAATAAATTGGAAACCGACCATGTGCTGGCGCAGATGAATTACCTCAACATGGCGCAGGAACTGGCTACATGGGAAAACATTGAAAAGGCAGAACTGATCAATGAACAGATTGAATTTTATCATGCTGTCTCTGCAGCCGATATTTGTGAAACTGCCAGGCGTCTGTTCCGGGCCGAAAATTGTTCGCAACTGAATTATCTTGCAAAAAAATGAAAGTCAACCGCACCATACCGCCGCCAATCAGGCCAATAGAAAAGCCGCTCCTGACACCACCGGCCTGCATCCTGTTGGATAATGGCCTGCCTGTTTATCCGTTATTTTCCGGGACACAGGAAATTTGTAAAATCGACTTCATTTTTGAGGCCGGCACATGGCAGCAGGACGTTCCGCTCCAGGCGGCGTTGACCAATGCCATGCTGCAGGAGGGAAGCGAAAACTACTCAGCAGGAGCCATCGCCGAAAAATTTGACTTTTATGGCGCTTATCTTCAACATTCGGCGGATCATCATTCCGGAACGGTGAGTGTCATTGCGCTGACCAAACACCTGCCAAACCTCTTGCCGGTCATCGAGGATATGGTCAAGAGACCGATTTTCCCGGAGAAGGAGTTCGAAACGATCGTCACCCGGCGGAAACAACGTTTTTTGCTGGAAAATGAGAAGGTCAAGGTACTTAGCCAAAAGAAGTTTTCAGAGGCCTTGTTTGGGGCAGGATATCCCTATGCACAAACAACAAAAGAAGAAGATTATGAGAAGCTTCAGCGAAGCCGCCTGATCGACTTTTACCGCTCTTTTTATCATTCAAACAATTGTAAGATTGTGGTATCCGGCCGTTTTGGCGATGATTTGACCGTACTTCTCAATCATTGTTTCGGAGGGAATGATTGGGGAAGCAAAACACCTGTCCGGACAACTCCTGATCCTAATCCATCGCCTGACAGGAAAATATTTGTTTTAAAACCCGGAGCCATTCAGTCAGCCATCCGGGTTGGTAAGACACTGGTCAGGAAAGATCATCCGGACTACCTTCCGCTGCAGGTACTGATAACCATCCTGGGGGGCTATTTCAGTTCGCGGCTGATGACCAATATCCGTGAAGAAAAAGGTTATACTTATGGCATCGGAGCTCACTTCATCACGTTGAAGAAAGCCGGTTACCTCGTCATCGCTACCGAAGTGGACAAAAACTATGAGCAGGCCACACTGAATGAAATCTTTCTGGAGCTAAGAAGATTGCAGCAGGAATTGATTGGTCATGATGAACTGGAAAGGGTACGGCAATATCTTCTTGGTGACTATCTTCGCGATTTGGATGGTCCCTTCGCGTTGGCGGCAAATTTTCTGGGTGTGCATGAATATGGGCTCGACTATGATTTTTACGAGAAACAGTACCGGACTATTTTAACGATCACCCCGGAAAAACTAAAGCAACTGGCCGAAGGTTATCTTCACGAAGATACGTTTCATACCGTTATTGCCGGCCGGGAATCCGGATGAGATTGACGATAAAGTAACACCCAACATACAATATCAAAATTCATTAAGGCGTTAATATAAATCCGGACGGTCCGGAGCTGTTATCGCCGCAAGATGAAGATATTTCTATTTCTGATGCTGTTGCTGATCTTTGTTGTGCCAACCTATCCGGCCCGACTTAAAGGGAAGGTTGCGGATTTTACAGCTTATCATCTCGAGAAAAAAGAGAACCTGGAAAAAGTGATGGCGTACATGCATTTTTCAGGGAAACAGGCCGGCAATACCCGAGGAATTATCGGTTGGTTTGAATACGACGTGCAGGTTGATGAGCCGGGGTGGTACGAGCTTTTAATTGATTACAATCCGCTTGTTTCCGAAACCGGATGGACCTTGCATCTGACCGAGTATCGTGTCGATGGCCGACCCCTTAATGATTATCCGTACAGCATTGGGTTTGGACGGAAAAAGGCAGGTAATGTCTGGATGGATAAAGGTTTGCATAAATTCAGGTTCGAAAACAGGAACTGGTATACGCAATCACCAGTTACCGGATATGAATTCAGGGCCGCAGGAACGAATCTGGCGAAGAATATTCGTATCGGTCTTGATCCCAGGGATGATTATTATGGCGGAAGTTACTATGCTGTCGGCGAATCGTTCCCGGTTCATGTCTATAGCGGCGGGAATGCGCAGGGAATTTTTACACTGGAAGTATTGCGGAAACAGGATCGGAGTGTGGCCCGTACTTATCGTTTGTTTATTAAACCATCCCGGGAAGAGGTCAAACAGACCATTCATTTATCGGTAGGGGAGGAAGGAAGCTTTTATTGCCGCTACAAAGCTGATGGCAAAGAGATTGACAAGGAAGAAGCATTGCGGAAAATCGAGTTCTCGGCGATTAATGCCGCTCCGGTCCATTTTCCGGAATCCAGCCAGGCAATATCCAGGATTCCTGTCGATACGATCGACTGTACCCGCACGGCACCCGATTTTGAGGATACGCCTTCGCAGGTGATGACCACTGCGACCGGCAAATACAGGGAAACAGGAAGCAACGATTGGGATTACTATGCCTACCGTTTACCGCCAATCGATCCAAATGCCATTTATATGATCGAGGCAGACATTCCTGATGACAGGCAACGGGGCATCCAAATCCAATTCAGAGAACAGGATCCGGTCAATTACATTATCGGTCCTGGTATGGAAACAGGCGAGCCTTTTCGAAACAGCGGCAGCTATGTGACACAGCGTTATCTCTACTGGCCGAGGTTTGGCGGACTGCAAGCCAGGATTGCAGTAGTGAATGTCGGGAGCAATCAGCATACTGCGCCCGCGGCAGTCAGGGAGATCAGACTATATAAAATAGCGGAGCCGTTGCCGGCTCTGAAAACGGGAAATGACGGGAGAGAGTTTGTGAAATGGTTTGAAGAACCGCTGCGCTGGCTCGATCCTTTTGGTGCAAAAAACAAAAGCCGCGAGGAACTGATCCGTTCTGCTGAAAACCTGGCAAAAACCATGCGTTATTCGGGCGCTACAACCCTGTTGCTGACTGCAGATGTCTATGGCATGGGCATGTACCCTTCCCAATACCGTTATTCCTCAAAATATACCGGCGATCCGCTTCGGATGATGCTGCTGGTGGCCCGGAAGTATGGACTGAAAGTTATTGCCGACATTAGTCCCAAACAGGGAGTGCTGACCACAAAGTATTATAACGCTGCGGGGCCCGATCGCTATCAGTTGTTCCTTTATGATAAAGACGGCAGGCACTATGATTATAAACCCGATCATTATACCGCCATGTTTAACCCTGCCCATCCGGAAGTGCAGCGGGAAATCAGACGAAAAGCGGCTGAAATTGCTGACCGTTACAAAGATTTGCCTGCCTTGTCGGGTGTTTCCATCCGGATTATGAATTGGGAACAGCATACCATGACCTCATTCGGAAGTCTGGATTGGGGATATGGACCCGTCACCGGAAAACTTTTCTCTTCTTATTTGGGCATCGCCGATCCCGGAACCCCTAGGTCGAGATATGCCCTGTTTACAGGAAAGTATAAGGAACAATGGATAAAGTGGCGGATTAACGTCGTGAACGGGCTTCTGAAAAGCATACGGGATACCTGCCGTTCGGTAAATCCCCGTTTTACGGTATACTCAGCCGTTCACAGCGGCAACTGGTCCGGGGACCAGCAGGCAAGGGAGGCAGGGATCGACAATTTCAAACTGGATGGCTTCAGGTATATTAATGGATTGTACAGCCTGGGACGTAAATCCGGGTGGAAAAAAAGGAGGGAAAATCTGACCGATCCCGCCAAACTGAAACAGTTTGATACTTCCCGTGCTCATCTTTTCTGGTATCAATATTTTGAAGGCGGAAGGAAAAATATCCCCAATTCAGCGTTGAACCTAAAAGGGGATGATTCAAAATGGATTTCTGCGCACCTTCATCCGGCAGGCATCTATGCACTGGAAAGTTACGCGCTCGCTCTGGCTTCGACCGATGCTTCCTTTCTGGGTAACGGAGGAAACACTTATTCTATTGATCCTGAAATTACAAGGGAATTCCTGTCCGACTATGCTGTTCTTCCAAAAGATCAATTTAGTACGCTATTTGCTGATTCAAAGGTGGTTGTCCGGGAGTTGAAGGGTGATGATTATTTATTCTACATAGTCAATATCACGGATCGGCAGCAACAGGTCAGCCTTAAATTCCCGGAAAAGGGTGAAATCGTCCGGATGTCAACGGGCGAAATTCACATACCTGATGCGGACAAACAAATTGATTTTCAACTAAAGCCTTTCCATTTATATTCATTTAAGACGTCTGGTTTCCGGATCACTTCAGTTTCCGTGAACGCACACAATTTTTAGAAAAACGATTGGTGCGAATAATTTTATTCCTAACTTTAACGGTAAGTTTAAACTAAACTATACAAGCTAATGATGAGAATTTCGGCGTTTCTTTCACTGGTCATTCTGCTTTCGGGAAATTTACTGTTTGCTTCCACCCCGAAAAAAGTAGAATTTAAAGGTCAATCGCAGGAACGGAAGACAGAGGTTTTTATTGACGGAAAGTTTTTTACGGCCCTGATCTATCCGGACAACATGGAAAAGCAAACGCTTTATCCCATTTTGAGTGCTTCAGGAAAGATGATCACACGCGGGTATCCCCTTGATCCCAGGCCTTTCGAACGGACCGATCATCCTCACCACGTCGGGTTGTGGCTTAATTTCGGAGATGTTAACGGCCTTGACTTCTGGAACAATTCTTTTGCCATTAAACCGGAAGACAAACCGAAATACGGAACAATTAAATTCAAAAAGATTGTTTCGGAAGATCCGGGGAAAGGCCAACTGGTTACGAGTTCCGATTGGGTCAATGCAAATGGGAACGTCCTTTTAAATGAGGAAACAACCTATATTTTTTCGGGCGAAGACAATCTGAGAACGATTGAACGGATCACGAAACTGACCGCTGTTGAAAAGGTAACTTTTACAGAAAACAAGGAAGGTTTGCTCGGTCTCCGGCTGGATCGTGCTTTTGAAGAGCCGGCGCAAAAGCCTGAAAAATTTCTCGACGCCAACGGGATCGAAACGGAAGTACCGGTCATGAATAATGAGGGCGTCAACGGCGTGTACCGGAATGCAGAAGGAATTATAGGCGGAGATGTGTGGAGTAAACGGAGTCCCTGGGTGGCTCTGCGGGCTGAAAAAGAAGGAGAAGTCATCACCATTGTTATCCTGGACCATAAAGAAAATCCGAATTATCCGGCCTGGTCTCATGCCCGGGGGTATGGTCTTTTTGCATCAAATAATTTGGGCGGCAGGGCTTTTGATAAAAATGCAGCACCTGTGAAGATCGAACTGAATCCGGGCGGGGAGATGGTCTTTAAGCACAAAGTGGTGATTGGCGGTGATTTAAGTGACGAAAATATCAATCAAATGGCTAAACTATTTAATAAATAAAATCATCAAACTTTCTAAATGCTGAAATATGGATAATTCAAGACGGTCATTTATTAAAACATCGGCCATTGGAGCTGCCGGGCTCACGATCGGAGGAATGGGCATGACATCCCGGAGTTACGGTCGCATTATCGGTGCCAACGACAGGATCCGGGTCGGGATTTTGGGTTTTTCAGGTCGTTTCCGGTCCTCTTTGTCAAAGTCTTTTCTGAAGTATGCAGAAGAAATGAATTTCGAGTTTTACACGGTCTGTGACATTTGGAACAGGCGCCGTGATGAAGCACAGGCCTGGTATAAGGAAGCCACAGGAGGGACCATCGATACGGCCAGGAACACGGATGAACTTTGGGATCAGAAACCCGATGCCGTTATTATCAGTACGGCCGATTTTCAGCATGCTTTGCTTTTGGCAGAGGCAGTCCGGGCCGGAGCCCATGTTTATTGCGAGAAGCCTTTTGCTGAGACCATGGATGATGCCAATGAAGGATTAAAAGCCGCCAAAGAAGCAGCTAAAGTCATTCAGATTGGTTCTCAGCGTCGCAGCGGTCCCAATTACCACGCCGCACACGATTATATCCAGTCCGGTAAATTCGGGAAAATTGTTGCCGTTGAAATGACCTGGAATGTCAATCAGCCGGGGAGATGGCGTTTGCCTGAGCTGACCAGGCAAATCAAGGAATCAGATACCGACTGGAAACGTTACCTGATGAACCGTCCGTATGAAAAATGGGATCCCAGAAAATATCTCGAATATCGTTTATTCTGGCCTTATTCGTCAGGTATACCAGGACAATGGATGGCCCATCAGATCGATACCGTTCACTGGTTCGCGCATCTGGAACATCCACGTTCGGCAGTTGCCAACGGAGGCGTTTATGTATGGAAAGACGGAAGGACCAATTTCGATACCATGACGGCTGTATTCGATTACGGGCCAATGGATAAACCGGACGAAGGCTTCCAGGTAATCTATTCTTCAAGGCAGACGAACTCCTCGGGTGGCACCAAGGAATGGTATTTCTCAAACGGGGGAAAGCTGGATCTGGATACCAATCTGGTCAACAGCGACGGCGGCTTAACCGAAAACCATGCCCGGGATATGGGAAAAGAACCATTTTTACTGGACACTTTCGAATTGCCGCAAATTAAAGTGGAAGCTGAAGCCAATACCGGTTCTGACCCTTTGACCAATGCGCATATGAAAAACTGGATGGATTGTGTCAGAAAGGGTGATGTAAAAACCAATGCGCCCGTCGAAGCGGGTTATTGTCACTCGATTGCCAATATTATGGTAACAGCAGCGCTCCGCACGGGGCAGCGTGCCACTTTCGACGAAAAAACAAAGCAAGTCCTGGCCGGGGGAAAAGTATTCAAATACTGAAATTGACAGTAACGTGATTATAGAGCCGTCTCATGAGATTGAGGCGGCTTTCTTCATTTTAAACGGCAGGATGAGTCGGAATTTTAAGATGCCGGTTTGTGAGGTTCGTCCGGTTTTGCATCCTGATCATTCGATTCCTGTCCTTTGTTTTCGACTTGCTTTAATAAGTTGGGCAGGAAAGTTTCACTGAATCCTGAAAGAAAAGCGATCATGGCTATCGCGTAAGCGTTGCCATTATCCATTAAAACCGGTAATACCAGCTTTGATTGGATCAGGATATAAACGATCAGTCCGGAAAACATGGTTGTCAGTATCCGGATACTACCATAGAAGAACTGAAACCACCCAAACTCGGATGATTCTATTTGAACTTTCTTAATGTCTTTAGCCACTGATAAAAAACCACCAATGGATGCATAGGTCATCATGTAAAAATGGGGGATGATCTCCGGAATAAATTGATACCTCTTTAAAAAATAACTGATGATCAGGGCGACTACCACAACAGCCAGGCAACTTAAGAGATAATAAAATCTTCCGATGTTTAGTTTATATGCTTCGATCCGTTGAATAATTTTGTCACAGACCTTTTTTGCATTTTCAATATCCCCCGAAATCGCTTCGGTATAAGCAAGGCCGATTTGATCAACAAATTTCCTTTTTTCATTTTCTTTTTCCAGATAACCGGTAATCACCAAGATCCAGGGACTGATTTCAGAGGCAAGTTTGCGAAGCTGCGGATCATCAGTAGCCACAGTAACTTCGCCGCTTTTATCGGCTTCGAAGATGAGGACGTCAGACTTTGCGGCATAGAGCGTGGTGATCGTTTCACCTCTGAAAACATCACCCTCATTATAGTCTGCCAGGGATTTCATGTTTGTTGCCATTTTTCGTTTTTCTACAATTTAGAAAAATATTTTGTAATAAAAAAGGCAGGATGCTAGTCCTGCCTTGAGTATCTGTCTGCTATTTTTAGGTTACAATGGAAATATTCCTTTTTCGCGGCAATATTCGATGATCTTTTCCGGATTTTTACCGTTCTGGTGAGGATCCAGCGTGAGAGCCGTTTGTTTTGGCACATCGAAGGGAAGATCCACACCGGGTACGTATTTTAACTTCTCCAGGTCGTAGAATTCCGGTTTATTGGCCTTGCAGAATTCGAGCCCGGCATTCATGTAGAACAGGTGGAAGCGCTCCTTTCCGATAATTTGTGCAATCTGTTCCCTGATATTTTCATCGGGTGAGATAAATGAACAGATGGTAATGATACCCTGATCATTCAGGATCCGGCACACTTCGGCAACCCGCCGCAGGTGCTCGGCGCGGTCGGTCGGCGTGAAGTCAAGCTCTTTTGACAGGCCCGACCGGACAGAGCTTCCATCAAGCAATACAACGGTAGCGCCCATATCAAAAAGCTGCTTTTCGAGGCTGAATGCCATTTCGTTTTTGCCCGAGCCATGTAATCCGGTGATCCAAAGGGTAGCACCTTGCTGGTGATATCTTTTCTGGTAAGCTTCGGCAGGGATTAATCCTTGTCCGTGCCTGATCCGTTCCCGGTCCTGTTCGCTGATCCTGGATGGCAGGTCGTCGGCACTCAGATGATCCATGATCATTCCTACTGCTACGGTATTGTTGGTGACCGGATCAATCAACACGAACGAACCGGTACTCTTATTCTTTTTATAAGCGTCAAAGAAGATCGGTTTGTTGGTTGTCAAAACAACCCGTCCAATTTCGTTAAGTTCAAAATGGTCGACCGTTGATTTCTTCAGGGTGTTGACATCGATTTTGTATTGGATCTTGTCGACCCGCGCCCGGGTATTGTTGTTGGCATGCTTGATGAAAAAATGCGTATGGGGATCCATCGGCGCCTCGTCCATCCAAACCAGCATCGATTCGAAATGACGTTCCATATGGGGCAGGTTGTCGGGATAGACAATCATGTCGCCACGGGAAATGTCGATTTCATCGTCCAGGGTAACGGTTACTGATTGGGGAGGGAAGGCTTCTTCCAGTTCTCCGTCGTAGGTGATAATGCTTCTGATTGTCGATGTTTTCCGGGAAGGAAGAACCATGATTTGTTCACCTTTACGAATGATCCCTGATCCCACTCGTGCTGAAAAACCACGGAAGTCTTTATCAGGGCGCAGGACATACTGCACCGGATATCGCATATCTTCAAAATTCCGGTCGGAACTGATATGGATGCTTTCCAGAAAATCGAGCATACATTTGCCGGTATACCAGGGCATATGGTTTGACGGTTCCACGACGTTGTCACCTTTCAGGGCAGACAGCGGAATATAGTTGACGTCGGGAATATCAAGCTGGGTAATAAAATTATCGTAATCCTTGCAGATCTGATCAAAAACCTTTTCCTCAAAATTGACCAGATCCATTTTGTTTACAGCCAGGACAACGTGTTTGATGCCCAACAACGACACTAAAAACGTATGACGGCGGGTTTGGGTGATGACTCCCTTGGTGGCATCGATCAGGATAATGGCCAGGTTTGCGGTTGAAGCGCCGGTAACCATATTGCGTGTATACTGTTCATGTCCAGGAGTATCGGCAATGATGAATTTCCTTTTGTTGGTCGAAAAATAACGGTAAGCCACATCGATGGTGATCCCCTGTTCCCGTTCAGCTTTCAGCCCGTCGAGCAGCAGGGCGTAGTCGATATCCTCGCCGGCGTGTCCCATTCGCTTGCTGTCGCGCTGCAGTGCTGAAAGCTGATCTTCATATATTTTTTTACTGTCGAAGAGTAACCGGCCAATCAGTGTTGATTTGCCGTCATCGACCGAACCTGCGGTCAAAAGCCGCAACAGGTCTTTCTTCTCGTCCTGATCAAGGAACGCCTGTATGTCGAGTGTTTGTATCTTATTATCCATGAATGGTCAAAATGTCAATTGTTAAACGACTAATAGCTAAAGACTCACAGCTCACAGCTAATCAAAAATATCCTTCCCGTTTCTTTTGTTCCATGCTTCCCTCCTGGTCAAAGTCGATGACCCTTGTGGTACGCTCCGACACGGTTACCGTCATCATTTCTTCCACAATCTTTTCAATGGTGTCGGCTTCCGACTCGATCGCTCCGGTAAGCGGGTAACATCCCAAGGTACGGAAACGGACTCGTCTCATTCCAGCCTTTGCAGCAATCTCCTTTGGCATCCGGTCATCATCCACCATGATCAGGTTACCGTCCATATCGACGATCGGTCTTTCCTTTGCGAAGTAAAGCGGTACAATGGGAATCTTTTCCAGTCGGATATATTGCCAGACATCGAGCTCAGTCCAGTTCGAAATCGGGAAAACGCGTATGGATTCACCCTTATGAACCCGGGCATTATAGATGTCCCACAATTCTGGCCTCTGATTTTTGGGGTCCCATTGATGATATTTATCCCGGAAGGAGAATATCCGTTCCTTGGCACGTGATTTTTCCTCATCCCGGCGCGCGCCGCCAAAAGCTGCATCAAACTTATATTTGCTGAGTCCTTCAAGCAGCGCCTGGGTTTTCATGATATCGGTGTGAACTTTGCTCCCGTGAGTGAATGGTCCAACCCCGGCTTCATAGCCTTTTTTATTGTAGTGTACGATCAAATCCCAGTTATTCTCTTTAGCGTAACTATCCCGGAATTCGATCATTTCCCTGAATTTCCATTTGGAATCGATATGCATTAACGGGAAGGGGACTTTTCCCGGATAGAAGGCCTTTTCGGCCAGTCTGACCATGACCGATGAGTCTTTTCCTATGGAATACAGCATCACCGGATTCTCAAACTCCGCAGCCACCTCGCGGATAATGTGGATGGCCTCAGCTTCCAGTTCACGTAAATGTGTCAGATTATATTGAATCATTCAAGATAAATTATTAACAATTAATATTTTGCATGTGTGTGATAACACGAATTCTATGCTTGTTTATGCTTTTTTTCAGTCCGGGCCATCTATATAACAATTTTTTCCTTTGCGTGTTGCTGATCAGTCAGGCTAAAAAATACGAGTCTGCAAAAATAACCGATTCCTCCAAAAACTGATAGGTATTAATTCTTATTCTTACTAATTCTTAATAAAAGGGCCAAATGAGGGGAATTAATGTGATCGTGATGATGAACACGATGATATTTAACGGGAGCCCTACTTTGATGTAATCTCCGAACTTGTAGTTTCCAAGTCCCTGAACCAGCAGGTTTGTCTGATAGCCGATCGGAGTGGAAAAACTGGAGGATGCAGCAATGCAGATAGCAATAAAAAAAGGTTTCGGATCAACCTGCATCTGATGGGCGGCCGAATAGGCAATGGGAAAAATCAACGCCGCTGCCGCGTTATTGGTAATGACTTCGGTAAAAACATTGGTGATCAAATAAATCGTGATCAGTACGCCAATCGGACCAAATGATTTTGAAAAATTGATGGCCGTAGTGGCGATACTGTCTGCTGCACCTGAATTTTGTAAGGCTTTGCTGAGGCCAAAGGCACAGGCGATGGTGATCAGCACATCCCATGAAATTGCTTTCGTATATTGTCTGTTGGGAAGAATGTTGATCCAGGTCATGAAAATAGCGACAAGAGCTGCAAAATAAAACATGTCAGGCCGTTCGCCGTTGATCGTGGGCAAAAAATCGCTCATTGTTGCTCCGGCGATCATTAATAGCAATAATCCCAATGCGGCCAGGCGTTGTCCCTTGTAGCGGGGCGGAGGAACTTCGCCGATGAATGAGGTGAGGTAAAAGGTTTTTGACCCGCTCCAGTTTTTAATGAAATTTTCGTTCGTAAGCAAAACCAGGCTGTCTCCATCTTTCATCCGGACTGATCCCACATTGGTTGCAATCATTTCGCCATTTCGGTGAACAGCAAGCACTTCTGCCTGGTAATGGTTCAAAAAATCGAATTCATCGATGGTTTTATTAATACCCGGAAAGCGTGGAGCAATGACCACTTCAATTTGTTTGATATCGGTGCTCTTGTAGAACTTGCCGAACCCTTTCATCGCTTTCAGCTCCAGTTTCCGGTGGGCGATCAGGGGAAGCAGGATGTCTGATTTCACAGCAATGACAAGATTGTCATCCTGTTGAAGCGTATATTTGCCTTTGCGCACATCCAAAAGTTCATTGTCCCGTTCAATCGAATGAATAATAATATCTTTTAGCTGGTGACTACGTCCATTATTGATCTCTTCGCCGGCTAAAGAGCTGTTGGCCGGTAAACTGGCGTCCAGAAAATATTCCTTGTAGTCGGACCGCTGACGTTTGTGATTGTTTTTCTTGCCGGGCAGGATCCGGTGTCCGATAAAAGAAAGATACAGCAGTCCGGTTAAGGCAACCCAAATACCCACTTTCCCAAGTTCGAACATGTTCAGCCCTTCCATTCCGTTGTCCAGCATCAGCCCGTGAACGACCAGGTTGGTTGACGTTCCGATCAAGGTGCATACTCCGCCGAGGATGGTGGCGTAAGAAAGAGGGATCAGAAATTTTTGTGGTGAAAGATTCATTTTTTCCGCCCAGTTTTTGACAATGGGGGCAAAGATGATCACAACGGGTGTATTATTCAGAAAAGCTGAAATTGTCGATATGGGTAAAAGTATTTTAAACAGCGTGAACGGCATTTTTCCCCGGCGTTTTGGCAGAAAAGCCCGGGCGATGACATTCAGTCCTCCGGTTTGCCTGACGCCTTCACTGACCAGGAAGAGAACTCCGACTGTCAGCATTCCTTTATTTGAAAATCCGGCTAAGCTTTCCTTGCTGGTGATCACTCCTGTTGCCATTAACACGACCAACGCAGAAAACAGGATTAATCCCGGGCGCATAAGGTCATAAATCAGGGCAATGATCATCAGGATGATTACCGCCACTACAAAATAGCCTTCAAATGTCATGTTTTATACTTTTGATACAAATGTAGGTTTATTCAATCAGGCAGACATGGAGATAAATACTTATTTCGGTGGTCTTCACGCCGGATATCAAACCGGGCTGAAGACAGGAACAATGGGTCCAAAAGATCCGGTGCAGGGACTAAAAATGATTATTTTCATTTTTTACCTTGCATGTTGGAATTTAAAATCCTACTTTTGCACCCGCCTTTAAACAAAAAGGCAATTTGAAATAAGGATGATTCAGTAGCTCAGCAGGTAGAGCACATCCCTTTTAAGGATGGGGTCCTGGGTTCGAGCCCCAGCTGAGTCACATATTAAGACCGTAAAAAATACAAAAAGCGCTTAAATTGAATGGTTTAAGCGCTTTTTGTATTTTCGAAGGCGTCAAAATATGTACCAACAGCTAATCAACCGGTACCAGCTTGACGATTGCTCCGGCGGGTTTTTCCACTCCAACATAGATAAAGCCGTCGGGGCTCATTTCCACATTCCGTACCCTTCCGATCCCTTCGAGCAGTTTTTCCTGATGGGTGACTTTGGAGCCATCCAAGACAACCCGTTCCAGGTAAGAGAAACGCAGCGATCCGATTAAGATATTGTTTTTCCATTTTTTATAGCGATCGCCTTTCACAAAGGTCATTCCACATGGTGCTATGGAAGGGACCCAGTAGGTAACAGGCTGTTCCATTCCTTCTTTGGCTGTCAGTTCCGTCAGGACAGTTCCGTCATAATTGATCCCGTACGAAATAATCGGCCACCCGTAATTTTTGCCGGGCCTGATGATGTTCAGTTCATCGCCACCTCTTGGGCCATGTTCGGTTTCCCAGATAAGTCCTGTTTCGGGGTGCATGCAGGTACCTTGGGGATTTCGGTGTCCGTAAGAATAAATGGTCGGCATCGCCCCCGATGTATTGACAAAAGGATTGTCTTTGGGAATGGCCCCATCGTCGTGAATCCGGTGGATCTTTCCCAGATAATTCGTCAGGGTTTGCGGATTGTCATGGAGCGCCCCGCGTTCGCCTACTCCAAAAAAGAGGTAACCGTTTTTATCAAATTCCAGTTTGCAACCCCAGTGGACACCGCTGTCAGAATTCGGAGAGGCCTTGAAAATCACTTCCTGATTGGTCAGCCTGTTTCCCTCGATTTTTGCCCGCATAATGTGAGTGGCACCTTCCCGTTTGCTGTTCTCGCCAAATCCGGAATAGGAAAGGTAGAGCCAGCCGTTTTTTTCATAATCGGGATGTAATTCCAGATCAAGCAGTCCTCCCTGGCCTTTGACCATGATATCCGGTAACCCCGATATTTCATAAAGTTGCTGATTGCTGAAACGGTATAGTTTTGCAGAGCGGTCCGCGATCAGCAGGTCCCCATTGGGAAGGAATTCAAGTCCCCAGGGGACATCCAGCCCAGTAACAACGGTATCGACGAAAAACTTCTGCACGGCCGATTCCGTAATCCCTCCCTGGGTATCAGCCGGCTTCAGGATCGATTTATCTGTCGGGATACCCGCTTTTACATATTGGGCCAGCGCCTTCAATTCGGCATCGTTAAAAGTTGCCCGGAAGGCCGGCATGCCGATATCCTCGCGCCCGTCGCGAATGCTTTTGATGATGTTGCTGTCGTCCTTACCATACATCCAGTCGCTTTTATTGAACTTCTGAAGCTGATCGCCATGGCATCCGGCACAGAAATTTTTGTAGTTTGCAGCGGCCTGTGTATGCCAGTCAGTTGTTTGTGCATGGTTGCTGCCGGCGGCCAACAATGAAAAAACGGTCAGTGCGAGTGAAGGTAAACGTCTCATGTTACTGGTTTTAGATAGTGGATAGTCATTAAACAAACGTTGGTTTGAAAAGTTAAAGCGGATTTGTTAAAGAGTTTAAATAAATTGGTTTTGTGATCTTTCCCGAAAAATCCGGCCGATGAAAAGCGTTATTGAACCATCATTCGGAACAGGAATAAAATGATCATTCAAAAAAAAATAATACATTCGTATCATCAATACTGAAACCATGAATACCATAGCCAGAGTCTGTCTTCCGCTTTTATTAGTCTCGTTTTTGCTCACCGGATGTTGGTTTGATGATGACGATGATGATGATGAGAAAGAGCCTTATACCATTTTGGTTTATATGGCTGCAGATAATACGCTGGACGGAGACGTGACTTATTCGCTTGGGCAATTAAGATCAGGACTGACCAGCAAAGGTGCGGTTGTCGTGTACCTGGACCGGGATAATCAAGCGCCCCGCTTATTTAAACTAACTGCCGGTGGGAATGAGAATGATCTTAAAGTTTATGAGGAGGAGAATTCAGCAAACGCCGCTACTTTAAGCCAGGTTATCGCAGATACGAAAAAACTGGTCCCGTCTGTGAAGTTTGGATTGGTGATCTGGGGCCATTCCATGGGCTGGGTGCCCGAAGATTATCAATTTCCCACGCGGGCCTCCAGCCTCAGTGCAGGCCGGCAATTTCCCAGAACGCGTTACATCTCGATCGACGATGATCCCGGGAGCGGAGCGTCTACCTATATGGAAATCACTGATGCGGCCGCAGCTTTACCTGCTTCAACAGCCGAATTCATTCTCTTCGATGTTTGTCTGATGGCTAGTGTAGAAGCTTTGTATGAGATCAGGCATGCCTGCGATTATGTGATTGCTGCGCCAACGGAAGTATTGGCTGAACCCGATTATAAGGCATCCGGAATGCCTTACGCGAAAATATTGCCCTATCTGTACGAAGGCGAAACCGGATTTAAAAAAGCATGCCAGGCTTACTATGAGTATTACCGGGACCTGACCTATAACGGAACGGATCTGAATGAAGATCAGGCTGAACAAATTCGGTCGGCCACAATTTCTTTAATCGATATGCGGGAATTGGACAATTTATATGCGGTAACGTCAGGGATACTACAGGGAAAACTTGCAGAGGCCGGCGTTTTGGATGTAAGCGGATTCCAGGTTTATCATACAGCATTCATCCCTCAGGTATTTTTTGATATGGGCGATGTGGTGGCCGCATTAAGTAATGATGCCCAATATCTTAGCTTTCAGGCTCAGTTAAGCAAAACGGTTCTTAGCAAGTTTGCGACCGATAAATTTGTTACAATACCAATTGATCCGAACCATTTTAGCGGTTTGAGCATGTATGTACCCCTGGCAAAATGGAGTGCCAATAACGAATATGGCTATTACCAAAGTCTGGATTGGTTCAGCGTTTATTAAAAAGCAGGCTCAATTGTAAGACAGATTAGTCTGTCGTTGCCCGGCACGGCAATCCCGAACGGCAGGATCAACTCCCTTATCGATGATACAAGCCGGAAAAATTTGGATATTTCAAAGCGGTTGCTTAGATTTGTTTTAGATTTTAAAACTCATGCCGAGAAATAAGAATTACGACGATGAAATTGTCCTGGAGCGTGCCATGAACGTTTTCTGGAAACACGGATATGAAGCCACGTCCGTTCGGGTGCTCGAAAAGGAAATGGGCATCAACCAGTTTTCGATTTATGCTTCTTTTCAGAACAAAAAAAATTTGTTTATACAGGCAATCCGCAATTACCGGGAGTATGTAAAAGAGCATCGCTTTCAGCAGTTGCTTAAAAAAGATGCCGGCTTGTCGGATTTGGAAGACTTTCTTTTTGCTAAAGTGAACGCAGGATCAACCGGGACAACAAACAAAGGGTGCCTGGTGGTGAATACGGCAGGGGAAGTCGGAGGGCATGATCCGGACATTACGGACGAAATCAACCGGCATTATGATTTCGTCCGCGATATGCTTAAAAGTATTCTAACGAATGCTGTCAAAAAGAATGAGATACCCGCCGATACCAATATTGAGCAGCAAGCCAGTTTTTTTCTGGGGGTTATGCAAGGTGTATCTGTGGCATCAAAGACAATGGACAACAGTCAGTTGCGGGATTTTGTTACGGTCGCATTAAGACAGATCAAATAATTTTTTTAACCCAATACTAAGCAATTGCTTAGTTAAAAAACAAAGGAGATTATGACAACATTCAAAGCGAACGCCATTGAAACAGTGCCCGGGAAACTAAAAATCGTTTCACGGAATGAGTTAAGAAGGATGAAACAGCTCATGCTGTTTTTAGTGAGTATGGGGCTTGCCTCTTTTTCGGGTTTGGCTCAGATTGCTGAAAAGCCTGAAGATATTTCACCCTCGCTTATCGGTGAAACGATTCAGGATATTGAACTGAAAGCACCCGATGCCAGTAGCCAAAAATTCTCCTCTATCGTTGGAGAAAAGCCGACAGTACTGCTGGTCTACCGTGGTGGATGGTGTCCGTTCTGTAACGCTCATCTTTCAGCTATTCAAGGTGTACAAGCTGAAGTGATCAGGCTGGGCTACCAGATCGTGGCCGTTAGCCCGGACTCGCCCGAAAAGCTGCAAGCTACTGATGCGAATGAAAAGTTGGACTACAGCCTGTATTCTGATGCAGACGGAGAATTTATTCAGGCACTTGGCATCGCGTTTAAAGCTCCGGCGAATTACAAGGGAATGTTATCTGAAGCCTCCGGCGAATTAAATGATGGTTTCTTACCGGTTCCGTCGGTGTTCGTGGTTGATCCTTCAGGGAAAATCCTGTTTGAATATATCAACCCTGATTACAAAACCCGGATAAGTGCCAGGCTTTTACTGTCTGTGTTAGGTAATTTGGATCTCAATCCACAAAACTAATCGTTATGAAACTAATTCTTTTTCTGGCCATGGCAACACTATCCACCTTAATCAGCTCAAAGACAATGGCGCAAACAAGCAACACAGCATCAGGACCCGACAAGCTGGTCGTGGTTTGGACAAGCGATGACCCCTATGTTGCCGAACGGGTAGCCCTGATGTATACCCATGCGGCCAAAACGGCCGGATGGTTTAGCGAAGTTACCCTGATCATTTGGGGACCATCGGCAAAACTGACCGCTGAAAACCTCAAGGTTCAGGAAAAACTGAAAGCCATGCAAACGGACGGTGTTGTCATAGAGGCGTGTATTGCCTGTGCCGATGCATACGGAATCGCCGGCGAACTGAAAAAGTTGAATTTTGATGTTAAAGCCATGGGCAAGCCTCTCACAGATTACCTGAAAAGCGGGGCAAACGTTTTGACCTTTTGATAGTTTAGAATCTTAAAGACATTACTCATATTGAAGCACTTCACGCAGGTTCATGCGGAACACCTTTCCTGCCAGGATCAGGATGACAGTGAAAATGACCATTGACAATACCAATACCGGTGCCGCAAAAAGCCAAAAGTTCAGGTCTATGTGATAAAGGTAGGTGCTGAGGAACCAGTTTTTGTACCCGTACCAGGAGAGCGGTATCGCCAAAGCGATGGCCACCAGGAACTGCAACGTCAGTTGTTTCGAGAGAAGACCTGACACATGGCTTATTTCAGCCCCTAACGCTTTTCTGATGCCCAGTTCCTTCAGGTTTTGATTGATGGTGATCAGAATCAAGCCGACAATGCCGATCACGGCAATGAAAATAGCCAGGCCTGAAAACAAGGTGAAAACAAAAGCAAAAGTTTTATCGGGTTTCAGGTCAACGCGCATTTTATCATCGAGCGAAAAGCATTCGAATGGTTGATTCGGATAAACCGTTTCATAAAGGGAGCGCAGCCTGGGGATCAACGATGCATACGCATCGGCTTGCATCGGGTCCAGCCGGAGGGTTATAAATGTTTTTTGGCGGTCACTCAACGAAATTACCGTTGGCACGGGTTCGGTCTTGATCGATTTATAGTGAAAATCATCGACGATCCCGATTATCTGCCATTCACGGTCGGCCCCGTTTACGAGGATCTGATTTACAGCTTCTTCAGGTTTGCTGTAACCAAAGCGCTCCATGGCCAGCTTATTCATTAAAATGGTTCGTTGTGAGGCCTGTTCACTTTGATGGAACGGACGGCCTGCAAGCAGTTTGATTTTGTAAAAGTTCAGAAACTGATCATCGGCAGCGATCATAAAATATGCCTTGTCGTCATTCCGGTCGAATCCTTTCCGACGGCCCGAGAACCAGTTGGCGATTTCCTGTCCCGGAATATCAGAAGAAAACGTGAACCCAGCCACTTCAGGCAGTTCGAGCGCACGGTTTTTAAACAGCATCAGCTTGTCGGTACGCGCTGCCTCGTCATCGGCTGTCCTGGGAGCACGGATCACCAAACTGTGGTTATAGTTGACGCCCATTTCTTTTTTCATCAAAAACGAGGCTTGCCTGAAGGTGACCAGCGTGCCGGTCAGCAATCCGATTGAGATTACAAATTGGAGTGTAACGAGGCCTTTTCGGAAAACCAGTCCCTGCACTGAATTTTTAAACTTTCCTTTTAAAACAGTAACGGGCTTGTACGACGAAAGCACCAGGGCCGGATAAATGCCTGACAGCGCAATTCCGCTAAAAAACACCAGCAGTCCTGTCCGGATAAAACCGGGACTGGAAAATAAATTGAAATCGCGGATATTGGCGAGCGACTTAAATAACGGATTGATGAGCAAAAATAAAACCAGCGTGAACACCAGACAAGCCAGGTTAAAAACAACTGCTTCGGAAAGAAATTGTCCGGCGAGACTTATCCTGCGTGCGCCGTTTATCTTTTTGATGCCGATTTCGCGTGCTCTTTCCAACGATAAGGCCGTTGTCAGGTTTACATAGTTGATCCAGGCAACAACCAGCAGAAAAATGGCGAAACCAAAAAGGATATTCATGATCCTGTCATTGCCGGGTGGCTCGGTTTCGTATTCAATGTTCGAGTGTAAATGAATGTCGGGGATGGGTTGAAGGTAATAATGGTCGCTGGTTTGGCTGGCTTCAAGTTCCTGCAGGTAATTTTGGGCAATCATATCGGGCAGCGCCCGGTCACAAAACTCCTGATGATCAACACCGGGAGCCAGTAAAATATAGGAATGAAATCCATCGAAACTCCAGTTGGTATAAAAATCCTGCCGGACCGACAACCGGGTAGCCAGCGAAAACAGAAAATCGGTTTGCAGATGCGAATTGGCCGGAATATTTCGGTACACTCCCGTAACCATGTAATTTTCGGCGCTATTCACCTTTATAATTTTGCCCAGCGGGTTCTCTTCTCCAAAGTAACGTTTGGCGGCACGCTCCGAAATGGCAACCGTATTGGGCTGTTCGAGACATAATTTTGTTCCCTGCAGCAACGGAATTGTAAACAGATTGAAGAAGGAAGTGGTTGCGTGGTAGGTTTTTTCTTCATGAAAGAAAACTTTATCGCCCACGGCATTTTCGGCAGTCACCGAAATGTTGTAGTTGCGGGTAATGACTGCCCAATCCTGAACTTCACTATAATTTTCCTTTAACCACTTGCCCGAGGGGAAAAATGAATTAGCTGTTTTCCACTGGAGTTTTCCGTTTTGATAGCGGTCGTACGCGATCCGGCAAACCCGCGACCCGTTTTCGTGGTAACTGTCGAAACTTCGCTCGAAGAAAACATACTCGAGGATAAAAAGCGAACTCAAAATACCAATGGTCAGCCCGGCCATGTTGATCACTGAAATGATCTTGTGTTTTCGCTGGTTGCGAATGAAAATCTTTAGAAAGTTCAGGTTCATTGGTTGTCGGTTTAGCTTTTAAAACTAATTCATTGCGTTTTTATTTTTGGTCTTTACACCGGATGTTTTTGTTCACAAGGCAGTGAAATGTTATTATTCATACCTCAGCGCTTCCACCGGATTTCGGGTGGCGGCTTTCCAGCTTTGCCAACTAACTGTCAACAACGCAATTCCCAGCGCCAGTAAACCTGCAAGGACAAAGATCCACCAGCTCAGTTCAGTCTTGTAGGCAAAGTTCTCGAGCCATTTATTCATGGCGTAGTATGCAATGGGCGTGGCAATCACAAAGGCAATGGCAACCCATTTTATGAAGTCTTTGTTGAGCATGGCTAAAATTTCGGATACCCGCGCACCATTGATTTTACGAATGCCAATCTCCTTTACCCGGCTCAGACAAATCATAAAAATTTGTCCGAGGATACCCATTCCGGTTAGTGCGATGGCAATAAGCGCGAATAAGGTAATGGAACCGGCAAGCTTTTCCTCCTTTTCGTACATCGATTGAAAAAAGTCGTCATAAAACATGAAATTAAATGGTTCGTAAGGGGAGATTGTTTTCCAGATTTGCCGGATCTGTCCGATTTCATCTGCGGCGTTTCCCGGTGAGAGTCTGACCGAAAGCACATTGCCGCCGCTTGCCCCGGTAAAAAGCAAAGCCAGCGGTTCCACAGCCTGATGATAGGATTCAAATTTAAAGTCTTTCATAACACCGACCACGTTGTAGCCACCTTCTTCTCCCATATCGTATTTTTTCCCTTCAAAAGTATCCCATCCAAATTGTTTCAGCGCTTCTTCATTGATCAGACAGGCTTTGTTTAGGTCGCCCGGCAAAAAGTTCCGGCCTTCAAGCAGTTCAATTGCCATCGTTTCGGTATAATTATCACCAACAGGGATACAGTTGATGTCGAAACTCTTCTCGCCGGTATTGCTGCCATATTTATGATTGATCATTCCCGGGCAGCCGGAGCTGATCGTGTTTCCCTTTACAAAGGAAAGCCTGGAAATCTCCTGAAGCAACGTCTTTGTTTTTTCGAATTTATATGGAACATCAATACGGATCAGCATTTCCCGATCGAAGCCCAAATCGGAATGCTTCACGAAGCTTAGTTGTCTGAAAATAATCAGCACAACAGCAATTAAGGTAATTGAAGCCGTAAGTTGAAAGATTAACATGGCCTGTTTCCCTGCTTGCTTCCTGTTTCGTTTTCCTTTGAATCCCGAAAGAAATTCGGTAATTCTGAATTTTGACAAGATATAGATCGGGGCAAGGCTGTTAATGAGAATAACCAGAATGACCGCGCCAAAAAAAAACGGGAAAACCGACACCCAATCCTGAAAGCTAAGGGGTAATGCTTTGCCGAACAGGATTTCAGAATAGGGGAGGGCGATCAGCGTGATCAGAAATGAAAGGATGACGGAGATCAGGATCCCGAGGGTGACTTCAACAAAGGTATAGCTCACCAAATCACTCCAGCCTGCACCATTCGCCTTATTGATGCCAATTTCTTTCAGTTTGGCATATTGCATTGAAATTGAATAGTTCAGGTAATTGATGCTCGAGAGTATCAGGATAAGAATTGCTATGGCCAGAAAAATTTTTAAAAGACCCGGGTTTCCTTTGGCATGCCTGCTTTTCATGCTGAGCTTTGACAGGTAAATATCGTCGAGGCTTTGCAGACTCAGGCTGTCCACGTCCAATGCCCTGAGCGTTTCCGACTTATTCAGTTCTTCGGCGAAAGTTTCGGGATTTGTCCCTTCTTTCAGCATAACGAAATGATTGGTTGGATTATACCGCTTTCCGTTGCTGACCGTATTGGACATACGGAATTTTTCATTTTCGCTGTTAAAGATCACATCGGCCTTGAAGCTTGAATTGGCGGGCAGTTCCTCGAAAATTCCCGACACAGTCCCCAAAAAGTAATTATTTACGTTCAGTTGCTGTCCAATCGGATTTTGCTTGCCAAAAAGCCGTTGAGCAACCGGTCGTGAAATGACGACCGATTCTTTGTCAGCGAATGGTTTTTCAGCCAGGCTTTCTATCATGTTTACCGAGAAAATGGAAAAGAAACTGTTGGTTGTGCTTACCAAATGCCGGATTTCGGTATGGGTATGAGCCTGATCGTTTTTAACCGTAAACAGCAATTCCGTTGCATAGTCGAGCGGGCAGGCATTTTCAACCTCGGCATAATCGTTTTTGAGCACCGGAAACAAGTCCCAATTCAGGTTGCACCGGTTCACTTTTGCATCATAGATCCTGTAAATCCGGTTATGGTTCGTAAAATTTTTATTGACGCTTGTTTCGGTATGATAGAATAAGCCGATCAGAATAAAGGCTGCGAATCCAATGGCGAAACCCCCAATGATCAGCAAGGAGTAGATCCTGTTTTTTATCAGGTTACGGATGGCCAATTTTAAGTTAAAAAGGATCATTACTTTCTGAGTTTATTATTGAGATTACACTTACTCGTACCGGAGCGCTTCCACAGGATTCCGGGTGGCGGCCTTCCAGCTTTGCCAGCTAACCGTCATCAGCGCAATCCCCAGCGCCAGTATACCGGCCAGGGCAAAGATCCACCAGCTCAGTTCGGTTTTATAGGCAAAATTCTCCAGCCATTTGGTCATGGCATACCAGGCAATGGGGGTGGCAATTACAAAGGCAATGATTACCCACCTTACAAAATCTTTGCTAAGCATGGCCATTACTTCGGAGATCCGGGCGCCGTTTACTTTGCGGATGCCGATTTCCTTTACTTTCTGCTGCACGTAGTATAAAGACATGGCAGACAGTCCCATCACGGCAATGACAATGGTCAGCAGCGTAAAATAGCCGATCATCAATCCTGTCCGCTCTTCTTTCTCGTACCATTTGTTAATCGAATCGTCCATAAATCCCATCGTTAAAGGCAATCCATGGGTGAATTGACCGTAGGCCGCTTTAATCTTATCCACGGTTTCAAACACATTCCTGTCGGATACTTTGACCAGGATACTCCACGCGCCGTGATCAGGATTTAAAACCTGAAAATAGGCCGGACCAATGGTCTGCCGCAGATCCCTGAAATGGAAGTTTTTAACAATACCATATACCGGGCGTTCCTGTCCGTAAATTTTAACAGAAACCGGGTTATCCGGTAACTCCATCTCTTTTACGGCAGCTTCGTTTAACCAAACCATGTTGTCGGACAAGGCCATCCCTGTACGGCGAACTTCCATGCCCATCATGCTGAAAAATGAAGTATCCACATCAAAGGTCTGAAAACTGATCAGCTTGCCGTTGTGGTCGAAGGTATTATTGTTTCCGCCGTCAACCGGGGTTCCCCTTACACAACATACATGTGTTACTCCGGGTATATCTTCCAGTATCGATTTAAACGTTTTCAACTGGTCGTCCTGTATGGTATTATCGATCCAAAGAACCTGATCTTTTTTAAAGCCAAGGTCATAATTCCGCAGGAAGCGGGTTTGCTTTTGAATAAACAAGGCGCTGATCAGCAGAGAACTGATGAGGAGATATTGGAACGAAATCAACAGCCGGGAATACACACTTTTTTCCCTCATCCTAAAATCGCCTTTGATCACTTCGATCGGGTTAAAAGCTGAAATTTTGAGCGCAGGGACTATTCCTGCGATAAGCCCGACGAGCAGGACGGTCAACACCGCATAGACAAAGAATAACGGATCAATCGCATGAATAAAATCCAATTTTGTGTTGAGCAGATAATTAAAGACCGGTTCAGTCAGAAAACTCAGCACCAGCGCGATGACAAACGAGACCGCGCAAAGCAGAACCGATTCGCCTACATACTGCAAAAGGAACAATTGCCGCCTGCCTCCCATGAGCTTTTTGATGGCAATTTCTTTGCTCCGGAAACCGGATTGGGCGATGGTCAGGTTAATGTAGTTGATCACCGACAAAAACAAGATCAACACCGCGATGGCAGAAAGCACTTTGATGCGTGTCCTGCTGTTTTGCTTAATACCGGGAGAATAGGACTGCCCAAAATAGACCTCTGTTAATGGCTCAATCACAACCTCTGTTGCATTTTTTTCTTTAAACATCCAGTTCACCTCTTTGAAAAGCTCCAGAATAGCAGGAGCCTTAGCCGGCAGGTTGGTGTTGGGTTTGGCCATGACGTATAATCCGAACGAATTATTGCCATAGGAGGTAAGCAATTCCGGCCAGCCCCATTTATCGGCAAGCGACGGAAAATTGATAACAGCATCTGGTTTTTGAAAATGCGTATTTTCAGGCCAGTCGGCCATAATGCCGCTAAGCCTGTACTCCGTCTGATTGTCAAGTTTCACCAGCTGTCCCGGCTCAGGTATTTTTCCGAACACGCTTAAGGCATACGAGCGGGAGAGGACGATCGACTTCCTGCCCTGAAGCACAGTTTCAGGACGGCCTTCCAGCAATTGAAAGGAGAACATGGAGAAGAACGCCGAATCGGCCATCAGGTAACTGATCTTGAATTTTTCATTATTCACCCCGCTGATAAATCCATCCTGCTGATAAGTACGGGTATAACTTGCTACTTCAGGAAACTTGTCGGCTAAAAGCGGGCCCGACGGCGGCGCGAAACCGGAATAGGAATCGTGTACCAGCCGGTAAATCCGGTCCTTATTCACATGAAACCGGTCGACTGAGTATTCTTTTTGAACATAGACGACCAGCATGATAACAAACATCAGCGAAATGGAAAATCCCAGAATGGTAATTACCGCATAAAGCTTGTTTCTGCGGAGGTGGTTTATAAACGTTTTCAGGTCTTTAACCGGCATAGCAGTGCATTTTTTAGTTGTTGGTCCTTGCTAATTCTTTTTATTCATATCGCAACGCTTCCACAGGATTTCTCGTGGCCGCTTTCCAGCTTTGCCAGCTAACGGTCAGCAGCGCAATACCCAGCGCCAGTAAACCGGCCAGGGCAAAGATCCACCAGCTCAGGTCGGTTTTATAGGCAAAGCCCTCCAGCCATTGATTCATAACATAGTACGCAACGGGTGTTGCAATGACAAAGGCAATCACCACCCATTTTACAAAGTCTTCATTCAACATGGACATGACTTCCGAGACTTTGGCTCCGTTTATTTTACGGATACCAATTTCTTTAGATCGTTGCTGGCTGGAATATAAGGCCAGTCCGTAAATGCCAAGGCAGGCGATGAAGATCGTAATCAATGCGAAAATACTGATAAGCGCAGACGAATTCTTTTCGTTGGTATAATAATTTCTGATGACATCATCCAGAAATTCATAGGTATAGGTTTCATTTTCAAAGACCGATTTCCAGGTACCTTCCGTGTAAGAGAGCGTGCGTTGAAGCTGATCCGCATAATCGCCGCCCGGATTCATGGCTATTTTGATTCCTGCAACACGTACCCCTCTCGGGTCCGGAACTAAAAATGTCGGCCTGATTTTACTGTAGAACGTATCGTAATGGTAATCTTTTACGACGCCTGAAATGAAAACTTTATTACGAAACAGGGTTACTTCCTTCCCGACGGCTTCATCCGGTGTTTTGAAGTTCAGTTGCCTTGCAAGTTCCTCGTTAACCAGGATGTACCTCGAAGAATCGCCGATACTCAGATTGGTTCCTGCAACAAGTTTTAATCCATATGTCGCTATAAATGAGGTGTCTATTTCAACAATCTGGCTGACGACCGTATTTTCCTGGCCGTTGGAGAATCTCGAAATATCGGTCCAGTTTGCCGATCTGGCCGGACTTGAACCACCCAGGCTTACATTTTTTATAGCAGGATTTTCCAAAAGCTTAGCCTTAAAACGGCTTTGCAGGTTTGTATCGCCATTGGGGATGGGTACTGTAAAAACTGCTTCTCTATCAAATCCCATATCCGAACCGGTAAGAAACCGGTATTGTTTGTAAACGGCAATGGTTCCGGTAATCAAAAGCAATGAGATGGAGAACTGTACAATGACCATGCTTTTTGTAAAAACCGCGCTGCCTCTGGCAGAAGCCTTGAATTTGTTTTTCAAAAGGTCAACCGGGCGGGAAGCAGATAATATCAAAGAAGGATAGCTGCTGTTCAGAATACTTGCAAGCAAAATGAGCAGGATAAAACCCAAAATTGCCGTGTAATTTAAAACAACCGGATAACCGGTCGGGATCCCGATCAGATTGGAAAAACTTCTGATGGTCAGGTAGCTTAGAAACAGCGCGACAACAGCGGCAAAAGTCGTTAAAAGAACAGACTCACCAAAAAACTGCGCAAATACATGCCAGCGTTTTCCGCCTAATGTTTTCCGGATGCCCACCGAGCGGGTACGGGAACCTGATCTGGCCAGAGAAAGGTTGGCGTAATTAGCGCAAGCCATAATCAACAGAAACAGTCCGATAATTCCAAGCGTGATTAAGGTTTCGGAACCCACGACCCGGTTGTTGAAGTTTGAGAACCGGGTATCGCTGTGAATGCTTTCCAGCGGTTGAAGCTTAAAGACCCTGTTTTCAACTTCTTCCTTTGTACCATGTTGCGCATAAACTTCCTTTATTTTTTTCTCAACGGTTTCTTTTTGAGCAGGATCAAGCGTAACATAACATTCCAGGCCTCCCAATCCGCCCCAGTTTTTTGTAAAATTCGGGTTCATTTTTTCCATCGTGCTAAAGGAAACAAACATCCGGAACGGGTAATCCGTATTGAGTGGTATTTCGGAAACTAATCCGTTGATTTTAAAGAATTTATTATCGATCAGCAGCGATTGACCAACCGGATTTTCATCTCCAAAAATTTTGTTCGCCAGGTCCTGGCTCAGAACAATTGAAAAGGGTTCGGACAAGGATTCTTCAGGAGATCCGTAGATCCACCTGAATGCTGTATTTTTATAATCGAATATGCGGAAATAAGCTGGTTCTGTCAGGGCTGCGGTTTCGGTTAAAGTAAGCTTCCTGTTATCACGGGTTGCTCCTTTGTCTGTCAGGCTCACCTGTAACCGGTACAGCGGGAAAACGGGAACCACTTGTTTTAATTCGGGTATTTCATTTTTTATGGCTGAAGGCAAACCACCGAAAACGCCTGTTGCATACTCAAACTCTCCTTCTTTCAGGTTCAGCCCCAGTCCCTTTGTTTCCCTCACAACCCGGTAGGTCGATTCATACTGCGTATGGAAATGGTCAAAGCTTACTTCATATGCTATTTTATGATAGATAATCAGGCTGCAGGTAAGGCTGACGACAAGACCGAGGATATTGATGACTGTATTCTTCCGGTCTTTAATAAAATTTCTTAAAGAAAATATCAGGATCGACTTGATCATTGTTTTAGTTTTAATGCTGCATTAAGAACAAATTTACTCATACCGCAAGGCTTCTACCGGGTTACGTGTTGCCGCTTTCCAGCTTTGCCAGCTCACCGTGAGCAACGCAATTCCCAAAGCAAGCACGCCGGCCAGGGCGAAGATCCACCAACTCAGCTCGGTTTTATAAGCAAAATTTTCCAGCCACTTATGCATGACATACAAAGCAATGGGCGAGGCGATCACAAAGGCAATGACCACTCCCTTCACAAATTCTTTGCTGAGCATGACCATCACCTCGGAAACGCGTGCTCCGTTTACTTTACGGATGCCAATCTCGGTTGAGCGGTTAATAACGGCAAGCGAGCTCAGTCCCATTAAACCCATGCAGGCCAGAAAAATACAGATGCCGCCAGCCCAGGAGACAATATGGCTCCATCTCGTTTCCTTTTTGTAGAAATCATCAAATTTCTGATCCAGAAAATGGTATTCAACGGGCAAACCGGGAGCTATTCTGTTCCACGCCTCTGTTACCGCAGCAACCGCTTTTGAAGGGTTTCCCGGGTTGATCCGTACAAAAATTGCATTGGACCTTAAATCTGCCGGGCACAGAAACATTTGTGCACGAACAGTTCGGGTCAGGTCTTCGAAGTTGATGTTTTTGGATACACCGATGATCGTTTTGACGGACTTTTCATTTTCGTTTCCGGCTTTCCCTAAATCAGTGAATTCTTTCCCCAGAGCCGTTTCAGGAGTGATTTCCAGTATGTTTTTTACCAGCGATTCATTTACAATGACTGAATGAACTGTATCTGATCCTATTTCCGGATCAAAGTTCCGTCCGGCAATCAGGTCTATTTTCATTACGTTCAGAAATTCCGGATCGACCGGATATTCAATAACTGTCTCCTCCCTGTTCTCAAACTGATATCTCCTTCCCATCTGGCCTTCTCCGTTTCCAAGTCCCATATAGGACGCGGAGACGCCCATTATGCTGCTTTCCGCTTCGAGGCTTTGTTTAAAAACCGGGTAGTCCTTTCTGACGTCGATCCCTTGTGTGCCGACCATGATCACGTTTTCTTTGTCAAATCCAAGGTCCTTTGTCTGCATGAATGAAAGTTGCCGGAGGATAACAATGATGGAAACGATCAATCCGATGGAAAGCACAAACTGGAAGGAGACAAGCGACCGGGTAAAGAGATTCGATCCCGAGAACCGGAGGTTCGTTTTCATAACAGCAGAAGGCTTAAAGCCCGATATGACCATTGCCGGATAAATACCGGACAATGTCCCGGTTAAAAGAATAACCCCGGCAAGAATGACCCATATCTGAGGATACAAACTGAATGAAAGCGGCAATGATCTTCCGGAAAGTTCGTTGAAAAACGGAAGTAAGGTATAAGCCAAAATGAGGCCCGGAACAGCAGAAAGAAGGCTCACCAGCAGGGACTCGGACAGGAACTGGTAAATCAGCTGACGTTTGCTGCTCCCTGAGACCTTCCGGATACCGACCTCTGTTAGCCGGCTGGCAGAACGGCTGATCGCCAGCGTTACAAAATTAACACAGGCAATCAGTAAGATACCAACGGCAATGCTGATCAGGATCCATATGTTACGGGAATTAACCGTGCCCCACTGATCTATTTTCGCGTTGGTATGAACATCGGTCAATGGCTGAAGTCCATAACCACTTGAAGGAGCAGAGGTCCTGGTTTTCTCTTCAGTCGTATCCGGAAAATATTTTGCGTAAAAGCCAGCGAGACGACCGGGCTCATCCATCAGACTGCTGTTTTCCCGGAGTAATACATAGACTGAAATTCCGATGGTCATATTCCAGTTTTGCATGCTGGCTTTTCCGTAATCCGTATTTAATATGTATCCGAAATTTCCCAGAATATCAAAGCGGATGGTTGAATTCGCCGGTATATCGTCTGCCACAGCCTCAATTTCAAATGGTTCGAACCGATCTTCCATTTTGATTTCTATGATTTTCCCAACAACATCCGTTTTTCCAAACAGCATCAGAGCCTTTTCACGGGTTAAGACAATGCTTTTTTCGGTTTGCAGCGCTGTGGTTTCATTCCCTTCGATTAACGGAAACGTAAATACAGAAAACAACTGCGGATCAGCAAAAGTTACATTGATCCGCTGAACATGGTTATCAATGCGAATTAATTTTTCGCCGCCCGTAACCCTGACAAAATCCTCAACATCGGCGAAATCCTGTTTCATGACTGGTCCCAACGGGGTAGTTGACGAGGGTTCCATTCCCTGCCGGTCGCTATAGTTCCACCAATTGTAAACCCGGTATATGCGCGAAGCGTTGGCATGAAAACGATCGAACCCGAATTCATTGACCGCGTAAAGCAAAAACAGGCTAAAACAGGCAAGTCCGATCGACAATCCCAGAATATTAATCAGGGCCAGCGCTTTTTGCCTTGTCAGATTTCTCCATGCAATTTTGATGTAGTGTCCAATCATTACTTTTGTCTTAAAAATGTTTCATTCACACCGAAGGGCTTCCATACATCCTTTTCATTCTTCTTTTGATTCCCTGGTTAGCGATTAGAAATATCGTCTGCCCATTTTTTTTCTTCTCCCATGTCCAGAAACCGGGCCACTACTATAAAGATCTGGTTATTAAAGTTTTGTGTTTTCTTTCAGCGAAAGGTGTGTCTAATCTTTTAACTGTACTTGTCAAAAGATTTGTCACTAAGTTGGGATACATTACATTGGTTTTTACTGGGAATGCTGTTTAAGAAAGACTAAACACTTATTGTTTCAGATTCAGATTATATATATATAATTTGAATCAGATTATACTAATAATATAAACTAAATCATAGTAATAATCTGAATAAAATTATCGGAATGATTTGAATAAGGTTGCCTGTATGTTTTTAGTTGGCTGCAGCCAAGTCACTCTCCCGATTTAGATTAATCGGCCTGTCAGCTAAGCCATTGATTCCTTATTGTATTTGCTTCTGTATTCCAGCGGCGACATTCCGGTATACTTCCGGAATACTTCCCGAAACGCTTTTACATCCGAATAGCCCACTTCATACATGACTTCATGGATGGTTTTGCGGCTGGTCTCAAATTCTTTTTTTGCAGATTCAATTTTCACCCGCTGCGAATATTCGCCAGGGGTATTTCCGGTTGCCTTGATGAACCTCCGGTCAAAGTTACGCCTGCTGACTGCGAGCATCGAGGACAAATGTCCTACTGAAATTTTCTCCTGCAGGTTATTTTCAATATAAGATTGTGCTTCTTTCACCAGTTCATCGCCATGCAACTTTTGCCCTTTAAAAATGATAAAGGCCGACTGGCTTTTGCGGTCCATTTCGATCTGAAAAACTTTGGCACAAAAAATGGCTGTCTGCCTGTCATAATATTTCTCCACCAGGTAAATCATCAGGTTCAGAAAAGAATAAGCCCCTCCGTTGGTGTAAATGCCATTTTCGTCGGTGATCAGTTGATCGGTTTGCAGATTCACTTTCGGGAACATTTGCCTGAAATTATCGGCAGCGGCCCAATGCGTTGAGCAATTTTTCCCGTCCAGCAAACCTGAGGATGCCAGCAAAAATGCTCCGGTACATATCGTGGCTATTTCAGCGCCGTCTTCATATTGTTTTGCAATCCAATCAATCAGTGGCTTGTTCCCCTTTACGGCATCGTTGTAGTTATGGTTCAACGAAGGAATAATGATAAGATTGGTTTTTGTTATCTCCGAAATGTTAACCTGCGGCTTTACGGTAAACAAACCCTCATAGAATTCCACTTCTTTTGAAATACCGGCCAATTGAATTTTAAATATGTCCTTTTTGTCGCGCCCTTTCATGTAAGCGTTGGCCCTTGTAAATATCTTGTAGGCCCCGACAATACTGCTCAGATTGTTCTGTCCGTCTGGGACGATGATGGTAAGATGCTTCATCCGGATATGTTTTTGATAAAGATAAGAATTGACCTTGTCCAAATCAACCCCCTCAAAAGTCCATTTTCTATATTTCAAATAAAGAAGACAACCCGTACCTTTGAAAAATCGCCAAAAATCTTTTCTGACCATCAGTCACCTTCCTGGAAAATTAATTATTAATCTCAAAATCTACACGAAATGAGTGCAACAGATTTTACAACTACCTTTTTGGCAGACCAGACCCCGGAAGAAGTATTCAACGCTGTCATCAACGTTCGCGGCTGGTGGTCGGAAGAAGTTCAAGGCAGCACAGACAAACTCAATGCGGAGTTTGTTTATCATTACCGGGACGTTCACATGAATAAAATGAAAATTGTCGAATTCATTCCCAACGAAAAAGTGGTTTGGCTGGTGTTGGACAATTATTTCAATTTTACAAAAGACGAAACCGAATGGAAAGGAACGAAGATCATTTTTGAAATAACAGAAAAGGATGGGCAAACCCAATTACGTTTTACCCACGAAGGCCTGGTTCCGCAATACGAATGTTACGAAGTTTGCTTTGATGCCTGGACAAGCTATATTCAGGGTAGTTTAAAGAGTCTGATTACAACGGGAGAGGGAAAACCCAACTCAAAGGAGGAAGGGCTCAGCGTTGAATTAATAGAAAAATGGAACCTTCCAAAAAAATAGGTGATCATTAAGCAGAACTTCGTGTACAATGCTGGTTCTGAAAGTGCAAAGAAAACAGATTTAACGAACATAAAAGAAAACAAGAAAATGGAAAATCAAAATTTCACATCTACACTTTTGGTGGATCAAAGCCCGGAAGAAGTATTCAATGCGATTGTCAACGTTCGCGGCTGGTGGTCGGAAGGAATAGAAGGCAATACTATCAGGCTCAATGATGAGTTTATCTTCGATGTCAAAGATGTCCATTACTCCAAACAAAAATTGGTGGAAGTAATCCCCGGCAAAAAAGTCGTTTGGCAGATTACGGACAGCAGGCTGACGTTTATTCAAGACACGACTGAATGGACGGGCACGAAGGTTATTTTCGAAATTTCCAGGAAGGGAGACAAGACTGAGCTTGTTTTCACCCATGAGGGGCTGGTTCCTGAAGTGGAATGTTATGAAGCCTGTTCCCCGGCATGGACCCAGTATGTTCAGCACAGTTTGCTCAACCTGATCACCACCGGTAAAGGAGATCCCAACCTGGAAGGGCGAAGAATAGAGTCGATAAAACCTTAGGCCTCCCCGTCAAGTACGCAGGGAAAGTTTTTGCGCGATTTACAGTTCTTATTTGATATGGAGATATTCAGCTTATTCCTATATTAGTACTCAATATAACAAACACACCATGTTGAAGACTAATATTGGAATAGGCAAGAGCTGTATAAAGAGCCTGTATGCCTTACTTTTGTTCCTGTTTTTTGTTGCTGCCTGCAAAAATGCGGCCATTGTTCAGCAGGCAGCTATGCTTCCGAGGAGCACACCCGAAGCTGAGGGCGTTTCTTCGCAAGGGATACTCGATTTTCTGGAGGCTGTAGAAAACAGTAACCATGAGCTTCATAGCTTTATGTTGCTGCGTCATGGTAAAATAATCGCCGAAGGCTGGTGGAATCCTTATTCCCCCAATCTGAAGCATACCATGTACTCATTGAGTAAAAGTTTTACATCTACGGCAGTAGGCCTTGCCGTCAGCGAGAATTTGTTATCGGTCGATGACCCGGTCATCTCATTCTTTCCGGAAGATCTTCCGGATAGCATCAGCCCCTTCCTGGCCGACATGAAAGTCAAGGACTTGTTAACGATGTCGGTTGGACAGGAGCCTGAACCCACTGCCAGAATCGTTGCCAACGACAGCAATTGGGTGCAGGCTTTTTGGGCAAGCCCGGTCATACATGATCCGGGAACCAAATTCCTTTATAACTCAATGGCCACTTACATGTTGTCGGCTATTGTGCAGAAACAGACCGGAAAAACGGTGCTCGAATACCTGAAGCCTCGTTTGTTTGAACCGCTGGGAATAGATGGGACGGACTGGGAGGTTGATCCGATGGGGATCAATACCGGTGGCTGGGGATTAAGAATTAAGACAGAAGATATGGCCCGGTTCGGTCAACTGTACCTGCAAAAGGGAAAGTGGGACGACAAACAGATTCTGCCTGCGCAATGGGTTGAGGAAGCAACAACAAGCAAAATACTGCAACGCCCGGAGCTTTCGACTGCAGCGAGAGACTCCAACGATTGGGCTCAGGGATATTGTTATCAATTCTGGCGTTGCCGCAACAATGCCTACCGGGGAGACGGGGCCTTCGGTCAGTATATCATTGTTATGCCCGACCAGGACGCGGTCATTGTGCTGACTTCGGAAACCTATGATATGCCGGGAGAATTGAACCTGGTATGGGATCATCTGCTTCCGGCAATAAAAGAGACTACACTGCCCGAAAACAAAAACCTGGTTGCCGATCTGAACAAAAAATTGAATACGCTTGCCCTCCCTCTTCTTAAAAATGAAATTTCGTATATGCCGGGTTCATCTTATTCCGAGAAGACGTATGTAATGGAGCCAAACGAGCAAATGATTGATACACTGATTTTTCAGTTTCAGCCCGACACCTGTCATCTGATCATGAAAGGTAAACCGCTTGGATACAAGCTGACGTTTGGTGCAAATAAATGGATAATCGGAGAAACCTCCCGGCGGGGACCGAATTTACTGTTTGGAGCGAAGGCACATTTTGAAGGACTTCCCGATCCTGTGGTTGCCGGCAGCTATGCCTGGAAAAACTCCACATCGGTTGAACTGGTGCTGTGCTATATTGAAAGCCCTCACCGGGAAACCATGCATTGCAGTTTTGACGGGGACCGTGTAGCGGTCAGCATCCGGCCAAGCAACAGGCCCTCATCAGAACCCGAGATGTTGGAAGGCATGATCATTAAATAGAAAACAGATGAAGAAACTCCTTTTACTCTTATGGCTGGTTATATCCGTTGGACCGGCATTTTCGGCTGGTAAAGCTGAGGACATAGATACACGGATAAAAAATAATCCATCGATTGCCTATACCAAAAGCAGGGCAGTTGAAATCATTAAAACCGGTTTTAACGCCGGCGATGGTTACCGGGAGGTTTGGATCCGCGATTACAATACCTTTATTGAGCTGGCCGCGAAGGTTTACCCGAAAGCTGAGCTGAAGGAAAATCTGCTGGTTTTTTTCCGCATGCAGGGAGCCGACGGGAATATCGTCGATGGCTTCGTGCCACGCGGCAAGGCCGAGGTGGATTACAAATTCATCTATTCCGACCTGGAGCCGCGTTATGCCGGACATAAAAATACGGTGGAGACCGACCAGGAAACGTCGCTCATCCAGGCCGTTTATAAATACATTCATTCCACCGGAGATCGCTCCATCCTTCAGGAAAAGGTCGGCGACCATACAGTGGCCGGGCGGATGGCAATGGCCATGGATTTCCTGATGAAAGAAAGGTACGATAAGAAATACGGGCTGATCTGGGGTGCAACCACTGCCGACTGGGGTGATGTGCAGCCGGAACATGAGTGGGGCGTTGAGATCGACGAAAATACCCATTATGCCATCGACATATACGACAATGCGATGTTTCTGGTCGCACTAGGTAACCTGATGGAACTGGTGCCGGAAACGAGGACAAAGTGGGAAGCTGTTCGTAAAGAGATCGCGGCAAATTGCCGGAAACACCTGTGGAATGAGAAAAACAAGAAATTTATCCCGCATATTTACCTGGATGGATCGCCTTTCCCGGCCGATTTCAATGAGAATGAGCTGTTCTATCATGGCGGAACGGCCGTTGCCATCGAAGCCGGCCTGCTTTCAAAAGAAGAGATCCGTATTTCGCTCGAAAAAATGATTGCCAATGTCAAAGCTTCGGGCGCAGCGACCATTGGGCTGACCGTTTATCCGCCTTATCCCGAACGATTTTTCAAAAACAAGGGCATGTACCCGTATGGTTACCAAAACGGGGGCGACTGGACCTGGTTCGGCGGGCGGATGATCCTTCAGCTTGTAAAAAACGGCTTCCTGGAAGAAGCGTATGAACAACTTTGTCCGATGACCGACCGGGTCATAAAAAACAAAGGGTTTTATGAATGGTATTCAATCAATAATGAACCGAAGGGCTCCGGTACCTTCCGGGGTGAAGCCGGCGTTTTGTTTGTTGCCATCGAAGCGTTGGAAAAAGCGGCCCAACCAAAATCAAAATGACCGGTCTGAAATTTATCCCGGTAACTTCGGAAAAAGACGATCGGCTGGGCCGTTTGTTGAAGCTTTACGCCGACAGTTTCCCCTTCGAAGAACGGCGTTCCGAAGATCAGCTCAAAGGGATGATCGGGCACGACAAAATGAGTTTAATTGGGCTGCATACGGGTGAACAGTTTGCGGGTTTTCTGAACTGGTGGGATTTCGTCAGCTTTGGGTACATTGAGCATTTTGCCATATTCCCGGAGTTAAGAGGCCGGAACACGGGCGCGGAAGCCTTAAAACAGATCAGGACCAAAGCTCCAAAAACGCTGCTGGAAGCCGAGAAACCAGATAATAAAATGAGTGAACGGCGCATCCGCTTTTACCGGCGAAACGGCTTTCATGTGGTAGACCCCCGTTACCTGCAGCCACCCTACCGCAAAGGAGGCAAACCCATCAACATGTATCTGCTCTCTGATTTCCCGGACTGGAACACAGAGGAGTTGGAAGCGGCCGTTCATCTGATCCGTAAGGAAGTTTATTGTATGCATTGCCGGAGCATATAACAACGGGTTTGAAAGTTACTTTTAAGAAAAAGGCAACACGAAGGATACAGCCGCATCGAAGATCAGATGAAAACAGACCGGTTGGTAGTGAAGGAATGAGATTTTTGTTAAGTTTGCGATGTTAAGACGGGATATTTTGAAGTATGGCAAACAGATTCAAACCATTGAATTCGGTGCTGATCAAACCATCGGGGCCGGATTGTAATTTAAATTGCACCTACTGTTTTTATCTGGAGAAATCGGCCTTGTTCCAGCAGACAAAAGTACACCGGATGAGTCCTGAAGTGCAGGAAGAAACTATCAGGCAGGTGATGCAGCAGTCGGGCGATCAAGTTTCATTGGCCTGGCAGGGCGGAGAACCCACTTTGATGGGGATCGGTTTTTATCAGCGGGCCATTGAGATGGAGATGAAATTCGGTCATGGTCAGATGGTGGGGAATGGTTTACAAACCAATGGTCTGCTCCTGAACCGGGACTGGGCGAAGTTCCTGAAAAAATATGAATGGCTGGTCGGCATCTCACTCGACGGTCCTGAATTCATCCACGATCACTATCGCTTTGATCAGGCTGGAAAAGGTACGCACAAACGGGTGGAAGACAATGCGAAAATGCTCCTCGACGAAGGCGTGTCTGCCAATGCCATGTGTTGCTTAACCAGCCACTCGGTGAAACATCCGGAAGAGTTGTACCGTTATTATAAAAGCCTCGGATTGACCTTTATGCAGTTCATTCCCATCGTGGAAACGGACAGGAATGACCCGACGAAAGCTGCCGGTTTTTCTGTAAGTGCTGAAGATTACGGGCTGTTTCTCAATAAATTGTTCGACTTGTGGCTGGCCGATTTTAAAGATGGCCAACCAACAACCTCGGTCCGTCATTTTGAGTCGGTTTTTTACAGCTATGTGGGTTTGCAGGCTCCGGAATGTACCATGATGAAGGAGTGCGGTCCATATGTCGTGATTGAACACAACGGGAACGTATACAGTTGCGATTTTTTTGTTGATCCCAGATGGAAACTGGGTAATGTGATGAACGACCGCATCATCAATATGCTGAATTCCAAAAAGCAAACCGTCTTCGGAGAAGCGAAGGCTCAACTGCCGCGCGAATGCAGGCAGTGTACCTGGCTTACGAAATGTTATGGCGGATGCACGAAGGACCGGATCAGGGACCCTCAGGATCACCGGAAACCCCGTTTTTGTGCTTCATACAAAATGTTCTTTAAACATGCCGATCCGGTACTGTCGGATATGGCGGTGTCCTGGCTGCAACAGCAGCATGATATGCAGCAGGCACGGGAAACCGGGGGAGCTTATCACGCTTTTACCGATTTTACAAAACCACATTGAAGGGATGGATCTCTTCGGTGTTGGAGAGTTTATTTCATACGTTTATCATTTCAAATTAACGGAGTATAATTTCCGTACTAAACTTAATCACTTTTTTAGTGAACATCGACGTATGGAACTCACTTCGTGGATCTCCGCTGCGCTCCGATTCGCCGATAAACATTACCTCGGGCGTAAACCGTGGTTTCCATGCTCGTTTCATCCGCAGCTTTGTTTTGGCCCATCAACGGCGGAAAGAAGAAGGGGGAAGTCCTGTTTTGCTTTTAAAGATCCGGCTGAAATAATGAATGGACTGAAAGCCCAGCTCAAAACTGATTTCTTTGATGCTCTTGTCGGTCGACAGTAATAATTCCTTTGCCCGCATGATCTTCAACTCCAGGTGGTACTGATGAGGTGGAACTCCGGTATAGCTTTTGAACATTTTCCTGAAGTAGGAATAACCGATGTGATAATCCTGTGCCAGCTTTTCCATGTCAAGCACCTGGTCTACCTGTTCCCGCATTTTAAAACGGACTTCTTCAATGACCGTGGCAATATGCTTTCCGGTGAACTCCTTTTGTGTCTCGAACGAAAAAATATAACCCATGAGCTTGATGACCAGTCCTGAAACTATTTGTTGGAATCCGGGCTTCTCCTCTTTGACCAGATTGAAAATTTTTAAATAGGTATCCAGAATTTCTTCACGGATGCCAATATTGATCACCGGCTGATTCGGTAAAAAGAATGAATGGGAGAAAAACTGGTTGGCAATGCTCCCGTTGAATCCGACAAACTGCTCCTTCCATCCGGTTAACCGCAAGGGTTTATATCTGTGCCACACGCCGGGCCTCGTGATGAGGATACTCCCCGGCTTAACCGGATAATGGATACCCTCACTGTCGAGAACACCTTTTCCTTCTGTGATGTAATTGATCTGGTATTCCTTTAGCACACGCCCTTGTTTCCAGTGGAAGTGATATCCCGTGGGATGTTCCGGGGATGGATAGATCGTATTGGGGTCTACCCGCGTCATACCGGCCACATTCAGGAAAAGGCCCCATTCTTTATCCCGTTCGCCCGGAGTCAGGTATTTTAAAAAATTGTCCATCGCAAATTAGTGTCAAAAAATGTAAACAATGTGTCAAAAAGTGTATTGATAGATGCTCGTAATCAACCTATTTTTGATTCAACCTATGAAATAAAGTCAATCCAAAAATATTAAAATAATATACGATAACCTGATTAATCCAATTAAACTATGCAAACGATTCTAGGAATTATCTTTCACTCAATCGGAGGGTTCGCTTCCGGGAGTTTCTACATGCCATACAACAAAGTGAAGAAATGGGCGTGGGAAAGCTACTGGATTGTGGGTGGCCTGTTCTCCTGGCTCATCGTACCTCCTGTCGCCGCTTATCTTACTGTTCCCAATTTTGCTGAAATTATTGGGTCCACATCATCATCTGTTTTGTATTTTACGTTTTTAATGGGCCTTTTATGGGGAATTGGTGGTCTCACATACGGACTGGGGGTAAGGTACCTGGGAATGTCACTGGGAAATTCTGTAACGCTTGGATTCTGTGCAGCTTTTGGCGCCATTGTCCCTTCCATTTACTATTCCATCAACCCAACCGACGGTAAAATTTCGTTTACCGACATGATGGCGTCGTCAGGCGGGCAACTGGTGTTGCTTGGTGTACTGGTGTGTCTGATCGGGATTGCAATTTCAGGCAGAGCCGGATTGCTGAAGGAAAATGAGATTTCGGAAGAGCAGAGCAAAAAAAGTATTGCCGAATTTAGCCTGGTGAAAGGGTTGATCATTGCCACGATATCCGGTATCCTGAGTTCATTCATGAATTTTGGCATTGAAGCCGGGAAGCCGATGGCAGAAGTTGCGGTTGCCCAGGGATACAATCCCCTGTTTCAAAATAACGTGGCCTACGTGGTAATCCTGTGGGGAGGGTTAACGACCAACCTGATCTGGTGTACCATTCTCAGCCTGAAAAATAAAACATACGGCGATTTTGTGAATAAAAATTCGCCTATCGCCAAAAACGTGCTGTTCTCTGCTTTGGCCGGAACGACCTGGTTTCTGCAGTTCTTCTTCTATGGCATGGGCGAAAGTAAACTGGGCAACGGAGCCAGTTCCTGGATCCTGCACATGTCGACCATTATCCTGACCGCCAATATGTGGGGTATTGTCCGTCATGAATGGAGCGGAACATCTCCTAAAACCAAATGGACGTTCTCAATTGGGATTGCAGTCATTCTGTTATCGGTAGCACTGGTCGGGATTGGAAATTCCATTTAGCTAAAGAAACAAGTATCAAGACACAAGATAGAAGAGTAACGAGTAATTAGTCGTAAGTCGTGAGACGACAGCCTGGCAGCCAGTTATCCATTTAACCTTAAACTTTCAACTCATGGATCGGAAAGCGTTTAAAATGCACCTGAATGAAGGGCAAAAAGCGGCCTATATCAAGCGGCATAATGAAATTTGGCCTGAACTGAAAAAGCTTCTGAAAGATGCCGGAATAAGTGAATATTCCATCTTTCTGGATGAAGAAACCAATACCTTGTTTGCCTTTCAAAAAGTAAACGGAGAAAGTGGATCTCAGGACCTCGGACAAACGGATCTTGTGAAGAAATGGTGGGCTTTTATGTCCGATATCATGAAAACGAATCCGGATCACTCACCGGTGACGGTGCCTCTTGAGGAGGTGTTTTACATGGAGTAGGACAGACACAAATATCAAGGCACAAGAATAAAAGAGTAGGGGGTAGTGAGACCAAAAACTCAGAAACTAAAAAAATAAACCTAAACCTAAACTGTAAATATTATTGACTATGAGACAAAATCAATTGATTCGATTTTTATCCCTGTTATTGCTTTTCACCGGGACAAGTTCGTTCCTCTATGCAAAAACACAGGTGACCAAACTTGTTTGTGAATATCTGGCCGATCCGCTGGGTATTGACGTGGAAGTACCCCGGCTTAGCTGGCAGATGCTTTCTGACGAAAATGACGCGAAACAAATCGCTTATGAGATCCGCGTTGCTGCTTCGGTTGATGATCTGGAAAAGAAGGGCAAACTGATCTGGACTTCCGGTAAAGTGGATGGTTCGCAGTCCGTGAATGTCAACTATGGCGGACCTGCTTTGAAATCGATGCAGCGGGCATACTGGCAGGTGAGGATCTGGGATGGGAAAAACAAAGTGAGCAACTGGAGCAAACCAGCCTTTTGGGAAATGGGATTACTGGAAACAGCCGACTGGAAAGCTTCCTGGATTGGCGACGGGACAGTGGGAAAAGAAGGTAATTCCCGTCCAAGCCCATACTTTAGAAAGGAGTTTGCGGTGGCCAAAAAAGTGAAATCGGCCCGCATCTATGTAACGGCTCACGGCCTGTACGAACTATTTCTGAATGGGGAAAAAGTAAGCAATGATTTGTTTACCCCGGGATGGACCAGCTATAACAAACGTCTTCAGTACCAGACTTATGATGTGACTGCTCAACTGGGAGCTAAAAATTCATTGGGTGCGATCATCGCTAACGGCTGGTTCTGCGGAAGAATCGGATGGTCGGGCGGAAAAGGCTATTACGGAAGTGAACCTGCATTCTTGCTGCAACTTCAGATCAATTATACCGACGGCACCAGCGAAACAGTGGTTACTGACAAGAGTTGGAAGACCGCTACAGGTCCCATTTTATCGTCCGACATCTATGATGGTGAAATCTATGACGCCCGGCTGGAAATGGAAGGGTGGAACCGTCCCGGCTATAACGATAACGCCTGGGTTGTTGTCAAAACACCCGATTTGGCCAAAGACAAGCTGGTTGCGCCGCAAGGTGTTCCTGTAAAAGCAATTCAGGAAATAAAGCCGGTGAAGCTTCTGACTACACCCAAAGGCGAAACGGTATTCGATATGGGCCAGAATATGGTAGGATGGGTTCGTCTGAAAATTCAGGGAAAAAAGGGCGACCGGGTTACGCTGAAATTTGCTGAAGTACTCGATAAGGAGGGTAACTTTTATACCGACAATCTGCGGTCGGCAAAAGCCACAAACAGCTATACGCTGAAAGGTGATGGAGAAGAAGTCTATGAGCCGGGTTTTACCTTTTTTGGCTTCCGGTTTGTCAAGCTTGAAAACTTTCCCGGAACACCGGCTATCGATCAGATCACCGGCGTGGTGATCCATTCGGAGATGGCTCCCACCGGAACCTTCACCTGTTCTGATTCCCTGATCAACAAGCTTCAGCAAAATATCCAATGGGGACAGAAAGGAAATTTTCTGGATGTTCCTACCGATTGCCCTCAGCGTGATGAAAGACTTGGCTGGACCGGCGACGCGCAGGTTTTCAGCATGACCGCCGCTTTCAATTTTGATGTGGCCGCTTTTTATACCAAATGGATGAAAGATGTCACTGCCGACCAGCTTCCGAACGGAAGAGTTCCGCATGTCATTCCCGATGTATTAAACGGTGACGGCGGATCAACCGCCTGGGCCGATGTGGCAATCATTGTGCCATGGACCATGTACCGGATTTATGGCGATCGCCGCATCCTTGAAGTCCAGTATCCCAGCATGAAAGGATGGGTCGACTTTATGAAGGAAAGGGCAGGGGAGGATCATCTCTGGACAGGCGACAACCATTTCGGCGATTGGCTGGCATTTGCCAGTGACCGTTCCGATTATACGGGCGCAACCACCGAAAAAGACCTGATCGCGACCGCCTATTATTTTTATTCCAGCACTCTGTTGTCGAAAATTGCAGCGATTCTCGGGAATCAGAAAGATGCAGCAGCATATGCCGCGCTGGCCGAAAACATCAAAAAAGCATTCAACGCTGAATTTGTTTCACCCAACGGCCGACTTGTATCGCATACCCAGACTGCCTATGCCCTGGCCCTTGCCTTTGATCTGTTGCCCGACCAATTAATACCAAAGGCTGCTGATTATCTGGCAGAAGACGTGAAAAAATTCAAACACCTCACAACCGGCTTTGTCGGAACACCGCTGCTTTGCGAAACCTTGTCTTCTCATGGTTATGAAGACCTGGCTTTCACGTTGCTGACCCGCAAGGAATACCCGTCGTGGTTGTATCCTGTGACCCGGGGCGCTACCACAATCTGGGAACGCTGGGACGGACAGAAGCCGGACGGTACCTTTCAGAATGTGGGAATGAACAGCTTTAACCACTATGCCTACGGCGCGATCGGTGAATGGCTTTACAGTTATGTTGGCGGGGTCAGAATTGATTTGGAGGAGCCGGGTTACCGCCATATTTTGCTTCATCCCCATACCGGAGGTGGCCTTACATATGCCAACACGGCTTTTCAATCGATGTATGGCGAAATTCAGTCCAACTGGAAACTGGAAGGTGACGACTTTATTTACGAAGTTGTTATTCCCGCCAATACAACGGCTACCGTGACTTTGCCCAAAGCCAAAGCTGAAGGACTGACCATCAATTCCAAACCGGCTGATCAAAAACTGACGCAGGTTGAAGATGGCGTTTCTGTCGAGCTGGGATCAGGGAAATACCAGTTTAAGTATGCGGTGAGGTGAGAAGCTGCAAGAGGAAATTAAGAGACATTGGAAAAGTAAAAATGAAACGAGCATGAGTACAGGAATTCACAAAGACAATGGAAATCTGACATGCGAGTTTCCTGTGACCTCAAAAAAAACGATTTAGAATGAATAAAGAGAGAATTGAAAAAGCTTATCAATTGGCGAAAGAACGCTATGCTGAGCTCGGTGTCGATACCGGAAGCGTTTTGAATAAGATGAAAGAGGTGGTCATCTCCCTGCAATGCTGGCAGACCGACGATGTGGGCGGTTTTGAAACCGTCGACTCATCCCTGTCGGGCGGGGGGATTCAGGCAACCGGTAATTACCCCGGTAAATCACGCAATGTGGCGGAAGTAAAGGCCGATCTCGAAAAGGTTATGTCGTTGCTGCCCGGGAAACAGCGCTTGAACCTCCATGCTATTTACGGCGATTTCGGCGGGCAGTTTGTGGACCGCGACCAGATTGAAGTGAAACACTTCCAGAGTTGGATTGACTGGTGCAAGTCACTCGGAATCGGAATGGATTTCAATCCGACTTGCTTTTCTCATCCAAAGGCAGCTGACGGGTTCACCTTATCCAGTAAAAATGAAGAGAACCGTAAGTTTTGGGTTGAACACGTAAAACGCTGCCGGGCTATTTCCTTTGAAATAGGAAAACAACTGGGCACTCCCTGTGTGCAGAATACCTGGGTTCCTGACGGATCGAAGGATATCCCGGTCGACCGCAACGGATACCGGGCGTTGCTGAAGAAATCACTTGATGAAGCTTTTGCTGTCGACTATCCAAAACAATACATGAAAGATGCCGTCGAAAGCAAACTCTTTGGCATCGGAGCCGAATCGATGACCGTTGGTTCCCATGATTTTTATCTGGGGTATGCCGTTAAAAACAACAAACTGATCTGCCTGGATACAGGTCATTTCCATCCAACGGAGCAGATCGGCGACAAAATATCGGCCTGCCTTCAGTTTGTAGATGAATTGTTGCTACACGTTTCCCGTCCGGTTCGCTGGGATTCGGATCATGTAGTGACCCTGAACGAGGAAGTTCAGTTAATCGCTTCAGAAATTGCGCGCAATAATTTCTTTTCACGGGTCAATATCGGCCTTGATTTCTTCGATGCTTCAATCAACCGCATTGGTGCCTACGTAATAGGTACCCGCGCCACGCAAAAGGCCTTTTTGATCGCGCTGTTGGAACCAACGAAGACATTAACCAAACTGGAAGCACAGGGCCGGAATTTTGAACGGCTGGCGATGCTCGAGGAACTGAAAACCATGCCATTCAGCGCTGTGTGGGATTATTACTGTCTGCAGGAAGGGGTTCCCATTGGAATGGATTATATTGCCGAAATTCAAAAATATGAAGCTGGAGTATTGAGCAAACGCTAAGAAGGTGTTCTTCCTTTTTCGAAGATCTCTGAGTTAGGGAAAAAGAATTACTTCTGCCCGCTGTTTGGTCGAATACAACCCGAAACGACTATTCCGGAATAAGATCGATGAGTTTATCCGGTAATAGTCGTTTTGTTATTATGCGTGGCATGGAAAAAAGTGATATGTCTGTTTATTTGCTATTGCCTGATTAAACATCTCTTCTGTAAACCCATATGTATATTGAAAATACCTATCGGGGAGGGTATCCTTTTCGAAGCGAAGATTCCCTAACGATGAGTTCGGTTGGCATGGTGATGGTCTGGTAGTGCCGGGACTGGTGTTTGTCCTCAATTTCATGGATCAGCAATTCTGCCGCTTTTATCCCCATTTCAAAAGCCGGTTGTTTCAGTGTTGAAATGGAAGGGGTGACCACTTCCGAAAAGGGCTCATTGCTGAAGCCGATAATGCCAAAATCTTCGGGGATCCTGACCCCGATCTTTTTCAAATAAACCATCATACTTAAGGCTGACGTGTCATTTCCGCAGAATACGGCATCAGGCGGATCGTTCAGGCTCAGTAGTTGCTTAATGGCATCCTGTCCGTCCATCCGGGTCAGGCGGCTGTATATAATCAGGTCTTCTGTCACAGGGATCTTATTTTGACGCAAGGCAGCCATATATCCTTCCATCCGGTCACGATAGGTATTTAAAACCGTTGGTCCCGCCAGGTGTGCAATTCTCCCGTAACCCTGATTGATCAGATGTTGGGTAGCTTTTAAACCTACGGCATAGTCGTCGACCACAATCTTGTTGGTCTCAAATTCGGGAGCAACCCGATCAAAAAAGATCAACGGGATATTTTTATTGGTGAAAAGCTCAAAATGCTTGAATTCATTGGTCTGCATACTTAAGGAGATGATCAGTCCGTCGACCCGGTTTGAGAACAGCGAATGGACAATTTTCTTCTCCTTTTCGAGGAGGTCATTCGATTGTGAGATAATGACGTTATAACCGGCGGTAAATGCGACTTCTTCAACCCCCGAAATAAACGCCGAAAAAAAATGACGGTTAATCAGCGGTACGACGATCCCGATTGTATTGGTTTTCTGATTTCTCAGATTAGATGCAATCGTATTGGGCTGATAGCCTATTTTCAAAGCAAGCTCTCTGATCCTGTCTTTAGTAGGCTGGCTGATCCTGGGATTATCATTGAGCGCCCGGGAAACGGTAGAGGCTGAAATTTTTAACTCCCGGGCAATGTCATGAATCGTGGCTGATGACTTTTTATCCATGCTGTTTTTATATCACTCCTTTGCTCCTGCAAATATGCTAATTATTTTAGATTTAAAATAAAAATGCAATTAAATGTGCAATCGATTGCATTTTTTATTTTTTGTTGTAAATTTGCAGGATAGCGGAGACCGGAAACGGGAAGAAGGTGAGAAGGTAACAGGGTTGCAGGGTAAGGGAGCACAGAGCATGGAGTACTCTCCTGTCTTACGACTTACGACTTACGACTAATTACTTCTTACTCGCGACTCACTGCTTTTCCCTATCTTATGTGTTGTGTCTTAATACTTATGTCTTAGATACGAACTTAAAACCAAATACGATGGCTGTTAATTTTGAAGAAAGGTATGCTTATCATCCGGAAGATTTTAAAGGGTACGATACCAACCGGATCAGAAAAGAATTTCTGGTGGAAAAGGTGATGGAAAATGACCAGATCAACATGGTGTATTCCCATATCGAGCGATTTATAGTAGGTGGTGCAGTTCCCGCAACCAAAGCCCTGACCCTCGAAGCAGTAAGTGCCCTAAAGGCGAATTATTTTTGTGAACGCCGGGAGTTGGGGATCATGAATGTTGCCGGAACCGGAAGCGTGCTGGTTGACGGGAAGGAGTATATCCTGGAATTCAAAGACGCTTTATATGTTGGGAAAGGTTCGAAGGAAGTGATCTTCAAATCGGCCGATCCAAAGAATCCAGCTCATTTCTATTTCAATTCTGCGCCTGCCCATAAGGGATTTCCGACGAAACATGTCACATTGAAGGATGCGAATAAGATCCATACAGGCGCTCTTGAAACATCCAATGAACGGACGATTAATCAGTTGATGATCAATACAGTGGTTGAAACCTGCCAGTTACAAATGGGAATGACGGAGTTAAGTCCGGGCAGTGTCTGGAACACCATGCCGGCGCATACGCATAGCCGGCGGAATGAGGCTTATTTTTACTTTAACGTGCCCGAAGGACAAGCCGTGTGCCATTTTATGGGGCAACCAAAAGAGACCCGCCATATCTGGATGGGGAATGAGCAGGCGGTGATTTCTCCAAGCTGGTCGATCCACTCGGCCGCGGGAACCGGCAATTACATTTTCATCTGGGGAATGGCCGGTGAAAATCTCGATTACAGCGATATGGACGTTGTCAAACCAAACGAACTGAGATAAAAATCAAAATCAAAGAAAATTAAAATGAACGACTTATTTGACCTGTCAGGTAAAATAGCCCTCATTACAGGGGGAACGCATGGTATTGGTATGGCCATCGGTAAAGTGCTTGGAAAAGCCGGAGCTAAAATCTGTGTCAACGATCTTTCGCCCGAAAAGCTGGAATCATGCAAGGCTGAATACATGCAGGACGGCATTGACGTCTATACGCTCAAATTTGATGTCACTGATGAAGTTGATGTTGATCGTGGTATTTCGCAAATCGAAAAGGATCTGGGCACCATCGACATTCTGGTCAATAATGCCGGGATTATTAAACGCATTGCGATTTTGGACATGCCGGTTGCCGATTATAAGCAGGTTCTCGATGTGGATCTGGTTGCACCGCTCATTGTTTCCAAACGGGTGGCGCCCGGAATGATCAAAAAACGCGCCGGAAAGATCATTAACATGTGCTCCATGATGAGCGTTTACGGACGGAATACAGTTTCAGCCTACGCTTCCGCAAAAGGCGGACTGAAGCTGCTCACAGCCAATATGTGCTGCGAATGGGCGAAATACAACCTGCAGATCAACGGCATTGGCCCGGGTTACATCGTGACGGCACAAACCGGACCGATCCGTGAAAACGGCCATCCTTTCAACGACCTGGTGATGACCCGCACTCCGGCAGGAAGATGGGGAGAACCTGAAGATGTGGGTAATGCCGCCCTGTTCCTGGCTTCGAAGGCCAGCAACTTTGTGAACGGGCACGTACTGTATGTCGACGGTGGCATCCTGGCCAATTTCGGGTACGTGAAAGGTGAAAATGATATCTAAAGACCCGCATCATGAAGCATAAACTTCTGTTCGTTATGGCAGGACTGGCTGTAATCTCGTGTCAGCAGCAGCCAAAGAAGATCAGTGTGAAAAATCCTTCCGCGCAGGCTCGTCAGGATGAAGTCATCATCATGGACCGAAAAACCATTGAAGCCTCTTTTGCTGCCCCCGATTCCGGTCTGCTGCCGGTTGTTAAGGCCGGCGGTCAGGCAATCCCCACTCAGGCTGATGATCTGAACGGTGACGGCAAATGGGATGAACTGGCCTTCCTGGTCAACCTGAACGCCAACGAGGAGCTGTTGCTGGATGTTGACTTTGTAGCACCCGACGTCTATCCGGAGTTTGAAAAAAGGACCAACGTCCGGCTGGGCATTGAACAGTCCGATCACAGCTATACCGAAGTGGATCAGTATGTGGCGCCGTCTTGCCGCGACAGCTTTAAGATCATTGCCCAGGGAGAAAGCGTCAGTTGGGAAAATGACAAGATGGCTTTCCGTAATTATTTTGATTGCCGCAATGTGAAAGACCTTTTTGGTAAATTGAAGCCGGGGCTGATCGTTGACAAGATCCAAACACCCGAAATACCGAATTACCATGTTTTGTCCGATTGGGGAATGGATGTGCTGCACTGCGGGAGCTCACTCGGATCGGGTGGCCTTGCCATCCTGGAGAAGGATTCATTGTACCGCTTAGGCTCGACAGAAACCTATGCGTATCAGAAAGTCTGTGAAGGACCTATTCGTTCTGTTTTCGATCTGAAATACACCGGCTGGTCAGTGGGCGAAGAGAATTTGTCGGCCGTTGAACGCGTTTCCGTTTATCCGGGTAAATACTGGTTCCAGTCGGACGTGACCGTCTCCGGCTTCACGGGCGAAAAACAGGTGGTGACCGGCATCGTGACCAGCAAACTTAAAAATGAACCTGATCACTTTAACGCCAACGATGAGTATGACGTGATCGCGACGCTCGATAAACAATCACTCAACAATGATACACTTGGAATGGCTGTGATGCTGAAGATCAATGAAGAGAGCAAAGTGGCACGTACAACCGATATCAACTATTTTGAGCTGGGTTATAAAACTGTTCCCGCCAAGGGATTCAGCCAGGTGGTTTCCGAAACATACTATATTGCACAGAAAGCAGTAAATGATGTTCCTGCCCGCCATTATTTCTTTGCGGTCTGGGGTCTCGAAAATCAGAAATGGAATCAGATCGGCGAGTTTAAGAAATATATGACCGAAGAAGCAGAAAAACTAACGAATCCATTAGTTGTTGAAGTACGTTAGTTTTTTAGTTTTTATTTTTGAAAAGCCGCTCCAGCGGCTTTTTTTATACCCGGACGTGAACCGCCCACCGGGAAACTGCGTGATCATTTTGGCTATTTGTTTGTTTTATTTTTTTTTATCCGGCAGGATAAAGGTTCCTGGATGAAAGTATAATTTGTTGCATGTTAAATAACAATTGAATTTTATGCACTGGAATTAATTTTTATCAATAACTTGATATGCCAAATTGAAACCACGTTAGTTTCCTGCTATGTCTGAAATGGAACGCATTCTCATCGGGCAGGTGAAAGGTGAAAAAGCTGAAAAAACTTTTGAATACCTGTTTCACACCTATTATTCTTCTTTATGTTCGTACGCCTTTGCGATGATTAAGAACCAGGAAGATGCGAAAGATCTTGTCAATGATTGTTTCCTCGAATTTTGGAAGAAACGGCAAGACCTTGAAATAAAAATTTCAGTCAAATCCTACCTGTATATTGCCGTCCGCAATTCCGCGATCAACTATATCCGGAAAAAGCAAATGGGGCAAAAATATTCCGCGGCATTGACTTATCCTGTTTATTTGCAGGAAGAAATTAATCTGGAGACGGAAAGGCTTTTGCAGATCGAAAATTTGGAGGCCCGCTTAAAAAAAGCCATAGATTCACTTCCCCAACAGTGCCGGTATATTTTTTACCTGAATCGCTTCGAACACCAGGGATACAAAGATATTGCCTCCAGAATGAATCTTTCAGTAGGCACGGTTAAGACCCAGATCGCTCGTGCTTTGAAAAAATTACGTGCTGAATTTGAGGGAGTTAATCCGGATGGCTCTATTTTATTCTCCATTCTTGTACGCCATTTCTAATTTTTATTGTCATAGAAGAAAAAGGATTCAATGATTGCTCCTGATGAAATCGATATTCTGATCCTTGACCATTTCAGCAGCACGCTCACGGAAGAAGCTGAAAGGGAACTGAAAAAATGGATCAGCTCTTCTGATGAAAACAAGCGCTACTTCGTCAGGACAATCGCTTATTTGGAGACAACTGCGGCGATGGGCAGCGATCAGAAGTACCCATCAGACAAAGCATGGCAAAAACTAAAGAAAAAAATCGATCCGGTTTCAGCCGGGAAGCGCTTCCTGTTTGAATTCAGCAAAATTGCAGCCGTATTCATCCTGGCATTCCTGATGGGCTATCTTTTCCTGTACCTTCGTAATGAACCGGGAGCCAATAAACAAGGGCTGCACTTCGTTATGACAGAAGTTCCTTACGGCAGCAAATCGGTTGTTTCCCTTCCCGATGGCTCCAGAGTATGGATCAATGCTGGAAGTAAAATGACCTACCCAGTCGATTTTAATAAAAAAGACAGGACGGTAGCTCTTGAAGGAGAAGCTTATTTTGACATTATCACCGATAAGGAGAAGCCTTTTTTCGTGGAGAGTTCCGGAATTAAAGTGAAAGCCACCGGTACCCGTTTTAATGTCAGGGCCTACCTGGACGAAGAATTCATTGAAACGACGCTTGTTGAAGGAGAGGTCTCGGTGGTGAAGGCCGTCATGGATCACCAAAAGGAAATTGTCTTGCATCCGAATCAGAAACTGACGATCTACAAGGATCAAGTTAGCTTGTCGACCGGACCTTCCAACAAAAATCAGTCCCTTCACAAACATGACGCGGAGGCAGAAAAGTCCCTGCAGATAAAAAAGATCGAATTGGAATCGAATGTCAGTACCGAGGTATATACCTCGTGGAAGGATAAAGAATGGGTGATCTATAAGGAAAAGCTAAGTACGCTGGCCCGAAAGCTGGAGCGGCGCTATGACGTCCGGATCATTTTCAACAGTGATTTTGTCGGAGACTTTTCCTATACAGGCACACTGCAGGACGAAAACCTCAAAGAGGTTCTTGATGTGATGAGCCTGACGTCGCCGATCTGTTATATATTAGAAGATAAAACTGTAAGAATATGCTATAATCCCTCTTTTAAATAAGAAGTACTGAAATGAGTAACAGGATGGTTCCAGCATCCTGTTACAGAAATTAAACAACGCACAGAAGTTTATGTATTGTCTAATCTAATTTTTTCAAAATTATGAAAAAAAAATTATTCAACGGGCCCTGTTGGGACCCATCGAAAAAAATCTTTCTATTTATGAAATTAACATTTGCACTGGTTATGGTGCTTGGACTGACACAGGTCAGCGGGACGGTGTCGTCCCAAAATACAAAACTTAGCCTCGATGTTAAGAATCAGACCTTAAGGTCTGCGCTGAATGCGATTGAACAAACCAGTAATTACCGCTTTTTTTATTCCGATAATATCCAGGCTTTGGATGAAGTCGTGACAATCGATGCGCGCAACACCGAAATTCAACAAATACTGAATTCGTTGTTCGATGGCAAAGATGTGGCCTATCAGATCAATGACAATCACCTCATTGTTTTAAAGCCACTTGGAGGAATGCAGGGCGAACGATCCGTTTCAGGGGTTGTTGTCGGCAAAGACGGGATCGCGATACCGGGTGTGTCGGTTTCTGTCAAAGGAACCACAGCCGGGACGATCACCTCACCCGACGGCAAATTCACGCTGAAAATTCCGGAGGGAGCGACCACAATTGTTGTCTCCTATATTGGAATGCGGACGCAGGAACTGACCCTGGGAAGCCAGAGCTCATTTCGGGTGGTGATGGAGGATGATGTGATTGGTGTGGATGAAGTGGTTGTTGTCGGATATGGTTCGCAGCAGAAAAAGACATTGACCGGGGCGGTATCAACGGTCGACGGATCTGATTTACGCGCTGTTCCGGCTGCAAGTGCCGCAGCCAAACTGCAGGGCCGGGTTGCCGGTGTTACGGTCACCAATGATAATACACCCGGGGGAGAAGCGACCGTCCGTGTTCGCGGTATCGGTTCGGTCAATAACAACGATCCCCTGTATATTATTGACGGCGTGCCTACCACCGGTGGTTTAAGCAAAATGAACCCCAACGATATCGAGTCGATGTCTGTTTTGAAAGATGCCTCGTCGTCGGCTATTTACGGGGTGCGGGCGGCCAACGGGGTGATCATCGTGACGACCAAACGGGGAAAAGCCGGAAAACCCCGTGTCAGTTTCGACGCCCGGTTCGGCATGCAGCGCACCACCAACAAGCTGGATTTGCTCAATACCCGCGAATACGGAGAATTGTTGTGGCTCGAAAGCCGGAATATTAACTTAAAACCCGGGAAGAGCGGATGGGGTAATTCGCAGTATGGATTCGGAGAAACTCCGGTTATCCCCGATTACATTATCCCGGAGGGCAAAATGGAAGGCGAAGTTGATGAAAGCACTTACAGCTATCCAAGCCCGTACAACGGGATAACGAGAGCCAACAAACAGGGAACCGACTGGTATGATGAGATCTTTGACCATGCGGCCATTCAGGAGTATAACCTTTCGGTTTCCGGGGGGACTGAGAACGGGAGCTACGCGTTTTCGGGCGGGTATATGAAGCAGGAAGGGGTTGTGATCCATACCGGCTTCGAACGCTTCTCTTTACGGTCGAATGCGGATACAAAAATTACAAAATGGCTGGAAATAGGGGAAAGCCTGGGTGTTTCCTATACCGACCGTACCGGGATGGGCACCAACAATGACGAAGGAAATGCCATCTCACAGGTTTACCGGATGCAACCCATTATCCCGGTTTATGACATTAAAGGAAATTTTGCCGGCACGCAGGCGAAAACGACCGGGAACGGCGCAAACCCGGTTGCTGTACTGTACAGGGATAAGGACGATTATTACCGTGATTTACGGGTTCTAGCTAATGCTTATGTCCAGTTAAACTTGTTCCCGGGACTCAATGTCCGCTCACTGGTAGGCGCTGATTTCACCAGCACGAGGCGAATGGACCGGACCCTCACCAATCCGGAATTTTCGGAAGCGATCCCTGCCGACATCCTCAATCAGTATTATTACGGAACCTTTCAGTATAACTGGATCAATACCCTGAACTATAAAAAGACGATCAACGATGTTCATAATTTTACCGTTTTGCTGGGTACGGAATCCGTAAAATGGGATTACGACTGGCTTCAGGGCAGCCGTTCAACCTTTGCCAGTACCGGACTCGATTACATGGTGCTTGATTCGGGCGAAAAAGATCAGGTGGCCAACGGTTCGTTCGACGAATGGTCGACTTTCTCTTATTTCGGACGTATAAACTACGATTACGAGGGGAAATACCTGGTGGAAGGCGTTATTCGCCGCGACGGCTCTTCCCGGTTTTCGAAAGAAAACCGCTGGGGTACCTTTCCGGCCTTTTCGGTAGGATGGCGTATTTCTGAAGAGGCGTTTATGCAGAACACAGACTGGGTGGATAACCTGAAAGTTCGCTTTGGCTGGGGTAAAAACGGAAATGACAATGTGGGCGGCTACTACAATGCGTTCACAACCTACCGGGTTTACAATGGTGAGTCGTATTACAGCATCGGAGGTGCCAATTCTTCCTCATCGGCTGGTATCCACAAGTATAAACTAGGTAATCCGGATGGGAAATGGGAGGCCAGTGTGACGACAAATCTGGGGATCGATGCTGCTTTATTTAACAACAGTCTGGAGATCAATCTTGATCTGTACAAGCGGAAGACAACCGATATGCTTTACAATCAGAACCTTCCGGATACTTACGGAAACCTGGAGCTACCGGCTGTAAACATTGGGGAAATGGAAAACAAAGGATTTGACCTGATGGCTACTTATCACGGAAGTGTGGGTAACGACTTCCATTTCAATGTCCGCGCAAATATTTCACACTACAAGAATGAGATTGTCAAACTCAACAATAACCCGAACGAAATTCTGTGGGGACCGGAATTGAGGCAAAATACTTATACGGCCAGCATGACGGGTGAACCGATTTCATCTTTCTACGGTTACGTGGTCGACGGCTATCTTACTCCGGATATGTTTAATGTTACTTTTGTAAATGATGCTGACGGTGATCCGATGCCCAAATACACATTGAAAGATAAGGTCCATGCGCCGTATAACACAAAAAATCCCGCTGAGGATACCTATAGCAGGCCCGGCGTTTTTAAGTACCGCGATCTGGACGAAGACGGAAAGATTGATTCGGACGACCGTACCGTAATCGGAAGTCCTCATCCTGATTTTACCTACGGGATCAATATTGATATGGAGTATAAAAACTGGGACATGAGCATGTTCTTTCAGGGATCACAGGGGAATGACCTGATCAACTATGTGAACCGCTGGATCATGTTTAATAACTTCTCAGGAAACCGGGGAAAAGCCCGTTTATACGAATCCTGGACAGAGGAGCGTTACACCAATGGCGATAAGATTACGCAACCCATTGCCATCCGTGATGATGCCAACATGCAAAAAAATTCAAGCTTTTTTATTGAAGACGGATCCTATTTCCGGATGAAGGATTTACAGATTGGCTATACACTTCCGGCCTCTCTGCTTAGTAAAACCGGCATCAGCAGCCTGCGCGTCTATTTGCAGGCAACCAACCTGTTTACGATAACCGATTATAGCGGACTGGATCCGGAGCTGTCAAATCCTGACGACAACCCCGATCGCCTCATGGGAGTTGATGAGGGCGTGTATCCCAATTCACAATTTTTTATGTTTGGGATTAACCTGAATTTATAAACCGATAAAACTGGATACATATGAAACGGAAATTGTTTTTTACACTGATACTTGTTGCGGGGATCGTTTGTTCCTGCAGCAACGACTGGTTTGATATCAAACCCAAAGGCCAGGGATCCCCTGAAACAATGAATACAAAGCGTGGTATTGATTATCTGCTGATTGGCACCTATGCTGTTGTTGACGGTACCCATTTACCGACCGACGGTATGGTTTGGGCCAGTGCGGTTTCAAACTGGGTCTGGGGCAGTGTGGCCTCCGACGACGCATACAAAGGATCGGATTACGGCGATCAGGCCACGATCAATCCGGTTGAAGGTTTCTTTGCCGATGCCGATAACGGATACGTTGACAATCACTGGGAACCCTTATATGACGGTGTTGTCCGTGCAAACGACGTTCTCCGCTACCTGCCGGAAACGGAAGATATGAATGATGCTGAAAAGGTCCTGGCAGAGGCCCAGGCAAAATTTCTCCGGGCTCATTTTTATGTTGAACTGACGATGGTTCACGGAAAGGTGCCTTATATTGATGAGAACACGGAAGAACCCAAAACGGTGCCGAATGATCACCTGGTCTGGCCCGAAATTGAAGCGGACATGAAGTTTGCGGCAGAAAACCTTCCTCCCTCCTGGAACGATAAAGGCCGGGCCAGCAGTTGGGCAGCAAAAACGTATCTGGGAAGGATCTATCTGCTCCAGGGAAAATATGCTGAGGCAAAACCGGTGCTCGATGATGTTTATACGAACGGTCCGTTCGAGCTGATGGAAAGCTATGAGCAGAATTATATGATCGCCTTTAATAACAACAAGGAATCGATCTTCGAAATTCAATATGCCACAAACGATGGGGCTGAAGGTTCGCCAAACGGCGGCTGGGGTGATGCCCTGAACTTTCCTCACGGCGTTGCCGGAATGGGCACTTGTTGCGGGTTCTTTCAGCCTACGCACAGCCTGGTGAGTGCCTACCGGGTTGGCGCCGACGGATTGCCGCTTTTAGATGATGTTTATTCTGCCGACGATATACTCCCTTACGATCCCAACGCAACTGATGCCAACGTGATCGCGTACACCGGGCCCATCGACCCGCGGCTCGACCATACTGTTGGCCGGCCTGGAATACCCTTTCTTGACTGGGGTATTCATAAGGGCGATGGCTGGATCCGTGATCCCGCCAATGGTGGTCCGTACCTGTATAAAAAGAATATGTTTAAACAGTCTGAGAAATCCCTGGCCACAACAACGGGCTGGGCCACCGGCGTGAACCCGAATAATTTCCGCAAATTCCGGCTCGGGCACGTCATTCTTTGGCTGGCCGAATGTGAAGCCCAGGTCGGATCCCTGGCACGGGCGACCAGTCTGGTCAATGAAATCCGGACCCGCGCGAAGAACTCCGAGGTGGTCCGGTTCGAGAACGGCACGCCGGCTGCCAATTACGATGTTGAGCCTTATCCGGCTGCATTTGCATCGAAGGAGGTTGCCATGAAGGCCGTTCAGCATGAAACCAGGCTGGAATTCGCCATGGAAGGCATGCGTTTCTTTGACCTGGTGCGGTGGGGGATTGCTTCAACAGTCATGAATAAATACCTTTCGGTTGAAGGTACAAAAATGGGGCATCTGTCCGGCAAAACTTTTGTCGCCAATAAGCATGAAATCTGGCCGATACCCCAAAGCCAACGGGACCTTTCGGTCGATGAGACGGGTGAAACTGTACTGGTACAGAATCCGAACTATTAAATTAATCCTGTACTCCAGGTGCCGCGTCCGGATCAGCCCTGACGCGGCACCTTTAATTCTTGTTTATGCGAAAATCTCTGCCCGTTTTACTTGCGCTGAGCCTGATCTTCAGCATCGGTTGCTCCCGGAAAGAAGTTCCGGAAAACAAGGTGATCATGCTTCATGCGAATATTGACACCACGGTTCCTGTTTTTTACAGAGTTGGTCAGATCGAAGCAGGTTCAACCGCTGAGTTCAGGTTTAACCTGAAGAATACCCGTCAGTCAGCGGTTCTCGTTACGGAGGCGCGGTCGTTTTGTGGCTGCACTATCCCGGAGTATACCCCGGAGCCTGTTCTGCCCGGGAAATACACAACCGTTAAGGTTACATTTCTTGCAGAACACCTTGGCATATTTGATAAGGTTGTCAGGGTCTTTCTGAATCACCGGGAAGATCCGGTCGAATTAAGGCTGACCGGAGAGGTGATCAGAAACAAACAGGCCCGGGTTCACGATTAATTTTCAGAAATTATCTCCCGGCGTAAAAATATAAGCCACCTTTTTTATCTTTATGGGCTAAACTCATAAAAACGCTTCCATGGCCCTGAACTATATCTGGATTTTCTTCTTCCTGATTGCCTTCGTTGTTGGATTGATTAAACTGCTGTTTTTGGGAGATACGGAGATCTTTCCGGCCATGATGAACTCGACTTTTGATATGGCCAAAACCGGCTTTGAAATCTCCCTTGGGTTGACCGGCGTTTTAACCTTATGGATGGGAATCATGAAAATCGGGGAAGAAGGAGGAGTGATCAAAATTTTTTCCCGGATCATCGGGCCTCTATTCCGGAAGCTGTTCCCGGAATTGGGGAAGGATCACCCTGCTTATGCTTCGATCATGATGAATATAGCAGCCAATATGCTGAACCTGGACAACGCGGCAACTCCCATGGGATTAAAAGCGATGAAGGAAATACAGGAAACCAATCCCAATAAGGATGTGGCCTCCAATGCCCAGATCATGTTCCTGGTATTAAATGCATCGGGACTGACCATTATTCCCATCAGCATTATGGTTTACCGTGCCCAGGCCGGAGCCGTGAATCCAAGCGATGTATTTATCCCGATTTTGCTGGCTACCTTTTTCTCGACCATGGCCGGGCTGATATCCGTGGCCTGGTATCAGAAAATCAATCTGTTAGACAAGACTATTCTGACTTACCTGGGCGGACTGACTGCTGTTATAGCCGGAGTTATTTATTACTTTTCGACCCTGAGCAAGGGCGAGGTTACCGTCATATCGAACGTAGCCAGTAATGTGATCTTGTTTTCAATCATCATTTCCTTTATTTTGCTGGGTCTGCGGCGAAAAATTAATATTTACGATGCATTTATTGACGGAGCAAAAGACGGATTTAAAACAGCGATCATGATCATCCCGTACCTGGTTGCCATTTTGGTGGCTATTGGCGTTTTCCGGGCATCCGGGGCAATGGACTGGTTAGTGGGCGGAATTGCCTGGTGCCTTACCCAACTGGGAGTCGACACAGATTTTGTTGAAGCTTTACCGACCGCTCTGATGAAACCGTTGAGCGGGAGCGGCGCACGCGGCATGATGGTGGATGCCATGAAGGCTTACGGGGCCGATTCCTTCGTGGGAAAGTTAGCCTGCGTTTTTCAGGGTTCAACCGATACCACTTTTTATATTTTGGCAGTATACTTTGGTTCCGTAGGGATCAAACATACCAAATATGCATTAACCTGTGGACTGATCGCTGACCTGTTTGGTTTTCTGGCAGCCATTTTTCTGGGTTATCTTTTTTTCCATTGATGCTATTCATTCACCGGATTATTGTGATTGGGCGAGATAATGAGGTAAGCATAGTGATTATTTTCATCGTCCATAATGGTTGATACGTTTTTGACTTCAGTGGAAAAATAAGATACTGAACCTTGCCTCGGCTTAATGAAAATAATGAGATCGGTAACTTTAAAATTATTGCTGATGCGGTTCATTTCGGTAAAAATATCGGCCGCTTCAAATTCGAAATTTCCTTTGATCTTCAGGTAATCAATAGTATGCTCAATGGCAACTACTGTGCGCCGGTCGCTGTAAAATTTAGACGGAATACTCAGGTTTTTTGCAAGCAAGGCTATTTTCCGAAGCCAGTTTTGAAATCCGAATTCCTTGTCCGAATGGGGAGGACAAATAATTTGCAGAGAAGAATGTTGGTAGATCGGGTATACTGGCTTGTAAAAGAACAACAACTTATTGGTTGAATTCATCAGGTGCTGCATCAGGTTACCAAAGATGACATCTGAAAACCTTGATTTAGGTGAAGTTCCAATAACAAGATCGGTTGCAGCATACTCCGTAATGATGCGTCTGATACCGCTGGCCACATTTTGATCGAGGGTGGTGATGATCTCGATCTCTCTTTCCGTTTCTGCCCCGTGCTTAATCAGTTTTTCCAATATTTCCTTCGCTTCCGCAAGCTTTTGCCGGGCCTTCTGATAATCGTTGACAACCGAAAGCACATAAACCGGGATGTTATTATTCGGAACTGAAATATTCAGGGCAAAATCGGTTAACTGCATCATGGTCGCCGGATTGGATATGGTTACCAGCACCCGGTCATTTTCAGGTTCAGGCAGTGCTATTATTTCAGTCGATTTTTCGATGGCCAGTTTTCTGGATGCATCTTCGGTGACCAGGCTCGATATGATGCAGGAGATCAGGATCAAAATAATTGTCCCGTTTAAAATATGAAGGTCCAGAATGCCCATGTTAAAACCCACGGTAATAACAGCAAGGGTCGCTACCGCGTGTGCTGAACTTAATCCAAAAATGAGCTGTTTCTGCGGTGGGGTGTAGTGAAGCAAACGTCCGGTCGCATAGGCGGCCAGCCACTTGCCTGAAAAGGCAACAACAGTCAGGACCAACGCGACCCACAGTGTTGCCGGACCTCCAAAAATAGCTTTCAGGTCAATAATCATCCCTACGCTGATCAGAAAGAAGGGTATAAAAAGTGAATTTCCCACAAACTCGATCTTGTTCATCAAAGGCGATGTCTTGGGAATTAGCCGGTTAAGCACCAGGCCTGATGTAAACGCGCCAATGATGGGCTCAAGCCCGGCCAGTTCAGCAATAAACGCAGAAAAGAACACCGTCGCGAGAACAAAAATATAGTGGGAATAGCGTTCATTTTCAATCCGTTTCAGTACCCATTTGGCGACTACCGGAATTAACCTGAACATAAACAGGAAGAACAGGGAAAAGAGGACTGCCATTTGGATCCACATCCCCATTCCGCCGCTTTGGGTTTGAATCCCTTTGATAAGGGCAAGGATGATCAGTACGGCAGTATCTGTGATGATTGTACCACCAACGGTAATTGCTACTGCTTCATTTTTAGTTAAGTCCATACGGCTCACGATCGGGTAAGCGATCAGTGTATGGGTCGAAAACATACTGGCAGTGAGCAGGCTGGTGAGATAGCCGTAATCCAGAATAAAGTAACAAACGGGAAATCCGATAATCAGGGGCAAAAGGAATGTCAGTGACCCAAACAGGATACTTTTATTCCGGTTGCTCGAAAATTCATCCGGATCAAGCTCAAGACCCGCAAGGAACATGATGTAGAGTAACCCGATCGTTGAGAACAAAACAACGGCTTCGTCCCTTGCGATCAGATTGAACCCCTGAGGGCCAATGATAATTCCCGATATAATTAAAACGATAATCCCGGGAACCCGTATTCTTCTCAGCAAAAAAGGGGCTACCAGGATGATGAACAGAATAACCGTGAAGCTGAGCACCGAGTTATGAAATGGTAAAGTAAATTCTTCAATAAAACGTTCAAGTATGGCTTCCATCGTTTTCGTTTTAAGTATCAAGAAATTAGTAACGAGTCGCAAGACTTCCGCTGTGTCCCGTGCTCCATGCGCTATGCCATTCAGCTCTCCGCGTCATAGACCTGCACCCGTTCCCAAAGATCGCCATATTCTTCAATGAATTTTAAATGCACCGGATGAGTTTGGTAACGGTCCTGTTCTTCCTTATTTTCAAAGACGGCCATATAGGAATAGGTGAAAGAATCGTCTACAACATCACGTGACGAAGGCACTGCTCTTCCGACATGGCTCATTTTTATTTCCGGAATGGTGATCAGCATTTTTAGTCCCGTTTCAAATCGCCGGCACGCAGCTTGGTCTTTGGGATTTTTCAGCCAGAAAAACACATGATGGATCATGGCCTGCTCCAAGTTGATTTTCAGCTCAGATGCGCTTGTCTTTCGTGTTATCAGCGACAGGCCTATCAATCCTGTGCCGGCAATCATCTGTTTAAAGAAATGTCGTCGGTTTTTCATGATTTCATGATTAATTATTATAATTGATCAACGGTCTGTTTCAGTTTTACCAGTTTGGCGAGTAAATTTTCAAGCAAGTCGAGACGCAGCATATTGGCTCCATCCGATTTTGCAATTGCCGGATTGGGATGAGTCTCAATAAAAATACCGTCTGCACCGACAGCGATACCGGCTTTGGCTATCGTTTCAATTAAATCCGGTCTTCCACCGGTCACCCCGCTGCTTTGATTGGGTTGCTGAAGGGAATGGGTGATATCGAGAATAACCGGACAAAGATTTTTTTTCATCTCCGGTATTCCCCGGAAATCGACAACCAGGTCCTGATAGCCAAAAGTAGTACCCCGCTCGGTAACCATGACCTTGTTATTCCCGCTTTCCCTGATCTTATTGACTGCAAATTGCATCGAATCGGGCGATAAAAACTGACCTTTTTTGACATTGATTACTTTGCCTGTTGCTGCGGCCGCAAGCAGAATATCGGTTTGCCGGCACAGGAATGCCGGGATCTGAAGGACATCCACATACCGGGCAGCCAATTCAGCTTCTTCGGCCGAATGAATGTCGGTAACCGTTGGAATATTCAACTTTTCACCTACAGCCCGCAGGATCCGCAGGGCTTTTTTGTCACCAATCCCCGAGTATGAATCAAGCCTCGAACGGTTGGCCTTCCTGTAAGAACCTTTAAATACAAAGGGAATCTTTAAACGGTCACACATCGCGCTGATCTGTTCGGCGATGTCAAATGCCATTTCTTCTCCTTCAATCACACAAGGACCTGCCAGCAGAATAAAATTTTGTCCTTCGTTCTTTATTTTCGGAATCATCTTTTTTTTACGAAGATACAAAAAGCATTTAAAAGTCGTCGCGAGCAGGGAGTCACCGGCGGCTTACTTTAGCGCGCTGCTACTTATTTAGTGGAATATGTACCTCTCTTCGGGCATGGAAATCACAAGAATTTCGGATTGATGGGCAATTGTCTTGCTTCTATTTTTGACAGGCAGATTCTCCAATTCCGCTCAGCCAGCTGTATCAGCAGATTCAACCGGTAATGGGGACTGAAAAACGGATCAACTGGGTGAATGTGTATAACGATCCTCGAATGAATTGCGTATTTTACAGCTATAAAGCGAATTCGGAATTCGGCGTAATCGACTATTATGAGTCGGTGTATGCAAATCCGTATACGGGTCAGGCGGAAGGAATGTATGATGAGAAGAACAATTTCTTCAGCGTGGCTTGAAGCAGGCGCTTCCATATATGTATGCGGATCAGTAAAAATGGGCAGGGAAGTGCGTCAGACCATTAATTGTTTAATTGAGACTTTGCTTCAAATGCAGCCGGACGGATCATCCCGATATATTGATCAATTATTTGAAACGGGCCGTTACTTCGAGGATCTGTACTAAGCCTTTGTTAATTTTTAGAGACTAAATCATTAAATATTTCAGCAAGAACATTATTTTTTGTTTAGCAATAAACTAATGAGGATTATCGCTCGTTATATAGCATGATTAGGAGCCGAAGGGCTGTTTTTCTGAAATATGTCCGGACCGGTATATCAAAAAAAATTAGTGGTAGAGTTTAATCATTGGTTTGGCTCTGGTTTTAGACAGATGCCCCTAAATTGTTTTTAATGTATGTCTGGGATTTTGGAAAAATACACGGAGGAGGTTCGTTTACAGGGGAAGAATGCACATCATGACCCCGGTAACCAAATTATCAGTTCGCTGACGCATGAACTAAGAACGCCCCTTGCTGTCTTTACGTCGAATCTGGAACTTTTAAAAGAGTTCAGCTATAACATGGATAAGCAGGCTGTTCAGGAAGCTTTTCATTTATGTGAAGAAGCAGTTAAGTCAATGTCCCGGTTTGTCGAAGATGTGTCACTGCTGAATGGCTTTAATAAGGGTGAATGGAAAGCGGACTGCAAGGAGTTTGATATGATTGACTTTTTTAATGCTATTATTTTGAAACTGCCCGATCATGAACGGAACCGGGTCCGGCTGGAAGGGAGTTTTGATGCAAGTGTATTTTCTACAGATGATTATTTATTATCTGTCGTTGCCACCAGGTTGTTAAATAATGCGCTGAAGTTTTCCGGAGAACAGGTCCATCTGAATGTAACATGTTCGAAAGAGGAACTGACTGTGCAGGTGAAAGATTTTGGAATTGGTATTTCGCAGGACGAAATAAACCAGGTGTTCGGTCCATTTTACAGGGGAAGCAATGTGAAGAGGATTTCAGGGAGCGGATTGGGATTAGCGATTGTAAAAAGGAGTATGGAATTGTTAAAGGGTGAGATTGAATTGAACAGTTTTATTAATCAGGGAACGACCTTCAACATTAAAATTCAAAACAATGGATGTCAGAAAAATTTTGATTATTGAAGATGATGTATTGCTTTCAAAGACGCTCAAAAATGTTTTATCGGCCTATGGATATGACGCTTTAATCGCGAACTCCGGCGCCGAAGGAATCCAAAAAGCATATGAATTTTCTCCCGATCTGATCTTATGTGATATCAATATGAGTCCCATTGATGGCTACCAGGTCTTTAACATTTTGGAGGACAGCTCGGTGACCAACAAAATCCCATTCATTTACATTACCGGGAAATCGGATCTCGAAGATATCCGGCTTGGAATGGAACTGGGAGCCGATGATTATATTGTGAAACCATTCAGTAATGAAGAATTGCTGAAATCGATCAAGGTCCGCCTGGCGAAATACGAGAAGCTGGTCAATATCGGGAAAAGCGATTATCAGGCACTGGTTGAACTTTCTCCAAACGGAATTTTTATATTCGACGGAGAAACAATTTATGAGGTAAACAATGCCTTTGCTGAAACAACTGGCTATTCCGGAGACGATTTGAAAAAAATCACCTTCCGGGATATTGTGGATGAGAAATCTTATATTTCCATTCAGTCAAAGGTCCTAAAGTGTGTAAAAGGACTGATGAAAAGCTTCGATGAGCAAATTAATATTGTCACTTCCGATTTCCGGCAGATCCCAAGTAAACTGTACGTGACGGCCAGTCAAAAGATCAGGGGATTTACCCTGTTGATCGGCCTGCTGGAATCAATCGAGGTCAATCAGTCCGAGTACGACCGGCTTGTCAATATCCTTTCGGAGGAGAAGGTGGACATTAGCGGAAAACTTGCAACAAAACTGCAACGGGCTTTTGAATTTCCTGCAATGAAATCGGCTACTGCTGGCAGAACAATTACAGCCAATATCTTCTCCAAACGGGAACAGGAAGTGCTGAAACTTTCGTGCCGGGGACTTCCCATTAAAATAATCGCTGACGAATTATGCATCTCCGACAGAACGGTCGAGAAACACCGGGCCAGCCTGATGGAAAAAACAGGCTCAAAAAATATCGTGGAAGTGATTATTTACGCATTGAAAAACGATTTGATTGAGTTGTGAAGCCGGTAGCCAGAATTTACCCAATGATTAGGGTGCAAGACGTGAGGTCAGCCACCGGTCTTCTTGCAGGACATAACGGATGCGGTCGTGCAACCGGTTTGACCGTCCCTGCCAAAACTCAATCTGTGCTGGTCTGACGAGAAATCCTCCCCATTGAGCCGGCTTTTCTATTTCCTGGCCTTCGAATAATTTTTCAAAATGGGAGAACCGGCTTTCAAGCGTTTCACGGTCCATGATCTCGCTGCTTTGCTCGGAGGCCCATGCTCCAAGCTGACTCGCTCTCGGACGCGAGTGAAAATAATCAACCGATTGTTTCTCATCCAGTTTTTCGGCAACTCCTTTTACCCTCACCTGACGTTCGATCTTTGACCAGAAAAAATTGAGGGCAACCCGATTGTTTCCTTCAATCTGACGCCCCTTTGTGCTGGTATAGTTGGTGAAAAATACAAATCCTTCCCGGTTTAGTTCCTTTAAGAGAACCACTCTCGAATCCGGATAGCCGTCAGCACAGGTCGATAAAGTCATCGCTGTAGGTTCATCCTGTTTGTTCCCGATGGCATCCTGCAACCAGATCTGAAAAAGATCGAAAGGATGATTCGGCAGGTCTTTCCCGGCCAGTTCAAATAGCTGATATTCTTTTCGTATATCCCTAAGCATTAACAATTTATTTAATATTTATTTGAAATAAATAAAAACAAGCAACAGCCGTCTTTGTTAAAACAGTATAACCAATACAATTCTTACCATGAAAAGTTTAATGTCTATCATGCTTTTATTGACGGCAACAGTCGTGGTTGCCGGAGGGCCGCATTTAAAGATCGGAGATAAAGCGGCCCATACTGACGTCAAAATGACGGACATTTCAGGCAAGGAGTACTCGTTAGCTGATCTGAAGGGAGAAAATGGTCTCGCCGTAATTTTCTCCTGCAATACCTGTCCATTCGTCTTGGAATGGGAAAAAAGGTATAATGAACTAAAGGAATGGGGCGAAAAACATGGCGTTGGAATAGCCGTACTGAATTCCAACTACCAGAACAGAAATGGCAGCGAATCTCTGGAGGAGATGAAAAAGCATGCGCAGGAAAAAGGGTATCAGGTCCCTTATCTGGTTGATGATGAAAGTTTAATCGCAAATGCTTTCGGAGGACAAACAACTCCGCATGTGTTCCTGTTTGACAAGAATTTTGAACTTGTTTATAAAGGAGCAATTGATGATAATTACGGGGACCAGTCAGCGGTGAAGCATCACTACCTGAAGGACGCGATCCAAAGTGTGTCCAATGGCGGTATCGTTGCAACGGCAGAAACCAAACCCATGGGATGCAGCATTAAAAGGAAGCTGAATTAAGAGGTAAATCCGGGACATTAAAAGGCTGTTTTTTGTATTTTGTACGTCTTTTATTGTTCCGGATTTATTTTTGTTATGAACAAAAGGGCAGGGGATCCCTGCTTTTGAAGCAAAGAGAGGCGGAGCGGTAAAGAATCCTGCTCCGGCAGGAACGGGATTTGCAAATTTAGTTCTAACTTTGTCTCCATGGAAGACTATCTTGTTGAAATAAAGAAAGCTGCAGGCGAAAAGGATCAACTCACATTTTCCGGACAATTGACTATTGAGCATACGAATGAAATAAAATTGGAGCTGATGCAATTGGTATCAACTTTTTCATCATCTTTGAGTATTGTTGTCGAAGAAGTAACTGATTTTGATTTATCCTTTTTACAATTGTATGGGTCTCTGCTCAATTTATTAAAAGTTAAAAACATCAATTATACCGCTCACTGGCGGGCGGATGAAGAACAGATGAAGTTGCTTTGCGGTTCGGGTTTTTCAAGTTGTATTTAAATATGGTTTCGAAAAATCAAAAAAGACTTGTTATCGTCGAAGATTCTGACAGTATTCGTGAAGCGATTGTTTTCGCGTTACAAAGGTCGGGCTTCGAGGTCAAATCAGCAGCCAACGGAATGGAAGCAGTTGCCATTTTAAACGGAGAGAAATTTGACCTGGTACTGACCGATTATCATATGCCATTGATGAACGGGCTTGAGTTGATCCGGTGGGTGAGGGAAAAGGAACCATATAAAAGGCTGCCGGTTTTGGTATTAACCACAGAAGGCCAGCGGGATGTTATTCTTCAGGCCAAGAACGCCGGAGCGACGGGGTGGATTCATAAACCATTCGAGCTTGAAAAATTGATTCAAACAATTAGACGAATGATCGGGTGATCGAGAAATTTCAGCAGCGGTTTAGCGAAGAGGCCAGAGAGAATTGTGACCGTTTGGAGCAATATCTTCTGGAACTGGAGCAGGACATTCATCATGAGGGTCGTGTTGATGAGATTTTTCGTATTATGCATTCCCTCAAAGGAAGCGGAGGAATGTTTGGATTCAGCTTGTTAAGCGAGTTTACGCATGAACTGGAATCGCTTTATCAACTGGTCAGGGAAGGTCATTTGAGCCTGGACTCCCGCATCATCAGTTTTACGTTGCGCTGCATTGATGTGATCCGGAATTTGCTTAGCCCTGTTATTCCGGAAGAAGTCAGGGCGTTGGTTGCCGGTTTAAAAAGCGAAGCCCAACGGTTGATGGATCACCATCCGGCGGATGCGATGAACTTAGCCGGATACCTGGCAAAGACGCAGGATGAAGTTAAGCAAAAAAAAACCTGGTATATTTTTTTTGAGCCGGATGAGAATATTTTCAACAACGGAACGAATCCGCTTTATTTGGTTGATGAATTGAATACGCTGGGTGATTGCCAGATCGAAGCTGACTTGAAGAAAGTTCCATTGCCTGATCTGCTCCAGGTCGAAAAATGTTATACGCTTTGGCGGGCTATTCTAACCACAAATGAGGATCTGTCCGAAATCGAAGATCTGTTTTTGTTTGTCCGGGATCATTCCAGAATTGAGATTCTTGAAATTCCCGAATCAGTCATCAGCAGTGAGGATCTGCTCCGGAAATTTCTGAAGGAAGATCCCGAAGAAGTAGCCAAACAAATTAAAGAGTTGCAGGAGATCAGGATTGAAACGCCTGCGCCTGCCGCCGAACTGAAGGCAACCCCGGAAAGTGCTGCACCATCGACGATCCGTGTCGATTCATCCCGGGTTGATGATTATATGAATTTAGTCAGCGAGCTGATCACGGCGCAGTCCCGTTTATTTTTAATGGCTGAAGAACGGAAAGACAAGGAGCTGACAGCCCTGGCAGAACATTTCGATAAGTTAACTCATCAGATGCGTGATAATGCCTTTGACATGAACCTTGTCCCCTTGTACAGTATCGTGACAAGGTTCAGAAGGCTGGTAAGGGATCTTTCTGTGGAGTTGAAAAAGGAAGTTAACCTGGAATTGCACGGTCTGGAGACCGAGGTTGATAAAAACGTGATTGAGAAGCTGGTCAATCCCATGATCCACCTCGTCCGGAATTGTGTTGATCACGGTATTGAAGGACCGGAAGAGCGGCTAAGCAAAGGCAAGACGAAAGCAGGAACAGTAGCGCTGACCGCCGGTTATGAAGGAAATTCCGTCCTGATCAGAATTGAAGATGACGGGCGGGGAATTGATTTCGACCGGATCTGGGCCAAAGCCGTTGAGAAAGGGCTGGTGAATGAAAGTGATCCCAAAAATGAAGAAGGGCTTCTTCAGATCATTTTTAATCCGGGATTCACCACATCCGAACAGCTGACCGACGTTTCGGGCAGGGGGATCGGACTGGATGCAGCAAAAAAAACAATACAGGATCTGCGCGGTGAAATTACAGTCGAAACCAAGGCAGGAAAAGGGACCTGTTTTATGATCAGGGTACCGTTGACGCTTTCAATCATTGACGGCATGCTGATCAGGATCGATCAGGATATTTACATTATTCCCACCTCATACGTTCAAAAGATCTATCCTTTAATTCACGAGGGGGAAGAAGCGGGCGTCATGCAGGTGAAAACTTTTGAAGGACAGCAGATCCCCTATCTGGATCTTGGAAAGGAATTCTACGGAACTCCCGGGCAGGTATCTCCGCAATACCTGATTACCGTTAATCACAAGGACCGGCTCTTCGGCCTCGCAGTGGATGATATTATGCGGGAATATCAGGCCGTTGTGAAACCGGTCGGAAAGCTGGCACAGAACGGACATATTTTCATGGGTGCGAGTATATTGGGCGATGGAAGAGCTGCTCTGGTACTGGATGTTCAAACAATTATTCAAAAATTTCTACAATAGATGGAGAATCAGATCATTTCCGGATTAAACTCATTTTTGATATTTCAGCTTGGATCGGATAAATTTGCAGTTAACATCGGCCATGTCAGGAAAATACATGAAATGACCCATATAACCAAGGTGCCTCATGCTCCTGAGCTTTATCTTGGAGTAATTAATTTTTTCGGAGACATCTTACCTGTGATCGATGGTCGCGTCAAGTTTGCTTTGAAAAGGAAAGAATTTTCTAAAAATACCTGCATTATTATTCTGATGGTTCCTTTGGAAACGGGGATTTACAACATCGGGATCGTGGTCGATCAGGTCACCCAGGTCGCTGACATTGATGACCAGGATATGAATGATACGCCCGATCTGGGTAAAAGATTTCAATTCGATTGTATCAGCGGGATTGCCAAATTAAAGGATGAATTTGTCCTTGTGCTGAATGTGGAAAAACTATTTAGTGAGAAAGATCTAACAGCTATCAATACAAACAATTAACCTAATGTTTTATGCGCTTTGTCGATCTGAAATTAAAAATCAAATTCTTTTGGGCTTTTGCTTTGTTTATTCTGATTACGTTGTTCCTGAGCCTTAATTCAATCTATAGTTTAAGGCTATTTGAGAAGAGCTTTAAATCACTGGCCTCAGAAATTATCCCGGAAATCCATTTTGCCAATAATGTGACCTCGCATACCCGCCGCGCTGCATATTCGGTGCAGGGATATATGCTGACCGGTTCTTCCGCTTATTATGAACGCGGCACAGAGGAATTGGACACATTGAGCAGGGATCTCCGTGAATCGAAACAGATTTTGCAGAGGGAAAGCAGTAATTCCACCCTCCTTTCAAGAATAGAAGGTGCAGAAACCTTGCTCGCCAGGTACAGAGAGCTGATTGACGAGGTCCGCCAATTGCGCGAAAATGAAATGGAAATAAGGGAACAGCTTGAAAGAAGCGGTTCCGCATATATGGAACAATGCCGGAATTTCCTCTCATTAAATGAGAATCGATTAAGGCAGGAGATTGTCCGGGGGGTTGCAGCCAATACACGAACCAGCATCCTTTCCCTTACCGGCGGACTGCTGGATGTAGGTCATCGCATCAACGTATACGTGAAGACGCTCGGCCTTGAACACACGGAGACCTTGCCGGAAGACCGGCAGGTTTTTTTTGATGAAATGGACCGAAACATCGTTCTTCTTAAATCGTATGTTCGCGGAGACGTGGCATGGATTGAAAACCTGGAAAAAGCTGCGGCAGTATATAAGGGCGATGTGAATAAACTGATTGATAACCAAAAAAATAAGGAGGTACTGTATAGCCTCCATCAGGAACGTTCAGAAGAGCTGATTTCAAAGGCGGTCCGTTTAAGGGAAGGCGTCCTGAGTGATGCATCCGGAACTGCTGAAAAGTTCTCCGGAACGAGCATGCGGTCGATCCTGACCAATCTGATCGTGGTATTGGCCGCTGTTGCGGTTGCCTTGTTCACAGCCGTTTATATCAGTCGCCAGGTCACTAAACCACTGAAGAGGGGAGTCGATTTTGCCCAGTCCATAACCCGGGGAGACCTGACGGCAAGGTTAGAAGTTGATCAAAAGGATGAGATCGGTGATCTCGCTTCCAATCTTCAGCATATGAGCGAGATCATGAGGCAAACCATCGCTGCAGTGACCACTGCTGCCGATAATATGGCCAACGCCAGTATGGAGCTGAGCTCAACCTCGCAGACGGTGTCGCAGGGAGCTTCAGAGCAGGCTTCATCGGCCGAAGAAGTATCTTCAGCCATTGAAGAAATGGCTGCCAGTATTCAGCAAAATGCTGAAAATGCCAGAACAACTGAAAAAATAGCCGCCCATGTAGAGAAGGATATCATTGACGGCAAGGAAAAAGTAGTCCGGACCGTGAATGCAATTAAAGAGATAGCCGACAAGATATCGATTATCGGCGACATTGCGTTTCAGACGAATATTCTCGCATTGAATGCCGCTGTTGAAGCTGCCAGGGCAGGAGAGCACGGCCGGGGGTTCGGGGTGGTGGCTGCCGAAGTCGGCAAGCTGGCGGAGCGAAGCAAAATCGCCGCACAAGACATAGACCGGTTAACCAGAGTTAGCGTCAGCAGCGCCGAAGATGCCGGATTAATCATGAATCAGATCGTTCCTGAAATCCAGAAAACAGCCGATCTGATCCGGCAAATTGTTGTTGCAGGCGCTCAGCAGCATGCGGGAGCCGATCAGATTAATGTAGCCATTCAGCAGCTCAACCAGGTAACCCAGCAAAATGCTGCCGCCTCCGAGGAACTGGCAACCAATGCAGTCGAATTATCGGCACAGGCCGAAAACTTACAGAAATCGGTTTCTTTCTTTAAAGTAGTTAAAAACGAAGGAACCGGGAAAGTCATCGCAGGTTATCAAAGGCCGGTGTCGAAATCAAAAGGCATAAAACCCCGGTTAAAAAAGGGGGTGATCCTGAATCTGGACGATGACAGCGATAATGAATTTGAACGCTTTTAGAAATGAAGGAAGTCGGATGTTCGGAATCGTTAAATATGGTAAACGAAATCATTCAAATATCAATGGCCGATTTTTCACGGCTGGGTAAAATGCTGACCGGGAGATTTGGAATTAAATTACCTCCCGAAAAACGGATCCTATTTCAGTCGAGACTGCAAACACGTTTGCGCGAACTGAAAATGGATTCGTTTGGGAAATACCGGGAATTCGTTCTTAATCCGGCCAATACGGAGGAAGAACTAAATAAAATGATCGAATATATATCAACCAATAAGACTGAATTTTTTCGCGAAGTTCAGCATTTTGATGTGTTGAAATCGGTTGTATTGCCCGATTTATGCCATCGCCCGTCTCCATCAGGCGACTGCATGATCCGGTGCTGGAGTGCAGGCTGTTCGACCGGGCAGGAAGCATTTTCGCTGGCCATGACCATGGAAGAATTTAAAAGAAGTTATGCCGGGATCATCGATTATTCCATCGATGCCAGCGACGTTTCCTCCAGGGTGCTCGGGATTGCCCGCGCCGGAATCTATCCCTTCAGCCAGTCTGAACAGATCCCGCCAGCCTATTTGAAAAGCTACGTGCTGAAAAGCAAGGATGCGCAAAATCCCAGGATCAGGATTGCAAAATCTGTCCGGGAAAAAGTCAGGTTTGCCTATGGAAATTTAATGGACAAGCATTACGCATTAAACCAGCATTTTCATATTATCTTTATCCGGAATACCTTGATTTATTTTGATCGTGAAGATCAAAGGCTGATTATGGGCAGGGTGCTGGATTGTTTGAAACCGGGAGGTTATTTGTTTGTCGGCCATTCAGAGTCGTTGATCCATTCTGAATGGCCCATTTCAATAGTGGGTCCGGGTTTATATCAGAAATTATCACTATGAATGAATCATCAGATAAAAGCATCATTGCCGAATTAAGGTTGCTCAACGGACAGTTGTCGTCAGAGCTCTTCGAAGTTAACCAGCGGCTTAAGGAATCAGAGGCGTTCAAAAGCCATTTCATAAGCAATATCACCAATGAAATACTGAATCCTTTTTCCAGTATCCTGGCCTTGTCGGAAAATATAACAAGTCTGGGGAAAGAAGAGATTGAACAGGCGAAGCGGATGGCCAGGCTGATCCACCAGGAGGCGTTTCAGCTCGACTTTCAACTGAAGAATATTTTTGCAGCGGCAATAACCGAGGCGGGATTGGATGGTCTGAGACCGGTGTCGGTGAATCCTGCGGATCTGATCAGGAAGGCGATCCGTTTTTTTGAACAGGAAACCAGACGCCGGCAGCTTGAACTTGAGCTGAAAACCGACGATCGCGTGCCCGGCAAACAGGGAATGTTTCTCACCGATGAACTTAAGCTTGAATTAATTGTCAAGAATCTTTTAAGTAATGCGATCAAGTTCAGCCCTCCAAACGGAAAGATTGAGCTTTTGCTGACGATTGATGAAGGAAGGCTCAATCTGATTATCCGTGATTTTGGGAAAGGAATTCCTCAGCAGGAGTACAAAGCGATATTTGATCGTTTTAAACAACTCGATGAAAGTATTCATACCGAGAATACAGGTCAGGGCCTTGGCCTGTCGATCGTCAAGGCATACTTGCTTGTTCTTGAAGGAACCATTGAGCTGAGCAATCCGGACGAAGGCGGATTGAAGGTGATGATCGGGTTACCGGAACTGTGTTTGCCGGATCCCGAAGATGATTTGGGTGGTTTCCTGTTTAATACGGAAGAAAGGTTTTAGTATTTGACGGAACAGGAACCATATTATTTATATCCTTCCGCGATTATTGTATGCGAAGGTTGGATCCGGACTGTTTTAGGTTCGTGTGTTTCAGTCTGTCTCTTTGACACCCGCGAACAAAAGGGAGGAATGAACCATTACATGCTGCCTTTTTGGAACGGCGAAGGGCTGGAGTCACCGCGGTATGGAAATATTGCGATCCCGAAGCTGATCTTTGAGATGATTGATGGCGGCAGCCGGAAGAAAGATCTGATCGCAAAAATATTCGGCGGAGGGAGAGTGATTGGCGAAGAAAATTCTGTTTTTCGCGTCGGAGAGAAGAATATTGCTGTAGCAGAACGCTTGCTGAAGGAATTTGGCATTCCGGTTACAGCTTCAAGTACGGGAGGGGAAAGAGGACGCAGGATCTGGTTTAATACCCTGACAGGAGAAGTGTTTCAACAATATACGGTTAAAAGCAGATAGTGGTTAAAAAGAAAGAAATACGAGTGCTTATTGTCGACGATTCACTCCAGGTGCGGGTATTGCTGACAAGGCTTTTGGAAGAAGATCCCAGGATCGTTGTAGCGGGTACAGCGTCAGATCCCTATGAAGCAGCCCATATGATTGCCGGGGAGGTTCCTGACGTGATCACGCTCGATCTGGAAATGCCCCGGATGAATGGGCTGACATTCCTGAAAAAACTGATGACCCAGCATCCGGTTCCGGTGGTGATTGTGTCTTCGTTTACGAAAGAACGCAAAGAACTTGGCTTGACGGCGCTGGCCTTGGGAGCTTCGGATATCGTTACCAAGCCCGACTTAAGCGGGCCTGACGACATCAAAAGCTATGGCGCCCGGCTGAGGGACGCCGTCTATGCTGCTTCCATGCAGAATGTCTTTTTGCACCGGATCAGTCAAAAAAAGATCCTGCCGCAGAGAAATCACCCTCCCGGAAAGCCGACGGATACGACCAGGCTGATCCTGATCGGAGCCTCAACAGGGGGAACTGAATTGATCTCCAGAATTTTAAAATCGGTGCGGCCCGATCTGCCGCCGGTTCTCATTGTACAGCATATGCCGGGTGAATTTACAAACGTTTTTGCCAAACGCCTGGATGCCGAGTGTGAGTTGACCGTAAAAGAAGCGGAAAAGAATGACCGGCTTCTAAATGGACATGTGTATATTGCAAATGGTTTTTACCATTTGATTGTTAAAAAGATAGCAAATGATTATGTTTGTGATTTGAATCCGGGTGAACCGGTAAACCGGCATCGTCCCTCCGTTGATGTATTATTTAATTCTGCCGCCGCTTTCGCTGCAGATCACGTCATGGCCATTCTGCTTACGGGAATGGGAAATGACGGGGCTAAAGGGTTGCTGGAGTTGAAATTAAGAGGAGCAGTTTGTATCGCCCAGGAAGAGAAATCCTGTGCCGTTTATGGTATGCCCAGGGAGGCTGTATTGCTGGGTGCCGCAAACCACGTCGGGACACCGGGGAAAATAATAGAATGGATGAATAATTTCGCTTAATGCCATGACAGAGATGACAGATAAGAGAGAAGCAACAAAGATCCTGATTGTTGATGACGTGGCAATCAACATCGATTTGATGAAATCAATTCTTCAGGACAGCAATTATCTCATTGCAGCAGCAAAAAACGGACGTTCTGCGCTGGCTAAAACCATGGCCAATGTTTTTGATCTGATTTTGCTGGATATTGTGTTGCCGGATATTGACGGCTTTGAGGTCTGCCGCCAGATCAAGGCCAGTTCACTCAACCGGGAAACGCCGGTCATATTTCTTACTGCACAGCGGGATGAAGAGAGCCTGGTAAAAGGATTCCGGCTCGGTGCAGTCGATTACGTGCTGAAACCATTCAGTGCCGAGGAACTCAGAGCCCGCGTTGAACTCCACATCTCCCTGAAAAAAGCAAGGGAAGAGCTGAAAAAAGCCCGTGATATTGCAGAACAGGCTGCTAACGCAAAAGCGTTATTCCTGGCCAATATGTCTCATGAGATCCGGACTCCACTGAATGGTATTGTTGGAATGATCGAGATCATGAGGCAGACGAAGCTCGACGATCAGCAGCGGGAATATCTGAGCATCATTGATATTTCAAGTGAAACCTTGTTGATGATCATCAACGATATCCTCGACTTTTCAAAAATCGAAGCCGGACAAATCTCGCTGGAACAGATCAGCTTCAATCTCCGGAATGAAGTGAACGATGTTTACAAGGTTTTGGCATACAGCGCGCGCCAAAAGGAGCTGGAACTTTCCGTCCATATCAGCAACGATGTTCCTGATACCGTGCAGGGCGATCCATTCCGCTTAAAGCAGATCCTGATCAATCTGATCAATAATGCAATTAAATTCACCAGTAAAGGAGATGTCCGGGTTGGTGTATCGCTTGTTCACAAGGCGGGGTATAAGGATGCCATCCGTTTTGAAATCAGGGATTCCGGTATCGGGATCTCCCCCGAAAACCAGAAGAAACTGTTCAAGTCGTTTTCGCAGGCAGATACCTCAACCACCCGCAATTTCGGTGGTTCAGGCCTGGGGCTTGCCATATCAAAGCGGTTGGTTCAGATGATGGACGGTGATATCGGAGTTGAAAGTGAAGAAGGACAAGGTTCCACCTTCTGGTTCACGGTGACACTCGATACGGCTTTTACCGGGCAAGAGGAAGTGGTCAGGGAAGAAATTCAAAATGAGTATAAGACCCGTCCGTTAACGATTTTGCTTGCCGAAGATAACGTGATCAATCAGCGGGTATCGGTCATTAACATCGACAAACTTGGTCATCAGGTACAGATCGCGGGAAACGGCCGCGAAGCCGTTGATCTGTTTTTGAAACAACCATTTGACCTGATCCTGATGGACGTTCATATGCCTGGAATGGATGGACTGGAAGCAACACGGGAGATCCGCCGGATTGAACGGGAAAGGAAAACAGACCATCCGGTACCCATCATTGCCATGACAGCAACCATCTATGAAGAGGATATTAAAAATTTCTACAGTCTGGGCATGAACGATTACCTCGGAAAACCCTTTAAAACCGCCGATCTGGCCCAGATTATTGAAAAGAGCATGAACCATTAGCTTCCCTGCTTTTCGCGGGGACTCATTACGAAATTTCGTCCGGGTTATAGGGTGTTTCCTGATAGACGTAATAATTCAGCCAGTTGGCAAATAACAGATTTGCCGCCGACCGCCATTTCATCACCGGTTTATTTTTTGGATTGTTGTCCGGATAATAATGGGCCGGAACATCGACCGGTAATTTTTTTGCCGTATCCCTTTTATATTCGGTGTCGAGTGTTTCCCGGGAATATTCATGATGACCGGTAATGAAGAACTGCCTGCCTTTTTTAGCTACGACCATATTGACGCCCGATTCATCGGAAGCGGAAATGATTTCCAGTTCGGGAACCTTGCTGATATCGCTGGCGCGAATTTCGGTATACCTGGAATGAGGGACGTGATACTCATCGTCAAAGCCCCTGAAAATAGGCATCTTATCGTCCGACACCTGGTGGCGGAACACACCGGAGATCTTTTTCTCAAGCGGATATTTGGGAATACCATAAAAATGATAGAGCCCCGCCTGCGAAGCCCAGCAGATAAAGAGCGTTGACTGGGAATGGGTAACCGACCAGTCCATGATCTCCTTCATCTCATTCCAGTAGGTAACCTCTTCGAACTGCAGATGTTCAACGGGCGCTCCGGTAATGATCATCCCATCGTATTTTTTATTTTTGATCTGATCAAAAGTCTTGTAAAACGCTTTCATGTGCTCCGCAGGTGTGTGTCGGTGCTCATGATCCTTTATCCGGAGAAAATCAATTTCAATCTGAAGAGGAGTATTTGATAAAAGCCGCAGCAAGTCGGTTTCTGTCGTGATCTTAACCGGCATCAGATTCAGGATCACGATGCGAAGCGGCCGGATGTCCTGGTGCGCAGCCCGGGTTTCGTCAATCACGAAGATATTCTCCGATTGAAGGACATCGATTGCTGGTAATTGATCAGGAATATTTAATGGCATAACTTCATTTTTTAAAATTTTCCCGGATACGAGGGTACCCGGGAAAGAGAATAGGTCTTATTTAATTTTATCCAATGCTTGTTCAAAATCAGCAATAATATCATCAATGTGCTCAATTCCGACAGAAACACGCAAAGCTCCCGGGTAAACACCTGCTGCGGCCTGCGCTTCTTCGGAGAGTTGCTGATGGGTTGTTGCGGCAGGCTGGATAATCAGTGTCTTGACATCGCCGACATTGGCCACGTGACTGACCAGTTCCAGGTTATTGACAACCTGATTGGCAGGATCGGTGCCGCCTTTCACAGTAAATGACAACATGCTGCCCGGCCCTTTTGGGAAGTACTTTTTCGCAAGGGTATAGGATTCGCTGCTTTTTAATCCCGGATAATTCACACTCTCCACTTTTGGATGTTTTTCCAGCCATTCCGCGAACTGCTGTGCGTTCTGAACATGCCGCTCCATCCGCAAAGACAGCGTCTCCAGTCCCTGTAACAGGAGGAAGGAGTTAAACGGGCTGACAGCCGGACCGAAGTCTCTCAGACCTTCCACACGGGCCTTCGTGATAAAGGCAATATTGCCAAACGGGCCATCGGGGTTAAAGATATCCCAGTAAACGAGCCCGTGATAGCCCTCAGAGGGTTCCGTGAAGCCCGGAAATTTTCCGTTGCCCCAGTTGAAATTACCGCCGTCAACGATGACACCTCCCAGGCTCGAACCATGTCCTCCGATCCATTTTGTAGCCGAGTTGACTACAATATTAGCCCCGTGATCGATAGGGCGGAACAGGTAGCCACCACCCGCAAAGGTATTGTCAACGACCAGCGGAATGTCATATTTGCGCGCCAATTCAGCAATGGCATCAAAGTCAGGAATGACATAGCCCGGGTTACCAATCGTTTCAAGATAAATCAGTTTGGTTTTATCGTCGATCAGTTTTTCGAACGATTCCGGTTTGAGATCCTGGGTTAACCGGGCCTGAATGCCCTGCTGTTTAAAAGATACCGTAAACTGATTGTAGGTTCCCCCGTAAAGAAAGGGAGAGCTGACCAGGTTGTCGCCGATATTCATCAGCGTGTTAATGACCAGGAATTGCGCTGCATGACCGGAAGCAACAGCCAACGCCGCGACTCCGCCTTCAAGCGCCGCCATCCGTTTTTCAAAAACGTCGGAGGTCGGATTCATGATCCTGGTATAGATATTTCCGAATTCTTTCAAAGCAAAAAGGTTGGCTGCATGGTCCGCATCATTAAAGACATAGGAGCTCGTCTGATAAATGGGCACCGCACGTGATCCCGTTGTTGGATCGGCCACTTGTCCTGCGTGTAACTGCAGTGTTTCAAACTTTAACTTTCTGTTCGTCATCTTCTTTCACGTTTTAATTAAAAAATGTCTTATGAATTTCCTGAATCGCCTTTGCTTTATCCTTTTCATCAACAACCAAGTAGCTTACCAGGTCAGAAGCACCCGAACCGCTGATGACTACGTTGATCTTATTGTTCGCCACAGCGGCGAAAAGCTGGGCCGAGATACCATGGTGTGATTGCATCCCGTGGCCTACAACCGCGATGAGCGACACGTGTTCTACAATCCCGATCTGATTCACGGAAGTCAGTTTCAGTTCCCGGCAAATTTGCTTGACGGGCTGGACGGACTGTTTATCCACGATGATATTGATACTGGTTTGGGCCGTGATCACTGACCGGATATTAATGTGCTGATTGCTGAACGCTGTCGTTACTTTTGCCAGGATCCCCGGCTTGAAACCAACTCCCGGGCCATCCAACTTCAGGATGGCGATATCGTCGGTGTATGCGACACTCTTCACAACCCGCGGAGTAATTACGTTCCGGGAATTGATCGTCGTACGCAGGATCTTTTCGCCGTTTTTCAGGTCATAGACCAGAATGGGGATGTGTTTGTCGATCAGCGGCTCCACAATTCTCGGATGGATCCTTGAACCGCTGAAATAAGAGAGCTCAGACACTTCTGCATAGGTCAGGCTGTCAATGTATTCCGCGCCCGGTACGTACTGATCATCAGCCGTTTTAAACGGTTTGCCTATCTGCCAGAGTTCCAGTCTTTCGGCATTGAATATTGAAACCAGCGCTGCCGCCGTGTAATCGGCTGCACGCTGCCCAAGCCTGGCGATCTTTCCTCCCGAGGTTACCCCGTAGGAACCAGGCACAATATTAACTGGTCCGAACAGGCCATCATGGACCAGCTTTTCAGACTCACCGGCCAGAATGCTCGCGTTTCCATATTCTTCGCTGACCGTTAACCCGATTTCTTCCGGAAGGCAGATCCTGGAATCAATCGCGTTCTTCCTTAAAATCTCGTACAACAGGGCGGAAGCGATTCTTTCGCCATACGAAATGACCTGATCCTGCAAAGCCAGCGAAAAATCGCCTGTAAAATGGATGCCTTTCAGCAGTATTTCGAGTTTTTCGACAAGCGGGCTGACTGTTGTCAAATATTCAAGCTCAAACAACGTTCCGATCTTGCCGATCTCTTCCCGGAGTCCGGAAAAAACAATGGCCGGTTCACAGCTTGCGGAACACATGGTACTGATCCCGCTGATGAGAATATCCTGAATTTCCCTGGTGGCAGAAACGACTATAATATGCTTTTTATCTGATTTTCGAAGCAATTCGACCAGGGTATAGATCACCTGTGGCTTTTTTAAGTTGTTCCCGCCAAACCTTAAAATGCAATCTGGCATAATCAATAAATTGAAATGATCAAACTAAGAAAACTAATTCCGGATTTTTTTATATGCCTTCCGTCAGCATTCGTCTGAATACCAAAAGAAGGCTATCGCATGGACATAGACATGGATGGCATATAAACAGCATGACTCACGGTGTGAGCATCAGCGGGAAGGAAGTATGTTTTGCTGTCAACCATTGAATTGCCAATAAAAATTAATCCTGCAAAAGTAGAAAATTTTAAATAGAAACAAAGACGGAAGAGAAAAAGTTTATGTCGCCGCCGGACTTAACTACCGGACCCTTTAAATCAGATCCAAAATCAAGGTTATTGGTTCGCAGGCAAGTGAATCTGGCTGAAGTCAAATTCAAGCCATTGATCGTCGACGGGTACATAGATCCGGATATAGCTGGCTTTAAGCGACGCAGGGAAAACAACTTTGCCGTGCATGGAATAATTACTTTCGAGGGTTGTTTTCCTGATTGCCCCGTTTTCCCAGGTTTCACGCAACTCGTTGAGATCCATCGTCTCGTATTCGTTGGCTTCTCCCGAAGCGGCTACTCCAATATGAACCCCGTCGGCTACGACCCGGTGAATAAAATCATTGTTTTCGCGATCGTCCGATACCACAATGGCTCCGGTAATAATATCCGCGCCAATTGCCGCGAGTGTAATTCCGATTTGGTTTTTCCTTCGGGCTTCGTTTCTTGAAAGATGCTTTTCGATCATGAAGATTTCTTCTTCAGGGTCTTTGGCAGCCATTTTTTCAGGGATCATCGGTTTCATTTGCGCGTCATACGGAACATAGTAAAACTGAAGCGGATCGATCAGGATCGGCATATTGGAATGATTGGCGATATGGAAGTCAAAAAAATATTGGTTATTATTAAATTGATCAAAGCCAACTTCATAATCTACGCCATAAACGGAATCCCGGATCAAAGCCTGGCCATAGAACCATTTGTCGGCTTCCCTGTTTGGTTTAAGTTTCACGAGATCAGCCGGGGTGTGACAGGACTGAATGATAAAAACTGCAAGAATGATTATGATGGAAACAGGTATCCGGGCTTTCATAGCGCTTGCCTTTTTGATTGCATAAAATTAACAAAACTTATGCCATCTCATTCGTTTTTGATCAGATTTCTGATCACCACGGAGGCGCAATAGCAACCGAAAAGAGGGGGCATATAGGAGATCGTTCCAACGGTCGATCTTTTGTTCCGGCTTTCTTCGGGCCGCACCCGGTCTTTGTCTACTTCTTCGGGTGAGAAAACAACGGTCACGCCTTTTTTAATGTCCATTCTTCCCAGGCGTTTGCGAATGACACGTGCCAGTTTGCAGTTAAACGATTCAGACAGATCGGCGATCCGGACCTGTGCCGGATCCAGTTTCCCGCCTGCTCCCATGGAACTGACAACGGGGATTGTTCGCTGAACGCTGTGATAAAGAAGAAATACTTTAGGCGACGGCGTATCGATGCAGTCAACCACATAGTCATAGTGATCCTGGTCAAGCAGCTCAGTGATCCGCTCATCTTTCAGGTATTCATTGATGACCCGGAGGTTAATTTCGGAGTTGATATCCCGAAAACGCTTGCCAAGTATCATCGCCTTGGACAAACCTTTGGTGCTTATCAGGGCCGGAAGCTGTCGGTTCCGGTTTGTCTCTTCAACGGCGTCGCCATCCACAATGGTCATTTTTCCGACACCGGCCCGGCAAAGCTGTTCCGCCGCATAGGCGCCAACGCCCCCCAGACCAATGACCAAAACATGTGCACCTGTTAGTTTTTCCAAGCCTTCTTTGCCCAGCATCAGAGCTGTTCGTTCCTGCCAGTTTCCCATTTTTTGAAAATCGTACAAAAATTCCTGCTTACGTTCGCTTTAAGTTCAGCCGGGGTTATCCCGGTAACCGAAGAGGCAAAAATATAAATACTTTCAATAGGAACCATCTTATCATCGGTTTCAAAAAAAAGGTGATCCGGGGGAACCAATCGAAGCGAACTGTTCAGTTTTTCCTGATCGTTTAAAAGGGCAGCGCCAAAAGAGAAACAGAAACCCTGGCCGATTAACTGCCGTGTGATTTCCGGGCTTCCCTGATAGCCGTGAAGGATCCAGGGAACGGTGCCTGTCCTTGTCTTTTTGATCTGAAGCAAGTCAGAATAGCTGCGAACGGCATGAAGGATAAGCGGTTTTGTATATTTCTCAGCAAGTTCAACCTGACTTATAAAAGCAGCTTTCTGCCGGTCGACCGGTGTTTCGATGGAACGGTCAAGTCCGCATTCACCTACAGCCAGCACCTGCGGGTGCGTGATTATTTTCTCAAGCGACAAAAGCCATTTATCATTCATCAATACGTCGAGATCCCAGGGATGTAATCCGGCCGAATAATACTGATCCGGTTCAGGATGAAAATCCATCTGAACCGGATGATTGATCAGTCCCGTTTGCTCCGGGGACAGTTGAAAATGGGCATGAAGGTTGATGATCATTATTTCAACAGATTGATTCCGCCGTACCGGCTCCGGATCAGGATGGTTTTCCCGGATGTAACACTTCCGATGGTTCCGTATACCCGTACACGCTGATTCTCGTTCAACCTGTTACCTTTAAAACGGTCGGAAGGAAACTTGACATCACAGTATTCGCATTCGGCATCCAGTTGATAGTTTAACCCGTTCATCCCGATTGTAATGCCCCCGTAACTGTTCGTGATCTCAATCTTACTGAAGTCCGGGTCAACCTGATCAATTCGTACTGAGCCATATTCTGTATCAAGGACCAGGTGGTGGTTCAGCTTTTCAATCGTGTAATTCGAATATTTGGAATTGGCTAAAATACCTGAAATTTCACCGATCCGTATACCATCATATTTTGATTCAAGCTGAAGATCATTGATTTTTTTGACCTCAAGGCCGGAATATTTGGTTTCCAGTTCCATCTTAACAGCGGTGCCAATGAAAACTTTACTGTACTTGACCAGGCCATTGAGGTTGTTTATTGATCCGATGTCGGCCTTGCCATAGGAAAGATCGAGCCACATGGGTGAATTACCGGGCGACTTTAAATTTCCGCCTGTCATATTCCCGTAAGCAACCGTAAAATGACCTTTACCTTCCAGATCTGCCAAAACAAGATTCCCGTATTTGTTATTTACCGTCAGATTCCGGTCCCTGGGAATGTTGATCTTGTAATTGATCGTGAAATTTCCTTTCATTTTAAAATTGTCTTCAATCACGGTTTCTACTTCAAGGATGCTACCGTTTTTGCGGATCTCAATATCGATCATTTCAAACAACTGACCGGCTCTGTTTTCGCTCACGTCTTTCACCGTCACAACAGCATCGACCGTAACCAGATTACCTCCGGAATCCCGGATTTCGATCGTCCCGAACTTATTCGTAATATCCAGCGCCGTGATCTCTGACTTGGGAAAGTCCCGGTGTACCTTTTTATCGTAGATTTCGGCATGCAGCATGACCGGAAGGGTCAGCAGCAGCAAGAGCAACAGGTTAAATTTCCTTTTCATGATTAGTCTTTTTTTGTTGTTTAATTGCTTCCAGTTTGTTTATTATTAAGGTGATAATGCTTAGCCGGGATTGGTAAACTTCCAGCATGGCATTGATGACGCGCTCATCGTCGGGATTGGCCGTCAGATCATTTTGCAAGCGGGCATAGGTTTCATCAAACTCCCGCATTTCCGTCTCCATCACTTCTTGATCTTCGGGCGAAATCACTCCCTGTTCACAGAGTTTTTTCCAGTGAGACATCCCGTCATTGATAGCAGATGTATAATAGAATTCAACCTCGCTGTATTCCGGGGAAACAGAAGACAATGTAGCAGAGAGGATTTCTTGTTTGCGATCATCAGCGCCAAAGTAGATTCTGGCCTGATTTCCGGCAAGCAAGATTATTAAAACAACGGCGGCGACCTCCAGATACAACCTTCCGGCCGGCCATTTCTTTTTGGCAGCCTTGTCTTCCATCCTGAGGTGGAACCGTTCAAAGTGCCCTTCCGGCGGTTCTACCTCGAATGCGTCCCTGTTTTTTTGAATTTTATTTTTTAATTGATCTGTCATTTGCTTTAATTTTAATTCATCGAAAAAATTTTGCCGTTCGTTAAATAAGCTTTCAGTTTCAGTTTGGCCCGGAGTAGCTGCGAACGTGATGAACCCGAGCTGATCTTCAGAATGGTCGCAATTTCATCATGATCGTATCCTTCCAGATAGTAAAGACTGAATACAATCCGGTATCCTTCCGGTAATTTCATGATGGCCTCCCTGATCTGCTGCAGGTCCGCCTCCCGGGTTTCTTCAAACGGATCGGCTTCTTCGTCCGCGATTTTCTCATTAATCTCCTCAAAGAACAGCCTTCTTTTTTTTAGATAATCCAGCGAACGGTTAATCACGATCTTTTTGAGCCACGCACCGAAACTGACTTTCCCTTCATAACTTTTTATTTTGCTGAATGCGCTTAAAAAAGATTCCTGCATGATATCTTCCGCGTCATTTTCATTGCCAACGATCCGAAAACTGGTGTTGTACATGGACTTATAATAAAGCTTGTACAATCCAAACTGGGCCTCCCGATCGCCTTGCCTGCAACGATCAATCAAATCCTGATGAATATTTTTATATTGCGCCTCCAATTTGATTTTTAACTGATTTTGGTCTAATGACGATAGGACGACAGCGAATGTTGCATGTGAAGCGAATTTGGAGAGAATTATTTAAAAAAGACCGGGATGACTACTTATTGCAGAATTCGATTGCCCGGATCAGCTCTTCTTCCTTATTTAAATTGAGTTTCTCCTTTCTGACATAGCTGGGCAAAGCTGCTTCTGCCGAACTTAACAGTTCAATGGTTTGCTTTTGGCTTTTTATTTTCCAGGCTGGATTTCCGTCAACTGACAGGTAATAATCGGGAGCCATGACGACAAATTTCGGTGGTACCGCATCCTGATAGGCCTGTGGCTTCTTGGCTTCCTGAAAGTCGACTCTCAGTTTTTTATATAAAGTGACCTTACCTCCGGTAAGTGTTTGCATATAAGCCAGATGTGTCTTATTCCCTTCTTCATATGGGATATATTTGAAAATATTTTCCCCGACAATGAAGCGATCATACCGCTCCGGCTCCAGGATTTCCATGATCTGACCGTCTTTATTTTTAAATTCAATCCTGTTGGAGTAAATATCGTAGCGGAGCAAAACGCCTTCGTATTTTTCACCATCCTGCATGATCACTTCTCCTTCAGTAAATTCATCTGAAAAATAGGGAGAACCCGAAATGCGATCGTAAGTGAGTCCGCTGCTCATCCTGTGTGCCCGTTCGGAAATGACATTCCTTTCAAACTGGTCAAGGTAAAAACTGTTATCTACTTGTGAAAAGCCGGTGAGAAAACATAAAATAAGACCCAAGCTTGCTGCTGCTCGTTTTATTGTCGTTAAAAACGGATTTATATGCGTTGATTGAGTCAAGTTTGTCGTTTTATTTGTTATTTAGCGAAGACAATCGTTCAATGGTTTATTCGCATAAAAGCGATTTCTTTTTCCGTTCATTTTATGTACGAATATAATACTTTTGAACATGCTTTTGGCTGTCGGCTTTTGCTTTTTTTATTTGAACCGTTTGTTTTCTGCTGAATAGAATAGCAATAAACATTAAAAATTATGTCTCAGGGAAATCATCATTCACATACGCACCGGAACCTTGCAATTACCATTGTGCTGAATGTGGTTATCACAGCAGCACAGATCGCAGGCGGACTGATTTCAGGCAGCCTGGCGCTGATCTCTGATGCCATTCACAATCTGAGTGACGGTATCGCCGTATTTCTGGCTTACCTGGCAAATGTGATCAGTCAGAAAGAACGAACCGCGCAAAGTACCTTTGGATACAAGCGGGCTGAAATTCTGGCTGCCTTTATTAATGCACTGGTGCTGATCGCGGTTTCTTTTTATCTGATGGTTGAAGCCGTTAAGCGTTTCTTTCAACCTCAGGAAGTCGATTTCATGTGGATGCTCATTCTTGGACTTGTAGGGCTGATCGCCAATACCTTTTCGGTTCTGATCCTGCATAGGGACCAGCACGATAATTTAAACGTGAAGGCGGCTTATCTGCATTTAATGGGTGATGCGTTGACTTCACTGGCCGTTATTTTAGGAGCGCTTTTTATCTGGCTGTGGAACTGGTACTGGATTGACCCGGCCGTCACCCTGCTGATCAGCTTTTATCTCCTTTTCCATACTATCAGCCTCTTAAAGGAATCGACCGGCATCCTGATGCAGTTTGCGCCCACCTCGATCCATATCGATGAGATTGAAACACAATTAAACGCGATCGAAGGCATTACGCGGGTGTATCATATTCATGTCTGGAGGCTGACCGATCAAACGATTCATTTTGAGGCGCACGTGGAACTGACCGGCGATATCAGGCTTTCGCAGACACAACCAATTGTTGAGCAGGTGAATGACCTGTTAAGAAAAGAATACGGCATTAACCACGTGACGCTTCAGTTTGAATATGACTGCCGGTTGGACCATGATTGCGGAAGGAAGTATTGAGTATCAAGTACTCAATACTTACGACTAACTCAGCTTTGCCTTATAGTCCCCGTATCCAAAATTCCGGATCAGTTCGAATTCGCCGTTTTGACGGATAATGCCAATTGACGGATGCGGAACCCCGTTGAAGAAGGTTGTCTTCACCATGGTATAGTGGATCATATCTTCCAGTACCAGATCGTCGCCCACCTGAAGTTCTTCATCAAATGACCAGGAACCATAGTAGTCTCCGCTGAGGCAGCTATTTCCGCCCATCCGGTAAGTTGGCCCGGCTGCAAGTGGGACAGAGTCTGCATGACGGATGCGGGGTTGGTACGGCATTTCCAGGCAATCGGGCATGTGAGCGGCAAACGATACATTCAGCATGGCTGTTTTGATGCCTTTGTTTTCGACCACATCGAGCACGGTTGCTTTCAGAAAGCCTGTTTCCCAGGCAAAGGCGCTTCCGGGTTCCAGGATGACCTGTAATCGGGGGTAACGTGCCTTAAAATTTTGAAGCAGCCGGATCAGGTGATTGGTATCATATCCCTTCCGGGTCATCAGGTGGCCGCCACCCATATTGAGCCATTTGGCCTGTTTTAGCAGATGTCCGAATTTTTCCTCTACTGCAGCCAGTGTTTTCTCCAGATCGGCTGAAGAAGATTCACAAAGGGTATGAAAGTGCAGCCCGTCGACTCCTTCCGGCAATTTGCCTCCGAGCTGCTCCGCGATTACTCCGAGTCGTGATCCCGGAGCACAGGGATTATACAGATCAGTTTCCACTTCTGAGAATTCCGGGTTGATCCGCAAGCCAACCGCTATTTTTTTTCCTGAGTTCCTGATCATTGGGTAAAATCGTTCGTACTGGCTGAGCGAGTTAAAGGTGATATGACCGGAAAGTCTGATGATCTCCGGAAAAGTTTCCGGATCATATACCGGTGCGTAAGTGTGAGCCTGACTTTTCATTTCTTCCGCGCAAAGCATGGCTTCATTCAGTGAACTGGCTGTAGCCCCGGAAATATATTCCCTCACAACGGGAAACACGCTCCACATAGCAAAGCCTTTAAAAGCCAGGATGATTTCGACATCAGCCGCTTTGGCCACCGATTGAATTAAGCTCAGGTTTTTACGCAGCAAGCCTTCTTCCAGCACGAAACACGGAGAAGGAATTTCCGGATATTCAATTCTCATAGCCTGATTGTTGCAGCTTTTTTTATAAAATCTTTTTCAGCTCAGCTTCGATATCTTTTTTTAATCCAGGACTGACGGGATACATGGGCAAACGCAGCACATTTTGAGCCTTTCCCATGATTTCCATCAACGCCTTAACGCCACCCGGACTTCCTTCGCGGAAGATCAGTTGAAGGATGTCGATCAGTTGAAGGTGAACCTCCAGGGCTTCCCGGTATTGTCCGTTGTTGGCAAAATGGATCAGTTGGCTCAGCTTGCCGGGAAGCGCATTGGCAACTACAGAGATCACACCGATGCTGCCGACAGCCATCATGGGCAGAGCCAGCGCGTCATCCCCTGAGATCACGGCAAAATGATCGGGGGCATACTTAACCATCCGGGCTGCCTGGGCACATTCACCTGAGGCTTCCTTGACGCCAATCACATTGGGACATGCTTTCGCGATCCTGACTGAAGTTTCGCACAGCAAATTGACTCCTGTCCGGGACGGTACATTATATAAGACCACGGGCACGGGCGAAGCTGCGGCGATCAGTTTAAAATATTCAAATAAACCTTCCTGTGAAGGGCGGTTATAATAAGGAGTGACTGATAAAAGACCGTCAATGTCACCGAAATCAGTTGATTCGATCGAATGAACGACTTTGTTTGGATCGTTCCCGCCTATCCCAAGCAGAAGGGGGACCCGTTTATTTATTTTTGACCGCACGCACCCGATAACTTCTTTTTGTTCTTCCGTTGAAAGGGTAGGAGTTTCAGCCGTTGTGCCAAGCGCCACGAGGTAATCCATTCCTGAGGAGATCTGGTCTTCCACAAGATTTTCCAGCCGCTCAAAATCAATCGAATAATCCGGTTTAAAAGGGGTAATCAGCGCTACCCCGGCTCCTTTAAAAAGGTGTGTCATTTTCTTTTGTTTTTATTTCACTTAAATAGTGAGTTAGCTGCTCTACCAGAAAAACCGGCTCCGGGCGCTTGCTGACATCAATGCGCAAATCAAAAAAATCGGGAACGGCATCCGACCAACCGGCTTTAAAGGATGCTTTCGACAATCCCCTGATCACTTGCGCATAAACGGACGATGACAAACTGATATCGATAAACAAATCAAATTCCGTGTTAATGAAATTCAGTACTAATGCACTTTTGGGCCTTCCGAGAAAACTAAAGTCCTTTTTGCTGATCCGGTTCACTGCTTTATGAATGTTCTTATCGTCAGTAAAGCACAGATCGGTCCATTTTATTTGCTTTTGTTCCAGAACTTTTACAAGACTTTCGAAGGCCGGATAATCATGACCTGTCCATACAATACCTGCAGTCTTCGCTGAATCAAAATTGGAAAATTTCAAGTTTCGTTTTACTGATTCAAACCGATGACTCATCAGTCCTTTTGCCAATTGTTTTCTTAGTATCATAAGATCGCTGCAAAAATATGAATTTGTTTGCGAAAAAATGCATCGCATTAGAAAAGTAAACCAAAAAAACCATAAAAATTGAAAATTGAATCTTAATGGGCATGATTACTTTTAAGTTATAACTTCCGAACCTCACTTTAACTGATCAGTTTCAGAAAGTCTTCTTCAGAGATTACGGGAATCCCCAGTTTTTCCACTTTCTCCATTTTTGAAGGCCCTATATTGCTCCCGCCAAGTAACCAGGATGTGTTTTTGGAGATCGATCCAACGCTTTTACCGCCGTGTTTTTCAATCATTGCCTTTAATTCATCCCTGGAATATTTTTCGAACGTGCCTGAAATCACAATGCTTTTCCCTTCCAGCCTGTTGCTCCTTGCGCCGATGATCTCCGGATCCAGCTCAAAGAGCAAACCGGCTTGTTTCAATCGTTCAATCATCTCCAGATTCTTTTCATCTTTGAAATAATTCACCACGCTTTCAGCAATCTTATCTCCAATTTCGTCAATGTTGACCAGTTCTTCGAAGCCGGCCTGCCTGATCCGCTCGATGCTGTTTAGTTTACGTGCCATTTTTTTTGCCACCGTTTCCCCTACAAAACGAATGCCTAATGCATAAAGTACGCGTTCGAAAGGAACTTTTTTTGATTCTTCGAGACTTTTAAGGATTCGGTTGGCCGATTTTTCTCCCATCCGTTCGAGCGGGATCAGTTTGGCGGCTGTCAAATCATAAAGGTCTGCACTGTTGGCGATGAGCTTTTCATGATATAACAGTTCGATTGTTTCTTCTCCCAGACCATCAATATCCATGGCGTTCCGGCTGATAAAGTGAATGATCTTACCCTTGATTTGCGGAGGACAACCGGTCTCGTTCGGGCAGTAGTGTGCGGCTTCGCCTTCACGGCGGATCAGCTCCGTCCCGCATTCGGGACAAGATTTGACAAACCTGACCTTTTCAGCCATCGGATGGCGAAGGGAATGATTAACTTCGACGATCTTGGGAATGATCTCACCTCCTTTTTCAACGAAAACCACATCCTGCAAATGCAAATCCAGCTTATTGATGATATCGGCATTATGAAGTGATGCTCTTTTTACGACTGTCCCGGCCAAAAGAACAGGAGTTAAATTGGCCACCGGGGTAACAGTCCCGGTCCTTCCGACCTGAAAGCTGACCGATTCCAGGGTGGTGCTGACTTGTTCGGCCTTGAATTTATAAGCGATCGCCCAGCGCGGTGACTTTGCGGTGAAGCCAAGATTATTCTGCAATCTCCGCGAATTGACCTTGATCACGATCCCGTCGGTCGCCACAGGCAGATTAAACCGTTCGGTATCCCAGTAATGGATAAAATCAATTACTTCTTTGATACCGGCACATTTTTTCATGTGTTCCGACACCTTAAAACCCCATTTTGCCGCGAAACTGAGATTCTCGAAATGCCCGTCAGCCGGAAGATTTTCTCCGAGCAAGTAATAAAAACAGGCATCAAGCTTTCGCCTGGCCACTTCAGAAGAGTTTTGCATTTTCAGGGTTCCTGCCGCTGCATTCCTTGGATTGGCAAACGGCAGCTCCCCGTTTTCTTCCCGTCCTTTATTTAATTCGGCAAATACATCAAAGGGAAGAAGCACTTCACCCCGGATCTCGAATCTTTCGGGGTAACCGGTTCCTTTCAGGCGAAGCGGTATACTGCGAATGGTACGTACGTTAACCGTAACGTCATCGCCCTTCTCTCCATCGCCGCGGGTGACCGCCCTGACCAGGTTGCCATTCTCATAGATCAGACTGACGGACGTCCCGTCATATTTCAGCTCGCACGCAAAATCATATGGTTCATTGATCTGCCGGCGTATCCGGTTATCGAATTCGGTCAATTCCAGTTCCGAATAACTGTTTCCCAAAGAAAGCATGGGATAAATATGTTTCACCTGAATAAATTCCTGGTTAATGTCACTTCCCACCCGCTGGGTGGGTGAATTTGGATCAAAGAAAGCCGGATTCTCGTTCTCAAGTGTTTCCAGCTCCTTCAGCTTCATGTCAAATGCATAATCACTTATTGCCGGATTTGACAGCACATAATATTGGTAATTATATTCTTCCAGTTCTCTCCGGAGCGATTCGATCCGTTGCTTTATTGAGTCTGTGTCCATTTGTAAAAATTTGTACTAAAATACGAAAACAGTTCAAAAAGAAATCATGATTTAAAATCAGGCTAATTTAGTTTCTTTGTAACAAAATGGTCATACGGATCGTTCGCTCATTAAAAAAGAATTGAACTATGAGGAGAATTATTTCAACAAAAAACGCACCTGCAGCCATTGGCCCATACAGCCAGGCTATTGAAGTAAACGGGACCCTATACATTTCAGGTCAGGTTCCCATTGACCCGTCAACCGGGAAAATTGTCGAAGGCGGGATCACTGATCAAACCAGGCAGGTCATGAAAAATATCGGCGCTATTCTGGAAGCCGCAGGCTATTTCTATAGCGATGTGGTCAAATCCACCTGCCTGCTAAGCAATATGGCTGATTTCAAGGCAATGAATGAAGTCTATGGCGCCTGCTATTCCGAAAATCCACCGGCCCGTGCAGCTTTTGCCGTGAAAGATCTGCCGCTTGGCGCGATGATCGAAATTGAAACGGTGGCAGTAAAGAGCTGATAAAATTCTGATTATATTTGCAGGCCTTTACAAATCATCGGAATAACAAAAATAAAAAATTAGATCACTGCTATGTCTTCATTTATTTATCAAAAACCATTTCCAATTGAGAAAGATACAACCTCATACAGGTTGCTCACCCGTGACCATGTTTCAATCGTTGAACTGGACGGACGTAAAATTCTGAAAGTCGCTCCTGAAGGACTGGAATTACTGGCCAGGGAAGCCATTGCCGATGTTTCATTTTACCTGCGTCCGGCACATCTCGAGAAGTTGAAAATGATCCTGGATGATCCGGAAGCCACCGACAATGATCGCTTTGTGGCACATACTATGCTGGTGAATCAGGTCGTTTCTGCTGAGGGAGAATTGCCGACCTGTCAGGATACCGGAACAGCCGTTGTGATCGGAAAAAAAGGAGAAAATGTATGGACGGGAGTGAATGATGCCCTTTACCTGTCGAAAGGGATTTATGATACTTACAGGGACCGTAATCTGCGGTATTCGCAGGTTGTTCCGCTGACCATGCTGGATGAAAAAAATACAGGCTCAAACCTGCCTGCACAGATCGATATTTACGCGGAAGAAGGCAATAAATATGAATTCTTATTCATCACCAAGGGTGGGGGTTCGGGCAACAAAACATTCCTTTACCAGCAAACCAAAGCATTGCTGACAGAAGAAGCGCTTACCCGATTTGTGAAGGAAAAGATCAAAGATCTTGGTACTTCGGCTTGTCCTCCTTATCATTTGGCGTTGGTTATCGGGGGAACATCGGCTGAAGCCACACTTACAGCCGTGAAGAAGGCTTCCACCGGATATTTCGACCATCTGCCAACCCATGGTAACGAAGGGGGTCAGGCGTTCCGTGACCTTGAATGGGAAGAAAAAGTACTGAAGATATGCAGGGAAAGTGGTATTGGCGCCCAGTTTGGTGGCAAATACTTTGTGCATGATGTCCGGGTGATCCGGATGCCCCGTCATGCTGCATCATGCCCCGTCGGCCTCGGTGTAAGCTGCAGCGCCGACCGGAATATCAAAGCGAAGATCACCGAAGACGGCATCTTCCTCGAAGAACTGGAGAAGAATCCGGCCCGCTTCCTGCCCGAACGCGCGCCCGAACTGGCCGCCGCGGTCAATATCGACCTGGATCGTCCGATGAATGAGGTACTGGCTGAACTTTCAAAACATCCGGTAAAAACAAGGCTGAATTTAAACGGAACACTCATTGTAGCCCGCGATATCGCCCACGCGCGAATCAAACAAATGATCGATGAAGGCAAACCAATGCCTGAATATTTCAGGAATCATCCGGTCTATTATGCTGGACCCGCGAAAACACCAAAGGGAATGCCATCGGGAAGTTTCGGGCCGACAACGGCAGGACGTATGGATTCGTATGTTGACCTGTTCCAGGGCCTCGGCGGATCGATGATTATGGTCGCCAAAGGTAACCGTTCAAAGCAGGTTACTGATGCATGTAAGAAAAACGGAGGATTTTATCTTGGTTCCATTGGCGGACCTGCTGCCATCCTGGCTAAGGAGAGCATTAAATCGGTGGAAGTGATCGATTTTGAGGAACTGGGAATGGAAGCAGTCCGCAAAATCCGGGTCGAAAATTTCCCTGCCTTCATCATCGTCGATGATAAAGGAAATGACTTTTTTCAACTATTGAGTCACGGGTAATTAGTAGCGAGTCGTGAGTAGATAAGGATTAAGTTTACAGTCGCAGTTCTCTACTGAACACTGCGGCTGTAACTTCCCTGTTTCCGGACGCCCTTCTCCGCCATGCCCTATGCCTTGCTGTTACCGCCCAAAGTGGAAACCATCACAGCCTTGATTGTGTGCAGGCGGTTTTCAGCCTCATCAAAAACAACGGATGCCGGGCTTTCAAAAACCTCTTCAGTCACTTCCATGGCCTTCATGCCAAACTTCTCAAAAATATCCCTTCCGATCTGGGTCTCAAGGTTATGGTATGCCGGCAGGCAGTGCATGAACCGGACTTCCGGATTGCCTGTCGCCTGCATGATTCTTTTGTTGATCTGGTAGGGAAGAAGCAAATCAATGCGTTCGGCCCATAAGCTTGTCGGTTCACCCATTGAAACCCAGACGTCCGTATACAGAAAGTCACAATCCTTCACCGCCTCTTCGGCCTGGTCGGTTATCGTAATTTTTGCTCCGGTGGTTTTGGCAATTTCAAGGCATGTTTTTACCAGCTCTTCATCCGGCTGACAGCGGACGGGCGCAGCAGCCCGGTAATCCATTCCCATTTTGGCAGCGCCGGCCATTAATGAGTTCCCGACATTATTCCGGGCATCGCCCAAAAAGCAGAATTTGATCTGTTGCAGGGGTTTTGTGGTATGTTCACGCATGGTCAAAAAATCGGCCAGCACCTGGGTAGGATGGAACTCATTGGTCAGTCCGTTCCAAACGGGTACCCCGGCATATTTGGCCAGTTCCTCAACAATGGATTGTCCGTAGCCCCGGTATTCTATGGCGTCATACATCCGTCCAAGTACGCGGGCTGTATCTTTCATAGATTCCTTCATCCCGATCTGTGAACCCGTAGGGCCCAGGTAAGTTACGTGAGCTCCCTGATCATAGGCTGCTACTTCAAAGGCACAGCGGGTTCGTGTGGAGGTCTTTTCAAAGATCAGCGCAATATTTTTCCCTTTTAATTGCTGCTGCTCGTTCCCTTCACGGCGTGCTGTTTTCAGATCAGCGGCCAACTGAAGTAAACCCTGAATTTCTTCCTGACTAAAATCAAGTAGTTTTAAGAAATGCCTGTTTTTTAAATCGAGCGCCATAGTTATTCCTCCTTTTCACTTAGTTCCAGCCAGCGCATTTCTTTTTCTTCCAGTTTGGGCGTCAATTCCGAAAAACGATGGCTTTTTTCAATTAATTCATCTGGTGATAAAGTTCCGGAATTAAGTTCATTCAGCAAACTGTTTTTTTCTTCTTCCAGTTTTTTTATTTCCGATTCCAGCTCCTGCAATTCCTTTCTCTCCTTAAAGCTTAACTTACCGGAAGGTTGCTTATTTTTAACAGGAACAATTTTCGCCTTCACACTTGCAAGTTCCTGTTTTTCCCATTTTTCATTTTCCAACTGGCTTTCCCGGTAAATGGAATAGTTGCCCGGAAAATCTTTGATGCGGCTATTCCCCTCAAAGACAAACAGATGATCCACAATCTCATCCATAAAAAACCGGTCGTGCGATACAATGATCACACATCCCTGAAAGCCGGCCAAATAATCCTCCAGTACACCCAGCGTCATTATATCCAGGTCATTGGTAGGCTCATCCAGGATCAGGAAATTGGGATTTTGCATCAGGATCGTACACAAATAAAGTCTCCGGCGTTCTCCTCCGCTCAGCTTTTCTATTGGGTTGTATTGGGTTTCAGGAGGAAACAGGAACCGCATCAGAAGCTGACTCGCGGTCATCTTTGTGCCGTCTTCAAAAGTGATCACTTCTGCGATATTTTTGATGACATCGATCACTTTGTCCTCCGGCTTGAATTCGATCCCTTCCTGCCGGTAGTACCCAATTTTAATGGTCTGTCCGATTTCGACGGTTCCTTTGTCCGGCTGAATACTCCCGGTCAGAATATTTAGGAAAGTTGATTTTCCGGAGCCGTTCTTTCCGATGATCCCGACTTTTTCAAAACGGGAGAATTTATAGGAAAAGTCATCAATTAATCTCAGGTCGCCGTATGCTTTCGAAAGATGATGAAGTTCAATGATCTTGCTGCCTAAACGGGCTGATGATATTCCCAGCTCAACACTTTCGTCCTTTCTCCGGTATCCGGCCTTTTCCTTAAGATCGTAGTACTGATCGACGCGGTATTTTGCTTTATGCCCCCTGGCTTGCGGCATTCTTCTCATCCATTCCTGTTCGGTACGTAACAGGTTTTTTGCCTTTTCGGTAGAAGCCTGTTGCTGTTCGATCCGTTCTCTCCGTTTTTCAAGATAATAACTGTAGTTTCCCTGGTAGGAGTATACCTGGTCTTCATCGATCTCCATAATTTCATTACAGACCCGGTCCAGAAAATACCGGTCGTGCGTAACCATAAAAAGCGTGCATTTCGATTTTCCCAGGTAATTTTCGAGCCATTCAATCATTTCAAGGTCCAGGTGGTTGGTGGGTTCATCAAGCAGCAGGAGATCCGGTTCATTCACCAGCACATTCGCCAGTGCAAGCCTTTTTTGCTGACCACCCGACATTTCTCCGACCTTCTGGTCAAATTGGTCGATTTTTAGTTGACTGAGGACTTGCCTGATCCTGACTTCGAAGTCCCAGGCATGAAGTTCTTCCATTTTATTGGTCAGTGCGGAAACTGCCGCCTGATCGTTGTGTTTAACTGCCGCTTCAAAGTCGCGGATGACCTGCAATACCGGATTGCCCGATTTCAGCGCCTGTTCTAATACCGTTAATTCCTGATCAAGGACAGGATTTTGTTTCAGATAGCCGACTTTGACATCGTTGGTCAGCGTGATCTTTCCTCCGTCAGGAGAATCGTTGCCCGCCAGGATTTCCATCATGGTTGACTTCCCTGCACCGTTTTTTGCAATCAATGCGACCTTCTGATCCTTGAAAATGGTGAAGGAAATATTTTTGAAGAGCATGTATTCGGCAAATCGTTTCGAAACCTGTTCTGCCTGAAGATAAGGAACCATATTTATTTGTTTTGCGCAAAAGTAGGAATAATTTGTTTAGAGGAGGATATCCCTTATTTTTGTGTACACTTATCGTAAAAAGAAAGATGCAAACGAAAGAACGCTATCAACGGGTAATTGAATACTTTTTTAAAACAATGCCCGTTGCCGAAACGGAACTGCAATATGGCAGCCCTTACGAATTATTGGTTGCTGTGATCCTTTCCGCACAATGCACCGATAAACGGGTTAATCAGATTACACCCGATTTGCTGAGACGCTTTCCAACGCCCGCCGCTTTATCCGAAGCCGAGCCTGCTGAAGTATTTGACTACATCCGTTCCTGTTCCTATCCCAATAATAAAGCAAAACACCTGGTTGGAATGGCTAAAATGCTGATGAAGGAATTTCAGGGTGTGGTTCCGGGTGATGTTGACGAGCTTCAGCGATTACCCGGTGTGGGAAGAAAGACAGCCAATGTGATCGCTTCTGTGGTTTATGAAAAACCGGCATTTGCAGTCGATACGCATGTTTTTCGCGTTGCGGCCAGGATTGGTCTCACGACTAACGCCAAAACCCCGCTGGAGACAGAAAAACAGTTGATGCGGCATTTCCCGGAAGAACTGGTTCCCCTGGCTCATCACTGGCTGATCCTGCATGGCCGCTATATCTGCGTAGCCAGAAAGCCCAAATGCCCGTCGTGTGGATTGACCGGTGTTTGTAACTATTATAATGAGGTGGTTATTAAGACGACCGCAACAAATAAAGATACCGAAAGTTGATCCTTGGCATAAAAAAATGCTGTATTTATTTTATTTTCTGGTAAACTTTGTACTTTTGCTCCCTGAATCTCTAACTAAAAAAATAAGTGTTATGGCTTACGTAATTTCAGACGAATGCATTGCATGTGGAACTTGCATTGATGAATGCCCTGTAGAAGCAATTTCTGAAGGTGATATCTATAAAATTAATGCTGACATTTGCACTGATTGCGGCTCTTGTGCTGAAGTATGCCCGGTCGAAGCAATTTCTCAGGCAGAATAATACAGGACTGTATAAAATTTCGCCCGTCATGTCATGGCGGGCTTTTTTATTTTTACTTCCGCTCCCATTCTGCTGTCTGAGCCAGGGAACGGCTTTTGGAATACTTCTTGCCGGTCTTACGCATAAAGATTACCGGTATGAAAATTAAACTTCTACTTATTTTTCTTATTATTAGCTGGTTACCTATGGTTGCACAACCCGGCTTCGGGGTCGTGGACAGTGTAAAACCATATCAAATTGAGAAAATATTCCCCAATCCGATAGAGGATTATTTTTTTGTCGAGGTTGAAGCGACCTCCCGTATTACCATTTTTTTTGAATTAATTGACATTTTAGGACAGCAAGTCCAAAAATGGGACCCGATGCAGCTCTCTCCAGGCAGCAAGCGCATCAAACTTCTCATGAACGATCATCACTCCGGTATTTATTTACTAAAGGCCCAGGTTGGAGGAGATGATGTTGTTTTCCGAATAAGAAAGGTGTAAAAGAATTCCTGACTCTATAATCAGGGACGCTGTAGCAGAAAGTATCTGCTTCCGGGTCTTTGTTATTTTTACAGTGCGAGCTCGAATTTGGCACGGATGCCGAACATCGGTGCACCGACAACAGAAGGCGAGTTCAGCCTCCAGACAGCTTCAATCCGAAACATTTTTAAAACATTTTCAACGCCCGCGCCAACTTCCACGTAAGGGTTGTTCATATGCGCTATTACCGATGGAAAAGCAATGATTTTCTGATGTTTATCACTTATTGATCCCATCATCAGTTTTGCAGAAAAGACCTCTCTGAAATCGGTCTTCTTCAGCAACGGCACACGACGGATAAAAAATCCGTTCAGGTGGTGTTCCAGGTACACATGGATATACTTGTCATGGACAAATTCCAGGTAGTTGAGCATATTGAAATCATAGGTATAATACCCCAGGGTTTCGTTTCCCCGGGGAATATCCAGCATCGTGTACGGAAGTTTTCCCAGGAAAATTCCCGATTCGATGGCATAATCAAACCGGCTTTGTCCGGCAAACACTTCTTGTTTGATTGTTGTGGCAAGTCGCCCGTACCAGCTTGACTGATTACCGTAAAACACTTTTCCGCCAGCCACTGTAAAATGAACGATGGGATAGGGGGTTTCCATATAGATCCTTAAGAAACCGTCATCGACAAATTTTTCCTGGGCAGAAAGCCTGGTATCCAAACTGACTTCAAAAGCTGACACGGAACCTGTTAATTCATTGTTATGCAGAAACGGGTAAAATTCGGGAGAATAATGCCTGGTATAGCCGGCCGTCAATTTATTCTGGAATCCCGGATACCATTCATGCTCATAACCGGCGCGGTATCGTTGCTCCCGGAATATCTCGTCGAGTTCATCATGTTTTAAAAGTTGCGATACCAGGTTATTTTCAGTGGCCGTGGTGGAATTTTCATAGAGATAGAGGATTTTCTCGTTTTCACCATGCCGGATCATCTTGTCGTCATAGGCAACTTCCAGCACTCTTCTGAAAGGAGCCTGGAACTTGTAGCCAAACCCGGCCATCCCGTTAATCTTTTTGGTTCTGGTGGCGTAACCCAGTCCTCCCCGAAACATCATGTTCTCACTGATTTCGGAACTGGTCCGTCCTCCAAAGAAATAGTGCCGGTCTTCCACCTTGTTGGTGTTAAAGAAACTGTAATAAGGTCCTATCTCCAGTTTCCCGATGTCGTAATAGCCTGTCATGGTCATCCTGGCCAATCTGTTCGTTAGCTCAATGGCCCGGATCCGGGATATCGAGTCGATAACCAGTTCAATTTCCCTTTGCTTTCTGCTCAGTTCTTCCATCCTGTTCTGCTCCCAGAATTGCGGATCTTTGCCACGGGCATCCGGTAAGTAGATGGTTTCGTACTTTGCCTTTGGCGTGCTTAGTTCAATTGCAGGACCTGTTCCAATCGATACCTGATCGATTGTTGCGGTTTGCCTGAAAAAAACGGCAAGGCGTTTTTTATCCTTACCATTGTTCGATTGAAAGGGATTGACATCGAACAAGGCGTCAATTTGATTTCGCTTATAAAAAGGGAGGGAATCATTTACGAAAGCATATACGCTTTTGAGCCGCAGACTTTTCAGAAAATTGATGTTGCTGGTAGAGGAAAGGTCCCCGTCAATTTCAACGATCGAATAAAAATGGTCCTCTGTAATAAAATACCCTTTAAACGTATTTTCGCCGGTTCTCCGGGGCTGAAAGTTGATCCGGTATTGTTTATGCCCGCTAACCACCGTGCTGTCGGCCAGAAAATATTTATAATAATACCATCCGTTGTCGGCAACCGGGCTGACAAAATTATGGGTAAACAGATTGATGAAATTATTGTAATAATTCACTTCCATGTCCAAAGCACTGGTGTATCCTGCAATCTGAAGCTCATCCAGTATTCCGACGCCATTGGTTTTATCGGCAATAACGGTTGAACGCTGTTTGGGCGGATCTTTTTGCACTTCATTAAAAACCAATTGCTCAGCAAAATAGAGCGGGAGATAACGGGAGCTGTCGGGGGCCGTTTGAAAGACATGCTGATTATCACGGAAGGCCCTGGAATTAATTATATTTTCGCCGACATGATTAATCTGGTATTCCCACCGGCTGTATTTCCGGTAAGAATATTTCCGGTGTTTATCGGGATTATTTTTGTCGCGGTTTGCTGTAATTTTTTGAAGAAGTCTTCGTACCGGACCTTCATCCGGAGCTACCTCAATTTCAGAAATGTCAAACGTTTCAGGTCTGAGCTTAACCGAAAGCGAATCTGAGCTGAAATTGCGCAGGATTTTTTGGACAGGGTGATAGCCAATGGCCGAAAAGTTCAACGTATCAGCATCAAGCGGACGTTTAACGGCGTAATTTCCGGTAGAATCGGTTACCACACCGATCGTTGTTCCTTTGAACATAATATTGACGTATGGTATGGGTTCACCTGATTTTTCATCGGTTACCTTTCCGGATAGAACGGGCTGCTGAGCAAATACAGCTCCATGCATAAACAATAGTAACATGACCAGCTGAATATTCCTGATTACGGAATATCCCGGTGATAAGTCAAATCTTCGCATTTCCTGTTTCTGTTTCTGAATAATAGTTCTAATTGGATCGTAATATTCTGGCTTTACAATACTCTTTCCAAAAGAATAATGTAAAGATGTTTAAAAAAACCAAACAATGAATGCCACCACTTAGTTTTGTTTGATCCGGTACAGAATTGTTAATATTGCGATTGGGAGCTGACAGAATCATTTTATTTAAGATTTTATTGCCGGTTTTGTTTCTTACTTCATTTTTTTACCTTAAATTGAACCATCATTACTCGTAATAGATTGGACATGAGAATGAATCGTCTGGTCTGCATCCTGGCTTGAGCTACGCGGTTGAATTTGCGCTGAGGGGTTATCTGAATGAAATAAAAAGATGGACACATGAGAATTGTTTTGGAAAATATAAAGGAATTAGTACAGGTGGAAGACTATTCTGTCAGGTGTAAGGCAGGATCCGCCATGTCACTGCTTCGTGTTGTCAATGATGCCTATTTGGTCATTCACGACGGACTGATTGAAGGATTGGGTTTAATGAAGAACCTGGATCACGAAAAACTGGACAATGATGTGCTGATGGAACTGGATTGCACCGGGAGGCTTGTATTTCCTTCCTATTGTGATTCACATTCTTCATTGATTTTCCCTCAGGGTCTGGAACGGGAGTTTACGGACCGTATCAGCAACGGATCTCATGATATCGGCGTATGGAGAAGAAAGAGCATCGAGCATTTGGCAGAACTGATTGAAAACTGTTCGGAGGATGAGTTGTATGAAAGCGCCGAAATAAGACTGCACGAACTGATTACCCTTGGCACCGGTGCCATTGAAATTAAGAGCGGTTATGGTTTTACCACCGATTCAGAAGTGAAGATCCTTCGGGTGATCAGAAGATTGAAAGATCATTACCCGGTCATTATCAAGTCCACCTTTTTAGGGGCTCATACCATGCCTCCGGCATACGAAACAGAACGGCAAAAATTTATAGCCCTGATTGTTAACGAGATGATTCCCCAAATTTCAAACGAAGGGTTGGCCGATTATATTGATGTTTTTTGCGATAAAGGGTTCTTCTCTGTGAAGGAGACCGAACAAATCCTGACGGCCGCAACAAAATATGAATTAAGACCAAAACTACACGCCAATGAATTTGGAGAAACCGGTGGCGTTGAGACCGGTGTAAAATATAATGCCTTATCAGTCGATCATATCCAGTACCTGAACGATGACGAGATGAAGCTGCTGAAAGATTCGCAAACCATGCCCACTGTTTTGCCCGGCGTTACCTTTTTTATGAATACGCCCCTGTCACCTGTCCGGAGGATGATTAACTCAGGACTTCCTGTAGCGATGAGTTCAGGCTACGACGCGGGCTCTTCACCGTCGGGAAATATGAATTTTATTCAGTCACTGGGGTGCATTAATTATCACATGACACCGGAGGAGACCATTAATGCGACTACCTTGAATTCGGCATATGCCATGGGGATTGAAGGGATCTGCGGAAGCATTTGCCGCGGAAAAATGGCAAATGTATTCATCACGACAAGCTTGCCGGGTTATGCCTCTCTTCCTTATTATTTCGGCAGCAACCTGATCGAAACGGTCATCCTGGACGGAAAGATAATTTGTTAACGGCTAATCCTATTTTTCTTTCGGATACTCAATCCGGACATGATAAACATTCAGCAATTTCTCGAAAAGCGTTTCCCTCAGGATGCGAATCTCACGCATGGTCAGATCGGCATCATCCAACTGACCTTCCTCCAGTTTTTCTTTGACCATTTTGTCAATCAGATTCCGTATTGCCTCAGGAGTCTTTTCCTTTAACGACCGGGTTGCCGCTTCAATACCATCGATCAGCATCACGACCGATGTTTCCTTATTATGCGGGCGGGGCCCGGGATAGGTAAATTCACCGGCATCGATCGCTTCATTGGGATGCTCGTTTTTATAAAGGGTATAGAAAAATTTGGCCTTGGTGGTGCCGTGGTGCGTAACGATGAAGTTGATCAGTACCTCCGGTAATTTATAGCGACGGGCTAGTTTAACCCCGTAGGACACGTGATCAATAATGACTTTGGCGCTTTCCTTATAATTTAATTCCTGATGAGGATTCGTTCCGTCAGCCTGATTCTCGATAAAATAAACCGGTTGATTCATTTTTCCAATATCATGATAAAGCGCTCCGGCATATGCTAAAAACGGATTTCCTCCAATGCGGTGCACCACTGCTTCCGCCAGATTTGCAATTTGCAGCGAATGCTGGAATGTTCCGGGAGCATCTTCAGCCAGTTTCCGCAATAACGGCTGATTCGTGTTTGCCAATTCAATCAAGGTCACATCCGACACAAACCCGAATAACTTCTCAAAAATATAAACCAGCGGGTAAACCAGCAGGATCAGAACCGCATTGGCTGCAAACCATTGCAGATTTTGCCAGCGGATCGATTGCATATTTCCTTCCTGCACCATCGACAGGGCAAGATAAAGGACTGAATAAGCAATCAGCACCCATAACGCCGTAAAGACCAAATGTGACCTCCTGTGCAGTTTGTAAAGTGTGAAAACCGAGATAATGCCGGCGATCAAATGAAGAAAAATAAATTCATAATTATTGGGCGCGAAATAGCCGATGATCAGGCAGGTAACCATCAGGCCGTAGATAGCGGTCCGGGAATCGAAGAAGATCCGGAACAAAATCGGCAAAATCGTGATGGGGATGACGTAAATATTTAAGAGCTCGTGCGTGACGATGAATCTGGAGATAACGACCATCAGGATCAGCGTAAATAAAATAAAGGTGAGATGGCTCTTTTGTTTAAATATTTCAGGACGAAAGAAGGCCAGGTAAAGGATCAGCAGGAGCAAACAGGAGATGATCAGCACCAGCTTTCCAATGATAATCAGGTATCTGTCAATATTTTGACCCTGTTTGGTTTCGTAGCTTTTTTTCAACGATTCCAGGATCTGGTATTTATCGGGAGTAATTAAATCGCCGCTAAAGATGATTCGTTCACCCGCCTGCACCATTCCCTGGGTCAGCGACACGGAATTGATCAACAGAGCCAGTTCCTGTGCATTGAACTCTGCATCGTAACTGAGGTTCGCCTGGATGTAATCGGAAAGACTCATGTTTTGATTCAGCAGATTCATTTGTTCGTTCAATAGCCCGCTGAGGGTATCGTTCATCGACTGAAAAGCCGATTTCAGGCTGTAAATAGAATGAATGGGCGCTTTCTTCGCCGTTTTCCCGGTCACCAAAAACAATTCTTTTTTGTTCTTCAGCAGGGGATGCTTGTCGGGCGACTGGTCGATAACCCCGAAGTCATAGATCTGTGCCAGGTAGTCTGACATGGATTCAATCAATTTGGGTGTCAGCCTGGGAACTTTCGTACTTACCTGTCTGAGCATGAGCTCAAAATTTTGTGATTGCTGTATCCCGGTAAGGGTATCTTTTTGGTAGTAAGGTATAAATTGCCTTTGTATGGAATCGCGTTCATTTTTAACAAACTCCTCCGGCTTCAGAATGGCAAAGTTGAACGGAGCAATGAGTGTTTCATGCCTCCAGGGGGCATTTTTCTGAAATTCATATCTGAATCTGGTTTCACCGGGAATGACCAGATATAAAATGAAAATGGAAGCTGTAAAGACCAGAGCGATATAAAAGAAGTGGTAATATCTTGTCAAATGAGTTAATAACTTTTTCATAAATACCTTTTTAAGACTTTTTGCAAAGCACACAAAACTTATTGTGAAGTTATATCTTTGGATAATAAAATTAACAATTTCTTTCATGAAACGAGCCACTCAAGCGGATTTATCAAGTAAGACATTGATTTTTGGCAAGTTAGATAAGGTTAAATCATTCCTGGAAAGGCAGGAATCCCTTTCTGTGAAAGAATCCCGTTTCTGACGGGAATGGTATGTCCCTGATGCTAATATAATGAATATGAATTTCGGAATTTCAGGATTGAGTATAATCCCTGTTCGCAAAGAACCTTCGGAAAAAAGTGAGATGATCAGCCAGATTTTATTTGGGGAACGTTTTGACGTGCACGAGCAGTTCTTTGGCTGGTGCCGGATTACAATGGAATTTGACGGATACCAGGGATGGGTCGATCAGAAAATGATAACACCGCTGAATGAGAGGGTTTACCGGAAAATCGGGGCCCGTCCGATGGCTGTATGTACCGATATTCTGAATTTGGTTCCAATCGGGTCAGAGCAGAACATGATGATCGTGGCAGGTAGCTCTTTGCCTTGCTGGAGGCCGTACAAGCATGAATTTTCGATCGGCAGCGAGATCTACAAAATGGACGGCAAATTCCGGTACAGCGAACCTGCCGACATCCGGAAATTCATTATTCAGCATGCCTTGATGTTTTTCAACGCTCCGTATTTGTGGGGCGGACGTTCTCCTTTTGGAATTGATTGTTCCGGTTTTTCCCAGATTATCTATAAAATGGCAGGAGTCAAACTTCCACGGGATGCCAGAGATCAGGTCATGCTTGGGACTGCTTTGAGTTTTGTAGAGGAAACCCTGCCGGGCGATCTGGCTTTTTTTGATGACGATGAAGGTCATATTAAGCATGTCGGAATTATCTGGGAAAAAAACAAGATCATCCATGCTTCAGGAAAAGTACGGATTGATAATGTGGATCAATTCGGTATCTTTAATATTGATACCAAACGATATACACACAAGATGAGAGTGATGAAGCGGATTTTATGAAGCCGCCAGCCATTTAATAATTTAACAATTTACCCCATGTATTCTTATCCATACCCCCGGCCGGCACTCACAGTTGATGCCATTTTGTTCAGGAAAGGAACCAATGAATTGTTGCTCATTCAGCGCGGAAGAGATCCGTACGCGGGCAAGTGGGCGTTGCCGGGAGGATTTCTGGAAATGGACGAGCTGCTCATTGATGGTTGCCGAAGGGAAGTAGAAGAAGAAACCGGATTAAAGATTCATGATCTGACGCAGTTTAAAACCTACGATGCAATTGACCGCGATCCACGAGGACGAACGATCTCGGTGGTGTTTTACGGCATTGCAGAGAAAGAATGTACCGTTAACGGTGGTGATGATGCTGCTCTTGCAGCCTGGTTCCCGGTCGGTCGTCTGCCGGAACTGGCCTTTGATCATGCCCTGATCATTTCAGAATTTTTGGACTTTACGGCCGGTCAAAACCGTTGATTTTAGATCCGGGAATACTCTTTAACAGGATTTCGTAACTTTCACGCCCGCAATTGAACAGCAGGTCGACGATACTCAGGTTGGGAACAAAATCAAATTTCTCATCGAACACCTGCGGATAGGGGACAGGACTGAAATCGGGGTCGGGGAGGGCCTTCTGTTCTTTTGGATGGATCGCTTCGCGGTAATTCAGGCAGGTTTCCGGAATTTTTTCAAAACCGGCAGTCAGTTTTATTTCCGGTGAAATTTCCAGTATCTCCAGGATCACCTGCAGCAATTGCAAATTAAAATCAAACAGGAACCTGAATTTCTTTTGAAAAAAAGGACTGAAATCGTCCTGAAGAATTTCGAAAAAAGGCGACGAATGGTAAGCCGATACGATGGCCTGCCAGTGAATGTGCTGCCATGGCGAATCGTAGGAGATCTCCAGATCCTTTATTTTTTGTTTGGCATCACGGCCTTTTGCGACAGGAATAACGAGTGATTCCGGACCATTCGCGGCCAGGATGACAGTCCGGTTACGATACGATTGCTTCAAAAAATTTTCCTCTGCTTCCATCAGGATGGCCGGATATTGCAAAAATTTCGCAATATACTGTATAGGAGGAAGATATGCTGAACTTAACAGGATGGCATCGTTAGTCATTCTTACTTGCTAAAAAAACTGTCTCCATCATCCCCGGTGATCTCAATATCATCACTGTCGGCATCCAGTTCATAGGTGGTCTTTTCGGTCCGTAACCGGCTTAAAAGCTTTTGCTGTTCCCTGACCTTTGTTTTCAGCCGCCATATTTTGGGGGAATACAGAAAAAATGCGATCAGGAATCCGGAGATCAGGCAAACGATCAAAGCCAACACCAGGGGAACATCTGTAAGTTCCCAGAAAAAGACCTTCAGACTGATTAAAACGGTATTCTGCAAGGTGAAAATAACAAGCAAGAGAGCCAGTATGAGCAAAATGATAATTCCGGCAGACATAGTTTTCTTTTTTTCCACAAAGTAATAAAAAAAGGATCATGAGTCAATTGATTCATGATCCTTTTTCGATTTCAGCGTGCTGAATTATTCCTTAATGAACGGTCCGGAACAGCCGTCTCCACCGGATGCTGGCCGGCAGACTTTTCTCCTTGTCGAGTGAAAGCCAGATAAACACGGCTTTTCCAACGACATGATCTTCAGGAACAAATCCCCAATATCGGGAGTCGGCCGAGTTATGACGGTTATCGCCCATCATCCAGTAGTAATTCATTGCGAAAGTATATTGATCAGCGGCAGCGCCATCGATCAGAATGGTGCTGTCTTTTACCTCCAATTGATGTTCTTCATAAAGTGAAATAATCCTTTCGTAAACGGGCAGGCTTTTCATATCCAGTTTAACCGTTTCTCCTTTTTTAGGGACCTGAAGGGGACCGAAATTGTCAACATTCCATGGATAATTTTCGCTGAACGGAAAAATGTTCTTATCCCAGTTCCCTGCGGCCATGTTCACTTTTTTTACAGATGTGACATTATTCAGCTTAGAGATTTCCTCCATCTGTTCGAGGGTCAGCGGGAACAGAAACTGCGAATTATTGAAAACCTGCTGATCAGCCTTTGAAACGCCAATTTTTTCAAGCAGGCGTTTATTGATCGCTGTGCCGTTGGTAGTGATGATGTAATCGAACTGCATTCCAGGGAATTGTTGCTGTTCCTTACTGTTGACAAATACCTGGCCGTCCTTAATTTCAATGACGTCTCCCGGTATGCCGATGCAGCGTTTGATATAATTTTCCCTTTTATCGACCGGGCGGCTGATAATTTCGCCGAAAGTACGGGTATCGCTCCAAACGCGTTCCCTTCCGTAATTACGGACAAGATTATAGTAGCTTTGAGTGGGCATCAGGGTTGCCACGGTATCTCCTTCCGGGAAATTAAAGACGACAATATCATTGTTTTTAACATCCCCGAAGCCAGCTATCCTTTTGTACGGCCTTTTGATCCACTCCACATACGATTTCGTGCCGGATGTAAGCGGCATCGTATGGTGGACAAAAGGAAATGATAACGGCGTATTGGGCAGTTTCGGGCCGTAGGATACCTTGCTCACAAAAAGAAAATCACCGACAAGCATCGATTTTTCCATGGAGGAAGTCGGAATGGTATACGCTTCAATGAAAAACATCCGGATCAAAGTGGCTGCAATGACTGCAAAAATGATTGCATCAATCCATTCAACCACCTTGGTTTGTTTGCCATTGGGCGGATTTCTCTTTTTCCAAAAGGCCCAATGCACTTTTTTGGTGATGTAAATATCAAAGAGCACAGCCAAGCCCAGGAACCACCAGTAATTTTCAAGCCAGATTACCCAAAGGCTGTAGATCAGTCCGACGAGGATAAACTTGAACCATCTGTTCGTTAATAAATTCTTCATGTATAATTTTTAATTTTTTATAAATTCAAAAGTTCATGCATACTTAACAGGCCTTTTTTGCCCGGACAAAATTCTGCCGCCAGGACAGCTCCCAGTGCAAATCCTTCCCGGCTTTTGGCGCTGTGCTCGATCAGAATGTGATCGACATCAGATTCGTACATGATCCGGTGAATGCCGGGAACCTGACCTTCCCGGATGGCTTTGATCTTCATTTGATCCGGCTGTTGCGGCTCATCCAGCGTCCAGGAACTGATGCCAGGCAGAATTTCTGACAAATCTTCAGCCAGGGTAATCGCTGTTCCACTGGGGGCATCCAGCTTTTGTGTATGATGTACTTCTTCCATTGACACCTTGTATTCCGGTCGGTTTGACATCAGTTGGGCCAGCTTTTTATTGAGCGCAAAAAATAAATTAACCCCCAGGCTGTAATTGGAAGCATAAAAGAAGGTCCCGTCAGCTTGCTTCATCTCGTGCAGAACTTCTTCTTTTCTGTTTAACCAGCCGGTGGTGCCGCTCACTACCGGAATTCCGGCCCGGAAACAAACCCCGTAATTATAAAGGGCCGAAGCAGGAATGGTAAATTCGATGGCAACATCTGCCTTCCGGAGGTTTTCGACAGTTAAATCGTTTTGATTATCCACATCTATTTTCAGGACGACCTCATGTCCGCGGCTCAAAGCAATTCTTTCGATGGTTTTTCCCATCTTCCCATATCCGATCAGCGCAATCTTCATCAGTTGTTTATTAGTATCCAGGTACCAATACAGGATTAAATTAATTTTTTGTCTGCTTTTCTCAGTTCTTAAGGCTGATTTTCAGTTAAAGCATACAAAGATAAAAATTACACTATAAAACTACCATCGGAGAAGGTGTCAGTTTGACTTTTTTCGATAAACCCTTTTGTTTTGTCTGTATATCGGCGTATTCATTTTTTAGATTTAAAAAATACTTTCATATATTTATCAAAATTTTTTGAATGAACATAGGATTAGTGGCCACCGATCTGGACGGCACGCTTCTTCGAAGCGACAAATCAATTAGTGAGGCCGATCTGGCTATGCTCGAACATCTTGGCGAGAAAAAGATTTTTCGGGTTGTGGCGACAGGAAGGAATTTAAGCAAAGTGAAAGAAGTTATCCATGAGCATGTTCCTTTTGATTACATTGCATTTTCATCGGGAGCCGGCATTTATGATTTTCGCCGGCATCAGTTATTATATTCCAGGAATATCGCAAGAGATACAGTAAATAAGCTCAGTGACTGGCTGATAAACAAAGGGCTGAGTTTTTTCTTATTCCAGGAAGTTCCGCTTAATTCCTACTGCTGGTACTATCGGGGAAAGAATAGTTGTGAAGAGTTTGACCGGTATTTTGAATCTCATGCTGCCCTGGCCGAAAGGTTGCCGGCATCAGGCAGGATCCCCGCGGGGGCCTGTCAGTTCCTGGTCATTTTTAAATATGCGGAACAGTATACAGAACTCCGGGATGAATTGGTACTGCACTTCGATGATTTGAAGATCCTGAGAGCCAGTTCTCCGTTTGAAACAGGGTATACCTGGATGGAGGTTTTCCATCAGGATGTATCGAAAGGGAATGCAGTCCGCTTTTTGTGTGATCATTTGAATGTTAAAAGGGAGGAGACTCTTGGCATTGGGAATGATTACAATGATCTGGATCTGCTTGATTTTACTTCTTTTTCATATCTGGTAAAAAACGGACCCGAAGAATTAAAATCAAAGTACCGGCCGGCACCCAGCAATGAGGAGAATGCTTTTAGTTTTTGCTTGCACCGGCATTTGTAATGTTCAGGGCAAAATGAATACAAATTCACTAATCAATAAAGAAGCACATGAGACATTATTTAAGTTTGTTGTTTTTATTTCTTGCAACATTCAGTATGGCCCAGACAGGGCCGGACCAAAAAGGTCTGATTCCGGAAGATCCTAAAGTCAGTAAAGGTGTTCTTGAAAATGGAATGACCTATTACGTTCGCTCGAACAATACCCCAAAAAACAGGGCGGATCTGTATCTGGCCGTTCGGGCCGGTTCGATCGACGAAGATCAGGATCAGCTTGGATTGGCTCATTTTTGCGAGCACATGTCGTTTAATGGCACTAAAAATTTTCCAAAACATGAGTTGATCAGTTATCTTGAATCGATCGGTATGGAATTCGGGCCTGAGGTGAATGCCTACACCAGTTTCGATGAAACGGTTTATATGATCAAGGTGCCGCTGGATAAGGAAGAATTCGTTGAAAAAGGGTTGCAGGTGATGTATGACTGGGCATGCCAGGTAACCGATTCGGATGAAGAAATTGAAAAGGAACGGGGTGTCATTTATGAAGAATGGCGTGGCGGACGTGACGCCAATGAACGGATGATGCAGAAATGGCTGCCTGTTTTTCTGAAAGACAGCCGTTATGCAGAACGGCTTCCGATCGGGAAAATGGATATTATAAAAGGATCTTCACCCGACGCTCTCCGGCGCTACCGGAAAGACTGGTACCGTCCTGACCTGCAGGCAATCATTGCGGTTGGTGATTTTGACAAGGACGAAATGGTCAAACGGATCAGGGAAAAATTCGCACAGATACCGGCTCCCGATAAAAAACGGGAAAAGAAATATTTCGAGATCCCGGGTCATAAAGAGACGTTGGTATCCATCGTAACGGATAAGGAAGCCCAGTATCCCGTTGCACAAATCTTTTACAAGCATCCACTGAAGGTCACCAGGACCCTCGGTGATTACCGGGAAGGGATCAAACAACGTCTGTTTAACGGAATGATCAATATTCGTTTACAGGAGTTGACCCAATCTGAGAATCCGCCGTTTATATACGGGTCGTCGGCTTATGAAGAGCTTTTTGGTCCGGCCAGCGTTTATTATTCGATGGCTGTTTGCAAGAACGGAGAGCTTGAGAAGGGCATCAAAGCTGTGCTGGAGGAAAATGAACGCGTAAAACGTCATGGCTTCACCGCAACTGAATTTGAGCGGATGAAGAAGTCCATGCTATCATCCATTGAAAAAGCATACAACGAGCGGGAAAAACAGGAATCCAATGGCTACGCCGAGGAGTATAAAAGAAACTTTTTGATGACAAAGGAACCGTTCCCGGGAATTGAAAATGAATTTGAATATCATAAGTCCTTTATTCCGGGGATCACCCTTGAAGAGGTGAATGCACTGGCAACAGAATGGATCATCCCGGAGAACCGGGTAATCGTGGTTACGGCCCCGGAACTGGAAGGTGTAAAAGTTCCTTCAGAGGCTGAAGTATTGTCGGTCCTCGGTCAGGTCGAAAAAAGTGATCTTGCAGCTTATAACGATGTTGTGCTCGACAAACCTCTTGTTGATGCTCAAATTCAATCCGGGAAGGTTATCAGCGAAAAGCAGCTTCCTGAAGTCGGGGCTGTGGAATGGACCCTTTCGAACGGGGCCGTGGTTGTTGTCAAAAAAACGGATTTCAAAGATGATGAAATTCTGTTCAGCGCATACAGTCCCGGAGGAAATTCGTTATATGGACAGGACCAGGACATTTCTGCTGACATGACGTCAACAATTGTCTCCATGAGCGGTATCGGCGATTTTGATAATATCGCACTTGATAAATTACTCTCCGACAAAGTTTTCTCTGTCTCGCCGTTTATTGGTGACCTGACTGAAGGGTTCAGGGGGAATTCATCTGTGAAGGATCAGGAAACCATGATGCAAATGCTGTACCTGTATTTTACGGACCTGAGAGTGGATGAAAAAGCGTTTTCCTCTTATATGCAGCGCGTGGCCGGCATGCTCGAAAATAAGAAAGCTTCACCCGAAGCTGTATTCCGCGATTCCGTACAAGCTGTATCGGTGAATTATCATCCCAGAAGGAGGCCCATGAACGCTGAAATATTAAAAGAAGCCAATCTGGCCGACATCACCAGAATCGCACACGAGCGCTTCTCCAATGCGTCTGATTTCAAATTCTTTTTTGTTGGGAACATCAGCCTGGAAGCATTCAAGCCGATGGTCGAAAAGTATATCGGCGGTCTTCCTGCTGCAAAGAAAACAGAAATGTGGAAGGACCTGAATATTGAAGCTCCGGAAGGGGTCGTCGAAAAGACCGTCTTCCGCGGGCAGGAGGAAAAAAGCGTTCATTATACCGTATTCCATGGCGATTTCGAATATAATCCTGAAAATCTGATCACGATTGACGCACTCGGTAAGATCCTGACAACGCGGTTGCTTGAAGTGATCCGGGAAGATAAAAGCAGTGTCTATTATATTGGAGCAAAACCGTCGGCCGATAAATTGCCTGAACCGGAATACAGCATGACCATTTATTACGGTACAGACCCCGGTAAGGTGGCTGAATTGCAACAGGTGGTGTTTGAAGAAATCCGGAAAATTACAGGTTCAGGTCCCTCAGAAGAAGATCTGAAGAAGGCAAAGGAGAAACTGCACCGGGAACGGGAAACCAGTTTGAGAGAGAATGGTTTCTGGCTGGGCGCCTTGAGTAATGGCTATCTTTACAACAACGGTGATTTCAGCAATTTTGGAAAATTTGATGAATTGGTTGATCAACTGACGATCGACAAAATTAAAAACGCAGCTAAAACCTACTGCTCATTTGATAATTACTACAGTGTTACATTAAAGCCGGAGAAAAAATAACGTTTTCCCCCGCTGATTAATCAATAATTTAGCGCTCTTTGCGGATGATCATTCCGTGAGGAGCGCTAAAATTTTACGGGAATCATAAAATTTATTAATGAATTAAACCAATCGGCAGAAAACCAGTCAAAACAGGCAGATTGGTACTTATCCAATTGTTCTTATGATTATTAATTTCTAAATGATTGATCATGAAAAGAATTTTATTGATTACCGTTTTATTTCTGAGTGTTTTTTCACTCGCGCAGGCACAGCGGAATACCGGACAACGTCCATCCAAGGCTGGTGGCGGCAATGGTCCCGGAATGATGGATCCTGCAGAACGCGTTGAACGTCAGACACAGCGCTTGTCTGAAGCACTATCCCTGGATGCAGATCAGATTGCCAAGGTAAAAGCCATCTATACAAAGAATGGAGAAGAGCAGCGCAAGGCATTTGAAAAAGCAAAAGCCGAGGGTCAGGAATTTGACCGCGAAAAAATGCGTGAACAGATGAAAGCATCCATGGCAAAGCAGGATAACGAAATTAAAGCTTTACTGACACCCGAACAAAAAGTAAAGTTTGAGCAGTATCTGAAAGACCGGGAAGAAAGAATGAAAAACCGGCAGGGTGGTCCCGGACAGAACTAACTTTAAAATTTCAGGCAGCCAATAACTGGCTGCCTGAAATTTTAAATGATTATTGCTGACCTGACTCCATTTGTCTGATCATCTCTTCCGCCTCATTGATCTCCTCATACTTCCCCAGGTCCATCCAGATCGATTCCGCATCCTTAAATGCCAGTATTTTTTCTGTTGCCGATAATCGCAGGTAAAGATCGATAATTGAAAATTTGCCGGATTCATGAATGAGTGAAAGCAATTCGGGCTGAATCAGGTGGATCCCGCTAAATGCCATCGGAACAGTCTCTGAAATTGATTCCGGGCGGCTGATCCGTATTTCTCCCGAACTTGCATTTTTCCAGCCTGAAAGTTGATTTTTACGGTCAAACAGCAAGTATCTTGACGTTTGCCTTTGGCGGACGACCAGGCTTGCCAAAGCCCCGGATTCCCGGTGACACCGGTCCAGTTCATTCAGGTTTAAATTCGTAAGAATGTCTGTATTGATTATCACAATAGGTTCGTGTCCCCGGAGAAATGACGCCGCCTTCAGGATTCCGCCGCCTGTATCCAGCAATTGGCTGCTCTCGTCCGAAAGGTGTACGGCTATGTCAAAATCATGGTGCTGTTGCAGAAAGTCCTTGATTTGCCCTGCAAAATGATGAACATTCACCGTAACATCACTGATCCCGTAACCTTTAAGGTAGGCAATTGTCCGTTCGAGAAGGGTTTTCCCGCTGATCTCAATCAACGCCTTTGGCCTATTTTCAGTCAGCGGTTTCATGCGTGTGCCGAGCCCCGCTGCAAAAATCATCGCTTTCATCTTGTTGCTTCCGGCTGCCGGCCGGCATTTTCGTTATTTCATCTTCTTCTGCAAATCCACCATCTTGATGGCAGTCACCGCAGCTTCATCTCCCTTATTCCCCAGTCTGCCTCCCGCGCGGTCAAGCGCCTGCTGTTCGTTATCGGTTGTCAGTACTCCAAAAATAAAAGGTTTGTTGTACTTCAGGTTGAGATCGATCGTTCCCTGGGTGACCCCCTGACAAATGAAATCGAAATGACGGGTCTCGCCCTGGATGACACATCCAAGCAGAATGACCGCGTCAACATCCGTATATTCGGCCAGAAACTGGCCTCCCATTGGAAGTTCGAACGTTCCGGGAACGTGTTTTACGATCAGGTCGCCTTCCTGGGCGCCGTGCCTGACCAGCGTATCAATGGCCCCTCCGGCAAGGGCATTGGTGACGGTCTCATTCCATTCAGCCACTACAATCCCAAAACGCATGCCTCTGGCCGACGGGACTAAATTCATGTCGTATGCTGATAAGTTTTGTGTTGCCATTTGCAAATTTTTATTAAAAATAAAAAATCCCCTCAAACCAGGGGATTTTTATATGTTTATATTTCATTTTTTAATGCCACATGGAATTCGCTTCGCGGATCCTGCAAGCTCAATTCCGTTCGGGGATTTCATTTCACGGATTTCCGCCTGGCTTCGATTCGCCATTATAAATGTTGCCGATTATTTTGCCTGCAGCACTTCCACATGCGCGATGTATTTATCGATCGTTCGTCCTTCGCTCGATTCCGGATATTTTTCCTTAATCTCCTGATAGGCTTTCAAGGCATCATCATATTTTTTCCCGGATTCCAGCAATTTGCCTGCTTTCATCAGGTACACCGGTGTGGTCAGTTCGTTGGCGTAACTATAGGCTTTCTTGTATTGAGCCAATGCTTTATCGGTTTCATTCAGTTCAACGTAAGCATCGCCCTTTGCTCCGGCAGCAATCGGTGCAAGGAGGAGATCATCTGTTTTAAAATCATCCAGATAGTCAACAGCATCCTGATATTGACCCATATGCAGGTATGAGATCCCGATGTAATAGTTTGCCAGGTTTCCCGCTTTTGTCCGGCCGTAATCATCAATGATATCCAAAAAGCCGGGATAATTGCCATCTCCGTTCACTGCGAGATTGAACGAGTCTTTTTCAAAATATTGTTCAGCCCCAAACATTTGCTCCTGGGCATCTTTTTCCCTGGGCTGCACATAGAGTGCGTTAAAGGCCAGGTATCCGCCTACAACAACGACAACAACGCCGATGACAGTCGTCAGGATTTTTTGATTTTTTTCAATGAACCGTTCTGTCTGGGTCAATGCGCTTTCTACATCAGACAAACTGTCTTCTTTCTTTGGGTCTTTATCTTTTGCCATTTTAAATGAGGTTATTCAAAAATTTTGACGCAAAAATAGAGTTTTTTACCAAATGAAAACCACAAATGCTTCATAAAATTAAATATTACTCAACATATGAACAGCGAGTCTTGGGAAGTGACAAATGTACCCGCTACTCATGACTCACGACTAATGACTTTTTTATTAGCTTTGTCTTCTTAAAGCCGGAATTCATGTATCTTGAAAATTTGTCCCTGATCAATTTTAAAAATCTGGAAGAAGTTGATATTCAATTTTCTCCGGACCTGAATTGTTTTATTGGAAATAACGGGGCAGGAAAAACGAATCTGATGGATGCAATTTATTACCTGTCGTTTTGTAAAAGTTTTCTTAATCCGGTCGACAATCTGAATATTCGCCATCAGGAGGATTTTTTTGTCATTCAGGGCAGGTATCACCGTTCCGATCAGGAAGAAAATATCTATTGCGGCTTAAAAGGCGGACAGAAAAAGCATTTTAAACGGAACAGAAAAGAATATAAGCGGCTTTCAGAGCATATCGGACTGCTTCCGCTGGTTATCGTTACGCCCTCTGACATTGGGCTGATCATGGGAGGAAGTGAGGAAAGACGTAAATTTCTGGATACGTTGATCTCTCAGTATGATCAGGTTTACCTGAGCCACCTGATCCGCTACAACCGGGCTTTGATGCAACGAAATAAGTTATTGAAACAGTTTTCGGGAGAACAGTTTTTCAGGAAAGACCTGCTGGAAGTTTGGGATGACCAACTGGTACGCTTTGGTTTACTGATCCATCAAAAAAGGGTGGAATATATTCAGGAACTTCAGCCGGTATTTCAGTATTATTATGAACTGATCTCCGCGGGAAATGAACGGATCGGCCTGATTTACCAGTCGCAGCTCGATGAACATGATTTTCAGTCACTGATGTCGGAGAATCAGCAAAAGGACTGTATGCTCCAGTTTACTACCGCGGGCATTCATAAAGACGATATTGTCTTTAATCTGGGTCAGCACCCGATAAAAAAACTGGGGTCAGAAGGGCAGAAGAAAACTTATTTAGTGGCTCTGAAACTGGCCCAGTTTGATTTTATCAAGAAAATGTCAGGATTGACTCCCATCTTGTTGTTGGACGATATTTTTGACAAACTGGATAAACACCGGGTAAAACAAATAGTCAGGCTGGTAGCTGACGATCATTTCGGACAAATATTCATCACCGATACGAACCGAGAACATCTGGATCAGATAATTCATGAGGTGACGGCCGGTTCAAAAATTTTTCAGGTCGATAACGGAACTGTAAAAGAAGCAAGTCATGAGAAAAAGTAATACAGAAAGATTAAGCGACCTGATCAAAGGCTATGTTCACGATAATAAGCTGGAAGGCAAACTGAACGAAGTGGATGTTATTTCCTCCTGGGAAGGATTATTGGGAAAAACAGTTGCCGGTTATACGCAGGAACTCCGGATCAGCAACGGCACTTTATTTGTAAAAATCAGTTCTCCGGTTGTCCGGAATGAACTGCTGATGATGAAGGAGGAAATCCGGAAGCGGCTGAATGAAAGGGGAGGAAAAGAAATTATCAGGCAAATTGTTTTTAGATAAGAAGCTTTTAGCTATTAGCTTTTAGTAGGAATAAAAAACAAATAGCATCTATGCCCCATGCAAAAAAACAGGAACCTTCTGATTGAAGATCCCTGCCCATGCATTTTTTTTCGCTATGCCCTGTACGCCATGCCGTTTTTCAAACCCGGGCTATTTTCGAAAAGAAAAAGTCCGATTCAATGATCGCATTTTCGTCACTGTCGGATCCGTGAACGGCATTTTTGCTTTTTGATTCAGCAAACAATTTGCGGATCGTGCCTTCTGCTGCTTCAACGGGATCAGTTGCTCCGATCAGCTTTCTGAATTCTTCGACGGCATTGTCTTTGTTCAAAATGGCAACTACAACCGGGCCTGAGCTCATGAATTCAGTCAGCTCACCATAAAATGGCCTTTCCTTGTGCACTTCGTAAAAAGCGCAGGCTTGTTCCCGGGTCATTTGGATCATTTGAAGCGCTTTAATGATAAAACCAGCTTCGTTCATCTTTTGCAGGACAGCACCTGTAAGATTCTTTTTTACAGCATCCGGTTTGATAATGGTAAATGTTTGTTTACCAGCCATAATTCGTATTTTTAAGTGATTAATGAGTGGCTGCGAAATTAAAAAATAAATCTTCAATACATGTTTGGGGAGCCATTATTTTTATATTTGTAACTGATACTAATATGATTTATAGTGAAACCATTTGATTTAGAGACAATTAACGCATTCAGAGAACGATTGGTGCAGGTTGAATCAACGATTGCGATCATTCCTCATATCAATGCCGACGGCGATGCGATCGGGTCTGTACTGGGACTTGCAGGAATTCTGAAGAATGCCGGTAAAAAAGTCGTGGTCCTTTCGCCTAATCACTATCCAAACTTCTATAAATGGATATCCGGCAGCGAACAGATCCTGGTTTATACCGCATCAAAGAAAAAGGTAGAGCAAGCCCTGGCCGAAACCGGGATGTTGATCTGCATGGATTTTAATCAACCCTCCCGGGCTGGCGAAATGAAGGATCTGGTCAGTCAGTTTTCAGGTCCGGGCATCATGATCGATCATCATCCATTTCCGCAGCAGTTTACGGAACTGATGATTTCGCATCCGGAATCTTCTTCGACTGCGGAACTGATGTTCCATGTTGTGAAAGCAATGGGCTATCAGAAGTATATCGATAAAAGTGTTGCTGAGGCCATTTATTGCGGGATCATGACCGACACGGGATCATTTGATTATAATATTTCGGATCCGCAGACCTTTCAGACAGTGAGCGAATTGCTGACCTACGGAATTGATCCGGAGGCGATCCATGGGAAAGTATTTGATAATTATTCGGCCGATCGGATGCGGTTGCTGGGTTATTGTCTGAGCGAGTGCATGGAAGTTTATCCGGAATATCATACAGCCATGATGTACCTGTCAAGGGAAGTTCAGCAGAAGTATAACTTCCTGTCGGGCGATAACGAAGGTTTTGTAAATTATCCGCTCTCGATCAGAGGAATTCATTTCAGCGCTCTTTTTACGGAAAAAGAGGATCATGTGAAGGTCTCTTTTCGTTCAAAAGGCGAATTCCCTGTCAATGAGTTCGCGTTTAAGAATTTTAACGGCGGCGGTCACCGGAATGCTTCCGGAGGTGAGATCTATGCGCCGTTCAATGAAGTTCTGGAACGGTTCAGGCAACTTCTTCCTGAGTACAGGCCGATATTGAAAAAGACGAAGATATAAGGGGATGCCTTTCACCCTTTTCCCAATACGAAAATGGCCGGTCTTTTGTGAATATCCGGTTTATTTTTTCTCCATTCGCTTACCGGCAGCGTTTTTATAAATTCCGTTTCAAGGGTGATGTCGCAGGCAATGCAAAGCCTGGTCTGCGGCTGACAGTTAGCCAGCAAATCATCGAGCAACTGTGTATTGCGATAGGGTGCCTCTATAAATAACTGACTTTGGTTCCCGGAGTAGATCCGCTTTTCCAGAAATTGGATCTGGCGTGCCTTTTCGTCCTTTTTAATCGGCAAATAGCCGTTGAAAGCAAAATTTTGTCCGTTCATTCCGGAGGCCATCATGGCCAGCAGGATCGAGGAGGGGCCTACCAAAGGAATAACCCGAATGCCCTTTTCGTGCGCGATTCGCACAACATCTGCGCCGGGATCGGCCACTCCCGGACAACCGGCTTCTGACATCACCCCGATGGAATAACCCTGTTCGATTGGCTGCAAAAAGGTGCGTATTTGTGTGACGTCAGTATGCTCATTCAATTCATAAAAATGAAGCTGATCGATATCCGTATTTTGATCTGTCTTTTTAAGGAAACGCCGTGCAGTCCGGATATTCTCCACAATAAAATAGGAAATGGAGTGAATAATTTCTTTATGATTGGCCGGGATGACATGATCGAGCTCACTTTCGCCCAAAGTTACCGGTATCAGATAAAGATTCGCCATGGATTTAAATTTCTTCAAAAATAATTAATTTACCCTGTCTGGAAGCAAAAATCTTTTTTTCGTAGTTTTGCGGGATTGAATGGAGGAATCAAATAACATAAGATTAGAGTTTCTCGGAACGGGTACCTCGCAGGGAGTTCCGGTGGTTGCCTGCGACTGCCCCGTCTGCCTGTCGGACAATGAAAAGGATAAACGCCTGCGCGCATCCGTTTTAATCGAGGTGAACGGCCTGAAACTTGTTGTCGATGCCGGGCCTGATTTCAGGCAGCAAATGCTTCGGGTCGGACTGCGAAGGCTGGATGGCATTTTACTTACGCATGAACATACGGACCATATCTTTGGATTGGATGATATTCGTGCTTTTAACTGGGTACAGCATCATCCAATGGATATTTATGCTGAAGCCAGGGTCCAGGAATCCATCAGGCGGATCTTTAATTATGTGTTTTCACAGTCCGGGTATCCCGGAATACCCCAGATGAACCTACACCTGATCGATAATTCGGTTTTTTTTATTGATTCGGTTCCGGTGATCCCCGTCCGGGGTTACCATCATCAACTGCCGGTTTACGGATTCCGCATTGGCAAATTGGCTTACCTGACTGATATCAAGACCATCGAAGATCATGAAAAGGAGAAGCTCGTTGATTTGGATCTATTGATCGTGAATGCATTGCGGATTGAAAAGCATGTTTCACATTTTAATCTGGAAGAAGCCATTCAGCTTATCCGCGAAGTGAAACCAAAAAAGGCTTTCCTGACACACATCTCGCACATGATGGGCCTGCATGACGATGTACAGCGGGATCTGCCGGTCAATGTCTTTCTTGCTTATGACGGCCTTTGTTTAACGATCTAAGGTTTGTTGTCTTCTTTTCTTTTTTTCATCAAGGGTGCCGAAGCCGTGAAGGCCAAAACAAGATAGCCGATGCCGGTAATTCCGAGGGCTTTTTGTAAGCTGTAATGGTCTGTAATATAGCCTAATATAGGACCAGTGATCGCAAAATTGATCCGGATTACAAAGTCGCGCAACGAGAGGATCGTGGCCCGCACTTCCGATCGGGTATATTGATTCAAATAATCTTTCAGGATCGGGTGGGCGATTCCTCTGAGCACGTAAAAGCCAAAGAGGATGCCTATTCCGGCCAGGCTGATTTCCCAGGCGGCAAAAACATAACCAATGCTTAATCCAATGATAATGACAAACAGCGAATTCCGCTGTCCCAGGAAATTTTCCGCCTTGTATGAAAGGATGGAAGAAAATCCGGCAGACAGATTCAGGAGTGTCCACATGATCCCGAACATGGTGACGGGGAGTCCTGCTTCCTGAAAATAAGGCTGTACAAACCAGGCGAAAGTAAGCGAAGCAGTCCCTGTCAGAGAAGAAAGCAACAGAGCTGAACGCATTTCTGCATGCAAAAAAGTTTGCCGGATCGTTCCGAAAATTGATTTCAGGCTATGAGCGACTTCCCGCGCATGATACCTGGGCTCATGTAAAAGCAAAGCTGCAGGAATTGCTATCGCCGACACGCCAAACTGGAAATAAAAAGGCAGTCGCAGGCTCACTGCAGCCAGCAACCCGCCGCAAACCCCTGCGAGCGCTTCTGAAAAGTTACCCGCTGAGGTGATCCTCCCTTCCTGTTTGATGTACTGGTTTTCTTTTCCCGAAACTTTCAAGGTGTCGTATAACATCGCGGAGTCGGCTCCGGATACGAAGCTTTGGCCGATGCCAAGAACAATCTCGGCAACAGCAAACGCCCAGAATTCGTAGGAGAAGCTGTAAAATGCAAAGCCAATGGCTCCAAAAACAGAACCAAATAACAAGGTTTTCTTCCGTCCCCATGCGTCAGCCATGTAACCGGAGGGTACCTCCATGACCACAATTGCGATGGAATAAACTGATTTCAACCAGAAAATATCCTGCATGCTTAGTCCGTTATCCTGATAGAAGAGAACCACTACCGGCATAACCAGATTAAACCATTTTGAAAATTTGATCAGATAAAGACTGATGATGTTGGACTTTATGCTTGAATTCATGACCCCGTAAAAATAAAAAAATTACATGGTGTGTTATACCGGTCAGAGATATTTACTTGTTCAGGCAAGAGAAACCGCTGATTTAAATGCCATTTTTTAGTTTGTTGAAATAAAACAGAGCAGTTTGAAAGATTATTTCTACTTTTGGCGGCAAATTAGTAGAATTGTGCATAAAAGGAAGGTAGGGCAAAAACAGATTACAGTGGTTCAATCATGGAGATGCCCTGCAACTATTAAAAACCAAATTGACCATGAAACTTTACTTTCCTGAAAATTATAAGTCTTACCTCGACCTGCGGGAGACAGAACGGGCCATTAAACTGGTGAAGGATATTTTTCAGCAGGACCTGTCGTCCGAATTGAAACTCAGCCGGGTTACCGCTCCGCTTTTTGTGATGAGAGGAACGGGTATTAATGATGATCTGAACGGCATTGAACGACCGGTTTCATTTCCTGTAAAAGAACTGGATGACAAGATTGCAGAA
>Ga0074195_1000130_pt1 | contig 177510 bp, 155 predicted proteins | sample EPASupsiteHSE623_FD_64525 | JGI IMG/M metagenome (GOLD analysis project Ga0074195, IMG submission 64525) | Bioremediated contaminated groundwater from EPA Superfund site, New Mexico - Sample HSE6-23 | ecosystem: Environmental > Aquatic > Deep subsurface > Groundwater > Contaminated ... | reverse complement strand
TCCTGCGCCTCTTCCGATTAACACTTCAAAGCCAACCCTCTGGGGCGGGCGTGGTGCGGGCACGCCCGCCCCCAAAAGATCTATTTTAAAAAAACTGCCGCAATTTTTAGGGGCGGAAAATAGTTAAAGCTTTGATTCTTTACACTTTTGCTTTTCATTATATTGTTTCTCCATAACCCTATAAGAAATAATATGTCCGCTTGTATATTTTGGTCTAGAAATTGAACGAAATAGCCTTTCAATTGCTCTCAATCCAGCTTCTTCTCTAATCATAACTTTTATCTTTCCATAATCTCTATTAAAACCTTTTATATGTTTCTTTTTGGTTCTGTTATTTTCTTCATATATATCTTCAACGCCTATAATAGTGCACATACAATGAACCGCTATATATTCATTGACATAGAGACTGTTTTCATCAAGAAAATTTGCTAATTTAAAGATATTCTTTGACCACAATTCCTTACGTTTTTCTTTTGGATAATCTGGATTTTCTATTATATCATTAGCCTCGTTATAAATCTCTTCTGTAATCTTATATAATTCTTCATATATGCTTAGTCTTTTTTGAAAGATTTCTTTTGAGAAAATCTCAATCCTACCTTGCCTCCTGAAATATTCAGCAAGCAGTATGCCTATTAATACTCCAATCAATCCGACTAAAGCTTCATTCATTTTATTTTCTTCCAATTATCATGGATCTTCTTGGGTATGCCAACGAGTTCCTCCCCCCGTAGAGCTATCATAGTAATAAAACCTACTTTGGAATTGATTCAAGATTGCTTTAAATTGTCCAATTATTAATACAGTATCACTATTACTGGGTAGGGTAGCATCATCTAACAATTCTAAAAATTCTACATTGGGATCTTTGACTAAGAATTCTTTAACTTGCATTAATATTTTATTTATCATTTTTACTTTTAGGGCATTTAACAGCTCTTCAGGCTTTTTCTTAGAGAATTCTTTCATTTCATCATAAATTGAATTTAATAGAGGAGATAATCTTTCAAATTTATCCTGTTCCTGAGCTGTTGGTAAATTTGCTATTTTATTCTTTTTCATATTCATCTCCTTCTAAATTTTTTTAGGAGGGCTAGTCTGGATATCTGACATCTTCTTATTAATTACCCAACACCAATCCCCCTCATCATCAAGCGCAATATTATCATCTCTTAGTTTTTCCATACAATTTAGATACTGTGAAAGCATTAAAACAACATCGCTATTAGTAGGCAAATCATCTTCTTCAAATTTTATGAATTCTGTAAATGGTTTATATTCATCATTCAACAATGCATTGATTTCTAACAATAGCTGGTTAACAAATTTTAATTTAAATTTATTAATAGCATCGGTGGGCGTCTTTTTTGATAAAGCACTCATTTCATCATAAAGCCCTTCTAATTGCCCATTTAGTTTTCTGAATATTTCTATTTCTTTTTCTTTCATACCCTCCTCCTAACCAGGACAAGCCCTTTCAAACTCAACAAATTTTTTCTTAATTACATCAAGTGATATACGTTGCTTGCTTTTATAGAGTTGACACATTAACGCTAATTCAATATCACTTAATATAATAATACATTTTCTCTGACCAGACCACAAATCAATAGTATTCTGGAATATATTATTTGGGATGGGGTTACGCGTTACTATAATTCCGAAATTACCAAACTGGTCATTTAGATACCTATTAAGCTGATTAATATGTTCTCTTTCTATAGTTTTTACATTCTTTAATTCAAAAACTATTTGACGACAATTAAACCTGTCATAAATATCTTTAAGAAATGAGTGAGAATTATTATTGTAGAATACAAGATCTCTTATAAGAACGCCACTTTCGGTTCTACTTTGAACTGCAGCAAAATCCAATTGAGGATATAGCAAAGAGGCCATGAGTTGACAAATATTATCCTCATAAGCCCTATCAGCGTTACCTGTTTTTCCTGTTGGTAGTTTTTTAATTGTTAGGAACTTTTTATTTGCTGATAAAATTGGGATTGGCTCAAATAAAGGATCGTTCTTACAATCTTGCCGTTTTAATTCTTTTATACCAGTATATGCCTGAACAATATCATAATTATGCCTATTATAGTCTAATAGTTCAATCCTGGTTGAAACCTTTATATTATCTAAAGCTGCCTTACCAATAAAATACTTAGCATAATAATCATCGTAATTAATCCATGGAGTATACCTGAGCCATCTTCTAGGAACTAAGATAACTGGCTGACCATCATCAGGGTTACAAGGCAAATCAACATCCTCCTTAAGAAAAACATTTGTCTTGTAATCATAAACGGTAACATCCTTTATCTTTACTCTAGGGATACCAAGTTTTTTACTTTGAAAAATAGTATAATCAATTAGGTGAGATTTAATAAAGCTACATGTAATATCACTTATCCTATCCTTTGATATGTTATCAACAAACAACTGTATTTCTTCAAAATGAACAAAGCCAGCTTTGTTTATTTGAGGAATATCTTTATATAATGCAAATATGCTTTTGGCGGTATTTACTCCAATCGGCCTTCCTCTTCTTTTCCTTGAATCCCCAAGTCCAACTTCATAACATTCTGAAGCTTTTATTAACATATCTATTGCTACTTTTTCTTTCCCCTGAAGAAAAAGACGTCCTAAATGATTAAAAGAATTTGTAACTAAAGTGTTAAGGGCATTATCTTGCTGTGAAGGAGATTTCCATAAGAGGAATGGATCTACCGATAAGGGGAGGTCTTCATCAAGAAAAGGGATTGCAAAATCTACCTCTTCTTGAGTAAATGGAAGATTATAGGCATCATTTAATCTTGGCCTTATGAGCATAATTATTGAAACATTAACTAAAAATTTTGGACGTTTCTATTTTTAAAAAATTAGAAACGGCCAATTTAAAAAAGTAAGTTTCAAGTTTTAAAAGATATCCGACTACTTATTGACAGTGTGTTCTTCAATTTTTCTTCTTATAATTTCCCATTCCTGCTTTTTAACTGGAAAGTTTGTCCCCATTGCACATTTAATTATGCTAAGGTTTTTTAATCCGGGAATGTCTTTAAGTTCACAACGATAAATAGGATTACTTAAGAAATAATGAGTAAATTTAAGTTCCACGGCTTTCTCTCTTTTCGCTATAGTCTTATCAATAAAGTACTTTTCTTCCTTGGGCAAAAGTGGCATATAAGCTGGACTAGAGTTAATATCAGCTATAGCATAAATTCCTGCTGACTTCCCGCAAATCCATATCAAGGCCTTATCACCTAACTTAATATCACTTGCAAATCTTGTTACCCTCCACCCATTCAAAATACTATCGGAAAGAGCATCTACAATCCTATACTTGTTAGGATTTCCTTGAAAGATCCAAATATTATTATCTACTTTTAAATAATCCTTAGTAATTGTCATTAAGTTAGAAATAATGCTTTAATAATTCCTTAGTTTCATGAGGTAAAGTTGGTTTGTCCGTATCCCTGAAATTATTACTTAGAATAAATTGGTCTATGATCTTTGACCCTTTAGAAAAATTACCAAGAGTCTTTTCCCATTTGAAAACCTTATCATTCTTTTCATACTTTTCTCTATATATAATATAATCTTCCGGCATCATTAAGATCTTTCTAAATTCATCGATATCTTTACCAAATGCTCTTTCGAAGAAATCTTTTTTAGGTCCGACAACTCCATGCGTAGCTATAAGTACACACTGAATTGCTCGTATATATTTCTTGTTCCACCAAGTACCCACGAATCTCCTATTCTTACAGAAATCTCCAGATATTGGGGAATATCTCATTGGAAAAGACCATATTTGGCTCTTGAGGCCTTTTTTCTGGAATTCTTCATTTAGGTCCACATTGATCTTTAGTCTTTCATAAAAATCTTCTGGCTTATCATTAAAATTAAACAAAACATAATTAGATAATGTCTCAATTCCAACTTCTGCTGCCCATCGAACTTTCTCTATATATATTTCTTTATCGCTAATATTGTCGAACGCTATCCTCAAAGGTTTGACTGCAATCTCACTTAACAATCTCATTTTATCTCTTGTTAAAAGTCTAGCGTCTATACCTTGGTTAAAATCAACAAACCGCTTCCTCCTATTCTGAAATATATTTTTCCCTTTTTCAAAACCAATTGACTTTATTTCTTCAATTATTTCTTCGAATTTATTTGAAGCTAAAATATTATTATCCATAAGAAGCAGGTCCTTTTTCTCACCAAAATTTCTTTTTATTGCGTTAACTTGTCTAGCTATAGATAGACCATTAGAGAAATTTGGCTCTATTTTGTGTACAGCGCAGAATTTACATTTTCTTATGCAACCTCTTGTCGCATAAGCGATGTAACAATCACTTGTAGGGTATGAATAATTCAACAGTTTATTACTTTGCGAATTTATTATAGAATAATCTGGAACTGAAGAATCAATTAAATGATCATCGCTATAACCAAGTTTTCCTTTTTCATTCAAAAGTCCTTCAATTATCGTTACTGGAATTGTATTCTGGATATCCTCCTTAAGCAAAGAGGCCATAACCCCACCCACATAAATATCTTCTAATCTCTTAACGCTATTCCTATAATATCGAATTGTCTCTATAGTTTTATTCCAATAAAAGGTAAATAGGGATGACACGTATATCCTGTCCCATATCTGCCCTTTCAATTCCTTCGATAATCCTTTATAAAAAAATACGCTATGTCCTTTATTTTTATGATAAGTTGAGATTTTCATCAACCCTAAAGGTGGATATTTATTTTTGAAATCTGGTTCTACTAAAAGTATTTTCTTAGACATTATATGTGCCCATAATTAAATTACTTCTTACTACCAATTTTATGTAAAATATCATGAATTCTTTTATAAATTTTCAATAATTCGAAGTTACATTTGTCAAACACTTGTCCATCATTTCCCGATATTTCTTCTTCGATTTCTGAGGAAGCCAGGAATTCTCTAAAACGATGTAATCTTTCCAGGATTACGTTTCCGGCTCCACCGGAAATAGCCCTTTCATAGCTCAATTCAAAATTAACTTTTCCAGTTGCAAAGTTTTTTACAGTTTTGGGTGATGATTTGGCTATAGGAATTAGTTTTTCTCTTATTTCTATCGCTTTACCTATTTCTCCGTCTTTAATTTTTTTTACTACTAATCCATCAAGTTTCGGATATTCTTCTCGGATTTTCTTAATATAAGCCGACTTGAGGTATTCCTCATAGTAACTCCAACGATTAACGTCAGTATCGTTTTGCTCTATCATAAAAGAGTATACTTCAACCAAATGCTCGATTTCTGATTTTCTAATACCCAATTCTTTCTGAATAACATCTAGAGGAACCTTTTGCAGTTTGTATCTTCTGTATAGATACCCTGCCTGCTCATAAGGCTGCCAATCTTTCCTGCCAATAATATGATACTCACCTAAAAGCATAAAGACTAAAGAATCATCTATATCTTTCGGTAGAATTTTACATTTTATTTTCCCCCACTTTATTGGATCGCTATTAAATAACATCCGGTAAGCAGCTAAACGACTGTTACCTTCAAGAACGACAAAATCTCCCCCTCTAACAATTATAGGATCAGTCAACCCACCATTGGCCTTAATTGACTGAACTAAAAGCTTAACATGCTCTCTTTCCGACAACCTTTCTTCTATTTCTTCTTGACTAATATTCTTCTCTCCTGCGCAAATAACAGAATAAACTCTGGGATTTTCTTGCCAAAACTTGAGTTTATCTTGATCGTAAAACCCGATTTCAACAGGTATCTCTTTACCACTTATCGTCAAATAATCTTTTGTAAAATCTTCCTTTTCCATAATTTGCTCCTGTTATTTAATATTTAAAATATCCTTAATAACATCTATAAATTTATAGGAGATTTGACTCCTAAAGTATTCTTGAGAAATATCGCCTTGCGTCAATCTTGCCGCTAGATCCTTTGCCCTAAGCAAAGCATCAACCCATTGATCTATTGAATCTTCCATTATAAGGTTATAAACATAGCAATTCTTTTTTTGCGAAATACGATGTATCCTGTCTTGTGCTTGAGAGTAATCATCTAGACTAAATGATCTATCAAAGAAAATTGCATGGTTGGCAACCGTTAAGGTTAAGCCTTCTTTAGCTGATCCTGGCGTAGCAACTAAAACTCGCCTTCCTTCATCGTTCAGAAAATATTCAATTGAATTATTCCTTTGATCCATGCCAAGCTTGCCATGAATTTTACAAACCCCAAATGGCTTAAGAAATTCTGCCAGTGCATCCGCATTCTCAGTAAACGTTGTCCAAACGATACACTTTTCACTTTTATTACAAATATTCAAGACAAGCTCATATAAATAAGAATATTTACCAGGCTCCATGGAATAGCTATCATCTATTAATTTTGGATTAGAAGCTATCTGAACTAACCGTAGTAATCTCTTTAATACAGAATCTGCATCGTCTTCCTTTGGCAAACCCTCCTTTATCACGATAGCTTTCAAATCATCTTTTACCTGGGAATACAGATCAAGCTGCCTTGGCTCCCATGATGTGATAATATTCTCGAAAATCTTATCTGGCAAAGTAATAACGCCGCTATTCTTTGTTTCCCTTACTGAAAACTTAGAAATCTTATTAAATACGCCTGATAGAAAACATTCAAAGTTATTTTGTCTATCTATCGAATGACTTAAGGCGTCATCAAAATCTGCGCGCTTCTTAAAATCAGTAAAGCTTGTACCCAAACTTTTCCCTTTGTCTAAAAAAAATATCTGCGACCAAATATCACAAGGTCTATTAGCTACCGGTAGGCCTGTCATAATAATTCTCTTTTTAAATAAACAGGATAATTCAAAAAATGCCTTGGTTAGATCTGAAAATGGGTTCTTTATTTTTGTTGCTTCGTCTAAAATAACACCGACATTTCTAGTTTTCAAAAACAAACTGAATCTTTCTTTCTCTGTTTTAATCGCTTCGTAATGGGTAATTATTACCCTGCTCGGGCTATTAAAAACAAAATGATTACCCCTTCTATTCTGAGATATAATTCTTGGTTTAATAAAACTTCCAAAGGATAGTTCTTTAAGCCAATTATTAATTAAGCTTTTCTTAACAATAAAAATAACCGTATCTACATGTTTCTTCTCGAGCCAATAAAGCATTACGTCAATCGCGATTTTAGATTTTCCTAAGCCTTGCTCATGAAATACGGCTGCGTACTCTAAATCGCATATGCTCCTTACGGCTTCATCTTGATAAGGAAAAGCCTTATATTTTGAATTTATATTCGGTTCTTTATTAAGTTTGATTAACTGCATATCTCTACATTAATGGAATAGAAGTTAAAACTTCGGTTTTAACTAAATTTAGCTGATTTTGTCTTTTTATAGCTTTCACTAACGATCTTGCACAGTTCAGTATATTAAAAGGAACTGCTAAGACAACAATAGAATTAGGTTTATTTTTACAATATTTTAAATATGCAACAATTTGCTTTTCTGAATGATCCGACTCTAAATCTCTCTGAGAAGATTTTGCTTCTCCAATAATTACATATTTGTTATAAATCTCTTTTGCAAAAATATCGGGTATAAATATGTCAATTTTGGGCGGTATATTTCCTAAACTATCTTCAGAATCAACATAAACAGTCATTTCCTCCGATGAATATGATCTGATCCATCTTTCAATTATTTTTACTAAAGATTTATGAAGATGCGACTCGACCAATTTATATTATTCTTCGTTTTTTATAAGTTCAAAGAATGTGACCAGCTCTTCCTTGGCATCTAAGAGGGATGCTGGTTCCGGAGCAGCCAAATCTTCCCTATACTTTCTAATCTCTTCGAAACTTATCTTACGCAATCTCTCTGCAAGGGTTTTTGCAAGCTGAGCTAGAGAAAAATTACTCTGATCACCCTGAATTAATGCAGCATCGAGTACCGCCATTGCCGCTTTATCGCCTTTCGAAATAAATACCTCTTTTGCTTTCTTGTTACCAAGGATTGCTGGTAAACGTCGGACATTCTCCAAACGAGAAATTAGCCTATCTTTTACCCAACTTGAAAAATCTCTTAATTCAAATTTAGCATTAAAGATTGACTCTTTTATCTTCGGTTTCTGAAGCTCAACAAAAGCACTAAATCTAGTATGGTCAAACTGTCCATCTTCTTCAAGAATTGGTCTATAGTGTGCTTCGATATCTTTATAGGCATCCACCAATTCTTCCGCTTCTTTCTTTTTTCCACCACAAAAATCCACTATTTGGTTCCAAGTTAAGTGCTGACGATCTCTCAATTCATGTAGATATTTTGCTTTAGCATAAGGATCCCATGCGCGAACTCCAACAAGGTGCGCCTGCAATCTTATAGCATCGACCTCAGCATCACTAAGATTGTCGTATATAATACACGGGATGAAAGACCAATCTCCCTCTACTTTATTATTATAAAAATCTAAATAAATTGCCAATCGAGTATTGCCTTCGATTACTATGTATGAACCATCCTTCCTTTTATTTACCAGTATTGGATGGATAACTCCTTTATTGGTTCTTATGGCTTCTTTTAAACTATGAAAAGTAGTACCTCCTTCAGACATTCCTGGCTCACCCACTCCTAAGGCTAGATATAAACTCTCCTGGGATATTTTCGGATACATTTTTACATACTCAGCTATCCTTGGATTAGCTTTATCCAGCTCAATTTTCGTAACAGATAACTTTTCGTATCTCATTATTTTTCTCCTTTTCCAAATAAATAAAAAACCTCCGCCTTATGGGCGAAGGTTTTCATTATTTTAACGTGGCAGTTCCCCCTTCAAACGATACCATTCCTGATTGTGTTTTAATCGTGACCATGAGAATCTGCCTCTATCAATTATTTTCTCCCTACTAGCTCATCTAAGCTAATCCCCAGAGCGTCTGCCAATTTGACCATAGTTTGAATTGAAGGCCTCTTAGCGACTCCCTGTTCGATTTTAGTTATCACATTATAAGATAAACCTGCTTTCTCAGCTAACCTCTGCTGAGACCAACCAGTTTTCTTTCTTAATTGCCTTAGTCTTTGTTCTAGCATTTTATCTTGACAATATACCACGATTATACTACCATATTAAGTATACTTCGAAACCACTAACTTTTGACTACATATTAGCACTTTAATGCATTTTACTCAACCAATTTCCGCCCCTAAAAATTGCGGCAGTTTTTTTAAAATAGATCTTTTGGGGGCGGGCGTGCCCGCACCACGCCCGCCCCAGAGGTTTGGCTTTGAAGTGTTAATCGGAAGAGGCGCAGTATGCCGCACCGCGGCTTTCTTTCTGTATTGATTGCGGCATAGCGGACGAACCTCTTTCTAAAAAATGATTTTTTTCTTGTAGTAGAGTGTCGGGTGAGGCAGCTGGTGTTGCGGCCGCCCCCACCCGGCCGCAACACCAGCTGCGCCGCACACGCACTAGATAAAAGCACGAAGCGAGCGGCCCAGCGAGCGCCATTGCACGCTCAATGTGGGAGCGCCCCCCAGGGCGCGGGGCATTTAAGTTGTTTCCTTAGAGACCAGCTTTACCCCGGTATTAGAAAACAAAAACGGGAAAAGGCGGGGCAGGGTGTAGACATAGCGAGAGAGGTTATTTCCGGAAAAGAGTTTGTTTGCTGGGGGCGCGAGGATTAAGAGATGTTTCAGTAGCACCCGGCGCTTATTTGAATTGCGCCGGTGTCCTGCTTTCTGCAGGAGCTTTGCCCGGGGGAGTTTTTCAGGGGCGAAAATGCTTTCGATCTATCGGATACAAGGACCCCAGTAATATCATTCTCCTCGTATAATGGGAGAGTTTAACGGCTATGATCGGAACATTGATCATAGCCGTTTTTATCTGGCGATGTCCGTAGGAGTTAGGGCGTCGCGTTAATTGGCTGCATTTCGATTGTATCCGCGCCATAAGCTGTTTAAAAAGCCTCTCTGAATAGAGCCACTTTATCGCCAAAATAAGCCAATTCCTCTCTTATATAATGCTCGCTATATAATGAAAATATTGGTAATATCTTCGTATATTTTAGATTGCACTAAGGCCATTAAATAGGAATTGGTAAAAGTAGAATTAGGTTAGGAGCGAGGAAAAACTCTCAAATTTATCAATAGCTGTTTACAGAGAGGTCGTCCCCCTGTGCGATATTACTGCCCGGTCTTACTTGGGGATACCTCTTGACAAAGATTCCTTCTGTGGTATAAATAGAAATCATTTCTATTTAGGAGTAAGGTGTGGAAGCTTATTTGCAAACATTAAAAAATAATAAACTAAAGATAACTCCTAGGCGTAAAGCTACTATCAACTTATTTAAGGAGAGCGGTGTGTGCATGGGGCCATCCGACGTTTATAAGAAATTAAAAAATAAGCTCCCGACCTTGGGATTGCCTACAGTTTATCGAATATTAGATGAGCTTTCCAAGGTGGGCATTTTAATCCAATCTTTGTCCAATGATCGCCAGTTACGATATGCGCTTTGTACCTTGCCTAATGAACATCATCATCATTTTACTTGTCGTAAATGTCATAAAGTTGAAGAAGTTGAATATTGTAATATTAAAGATGTCTCAAGGTTTATTGAAAACAGGCTGAATGCCAAAGTAGAGGCACATCAGTTACAAATTGAAGGATTGTGCTCAAAGTGTAAATGAGAAAAAAAGTATCTATTTTATCCTTGGTTGTTTTTACTATTTTTCTCGGGATAGTAATATTTCATCCGCTTTCTCATGGGTTACATCATGATAGTGATGACGGGCATGATTGCCCGATTTGCCTTTGGGTGCATAATAATACTGTTTTTGTTTCTCCTATCGCAGCGTTATTAATTTCTTTCACATTCTTATGTTTTTGTCGTGTATTTTTCTTTCCCCTGCCGGTTTTTTCTCATTTCGTTACCCAATTCTCTCACGCACCTCCTTTTTAGCTTTTGCAGTATCCTAGAATAATTTTGTAGCTTAAAAAGGAGAGACTATGTTTAGCCGCCGTATCCCCGCATTCATATTATCTATTTTACTTATAGTTTGTATTTTTGTTTCTGTTGGTTTTGCAGCCAGCGAGACTAAAGAAATCAAGGTGGTTGCTTCGTTTTATCCGATGTATATCATGGCCAAAAACGTTGCAAAAGATATTCCTGGTGTCTCGGTCCAGAACCTTACTCCTCCTTTAACTGGCTGTTTGCATGATTACACGGTTACCGCCAATGATATGAGAAAATTGGCTGACGCTCAGGTTTTTGTGGCTAATGGCGCAGGGATGGAATCGTTTTTGGATAAAGTCATAGGCCAGCATCCGCAGCTTAAAATAGTACAGTTGTCCGAAGGAATAACTTTAATTAAAGGAGATGGGGAAGAAGGGGATAATCCGCATGTTTGGGTTGGTATATCTAATGCCATCATTCAGGTGAAGAATCTAGCTAAGGCAATGGAAGAATTTGATCTCAACCACAAAGAACTTTATGCAAAGAATGCGGCTAATTATGTGGCTAAGCTTGAAGCGCTACGCCAGAAAATGCATGCTGAATTAGCTCCTTATAACGGTAAATCAATTATAACGTTTCATGAGGCATTTCCCTATTTTGCCCAGGAATTTGGCCTTAATATCGCGGCTGTAGTTGAGAGGGAACCTGGAAGTGAGCCCAGCGCAAAAGAACTTGCCGAGACCATTGAGCTTATTAAAAAGAACAATATTCCGGCATTATTCAGCGAGCCGCAATATCCGGCTCTCGCAATACGTACTATCGCCAAAGAAACCGGCGCTAAAGTTTATGTACTTGATCCGGCGGTAACTGGACCCGATAATTATGATGCATATATAAGTATTATGGAGAATAATTCAGCCGTTTTAAAGAACGCCTTTTCAGAATAATTATGAACAGGTTCATTTTCCTAAAAGGGGGTGTATTTATGGTGGTTTTTAAGAGGATAACATTGCTTTTATTAGTTTTTTCTTTATTTTGGGCTACGGCAACTTTTGCAGAGGACTTATCTATCCGTGATGAGCTTAACCAGCTTAAAGAGCGTATCGTTGCCTTAGAGAAAAAAGTTTCAGAGCAAGATAAGTATATCGCTACACAGGATTCAAAGGCACAGGTGCAGCAGCAGACGATTACCGAATACGAATCAAGGTTGTCGCAGTTTGAAGAAAAACTCAAGCGTGTTCCAGGAGAGCCTATGCAGCTTATGGAAGGTCTTGAGCTTGGCGCCGGCGCAACCTTTGTTGTCCAGGGAACGAATAATGTCAATTATAACGGGGATGGCTCAACTCAAAAGAAAGACCGTACCGATGGCTCATACTCAGCCGACGTAACTCTAGCCAAAGAATTCAAGGAAGTCGGTGGCAGGGCATTTGTGCACCTTGAGGCTGGCCAGGGCGCAGGCTTAGAGGATAACCTTACTCTATATAGTAATGTTAACCGCGATGCCGGAGACAGCGAGGCTAAGGTAGAGGTTACCGAACTCTGGTATGAGCAGAACTTGTTTAAGGATAAAGCTGCGCTTACTTTTGGTAAACTTGATCCCACTGCTTATTTTGACCAAAACGAAGTTGCCAATGATGAAACCACCCAATTTCTGGGTAGAATTTTCCGGAATTCACCGACAGTTGAATTCCCGGATAACAACGCCGGTATCCGCGTTGCTTATCTTCCGGCAGAATGGCTGGAATTAGGCTACGGTATGTTTAATGCCAAAAGCGGATGGGAGAAGATCGGGGATAACCTCTTTAATATCGGTCAGATCAGTTTTAAAACTAACTTCCTGAACCTGCCCGGTAATTACCGCTTTTACGGCTGGGCTAATAATGCCAACCATGCTAAATGGTCGCAGTATCTGGATGCTGAGCATGATAAGGGGTTAGCTTACGGTTTTGGCTTAAGTTTTGACCAAAAAGCCAATGATGTTGTTACTCTCTTTGCCCGTTATGGCTGGCAGAATCCAAAAGTTTATAACCCGGAATTAACGGCAACAGATGGTTCTGAATATTCTCTTAAACAGTCCTGGAGCGCGGGTTTTCAGGTTGAAGGCAAGCCTTGGGGCAGGGAAAAAGATATATTTGCCTTTGCCGTAGGCCAAGTCATGCCTTCGGATGATTACAAAAAAGCAAAGGGTTTATTGGCAAAGACCGAAGGCCATCTTGAAACTTATTACAGGATACACATAAATGATCACTTATCTATTAGCCCCGATTTTCAGTATATCTGGAATCCATTTGGCAAAGATGTGGCGGGAGACACAAGCGGTATTTTTGTGGGTGGGATGAGGGCGCAGGTGGATTTTTAATATCGTGCTGTTTTATTGAAAAAGGAGAATTGTTTTGCTTAATACTTGTAAACATTGTTGTACCAAGGTGGTTGATTTAAAAGTCAAATTAAGCGGTAACGCGATACTTGATAACGTTAGTCTTCATGTTAATTGCGGAGAAGTTGTGGGTGTAGTCGGGCCCAACGGCGCCGGGAAAACCACTCTGCTACGTACAATTCTTGGAGAGATTCCTTATCAAGGTAGAATAATGTTTAAAGTAAGTGGTGATACCTCTAAGAAGCCCAAGATAGGATATGTTCCGCAGAAGCTGCAATTTGATCTGGGTTCTCCCATCAGTGTTACAGATCTTGTTGCTTCGGCAATAAGCAGTAGCCCTATCTGGGCTGGCGTAAATAAAGCTTTATCAGAAAAAGTAAAAGGTGTTTTATCTTTATTTGCAGCCGAAAAGTTAATCAAGAGGAGAATCGGTGAACTTTCAGGAGGGGAATTGCAGCGCGTGTTGCTGGCTATCGCGATGACTCCTGAGCCGCAACTGCTCCTTTTGGATGAGCCGGCCAGCGGGGTAGATGCCAAGGGGCTGTATCTTTTTTACCAAATCGTCGATGATCTAAGAAAAAAGCACGATATCGCGGTGATACTTGTAACGCATGATCTAGCCGGAGTATCTTCTTACGTTGACCGGCTTATACTGCTTAATCGTTCGGTTATCGCAGAGGGGGATCCTAAAGAGGTGCTTTCAGATGAGAAGCTGCTAAAAGCATTCGGTCCGTCGCTATGGAATATCTCTTGTTTGCCTGGTTTTAAACCTTCGGAAAGTGAGGAGAATGGCGATCATTGAGGCATGGTATAGATTAGTAGGTATTCTGCCATTTAGCTGGACGCATTATAATTTTATGCATAATGCGTTATTGGCAGTTTTGCTGGTTACCCCGTTATTCGCGTTGCTGGGAACAATGGTGGTGAATAACCGCATGGTTTTTTTTACTGATGTGTTAGGCCATTCTGCTCTTACGGGGATTGCCTTAGGCGTGCTTTTAGGTTTTCATGACCCGACACTTCCGATGATTATTTTGGCGGTGGTGCTAGCGGTGGGAATGAACCTCTTAAAGAATATTACCAAGGCATCGATGGATACTGTTTTAGGGGTTTTATTTGCTTTTATCGTTGCATTAGGTATTGTTATTTTAAGCAGGCAGGGGGGATTTGTTAAATATACGAGTTATTTGATCGGCGATATTCTTGCAGTTAGTCCTCAGCAAATAGCGTGGCTTTTCGTAATAGCTGTAGTAGTTTTAGTCTATTGGTATATGTTAGGTAACGCAATGATACTTACAAGTGTTAATTCGTCTTTGGCGCGTAGCCGCAGGATTAATACTTTTTTTATAGAGACAGGCTTTACGATACTTCTTGCAATTGCGGTGATTGTTTCAATACGGCTGGTAGGGATTTTAATCATAAACTCACTATTGGTTCTGCCAGCAGCCAGCAGCCGAAACTTTGCGCGCAATATGCATTCATATACATTAGGAGCAGTAATGATAAGTATCCTTTCTGGTATTACGGGGTTAATCGTATCATACTATTGGGGCACAGCATCGGGGGCGACAATTGTCCTTTTTGCCTCCGGATGTTACGGTATATCAGCATTATTAGGTAGACGTTTAACGAAATGACAGATACGCTGCAAACAATTATTACTAAATCACCTATCTTAGCAGTATTTATCGTATTTTGGGCAGGGTTTATTGCGTCTTTGAGCTCTTGTACAATAATCAGGATCCCGATTGTTTTCGGTTATGTTTCAGGAGCAGCATATGATACTAAGAAAAAATCTTTTCTATCGGCGCTTTGTTTAACCTCGGGTTTAATTGTCAGTTACACATTCTTAGGGATAGCTTTAATCTTGCTTAAAAATTTAGCTTTTAGTTTAGTACAAATGAGCAGGTATCTTTATATGTTTTTAGGGGCTGTTCTATTTGTGTTGGGAATTTTCTATTCTGGGTTGATCAAAATCGATAAAACGCACCATGAACATTGTGAACTAAATTCTAAATTAAAGAAAAAAAACTTAATAGGCACATTTCTATTCGGTATGATGTTTGCTTTTCTGGAGATGCCGGCTTGCCCTTGTTGCGCTTCTGTGCTTTTTGTGATCGCAAGTATTGTAGGCTTTTGGGATTCCTGGGTTTATTCTTTTATTATGTTCTTAAGTTTTGCAATCGGCCAAAGCATGCCGATATTATTAATTGGTTCATCTACTAGCTTAATAAAGCATTTAGCTCCGAAGGTTAAAAGTTTAGAAAAATATACCCAGTTTGTAGCAGGTAACATTCTTATAGCAATTGCATTATTTTTCTTCATCATCGCCTAAAAAGGATTTTTTGTATGGTAAAACACGAAAATTGTAATTGCGGCCATCTACATGATCGTGAAGGCCAACACGGTCTGGCTTTAAGGTGGCCTTTGAGCCTCATTTTTATAGCTTTAAGTTTTATCGTAATGAGACCGTTCATAGTAAAACAATTATTATTCCGGGCATCTTCGTATATGACGTGCGAATTGTTTAATGATGCCATAAGAAGTTATAAAAAGGTGGTATTTATTGATAAAAGGAATGTTCGAGCATGGAATATGCTTGGATATGGGTATAAAAGCAATAGTGACTTGGGAAAGTCTATATATGCTTACCAAGAGGCTCTGAAAGTCGATCCAAAAGATAAAAGCGCAAACTTTAGCCTTGGGGTAATTCTGGCATCTGAAAAGAAATATAAGGAGGCGGTACCGTATTTTGAGCAAATTATAGCATTCGGGCCGGACGAGATGGGGAATATGATAGATATTATTTCTTATCATAAGTCGTCATTAAGATTACTTGTGAGTTGTTACGAAGTTTTAAAAGAATTTAACAAGAGAGATAACGTTTTAGAAGAACTACACAGGTATTATCCCGAAGGTAACATAATATTAAACGAAGGAAAATCCAGGAGATTGCTAAAATAATGAGTAAGATTGTTACCATCTTAAAATATGCGTTTGTTCTAGCAGTAATATTGCTATTTGTGACGAAGAGATCCAATCAAACAGGGTTGTTTCATTCTGTGAGATTAACAGATGACGTCCTTGCTAGTCAAATAGAAGATAAGGGAGACGAAAGGATATATAATTTAAACATAAGGGAACTGGAAAAAGTTCAAAGCCAGGCGACTAAAGATGGGGATGATATAAAAGGTTTCCCTATGGATATTCTTCATTTATATGGTAAGAAAGTGAGATTAACAGGCTACCTTTTGATACCTTATGACGCGTATCTTGCGGATGGCTCTCTTGATAATTTTGCCTTAGGGAAAAATGCCTACGGCTGTCCGTGTTGTGATTGGGGCGCTAGTCCGCCACCCACGGTATTTAATGTAGTCTCTGTTACTATGAAAAACGGGCAGAAACTATCTCCTCCGTTTACTCCGCTTGTAGAAGTTACGGGTATATTCTATGCGCATAAGGAATATTTTACGGATGAATTTGGGAAAAAGAAACTCGCAGGGCTATTTTTTATACAGGACGCCGAGGCCAAGAAAAAAAGAAAGCTGTTTCCCTTGTCATTATTTTAAGAATTAATAATTTCCTGTCCGTGCAAAAATCTAAATCCCATCCCCAATAATGTTGTTTCGTCATTCCAGCAGTACAATAACATAAAAATATGTGGGAATCTTATAATAATGAAGACTTATTGTCTATGCCTGGGGCAAGATAGGTGGGCGTCTATATTTTCTGATCCTTCAAGGAGTTACTAGATTTTGAGATAAAGATTCCGGACAAAATGGACATTCCTGCCTCATAAATTCGGCAGGATTTCGCTAAATAAAAGATTATTGTGCCCAATTTAGCGAGGAATTATTCTCTTTAAAGCCGTAATATTCTTGATATATTGAGGTATTAAGCATATAATTAGGTTGATAAATCAAGAGAGGTTTTCCCTTGTGATACATGCGAGGGACTCCATATTTAACAAGAAAGGAGCCTGGGAATGCTCACCCCGGATAAGCTTCCACAGCAATTTCGTGTCGTTAAGGATGCAGATGAAAATTTTATTTGGGCAGGCGAGCCGATGTTCCTTCCTTTTTTATGCACTGGTATTCCATTTTTGATCTTTGGTTTGTTATGGGGTGCGCTTGACTATTTTGGCTTTATACAGCATATAGGAAAGATTAAAAATGGACCTCCGCCGGGATTCCTAATACCTTTTTTTGCTTTGCACCTGCTGCCTTTGTGGATAAGTATAATTAATATATTCCGACTTATTTTGGTGCACAAGAATACTTTTTATTCAATTACTAATAAACGCGTAATGATGAGAAGCGGTTTTTGGGGTATAGATTTTAATGCTATAGATTATGATAAGATATCGGATATCCAGGTCACCGTTAATCCGTTAGAAAATATTTTAGGGGTTGGCACAATACGCATCTCAGCCGGAAAAGTAAACAGCAAAGGCAGCTCCCTTACGGATGATTTTATCGGGGTGCAGAATCCTTATGAAGTTTTTAAGAAGATTAAGACTGTAATGATAGATATCAAAACGGATTGGAACTATCCTAATAAATTACGGCCTGAGGAGAATCCCGGTTATAATACGAAATACGAGTCTAAGTGAGAGAAGGTAGAGAGGTTAATAACATTCTCCTTGTATAATGGAAGAATTCAGAGGCTATTGACAGCTTTCGCTCAATAGCTTTTTTTATTTAGCTGTAAATGGAGAGATCCCCACTTTTTAAGTTCTTGACAAAATGCATTTTCTGTTTTATTATTAGCATATGCCAATAACTAAAAAGAAAGTTACATGACCAGGCCTTGTAGGTGCAGAAGAATAAGATGTAGTCCTGAAGCAAATTACTTTAAACCGCGCGGTATACCTTTGGACAGCTTAGAAGAGGTAAATCTTGCTTTAGATGAACTAGAGGCGGTTAGGCTTGCGGATTTCAAAGGTTTGTATCAGGAGGCTGCAGCAAAAAAGATGGATATCTCCCGGCAGACATTTGGCAATATTATAAATTCAGCTCATAAAAAGATAGCCGATGTTCTTTTAAATGCTAAGGCGTTAAAAATTGAAGGGGGAAAAGTTAGAAGGGTAGGTTAAATGAATAATTTAATAAACCAGGATCAAGATAGGCTGAAGCTTTTTAAGAAGTACGGTTACGATATGCCTAAGGCTAGAGATTTTATTCTTGCCAAAGCTATGCCTATTCGGGGGCGAGTTTTGGAAGTTGGCACAGGCAGAGGGCATACGGCAGTAGCTTTAGCAAGAAAAGGTATTAAGTTTACTTCGATTGATTTGGACAAGAAAACCCAAGGAGCAGCTAGGTTAAGTCTTAAGATAATGAAGCTAAATAAATATGCTGCTCTTAAGATAATGAACGCTGAGAAATTAGATTATCCGGATAATTATTTTGATTCGGTGATTTCAGTCAATTTTATTCATCATGCCGATCATCCCGGTAAATGCATTGATGAAATGGTGCGAGTGGCCAAAGACAAGTTGGTAGTTGCAGATATTAATCAAAAAGGCCAGCGCATTATGAAAAAAGTACATGCGTTAGATGGCTATAAGCATGCAACGTCTAAAATGTCAATGCTGGGTGTAAAAAAATACTTAGAAAGTAAAAGATTGTTGGTTAAAATTTATAGGGATGTATGTCAAACTGTTATTATAGCCAAGAAAGGGGCGTAAAATGAAAGTATGTATTCCCACAGAAACAAATGAGGGCAAGAACGCAAAAGTTTTTGGACATTTTGGTAGCGCACCGTATTTTACCATTATTGATACCGAGAAAGATTCCGTTGAGGTTATTGATAATGCAAATCAACATCATGCGCATGGTATGTGCCAGCCAATGAATTCGTTGATGGGTAAGAATATTGATGCTGTGGTTACTGGTGGGGTGGGTGCTCGCGCGGTTCAAGGGCTTAATCAGGGTGGGATTAAGGCTTATAGGGCTATCCCGGGGACAGTTGCAGATATAGTTAGTCAGCTTACCAAAGGCGGGCTTGAGGAAATAACCGTTCAGAATGCCTGTACGCAACATGGTTGTCATTAAACTGTCCAGCTATTAGAAACGGTTATTTTGTATCCATTTAAGAAATTCAGTGAAGTTTCTCCTGTTAAGTAGGAGTTAATTAATTACTAATTAGTTAATTAATACTTGACAAGCAGGATTTCTCAGTGTATATTCTCTTCAAGAGGTAAAAGGGATGAAAATAGTTGGTGTGAATATTAAAAGATTACGGGAAGAACAGGATCTGACTTTAAGGGCTTTGGCAAAGAAGCTTGAGATCAGCGCCAGTTTTTTATCCCAGGTTGAAAGTGGCAAGGCTTCGCCATCGCTATCTACTTTAAAAAGTATTGCGGATGCCTTAAGCACAACTATTGGTAACCTGATAGGTGAAGCGCAGAAATTAGAAGACAACCCTGTGGTAAGGTCTAGCGAAAGAAAGCATGTCCATGAGGCAGGCAGGGGGATAAACCTGTATCTTTTGACATCGCGTGATTCGAATAAACAGATGGAGCCACTGTTATTTAAACTTAAGGAGGGTGCTACATCAGGAGAAAGATCATATAAACATTTCGGCCAGGAGTTTGTTATGGTGTTAAGAGGGGTAATCGAAGTCATGCTTAATGATATGTCATATATATTAAAAAAAGGCGACAGTATATATTTTAATTCTAATGTTCCGCATGCCTTTAAGAACATAGGAAAAGAAGAAGCAGAGGCAGTTTGGGTAGTAACCCCGCCGACATTCTAAAAATAATTTTTTTTGAGATAATTGTTAACTAATAATTAAACTTGTTAATCAATATTTAACAAAATGGAGGTGTTTCGTGAAAGAGTTGATAAAAGCAAAGGCTAAAGGGCTCAAAAAGGACCTGATTGATTTTTACAAAAAGGTAGAGAGCGACAAGCTTGATGATTCTTATGTTGACAGGCTTTCCGGGCTTATCGCAGCTAAAATGAGGGAGTTGTCTTTTGATAAAGTCGCCAAGGATGATGCCGGTAACCTGATCGGGGTAATCAAAGGATATAGCAATAAAGATGCTGTCCTGGTGGTGTCGCATATTGATACTAAGTCTGTGAATCAGCAAAAGCTGGAGGGAATTTATACTGGAGATATGGCCGGATTTAAGGCCGGGGTTATTTCCAGTATTTACACGGGGGCTTTGATAAAAAGGACCTTATTGCCGTTGACAGGTGACTTGATTATCTGCTGTATACCGAGAACTGAATATGGCGGCTCAGGGGTAGAGTATCTTTTTGACAATTTTTTAAAGGACAAAGCTAAAAAGATTAAGGGAGTCGTCCTTTGTGAGCCAACTGGTTTTAACATTAACTTAGGCCATAAAGGAAGGATGGAATATGAGATAGTTGTTAAGGGCAGATTAAACAGGAATTTCCTGGAAAATCGCGGAATAAATATGCTGGGTACGATGTTTCCATTGATAAATGAGTTGGAAAAAGTTTCCAAAGATCTTCCTAGCGATCTTACTCTTGGGCGTTCTGACCTGAGAATAAAAGATGTGCGTTATAGCGGTTATCAGCCGCAGGATGCGGTAAGCGAATTCCGGGTAGTCGTAGACAGGGTGTTTATCCCCGAGGAGGCTAAAGGATATATTTTAGATAAGGCTAAGACTATAGCCAAGACTGTTTATAAGCAGGAACCGGATATTACGATCAGTACGCTTTTGACAAAAGAGCGCGTAAAAACATATACCGGGCTTGAATTGGTATCCGAAAAGGAATTTAAGCCCTGGGCCATGGAGAGCCATGCGCCTTTTGCTTCGGAATCGCTTAAGGCCTTGACCGAGAGCGGATTTAAATCCAATTTTGGCTACTGGAAAAAGATAGTGACAGAGGGTTCTTATACTTACGCTAAGATGGGAATCCCTACGATAGGATTTGGCGCTGGATCGGAAGATATTTCTAGTGTGGAAAAAGATGCTTTAACTGCGGATAAGGTCGAGAAGGCGGTTTACGGCCAGGCATTAATTGTTTTAAGGAATATAGGTGTGCCGACATTCGGCTGGAGTTCAGATGAAATCTAAGAAATCAACAAATATCCTGGTACTTAATTGCGGCAGCTCATCCTTAAAATACAAAATAATTAGAATGCCGGGCGGAGTTGAAATTGTGCGCGGTGAAGCTGAAAGGGTGGGCGCCAAGACACAGGGTAAGTCCATTGTCAGGCATTTTGTTTTTGGCAAAGAGAGGATAGTTGAGGCTTCGCTTGGCGATCATTCGGCTGCGCTTAAGAAAACGCTCGAGTTAATAGCGGATGATGCTAAAAAGAATAAAGAAGTAAAATTCGATGTTTTTGCTCATCGATATGTGCATCCGGGGGCATTCTTCAGCAAGACAATGAAAGTTGATAAGGCTGTCTTGAAAAAATTAAAAGATACGCTTCCTCTGGCGGCTATCCATAATCCAATAATCTATAAGTTGATTGAATTCTGTTATCAGGAATATCCCGGCATAGGCCAGTTTGTCGTATTTGATACTGTTTTTCATAGGACAATTCTTCCGGAGTTTTCCACCTACGCGCTTCCAATGAAAATTATTAAGAAATACCATATTAGAAAAATAGGTTTTCATGGCATATCTCATAAATATGTAATGGAAGAGGCGTGTAAGTTTCTAAAGAAAGATAAATCTTTGCAGAGGATAATAAGCTGTCATTTGGGGACAGGAGGCTCAAGTGTTTGCGCGATTAGTAATGGTAAATCCATAAATAATTCTATGGGTTTCACTCCGCTTGAGGGGCTGATGATGAATACCCGTTGCGGCGACATCGATCCGGGAGTAGTTTTTTACATAATGTTTAAAGAACGATTTTCATCGGAAGAAACCGAAGGCATGCTTAATAATAAAAGCGGTATTTTAGGCATATTTAATTCTTCATCCGATCTCAGGGATGTTATTCGGGATATAGACAAAGATAAACAGGCAAAGATGACATTTAATATGTATGTGCGCCGGGTAAGGGCGTATATCGCATTTTACGCCCTGATTTTGAAAAAAACGGATATCCTGATATTTACGGACTCGCTTGGAACAGGCTCTTCAGCGTTACGTGAAAGTATTTGTAAGAATATGGAATTCTTAGGGGTAAAGCTGGATGAGGAAAAAAACAAAAAATACAGTCAAGGGGTAAGCGACCTGTCATCGTCGTGCTCTGAATCAAAGATCCTGGTAATTCCTACGGACGAAGAAAATATGATCGCTAAAGAAGCGTATAGGGAGTTAGTTAAAAATGATTCTCGTTATTGATTATAACCTCAAAGAGTTAAAAATCTGGTCTTTTAAGGAAAGTGGGGAAAAATCTCCGGATTCGTTTCTTATTCAAGACGTCGAAGAAATCAGAGATAATCAGTCTCTTAAAAGGTGCATCCGCGGTATTGCCGGCAAGGATCAGATTAAGGCGTTTGCCTTCAGGGTGCTTTCCGGAGGCGATTATTTTCTTAAGCCTGCGATTGTCAATTCGGCTTTTCTGGATAAGTTTGAAAAGCTGATAGATTTTCTCCCATTCTATATTCCTTCAATGTTAGAGATGATTAAGAGATTCCGGGATACGTTTAGAAATACGCCGATTGTAAATTTTTTCGAGACCTCATTTTTCTCAAATTTACCGGATGAAGAGAAATATTACGCTTTGCCTTTTGAATATTATAAAAATAGCAGAATAAAGAAATCTGGATTCCACGGGATATTTCATGAAGCCAATTCCGGTTTTGTTCCGTCGGGAGACAGAACTATTTCCATAGTATTTGATAAACAGACTACTGTATGCGCCATTCATAATCGGCGGCCGCTTTCCATAAGCTTAGGTTACACGCCGCTTGAAGGAATAATGTCCAGGAGGGCTTGCGGAGATTTAGATCCGGGAATAGTTTTCTATCTTATGAATATTCATAATTTTTCAATCTATGAGATTGATGAAATGTTGAAAAATAATAGCGGTTTTGTAGGGCTTACAGGTTATGATATTGAGTTAGAAGATTTGCTTAAGCTCTATGGAAAAGATTCCAAGGTCGATTTGGCTTTTGATGTATATAAAGCACAGATATTAAAACATATAGGAGAAGGGATATCAGTTATGGGTGGATTGGATAGTGTAGTTATTTCCGGTGATAACGCAGCAATATTTACTCCGGTAATATATAGTATCTTAAAGAGTATCTCTTTTCTGGGTATTCATATTGAACGCCTTCCCTGGATTGGCGATAAAGAGTTGATCAGGATTACTTCAGAAGAGTCGAAGGTAAGGGCCTATATTAATAGGATGAGTTTATCAAAAATAATTTTTTGCGAAACGGCTAACCTTTTACGTAAAAGTCCTTCAAAGCATCCCGATCTATAATATTCTTGATATGTTGAGGTATTCCGCATATAATTAGGCTAATAAGTTAAGAGATTCTAATCAGAGTTAAGGATCTGGTTTTAAGTATAGGCGGAGGCTGATGGAAGGAATAAAACAAAAGATTTGGGAGGGGTTTAAGGCCTACTGGATCAATGCACTCTACATAACTTTGTTTTTCAGTGTCTTTGCCAACTATACAAGATTGATATTGGCCAATTACGAGATCAGTTATGCGCATTATGGGGTCAGCCTGATCAAAGGCCTGGTGCTGGCCAAGGTAATTTTAATCGCAGAGCATTTTCATATCGGCCAGGGGTTTGAAGATAAACCCTTGGTTATTCCCACCCTTTATAAATCGCTTCTTTTTACTGTCTGCACTATTATTTTAGGCGTAATCGAGTTATTAATCCGCGTCTTACTGCAAACCGGAAACTCTGCCTCGGTAATCGATAGGTTTATCGGCAGTTTTTCCTATGAATGGCTTGCTAAGATGCTGGTAGTATTTGTTATTTTTATACCTTTTTTTGGCATAAGGGAATTAAGCAGAGTCTTAGGAAGGGGAAAAATCAGCGGATTATTTTTTCAGAAAAGGTGAGGGATATGAAAAAAATACTTTTAGCATTACTTGTTGTTCAATTTAGCAGTTCTTTGTGCTTGGCCCAACAGGCTTCAACCACAACCGGCCAAACCGCCCCAACATTACCGGAAATCCGGACTGTTAATGGTACTGGCAGAGTTAGCTTGGTAATCATCGGAGATTTTACGAAGGGAATAAAATCACAGCTTTCGATCGGGGATGATTACGGGAGGAATCTCAGTTTCTCAGTCTCAGACGATACCGTGATTACAGATAAAGACGGCAAAACTATTGCCTTGGGCGATTTAAAGAAAGGCAATAAGGTTGCCGTATTGTATGCGATAGGTAAAAGAGTTAACCGGGCGCAATCTGTTAAATTATTAGAGCAATAAATTTAAGGTAGTTTCTAAAAAATAGCTTTAAGCAGCGTAAAAAGGAGGGGCGTTCCTGGTGTTAGAAAAGTTAAAACATGGGATCGCCCAATTTTATATAAATTAAAAAATCGCTAAACTATTTGGACGGAGCAAAAACAGTAAAGGGGGCGGGTTATGAGAATATTTATCAAGTTGATCAGGCGTTTAATCAGCCTGGGTGCTGTTGCGTTAGCTATTGCGGGTTGTGCAACGACCGAGCAGGTGCCCAATGTTAGGATGTCGGGATTTCTCGGAGATTACTCGCAATTACATCACGGAAAGAGCGGGCAGGCTGAGTTTACATATCGGAATCGCAACGTAGATTTAAATAAGTACCAGAAAGTTCTACTTGATCCTGTGCAGCTTTGGGCTGCCGATACCGAAACTTCTGCCTTAAGTAAACTATCCCGGGAGGATCAGCAGTTGTTAGTGAATTATCTTTATGTTTCACTGCATGACGCGCTGACGAGAGATTATATTCTTGTTAATGAACCTGGCCCTGATGTGATGCGGATTCGTTGTGCCATAACTGAAGCCCGTGCAGACAGGCCGGTTATGGACCTGCTTTCTACCGCTACGCCTGCGGGGTTGGGGATCAGTTATGCTAAACGGCTCGTGATTGGAACGCATAGCGCTGTCGGAGTTGTAAGCGTGGAAGGAGAATTGCTGGATAGTCTTAGCGGGGAGCGTCTCGCCGCCGTGGTTGACCGCCGCGCCGGTACAAAATCGCTGCTTGGTAAACCCACCCGTTGGGGCGACGTACAGGATGCTTTTAGTTTTTGGGCACGCCGGATGCAAACTAACCTGGCTTTACTCCGGGAAGATAGGCAAGAACTGCCGCCTGCAGGAAATAAGCAAGCACTATAAATATTTACAAAACGAAGGATAATCAGGATGAGCAGCGGAAATAATATTAAGCGAATGAAGTTATACCGCCATCCTGAGCGTATCTATAAGGAAATCGCTGCAGCCGGATATAAAGAGAATTCCCCGCTGAAAGAGAAAGATATTGCATCTTTTGATCAATACCATTATTTAGGTGTTAATGCGGTTGATGATGTTATCGGCTGCCTGAAGATTGATTCTCAAAGCAGGCTTATAGATATAGGTTCTGGTCTGGGCGGCCCGGCTAGATACCTGGCGGAGAAAACAGGTTGTCAGGTGACTGCTGTTGAATTTCAACCAGAGATGCATCATATAGCATGTTCTCTGACAGAGCGCTGTGATTTGTCCGGTTCTGTGCATCATCTATGCGCCGATATCCTGGATTTTCCGGAAAAGGGCAGTAATTTTGATGCCGTAGTAAGCTGGCTTGCATTCCTGCATATTCCGAACCGCTCGAGCCTTCTGAGAAAATGTTGCAAGATTTTAAAGCCGGGCGGCAAAATGTTTATTGAGGATTTTTATAAACGAGGCGAATTCAATCAGGAGGAAGCAAGGATATTATCCGAGGATGTCCAGTGTCCCTACCTTCCTGCCTTGAAGGAATACAAAAATCAACTTATCGAGAATAATTTTACGAAGGTGGATTTGATTGATAAGACGGGTTGTTGGAATGATTTTGTAAGAGAACGCGTGGAGAAATTTATTGGAAACCGCAATCGTTATACAGGGATGTGCGGTATTAAGGTTACGGAGGAAATCGAAGATTTTTATAAAAAGATATTGCAGCTTTTTAATAATGGTAATCTGGGGGGATTGCGGATTATAGCCGTTAAGGATTTTTGAATATGGCCGAAGATAAAAATAACAAAACAATATTGATTATAGAAGATGATCCTCTCAATATGAGGTTAACCGTTGACCTGCTTGAACTAAACGGTTTTAATACCTTGAGCTGTCAGGATGGCGCCAGCGCCCTGGAAACCCTTAAAAATACCATTCCCGACCTTATTTTACTTGATATAAATATGCCAAAAATGAACGGATTTGAGGTTTATGAGAAAATAAGAGAAGACAATCGCCTCGATCAGGTTAAGGTGATTGCTCTTTCCGGATCGGTGATGAAAGAAGATGAGGAAAGGATTAGGGCGGCCGGTTTTAATGATTTTATGCCCAAACCCATTGATCTAAAAGGATTAATAGGAAAGATAAGGGGTTATTTATTCACATGACGAAGTCTGTGGAAATGCAATATTACGAGATCGTGGAAAATTCCAACAGTATTATCCTGCGTATGGATACAAAGGGGGATGTTACTTTTTTTAATAGATACGCGCAGAGTTTCTTCGGTTATCGCCAGGAGGAGATACTGGGGAAAAATGTGATTGGCACTATAGTGGCTCCTGCCGATTCTTCCGGCCGCGACCTCAAGGCGATGATTGATGATATGGCTATGCATCCGGCGGAATATGTCGAGAATAAAAATGAGAATATACTCCGTAGCGGTGAAAGAGTTTGGATAGCCTGGACCAATAAGGCTGTTCTTGATAAAGACGGGCGGGTTAAAGAGATAATCTGTATAGGCAATAATATAACCAAGCTTAAGCAGGCTGAAGAAGAAATATTAAAGGCAAAAGAGGCGGCGGAAAGCGCCAATAAAGCCAAGAGTTCATTTCTTGCCAATATGTCGCATGAGTTAAGGACGCCGCTGAACGCGATCATCGGGTTTTCCGAATTGATGAAAGATGAAAGTGTGGGGGCTATAAATGAGAAACAGAAGGAATACTTAGGCTATGTATGGGAGAGCGGCAAGCACTTGCTTTCATTGATTAACGATATACTTGATTTATCGAAGGTCGAAGCGGGGAAAATGGAGTTGGAATTATCGGAGTTTGATTTGAGGGAACTTTTTAAAAAGAGCCTGATGTTTGTCTCGGATAGAGCTGCGAGAAAGGCGGTTACGCTTTTAACCGATATCAATGAAAATGTGGGTTTGATCAGGGCGGATGAGAGAAAAATAAAACAGGTTATTTTTAATCTGGTTTCAAATTCTATGAAATTCACTCTTGATGGCGGCAAGATTGGCATCCAGGCAGAAAAAACAGAGGGGAATGAAATCTTGGTTTGTGTCTGGGATACTGGTATAGGCATAGAAGCCAAAGATGCCAGTAAGATATTTTCCGAGTTTGAACAGATAACCAGCGATTATTCGCGCCAATATGCCGGTACCGGGCTGGGTTTACCTTTAAGCAAGAAATTTATTGAATTGCATGGCGGCAGGATGTGGTTTGAGAGTGAAGGAAAAGACAAGGGGTCGCGTTTTTATTTTACATTACCGCTTAACAGAGTCTAACGAAAGGAGAAAACATGGCAAAGATTTTAATTGTTGACGATGATTTAATGCTGCTTAAACTTTACTCGGAGTTTTTATCAAAAGTGGGTTTTGAGGTTTTGACTGCAGCAGACGCGGACAAAGGGTTTGATTTGGCTGTTGCTCGCAAACCCGACCTTGTCCTTTTGGATGTGATGATGCCCGGTGTTGATGGAACGCAGGCACATGAGCGCTTGTCACAGGATCCCAGGACCAGCGGTATGAAAGTGGTTTTTCTGACCTCGCTGGTAAAGGAGGAAGAGGTGGCAGCCAGCGGAGGAAATATCGGAGGGTTGAATTATATATCAAAGTCCACCCCTAAAGAAGAATTTGTCAGGAGAGTCAGAGAGTTTATATCCGGGAAAAAATAGGCGCAAGATGGCTAACAGGAATTCGAGCCAGAAAAAGAAAATACTTATTGTTGATGATGAGGTCAATTTCCTAAAGATTATTAAACTTAACCTTGAGGCTAAGGGCTACGCAGTAGTTACTGCCCTTGAGGGGGAAGAGGCGTTAAGGAAGCTAAAGAGCGAAAATCCGGATGTGGTAATTTTAGATATTATGCTTCCTAAATTAAACGGAGATGAAGTGTGCAGGTGTATCCGCAGCGATCCTGTTTTCAACAAGACTCCGGTTATAATGTTGACTGGTAAAGATACTGATGTCGACCGTATTGTAGCCAGGGTCATCGGCGCGGATATCTATATAACAAAGCCCTCTGATTTAGAGCAGTTAAACAATGCGATAAAGAAAGTTTTGTAATTAGGGACAAGGATAGGCGCATTCCAGGTAAAGAATGCCTTTTTTTGCTTGACAATATATACATATCGTATATGATTATATACATAAGTATATAATCATATGCTGAAGTATATTATTATATGCAAATAAATATGTTTATATGCATAAAGAATATAAGGGGTATCCAGGATGAATTTATTAAGTAAGAACAAGCTGAAACTGCTTAAATTCTTTTATGAGCATCCGGCAGGCGAGTTCTACATACAGGAGATAGGCCGTAAATTAGGCAAGAAGCCCGGCGTATTCCAGAGGACTTTGAATAATCTTCATAAGGATGGGTTGCTTTTAAGTGAATATAAAGCTAACGCCAGGTTTTTCAGGATCAATACCCATAATCCTATATATAACGAATTAAAAAGTATTATTTCTAAAACAGTTTGTGTCTGTCTGGTATTATTTTTATCTTCTTCAGGATTTCTTTTTGCCCAGGACAATCCGCTGTCTCTGCCTGATACAATACTTACTGCATTCAAAAGCAATAAGGATATTCAGATACAGGAACAGGAGCTTATAATTTCCCGCGCCGATATCCTGGGAGCAAAAAGTGAATTTCTGCCGCAGCTTGACCTGAATGCCGGTTATACCCGAAACGGGGCTGTAGCTCCTACTACAGCCAATAGCAAAAAAGATGGAGGGGTTTTTACCGGTTATAAAAACGACAATACGCTGGGGGCTAGTTTAAACCAAGTAGTTTATAACGGTGGTTTTAATATCGCTAATTTAAATCAGGCCAAGCTTAGCCTTAAGACGGCTGAAGAGACCTTGCGCGCTAAAAAACTGGATATTGAGTTTGAAGCAAAGCGTCTTTATTACGGCTTACTACTTGCTTATGAGACAGAGAGGATTGCCCAAGAGCTTACTGATAATGCCAGGGATCATTACGAGGATGTAAAAAACAGGTATGAACAAGGATTATCATCAAAGTTTGATCTTTTGCAATCGAGTGTCCAGGTTTCATTGACCATGCCAGAGCTGGTAAAGGCGAAGAATGCGGTTGAATTGATCAAGGCGGAGTTAAAAAAACTCCTTAGTCTTAAGCAACAGCAGTCCCTGGAGATAGCGGATAAACAACTGAGTTACACATTGATAGATATTCAGGAAGACGATTTCTTAAAACAAGCCTATTTAAATAAACCGGAGATGGCTTTAAGGACTTTGGGGATTGATATCAGCAAGTGGTCGATACAAATGGCAAAATCCGGGTGGCGGCCGCAGATAAATGCCAACGCCGGGTATGATTTCCGTTCTAATGATTGGGGTAATATGTTTAATAAATCGCATAATAACTGGAATATCGGTCTGACTTTATCTTTTGCGGTGTTTGACGGGTTTTCGACTAAGGCTAAAGTGGATGCTGCCAAATCCCGTTACAGCCAGGCAATCCTGACTAAGGAAAATTTAGTTGACCAGATTGCTGTGGATGTGCGCCAGGCCTGCCTGGATTTAAAGCAGGCGGAGCAGGTGATTAATTCTCAAAAGGACAATGTGGGTCAGGCTAAGGAGGCCTTAGTGATTTCTAAAATCAGCTACGATAATGGTGAGGCTAAAAATCTGGACGTGCTTGACGCCCAGGTATCCTTGAGTCAGATCGAGACTAATCTTTCGCAAGGTATTTATGATTATCTTATGGCCCAGGCAGAGCTGGACAGGACGCTGGGGAAAAGTTTGATATCAGGAGGAACAAATGAAGAAAAAAGTTAAACCGGCAATTTTTATTGTTATTATTTTGATTGCCTGCAGTTTTGCCGCAGGGTATTTTTGGAAGACACATAACCGTAACCACGGCCAGATTAAGGTCTCCGGAAATATTGAGGGGGATGATGTGCGTCTTTCTTTCCGCGTACAAGGTCAGATCATTGAGCTGCTGACTGATGAAGGCCAGGTGGTTAAAGCCGGTGATCCGGTGGCGCGCCTGAATACGGATGAATTGACTAAGATCCGCGACAACGCCGAAGGAGAACTAAAAGCGGCTGAGCATCAATATGCATTGGATAAGCTTGATTATGAGCGCTCGGAGAACCTTTATAAAGCCGGGGCAATACCTATGCAGCAAAGAGATGCGGCTAAAACACTTGCTGATGCCGATAAGGCTAATATTGAGGCATTGAATGCGTCATTTGAATTGGCGAAGACCAGGTTAGGTTTTGCTGAACTTGTTTCTCCGCTTAATGGATTTGTGCTGGTTAAAAGCGCTTTGGCCGGTGAGGTGGTCCAGATCGGCGCTCCTGTTTTTACGGTTGTTGATTTAAATAGTATATGGGTGACCGCTTATATCAATGAAAAAGATCTTGGCAAGGTAAAGCTTAACCAGGAGGCTTATGTTGTTGCGGATACCTACCCCGGGAGAAAATACAAAGGTTGGATATCTTTTGTTTCCAGTGAAGCGGAATTTACGCCCAAGACCATCCAGACTACTGAAGAAAGGGTTAAACTCGTTTACCGGATAAAGGTCCGGGTTGATAATTCCAGTCTTGAGCTTAAACCCGGTATGCCCGCAGACGCTTATATTATAGAATAATATGCCCACCACCATAAAGGCTCAAGGACTTACCCGAAAATTTGCTGATAATGTTGCGGTTAACGGTCTTAACCTTGAAATAGAAGAAGGCGAGATATTCGGTTTGGTTGGCCCGGATGGGGCGGGTAAAACTACGACCATGCGCCTCTTAACCGGTATACTTGAGCCAACCAGCGGAGAGGGCTGGGTTTACGGAAAACATATCGTAAAAGAGTCCGAAGAGCTCAAAGAAAACATCGCCTATATGTCTCAGCGCTTCGGCCTTTATGAAGAGCTTACCGTCTTGGAGAATATAAATTTTTATGCCGATGTTTTTTGTGTTCCGAAAAACAAACGCCAGGAAGTAATTGAGAAATTACTCGGCTTCTCCGGGCTTCTGCCTTTTAAGCAGCGTCTCGCCGGTAAATTATCCGGAGGGATGAAGCAAAAACTCGGGCTTTCCTGCGCACTTATCCACACGCCGAAAGTTTTATTCCTGGATGAGCCGACCAACGGCGTTGACCCAGTTTCGCGCAGGGATTTTTGGTCGATACTCTACGATTTATTAAAAGACAAGGTAACCATTCTTTATTCCACTTCCTATCTCGATGAGGCAGAGCGCTGCCGCAGGGTAGGCCTAATACATAAAGGCAGATTGCTGCGTTGTGACACCCCCGATAATATCAAAAAAGAAATTAACGTAAAAACACTGGAACAGGCTTTTATAAAAATAGTCAATGACTATGAGTCCGAGCATGCAAAATAACCAGTTGGCCGTAACAGTCAAAGATCTTGAGAAAAAGTTCGGCGATTTTACCGCGGTCAATCAGATTAATTTCGAGGTTAAGCAGGGAGAGATCTTTGGATTTCTGGGGCCTAACGGGGCGGGAAAATCTACGACTATCAGGATGCTCTGCGGTATATATACTCCCACTTCCGGCAGCGGCAGCGTCGGTGGTTTTGATATTATTAAAGAACAATTCAAGATTAAGGAAAACATAGGGTATATGTCTCAGAAGTTTTCCCTTTATGATGATCTTACAGTTGAGGAGAATATAGATTTTTACAGCCGCATTTACAATATCCCGGAGAAGGAAAGAGAACAACGTAAAGATGAGACAATCCAATTAGCAGGAATCGAAGATTTCCGTAAAAGCCTGACCGGTACGCTTTCCGGCGGATGGAAACAGCGCCTGGCTTTGGGGTGTGCGATAATCCATAAACCGAAGATTATTTTTCTTGATGAGCCGACTAGCGGGGTTGACCCGATTACCCGGGCAAATTTCTGGGATATAATTAAAAAGATGGCTTCTGCCGGCAGGACGATATTTGTGACTACGCATTATATGGATGAAGCGGAAAATTGCAACCGTTTAGTGATGATTTATCATGGAACTATGATTGCCATGGGCTCTCCCGAAGAAATGAAAACTAAGATTATGAAGCATGAGATCCTGGAGATCATTATGCCGGGCGCCGAGAACTGGCTTGAGAAAATAGCGGCATTAGAGTCGATAAAAGAGACAGCTCTCTTCGGAATAAATATCCACGCTGTTGCTTATGATGCGCAGAAAGCCGTCCTTGACCTAAAGAGGCTTCTTGATAGCCAGGGGCTAAGCGGCTATTCTATCAATAAGATCAAGGCTTCTCTTGAGGATGTGTTTGTTTCTTTGATTGAAGATTACGACGCTGAGCATAAAGAAAAATGAACTTAAGAAGAATTCTTGCCATATCCAATAAGGAATTTATCCAAATCCAGCGCGATCCGCGCTCCCTGGCTCTGGCGATATTTATACCCATATTGTTGCTTTTAATATTCGGTTATGCGTTATCTTTGGATATTGACCGGGTACAGACTGTTGTTTGGAATCAGGACGCCTCAAGTAAGCTTTCCCGGGATTTCCTGCTTAATTTCAAAAACTCAAAGTATTTTAAGATTGTTAAGTATACGGATAATTACCGGGATATCCAGCGCCTGCTTGATAGCGGTGATGTGATGATGGCCCTGGTAATCCCGAAAGATTTTTCACATTTTATTGAATCCGGGAAAACCGCTCCTTTGCAGTTATTGGTTGATGGAAGCGATTCCAGCACTGCTACTATCGCTATGGGGTATGTAAGCTCCGTGGTTGGCCGCTACAATGTGCAGTTGCTTACTGATACGCTTTCCAGCCATGGTTTTAGCCCGGCAAGAAATGTGGAGATGCGCTCAAGGATTTGGTTCAACATGGGATTAAACAGCCGGTGGTTTATTGTTCCGGGGGTAATCGCGATGATTATCATGATTATTGCCGCCCTGCTTACTTCTATCTGCGTAGCCAGGGAATGGGAAAGAGGGACGATGGAGCAGTTAATTTCTACTCCGGTAAAAGCTCCGGAATTAATCATCGGTAAATTCCTTCCATATTTTGCGATTGGTTTTATTGATCTTTTTATAGCAGTGATTATTGCCAGGTTTTTATTTGAAGTTCCTTTTCGAGGAAGTTATTTCTCGCTTGTATTTTTAAGCGCTTTATTTTTGACCGGCGCTCTTTCTCAGGGAATATTGATTTCGACGGTAGCCAGGACGCAATTATTGGCCAGCCAGCTGGCGACGTTGACTACTTTTATCCCGACGATGCTCCTCTCCGGGTTTATCTATCCGATCTTTAATATGCCGCAGGTAGTCCAGGCAATAACCTACTTAATCCCGGCGCGTTATTATATTACTATCCTGCGCGGGTTATTTCTAAAAGGCAACGGCATGGATGTGATGTGGGATGAAGCGCTATTTTTATTATTATTCGCGTTTTCCATGTTTTTTCTGGCAATCCGGAAATTCAAAAAGAAGGTGTTTTAATGTTTGAGAGGATCAAGGCTATAATTATAAAAGAGTTTAAGCAGGTTTTACGCGACCCGCGGATGAAAACAATTATCCTGGTTTCGCCTCTCCTGCAGATAATGCTTTTTGGTTATGCCGCTAATAAAGATATCGATTTTATCCCTACAGCAATCTACGACCGGGACAATACCAAGGAAAGCCGCCAGCTTTTGCATATGTTCACTTATTCCAAATATTTTGTCCCAGAGTATTATATTAACAGTGATGTTGAAGAGAATTACATGCTGGATAAAGGGTTGGCGAGTGTTGTACTGCGTATTGACCGCGGGTTCGGCCGCGATATCAAAGCAGGCAAGGATGCTTCTATTCAGCTTGCGTTGGACGGTACGGATTCCAACACCGCAATGACTATCGCCGGTTATGCCGGTACAATTATGGGTAATTACCAGTATAGTCTGCTTATGGACGATGCAAGTTCGCAAGGGTTGCAGCTTTCCGTTCCCAGTGTTGATTTAAGAGGCCGCGCCTGGTTTAATGAAAACTTGATTTCCCGGAATTATTATCTACCGGGAGTAATCGCTTCAATAGTTACGATTATGTCGCTCCTTTTAACTGCTATGGCTATAGTCAGGGAGAAGGAGATTGGCACTATGGAGCAGCTTATTGTCAGCCCCCTGCGGCCGCTGGAACTGATTTTCGGGAAACTTCTGCCGTTTGGGGTGATTGCGCTTTTCCAAACTGCCCTGATCACTACTTTAGGCATATTGTGGTTTCATGTTCCGTTCCGGGGCAGCTTGGCTTTACTTATCCTGGCCACTTGCGTATATTTATTTACTACTTTAGGTGTGGGGTTGTTTATCTCCACAATATCTTCAACCCAGCAGGAGGCGATGATGTCGGTATTCTTATTTTATATGCCTACACTGTTGCTTTCAGGATTTGCTTATCCGATAGCTAATATGCCTGAAATTATCCAATGGTCTACTTTAATCAACCCTATGCGTTATTACCTGGTTATTGTCAGAGGCATATTCTTAAAAGGAGTGGGCCTGGATATTTTATGGCCGAATTTACTGCCGCTTTTGGTCATCGGTATTTTAGTGATTGCGATGAGTACATTAAGGTTTAGTAAGAAAATAATCTGATTTTACTGCGGTATCAAGTTTTTCAGTTGATTTTTGTTTAAATATGATATGATATGCTGAATTCAAGGAGACTGCATGGACCCAGGTTTACCGCAGAAAGAAAAAACAATTTTATTGAAAAGAGTAAGATTACTTTATGTCGTTTTGTTTTTTCTCTTGGGAGCAGTTATTGCCCTTGGTGCATATATCTTAAATGATAAGGGGTTGCTGCAAATAAACATAAACCGTTTCAACGCGGGGCTTCCGCATAAAGAAGAGGTTTATAAAGTAATTAACCCTTTACGTTATTCCGGTATTCAAATGTTTTCCAGTAAGGATGTATATCTGACCCTGGATTTCGAAAAGGGCTTATGGATTTTGCATAATATCCATAAATTTGATGATAATGGTGAATTGGTTTTAAATGAGGGCAAGTATGGTACATGTGGGGAGCTGGCGGCTTACACAGCAGATAAGCTCGGACCTGTTTTTAAAGATGATTATAAAATAGATTTCTTGATGGCCAGCCAATCCGGTTACTTTCTCGCTCCCAAGGCTTCGCATATTGTATTAAGAATTACCGGCAGGTCGAACGGCCGGCAAGTATATATCCTGGACCCTTCTTTCCGTAGATATGGGGCATTTGAGGATTTTGATGATTATTTGTTTTTTAAAGAATTGCCCCAGCTTAATTTTATGGAAAGTAAGGTAAGTGATGTACTCCAGCAGTTCAATACGGCAATCCCTTTGCTTATAAGGAAGGATTATCTTCTGGGGTTTGTGGTTGAACATGCGAATAAGCAGTTTAACCGGGAGAATTTCGTTATGGCGTTGACTTTGAATAAGAAATATAATTATTCAGGCAGGTATTTGTTTGCCTTGCGCTATGCCGAAGAAGATACCCAGGTTTTTGAGAACAAAAGATTGGCCCTGGAGATCTTGAGCGAAAAAGAATGGGATACGTTAAAGGAGAAGATATCAGGGTTATTCAAAGAACAGTTAAATAATATACATTAACGCAATAGCTGAAAGGTATGTTTAAATTCCATTGATTTTATTTTGGATAATGGTAATATATGTGTAGCAAGTAACTCCGAGTTTTAAGGTGGGTCAGGATAGAACGATGCGAGAAACCTTTATAAGCTGTATTTGTAAGCTGATAAAGGTTTCTCTTTTTTATAAAGGTTATTGAAGTCAAAATGTCAAATTTTCTCCCCAAACAATTTCTTCAGTTTGATCCACTTTCTTTATTCTTCCTTTTTGTTATTTTTATCGTTTCCCTGCCTTCGGCCATATATTCATTTAGTTACTTAAAAGGGGAGTATTCGCCTGTCAAGATAAGACTGAGCTGGTTTCTGCTGACTATTTTTGTATTTTCCATGGCCCTGGTAGTTAGTGTAAATAATGCGCTTGTTTTCCTGGTATTTTGGGAGATTATGTCGTTAGTTTCGTATTTTCTTGTTGTTTTTGATACTGACCATGAAAAATCAATTCAGGCGGGAATGATTTATATTGTTATGACGCATATCGGGACAGCCTTTTTAATTGCCGCGCTTATGCTGATGTATAAGCATGCTAATTCTTTCGGTTTTTCCGCTATAAAAAGCGCCTGCCAGGTAATGCCCGGCAAAACCAAAAACATTATATTTTTATTACTTTTAGCCGGTTTTGGGACTAAAGCGGGAATCGTGCCGCTGCATATCTGGTTGCCGTATGCCCATCCGCAGGCGCCCAGCCATATCTCCAGCATAATGTCCGGAGTAATGATTAAAACCGCAATTTACGGAATAATCCGTTTTGTTATTTATATTCTAGGGGTCCAAACTTATTGGTGGGGGATTTTATTGTTAATCTTGGCAGGAATTACCTGTTTAGTCGGGATAATCTATGCACTGATGGTCCGCGATATCAAGCGCCTGCTGGCTTATTCCAGCGTTGAGAATATGGGAATCATATTATTAGGAATAGGACTGGCTATGTTATTTCAAAGTATGAATATGCCTTATCTGGCTGTATTTTCCCTGATTGCCGGGTTATACCATTTGGTAAACCACGCGATTTTCAAAGGCTTATTGTTTTTAGGCGCCGGAAGTGTGTATAAAGCTTGCGGGACGCGGGATATGGAAAAGCTGGGGGGATTAATTAAGAATATGCCGCAGACTGCCGCCTGTTTTCTGATAGGGGCAATGGCGATTTCCGCTCTTCCGCCGCTTAATGGTTTTGTAAGCGAGTGGTTGACTTTGCAGGCGTTTTTTCTGGGGGCGGTTAATGCAACAGGAGGGGTTAAGGTTTTTCTGGTGATCTGCGCGGCGGTTTTGGCGCTGACCAGCGGCCTGGCTGCTGCCTGTTTTGTCAAGGCCTTTGGCATAACCTTTTTGGCTCTTCCCCGAAGCAGGTATGCTAAAGAGGCAAGGGAAGTTCCTTTGACAATGAGGGCGGGTATGTTTTTTTTATCCTTGCTGGTAATTATCTTTGGTTTAGCTTGCGTAAAGATCATAAAGATATTATCCCAGGTTGCAGGTTCAGTTACGGGTTTTGATATCAGTAGTATGCATTTTTCTTTGAATAACTTTGTTTTAAGCCCGCAAGTAGGCAAGAATATTTATTCTTCTACTCCTTTGCTTGGATTAATGTTGCTTGTCCTGGGGCTGGCAGGTTTTGTTGTATACAGGTTATTCGGCAAGAATAAAGCCGTGATTTATAAAACTTGGGATTGCGGTTACTACAAAATAGGCCCGCGCAACGAATACACCGCAACCGCATTTTCTAAACCATTCAGGATTGCTTTTAGCTTCTTCCTTTTGCCTTACCGCAAGACGCAGAAGATAAGGGAGTCATTTTATCACGTAAAGTCGTTTGCTTATGAAACACATACGACTCCTGTGTTCAAACGCTATATTTACGAGCCCCTGCTGGAGTTGGTTTTTAAAGTCGCCAAGTCAATGAGAAGGATACAACTGGGGAGCATCCATTTGTACTTAGGTTATATATTTATTACCATAGTATTATTGATTGTATTTATTCAAAAATTCTAATTAAAACCATGTTAATCATTCTGCAGTTAATTTTATTTATCGTTGTTGCTCCTTTCCTGAGCGGTTTGATTTCCAAGGTAAAGAATAATATCAGGATGCGTAAGGGGCAAAGTGTCTTGCAGCCATATTATAATTTAGCGAAGCTTTTTTCAAAAAGAGAAGTAGTTTCAGAGACTGCTTCCTGGATATTTAAGGTTACTCCTTTTGTGGTCTTGGCTGCGATGCTTGTTTCAGCGGCTTTAATCCCTGTGTTTATGTTAAGAAGCCCGCTAAATCATGCAGGAGATTTTCTGGCGCTGATATTTATTTTCTCTTTAGGCCGTTTTTTTCTTGTCCTTTCAGCTTTAGATACCGGAAGTTCTTTTGGGGGGATGGGTGGATCAAGGGAGATGTTTATTTCCAGTCTCCTGGAGCCTGCGCTTTGCATGGCGGTTTTTGCCGTATCTTTACAATTTGGTTCAACGGATATCCTGGCATTTAGCGGGATGCATGCAATATCGGTTTCTTCCGTTGTTGCCGCGCTTACCTTATTTCTGGTTGCCATCGCGGAAACCTCACGTATTCCGGTTGACAACCAGGAAACCCATCTCGAGTTGACGATGATCCATGAAGCAATGGTTTTGGAATATTCAGGCCGATCCCTGGCTTTAATCGAATTGTCATCCTATATCAAGCAGATGATTTTATTTTTTCTGATCGCCCAGATTATTTTTCCCATCGGCTTGCCTGTCTGTCCAGAAGGCGGGCAGGTTTACACAAGCTTTATGCAAATATTTCTTTGGGTTTTGTGGTATTTGGCCAGAATAATTATCATTGCTATTACAGTGGCCCTGGTTGAGATTTCTGTGGCCAAGATGAGATTATTCCGGGCAGCGGATTTTTTGGGCCTGGCTTTTGTGTTGGGGGTGGTTGCTTCGGTATGCGCGATTTTAGGAGTTTAATATGTATGGGATAATTTTATTTACGGTTTTGGTTTCAACATACCTTATGGTTATTGCCAAAAGGATGCCGGCTTTAATCCGCGGTTTCCGTTACCAGTCCTTTTGTTTATTTGTGTTTACCTGGGTTATCGCCTCAAGCCACCGCCAGCCGGATTTATATATTGTTGCCGGGTTGCTTTTTGTTTTGAAGGTATCGCTTATCCCGTATTTATTGTACCGGATCATTAAAAAGATAAAGGTAAGTGAGGATTTGGGGCTATTTATTAACCCGCAATTATCCCTGGTTTGGGCCCTGGTATTTACTTATCTCTCCTGGGTTTTCTCCGCATCGCTATTGATTTCTAATGAAACAGCTTTAACCAGTATGCTGGCAATAGCTTTTTTTATAGTCTTGGCGGGGTTATTTTTGATGATTACCCGGATGAGCGCGCTTGCCCAGATTATCGGGTTATTGGTAATGGAAAATGGGCTGTTCCTGCTTGCCTCGACGGTTTCCGGAGGCATGCCTTTTTTTGTGGAGATTGCCATATTCTTTGATGTGTTTGTGAGCGTGGTGATTATGGGGCTTTTTGTCCACAGGATCAATAAACTTTTTACACATATTGACGTGAATAAACTTTCACGTTTAAAAGGATAAGTTAATGGAGATATTTTTAATTCTTGGGATACCGTTGCTGCTTGCAATAAGCGCTTTGTTTATAAGAAAGCAGAGGACTTTTGGAATAGTTAACTCGATTGGATATCTGGCGGTTTTGTTTGCCGGCATCAGCCTGTTTAAGAGTATAATTACTAAGGGTAGCGCTAAGGCGTTCCTTGGTTTTATCTATCTGGATTTCTTAAGCGCATTTTTTATTTTTGTTACTTCTGTAATTGCTTTTGCCGTATCGCTTTATTCTATAGGTTATATCAGAAAAGATGTTGCTCAGGGGGTTATCTCTAAGAAGAAGGCGCAAGTTTATTACCTGCTTTTTAATCTATTCTGTTTCTCGATGTTTGTGGTGCCGGCAGTGGATAATTTGGGCATGCTCTGGGTAGCTATAGAAATGACTACGCTTATCTCAGCTTTTCTCGTAGGATTTTACAATTCCAAAGAATCGGTGGAAGCCGCCTGGAAATATATCATCATTTGTTCGGTAGGCATAATTTTCGCGCTCTTGGGAACAATTTTATTTTCTTATGCGTTTTCAATTTCCGGACTGAGCAAAAGCTTGAATTGGTCGGATATCGCTCCGGTTGCTCATATATTGGATAAGGATATCTTAAAAGTCGCTTTTATTTTTATTCTGGTCGGATACGGTACTAAGGCGGGGTTGGCTCCGATGCATACCTGGCTGCCGGATGCCCATAGCCAGGCAGTAGCTCCGATAAGCGCGCTGCTTTCCGGGGTTTTGTTAAAGATGGCCGTCTATGCGATTTTAAGGTTCGGGATGATTATTATTAAAAGCGTGGGTTTTGCATATTTCGCGCATCTGATGATTTTATTCGGCATAATTTCTCTGGCTATATCCAGCGGTTTTATTTTAGTCCAGAAAGACATTAAGCGCCTGCTTGCCTATAGCAGTATCGAGCATATTGGGATAATCTCGATTGGCTTTGGTTTGGGTTCGCCTTTGGCTATTGCCGGAGCCCTGCTGCATGTTTTTAACCATGCGGTAACCAAATCTTTTATGTTTTTCGGGGCGGGAAACATTGTCAGTGTTTACAAAAAACACAATATGAATACAATCAGGGGGGTAATCAGGGCGATGCCATTTACCGGCATTATGGTGCTTTTAGGTATGTTTGCGCTTACCGGATTTCCGCCCTTTTCCATATTTATCAGCGAGATCATGATCTTAGCCGCCGCCTTTACCAATGGTTCATATACGATAGCGGCTTTATTATTATTTTTTCTTTCACTTATCTTTGGCGCGTTTATTTACCATTTCGGAAAAATGCTTTTTGGCAAACTTCCTAAAGGTATGGTTGTTTCGGCTGAACCGTTAAGCAAAAGATTAGCGTTTTTATTTTTACTTTTCCTGATTTGCGTTTTAGGTATCGCGTTACCATTTATAAAAAAGGATTTATTATGGTTTGCTCAGAGGTTATTGCAGGGATAAAAAATATATTTGGCGCTTTTGAGGCGCTTTCTGTCACCCAGGCTTATGCAGATGAAATACGGATTAAGGTAAGCCCGCGGTTATTCAAAGATACCTGCCTGGCATTGCATAAAATGTTTTCTTCTTCGGTATATATGTTGTTTGCTTCTGATGAACGCAGGGCTACAGGTGTATTTACGATAAATTGCGTATTTGGGAATTTAAAACAAGGCCAGTGGATAATTATAAGTATAGATATTCCGCAGGATGAGGCTTATTTTGATTCTTTGGCAAAGTCCATCCACTCCGCCAGCCTTTTTGAAAGAGAGATTTGGGAGATGTTTGGTATCGAGCCAAAAGGTAACCCTGATCTAAGGAGGTTAAGGCTGCACAATGAAGTTTGGCCAAAGGGTAATTATCCTTTGCGTAAGGATTTTCAGAAGTTGCAGACAGGGGATTTAGGTGATTATGAATTTGACCGGGTAGAGGGTGATGGTGTATTCGAGGTGCCAGTAGGTCCGGTACATGCCGGGATTATCGGCCCCGGGCATTTTCGTTTTAGCGTTGCGGGTGAACCGATCATTAATTTGGAAACCAGGCTTGGTTTTACCCACAGAGGAGTAGAGAAACTTTTTGAGGGCCAATTCTGTATTGAGGCAATCCGGTTAGCCGAGTGCGTGTCGGGTGATGCGAGTTTTGCTCATAGTCTTGCGTTTGCGCAGGCAGCAGAGAAGATTTCCGGGATATCCATTCCAAAACAAGCTGTTTATCTAAGAGCTATATTTTTAGAGCTTGAGCGGATGTATAATCATGTCAACGATATCGGCGGAATGGCAGTGGATGTAGGTTTTAGTTTTCCGTCCGCCTATGCCTCGGTTATTAAAGAAGCGCTCCTGCAGTTAAATGATTCGCTTACCGCAAGCCGGTATCTTAAAAAAGTTAATACGGTAGGAGGGGTCTTCAAAGGCCTGGATGAGAACAGAAAACAAATACTGCTTAATTCCCTTAAGAGCATAAAAAACGATTTTGATGAGTTGATTAAAATATTGTATTCCAGCGTTTCTTTTATGGATAGGATAGATACTACCGGGGCATTGCGGCGTAAGACTGCCGAAGGTTTAGGTGTGGTTGGTCTGATTGCCCGGGCATCAGGTATTCCTGCGGATTTAAGAGAATATTTCTCCGTGGTTTATAAAGAAGCAAAATTTAAAATGGCGACAGAGGAATCCGGTGATGTGCTGGCCAGATTAAAATTAAGGATTGCTGAATTTAAGGAATCCATCCGCTTGATTGAAGTTTTTGCCGGAAAACTTATAGACGGTAAGGAGATTAGTGTTCATCCGGAATTCAAGGGGGGCAGGGCATTAGGGTATACGGAAGGCTGGAGAGGCCCGGTTTTATACTGGTTAGAAATTGATGCGACAGGTTTCATTCAAAGATGTAAAGTGGTTGATCCTTCTTTTCTGAATTGGCAGGGGTTATCTTATGCTGTCTTGGGGAATATTATTCCGGATTTTCCGCTTTGTAATAAAAGTTTTGATCTTTCGTATTCAGGAGGCGACCTCTAACCATGCTACAGATACTCAAGAACAGAATATTAAAAGGTATACTTACCAGGAGAATTGAGCCAGATTCCTCCAGGGTAATTGCAGAGGCGGGTTTGTCTGTTCGGCAGGCAGGTTCAGAATTGAGATTCCTGATCCGGAAGAAATTTGGCCGGTCTTTGCATATTCGCCAGGTTGATACCGGCTCTTGTGGCGCCTGTGAATCTGAAATAATTTCCGCGAGCAATCCGATTTACGATTTGCAAAGGTTTGGGGTAAATTTTGTAGCCTCTCCGCGGCATGCCGACGCGCTTTTGGTTACCGGTCCAGTATCTAAAAATATGCTTATCGCTTTAAATAAAACTTATGAGGCTATGCCTGAACCTAAATTTGTGATTACCTGCGGGGATTGCGCCTTAGGCTGTGGCCCGTTTAAAGATTCTTATTATGTTTGCGGGGCGGTAAAAGATATTTTACCGGTTGTTTTGCATATTCCCGGTTGCCCTCCCAGTCCTTTAAAGATCATATCATCCCTGACAGCTTTTCTAAAAACTTCCTAGATACAATAGATTCACTTCTTATTTAAATTTTCTTGCCAATGTCTATATCGGGATTTATAATACAAGCGTTAATAATTAAAGGAGGGGTTTTATGAAAAAATTCCTGTTTATGGTTGTGTTGCTAAATTTGTTTAGTTTTTTAATTATCTGCCCTGCCTGTGCCCAGGATCGCAATGTTAGCGTGGAGTTAACGCAGTTAAGAAACGAATTATTGAATTCAAAATTACCGCTTAAGGATGTAAATTCAGTCGCCCAGACTTTAAGGGCTTTATTAAACCAGGGCTCTAGCGTAGGAGAATTAAGAAGTATAACTCTAAGCATAGCCAAAAAAGGTATTTCTGGTACAGCTTTAAATACTTCTCTTGAATCCGTGAACGTGCTGGTTGAGGCAGGCGTCAAAACTAATGAAGCCGGAAATGTAGTATTAGGGGGGATAGATAAAGGGTTGGCATTGGGTTTTAAGGGCGGTGATTTTGGCTTGATGGATAATGTCCGGGAGGCGGTAAAACAAAAAAAAGCGCAATTGCTTGAAGAGATGAAGAAGAAATCCGCAGAAACAGCTAATCCATCAACTGACACGGTCAGCAAATAGGTCCAGACAAAAGGAGAGGATATGAAAATCTGGTTATGTCTTTTTTGTTTAGCGGTTTCTTTGTTTATGCCCGGTATAAGTTTTTGCCAGGAGGCTCAGGGCGATATTGAAACACACTCCCGGCAGGGGGTTGTTTCGGAGGTTGATTCAATTGGTTCGTCTTTGATAATATTTGACGGCAGTGAGCAAATAAGATTTTCCGTAGACCAGGCAGCAAGAATCCAGCGGGGTACGGAGAATATAATGCTTGATGACCTTGAATCAAATGATACGGTAACTGTAGAATATTACAAGTCTTCGAATGGGGTGCTTAAGGCGGTTTCAATCGTCGATAATAATATTATCTCTGACTTTTGATGGTCAATAATTAAAAACTATAAATAGGTGGGAATTTTAAGGAACCGGGGATGAATAAATTTATTATTACAACGTTGATGTTAGTATGCAGCAATCTATTTATGACCTTTGCTTGGTATGGCCATTTAAAGAATTATAGCCATAAGCCCTGGATCATCGCTGCTTTAATCAGCTGGGGGGTTGCTTTATTTGAATATCTTCTGCAGGTTCCCGCCAATAGAATCGGTCATCAGGTGATGAATCTGGGGCAGCTTAAGATCCTCCAAGAGTTAATCACTTTATCCGTGTTTGTGCCGTTTTGCGTATTCTATATGAAAGAAGGCTTAAAGAAAGATTATCTATTGGCGGCCTTGTGTATTCTGGCTGCGGCCTTCTTTATGTTCCGCGGGTTGTTAGCTAAAGTATGAGATGAAACTTCGGCAGTAGAATCCTTCCTGTTAACCGCAATACAATTATATTGACACTATTTTTGATTATGCTAAACTAGTTATGGACATATGTTCATAACTAAATGGAGGTGAGATTTGCGGCCGAAAAAGACCAGGTGGGTAAAATGCGCACCGGCTGAGAGATGTTTTAAGCCGCGTTGCAGGCCGTTAGCCAAACTTGAGGGAGTTTATCTTAGCCTCGATGAGTTTGAAGCTATCCGCCTGGCTGATCTCGAAGGATTAAAGCAAATAGATGCTGCCAGGTTAATGCATGTATCCCGTCCGACATTTTCGCGCATTGTAGCTTTAGCCAGAAAGAAAGTAGCTGATGGTTTAGTCAATATTAAGGTAATCAGGATTGAAGGGGGATGTTGTAAAATTAAAAGGAGGAGAAGATGAAAGATAAGCTTGAGCAGGGGAAAGAGAAAAAAGGTTTTTTTGCCAGGATGATTGATAAAATAGATAAAAAGCTGCAGGAAAAGGCAAAATCCGGTTCCTGCTGTTGCAGTAAAGATGACGCGGGTAAGAAATCATGCTGCAGCTAATTGTTGATTGGATAACCTATTCCTTATTTAAATTAGACCCGTTTGCTAAATGGGCGCAGGTGATAAATTTCTTTATTTATGATTCCGTAAAGATTTTATTACTGTTGTTTGTTTTGATTGCCTTGATCGGGTTTTTAAGGTCTTATCTGCCCGCAGAAAAAATAAAACAATGGCTTAGCGGCAAGAAAGTGCTTCCTAATTTTCTGGCTGCGATATTTGGAGCAGTAACTCCATTCTGTTCCTGCTCATCAATTCCCATATTTATAAGTTTCCTTGAGACAGGGGTGCCGTTAGGGGTAACATTTTCTTTTTTGATCACCTCTCCGCTGGTTAATGAATATCTTGTAGTATTAATGCTCGGGTTTTTTGGTTTTAAGATTACTTTTCTTTATGTATTAAGCGGAATAATAATCGGGGTTGCCTGTGGTATTGTTTTGGGGAGGATGAAACTGGAGAAATATCTTGTGAAAGACTTGTTTAGCCAGGATATCCAGGATTGTCCTGAAGAAATATTAAAAGGTTTTAAGAGCCGGGTATTATTTGGAATCCGAGAGGCAAATTCAATCATCCAGAAACTTTGGTTTTGGGTTTTAATTGGAGTAGGCCTGGGCGCGTTCATTCATAATTTTGTTCCGCAGGAACTTATTCAAACCCTAATGAGTAAGACAGGATTTTTCAGTGTTCCTATTGCTACAATCATCGGAGTCCCCATGTACGGAAGCTGCGCGGCAATCGTGCCGATAGCCGTAGCTTTATTTCAAAAGGGGTTTCCTCTTGGTACGGCATTAGCTTTTATGATGGCGGTGGCGGCATTGAGCCTGCCTGAGGCAATTATGTTAAGAAGGGCAATGCATTTAAAATTAATTTTTATATTTTTTACGGTAACTTCCCTGGCGATTATGTTTACGGGTTACCTGTTTAATTTCTTGCAGGGAGTTTTGTTTTAGATAAAAAGATGAAGAGAATACTTTTAGTTTTTATTATTATCCTGGCTGGTAGCGCTATTCCTTTTTTTACCGTCCAAGCAGCCGTAAAAGACAAGGTCATCGCGTATTATTTTCGCGGAACATTTTGCAGCCCGAGCTGTCGTCATCTAGAGAAGAATTGCCAGGAGGTGATTGAAGCCAACTTTAAAGATGCTCTTGCGTCGGGGAAATTAGAGTTTCAGGTTGTAATCTTGGGGGATAAGGGGGAGGGCTATTATGCTAACTACTATAAAATTTATGCCAGAACCCTCATCTTATCATTAGTAAAAAACGGCAAGGAAACAGAATGGAAGAATTTGGATAGGGTTGGTGAGTTTTTTGATAACTGGGAAGGGTTTTCTGATTACCTAAAGAAAGAAATTAATATTTTCTTGGGAAAGGCAGAATAATGGAAAATGCTATTAGGTAAATAAATGCAGAAGATACTTTTAGTTTTTATTAGTATCGTATTTTTTAGTATTGGGGGTATTGTTGCTATAAATTTTATTTACGCTCAGGAACGTCCAGCTTCAAATGTTTCCGTATATTATTTCCATGGTTCTTCCAGGTGTCCCAACTGTTATAAGCTTGAGAAGTATTCTAAGGAGGCCATTGAAACTTGTTTTAAAGAAGCGCTTCTTAATGGAAAATTGGAGTTTAGGGTTATAAACGTAGAAGATAAGGGAAGCCGGTATTATGTTGAGCATTACCAGCTTTATACTAAAACTCTTATACTGTCCTTAGAAGAAAATGGCAAAGAAGTAAAATGGAAGAATCTTAATGCTATATGGAAATATATTGATGATAATCAGGGATTTATTGATTATATCAAAGGTGAAGTTGTGGATTATTTGAAGGAAGTCCAGTGATAGAAATACTAGCAGGTTTTCTGCCGGCTTTGTGGCTTGGTATATTGACTTCAATAAGCCCTTGTCCTCTAGCTTCCAATGTTGCAGCAGTATCGTTTCTGTCTAATAAAATTACGCATCCGCTGTTTGTGTTTATTTCCGGGCTTGCCTATACTTTTGGCAGAATGGTTGCCTACGCAGTAGTAGGATGGGTTATTATTAACTCTTTTTTTAGCGTTCCGCAAACCGCTCAGTTTTTACAAAAGTATATGAATAAAGCTTTAGGTCCCCTTTTGATCGTTGCGGGGTTTGTTTTATTAGGGATAATTAACCTGCGTTTGCCAGGTGTCAGGTTTTCTGAAAAATGCCGCAATAAACTTGCGAAAATCGGAACAATAGGGTCTTTTCTGCTAGGGTTTATTTTTGCTTTTGCATTTTGTCCGGTTTCAGCTGCTTTATTCTTTGGCAGCCTTATTCCTTTGGCGCTTAATAGCAAGACAGGGTTTTTGTTGCCTTTTATCTATGGAATCGGGACAGGGATTCCGGTGTTAATATTTGCGGTGGCTATTGCATTTGGTGTTACCACATTTGGCCGCTGGTTTGGCCGTATAACTAAAATAGAATGTTATGCTCGTTTGTCAACCGGAGTGATATTTATAATTGTTGGAGCCTATTATATTTGGGCGTATATAATACCGGCACTTAAGATATAGGAGGATAACAGATGAGTAAAATAGAGAAAGAAATATGTCTATATTTGAGAAATACCTGACTCTTTGGGTTTTATTATGTATAGGCGCGGGAATCCTGGTAGGTAAGATCGCTCCGGAAGCGGCGAGATTTCTTGACGGTATGGCTATTTACGTTAACGGGGCTCCGGTTGTTTCAATACCAATTGCGATTTGTTTGTTTTTTATGATGTACCCAATAATGGTAAAGATTGATTTTGCGGAGGTGATAAAAGCGGGAAAATCCCCTAAACCTGTAGGTTTAACTTTATTTGTTAATTGGGCAATAAAACCTTTTACTATGTATGCTATAGCTTACGTTTTTTTGGGGATTTTATTCAAAGGACTTATTGGGATAGACGCTATGGATTTTGTTAAACTTCCGCCGGGAGCGGATTGGTCACTGGGGTCTATTCATGGCGCAGGAACAGTGGTTATTCACGAAGGTTTAAAAATGCTTCAAGTGCCGTTGTGGCGCAGTTATTTTGCCGGTTGTATCCTGCTTGGCATTGCCCCCTGCACAGCGATGGTCCTGGTATGGGGGTTTCTTGCTAAAGGCAATGATGGTCATACACTGGTTATGGTTGCTATCAACTCGCTTACTATGTTGTTGTTTTATGGCGTTTTGGGCGGGTTCCTGTTAGGCGTCGGAAAAATGCCGGTGCCCTGGCAGGCGTTGTTGTTATCGATCGCCATATATGTGGCTTTACCATTAGCAGCGGGATATTTTTCAAGAAAGTTGATTATCTCGCGCAAGGGGGCAAAATGGTTCAATGAAAATTTTCTGCATATTCTTTCTCCGGTTTCAATTGTGGCATTATTGTTTACTTTAGTTCTTCTATTTTCATTTAAAGGAGAGGTAATTTTGGCTCAGCCGTTAACTATTCTTTGGATAGCTATTCCGTTGTTTATCCAGACTTGTTTGATATTTGCTGTTACCTACTGGATGGCAAAAAAAATGCGCTTGAAATATGAAGATGCGGCACCTTCGGCAATGGTTGGTGCCAGTAACCATTTTGAGGTTGCGATCGCCACAGCGACAATGTTATTCGGACTTTCCTCAGGAGCAGCTTTGGCCACGGTTGTCGGTGTTCTAATTGAGGTTCCGGTTATGCTGATGCTGGTAAAGGTATGTTTAAAAACACAAAATTGGTTTAAACAGTAAAAGAGTAGTTTTCCCCTTTTCCCGAAAATAATTGCTTACCAACCCAATGATGTTATAATAAAACTATGGTTACGATTATTTTTATTATCGCCGCATTCATCTTTGGGCTGAGTTATTTAAAATATGGAAAATTCCTAACTCGGTTATTTGAGCTGGATGATCAGAATCTTCCTCCTTCGAGTACTATGCATGATGGGGTGGATTATGTGCCGGCCCCTGCGCTGGTGTTATTCGGGCATCATTTTTCATCTATTTCCGGGGCAGGTCCGGTTTTAGGCCCAATTATCGCCGGATTGGCTTTTGGCTGGCTCCCGGTCTGGTTATGGGTGGTTATCGGTTCTGTTTTTATCGGTGGGTTGCATGATTTCTCGAGCCTGGTGATTTCTGTGCGTAACCGCGGCAGGTCAATAGCTGAAATTGCCAATACCTATATGTCCGGGAGAGTTTACCGGCTGATGCTGGTTTTTATCTGGCTTACACTGGTATATGTGCTTACTGTGTTTACGGATTTGACTGCTGTGGCTTTTAAGGCTGACGGCGGAGTAGCCACTTCCTCTATTTTATTTATGATTTTAGCTTTGGGGTTTGGAATATCGCTCTACCGTTTAAAAATGCGGCTTTCCTGGGCTACGGGGGTATTTGTTTCTTTGCTTTTCTTTTGTGTTTGGTTTGGCCAGCGCATGCCTTTCAACAATATGCCGGCTTTATTTGGCGACAGCGTAAAAACCTGGAGTGTCCTGTTAATTATTTATTGTTTTATTGCTTCGGTTACCCCGGTTTGGATATTGCTTCAGCCAAGGGATTATCTCTCGAGTTTCTTGTTATACGGTTCTATCCTGGGGGGTTTCTTAGGAATACTTTTCGGCGGGTATGCGTTAAAATACCCGGCTTTTACCGGTTGGAGTTCGTCTGATGTAGGTCCGATGTTTCCTCTTTTATTCGTTACTGTAGCCTGCGGTGCCATAAGTGGTTTCCATTCTATCGTTGCCAGCGGTACTTCTTCCAAACAAATTAAGAAAGAAACTCACGTATTGCCAATAGGTTATGGGGCAATGTTGGTTGAAGGTTTGGTTGCGGTAATTGCCCTGAGTACCATTATGATGGTGGGAGTGAATGATCCATTAACCAAGGGAGCTCCACTGGCTATCTATGGAGCTGGAATGGCCAAATTTCTTTCTATATTCGGTATTTCGGAAAAATACGGTAATTCTTTTGGTATCTTAGCCCTATCTACCTTTATTTTAACTACCCTGGATACTGCAACCCGGCTGGGTAGGTATATTTTCCAGGAGTTTTTCAGTATGGAAGTTAAGGGTTCCCGTTATATAGCTACTGCGGCCACGCTATTCTTGCCAACTATATTTGTTTTGATAAACCTGAAGGATGCCAGTGGAAATATCGTTCCTGCCTGGAAAACAATCTGGCCTGTCTTTGGCGCTACTAATCAGTTATTGGCGGGTTTGGCGTTGATGGTGGTCGGTGTCTGGTTAAGGAAAAAGGGCAAGCCGTTTTGGTTTGTGGTATTGCCGATGATATTTATGCTGGCAATGACTCTCTGGGCATTGTTTATTATTATTCTGCAATATAAGTTCAGTCTGCTTGGATTTATCGGTGCCATCCTTTTATTTCTCTCCATTTTTCTGATCTTAGAGGCGGTTGAAATATTTAAAACTAATAAGAAATAATTATTTTATAACCCCAATTACCGTATAGAGATATATAAAACGTCTTGTTAATTAAGGATTTGTATGTTATATTGAAAACAATAATTTCATAAAAACGGGGTGGAGATGGTTCGGGTAAATAAACGGGAACGTCCTCACATAAGTTAATATATTTGAACTCAAGTCTCTTGCGTTATTTAAGCGCAAGGGATTTGAGTTTTTTGTTTCTTAGAGAGGCAGGTTTTATGCGTATACACACAAAATTAATTATTCAAACCCTCATCCTTATCTTAATCGCCTTTGTCATATTTTCTGTATACGTACGGGTGGAATTTCAGCAGAATGCTATTTTATTCCAGAGCCAGAAGAAAGATATAGAAAATACCTTTAATAAAATATTGGATCTTAAATCCAAGACCCTGGAGACCCTGGTGTTAGATTATACTTATTGGGATGAAATGGTGAATTATATTAAGCAGCCCAATGAAATCTGGGCAAACCTGAATTTGAAGACCGCCATCCCTACTTATAATGCTGATTTAGTGGTTGTTTATGATTCAAAGTTTACACTTGTTTCTCATTTTGCTTCTAAGGGGAATGAAGGGTTGTTTAACGAATTCAACCGGAATATAACCTTAACCGGAGTTTTCGCGAATAAAAAAGTAAACCATTTTTTTGTTCATGTTGCTGATAACGTATTGGAGATTTACGCAGCCACGGTTCATCCTACGAATGACCCGGAGAGAAAAACCGAGCCCCAGGGGTATATGTTTACTGCCAGGCTTTGGGGCAAAGAGTATCTTGATGAGATCTCTCAAATTACTGATTGCCAGCTTTCATTAGTTTATCCTGTGAGTAAGTCAACCCTGATGAATAAAGCTGAATACAAGGAAGAAGCTGTACAGTTTTCAAGGATTTTAAGAGGTTGGGATGATACTCCGGTTGCCAGGATAGATGTAGTGCGGATATCGCAAAGCGTTCTTGAGTCTAAATCGATGTCCAGGCTAGAGCTTGTCCTTATTATATTTTTTGTTTTATTTATAGCTTTAGTTTATATCTGGTTTATTGTGCATCAAGTGTATAAGCCCCTGGTCCTTATATCCAAAGCGCTTAAAGAAGGTAACCTGCAGTATATTTTCAAGATGCAGTCCGGCCGCAATGAGTTTGGTGAAATAGCCAGACTGATATTTAAATTTTCAGAAAATGAAGTAGAGCTTGCCAAAGAAGTAAATTTACTTAAGATCGCGGAGGCTCAATTAGAGAAAGAGCGTGACCGCGTCCAGGAGTATTTGGATGTCGCCGGTGTTATGATAATGATCCTGGATCTCAAAGGGGATATCAGCACGATTAATAAAAAGGGTTACGCTATCCTGGGATATACAGAGCCTGAGCTGATCGGCAGAAATTGGTTTCAAACCTGCCTGCCGGAAACAAATAAAGAAGAGGTTTATGGAGTTGTCAATAATCTTCTTGCCGGAGATGAGGATTCCTATAAGTATCATGAAAACGAGGTTTTGAGAAAAGACGGCCAATTGCGTACAATAGCGTTTAATAACGCTATTCTTAAAAACAAGGCTTCTCAGATAATCGGGTTATTAGTTTCAGGGGAAGATATTACTGAACGTAAGCAAGCGGAAAAAGATTTTCGTAAGATTTCCGAGGAGTTACGCGTCATAATTGATTCTTCTCCGGGTATGGTTTTTTATAAAGACAGAGAGAACCGTTTTATACTTGTCAATAAGGCTTTTATGGAGATAACCGGGTTGTCTAAAGAGGATATTGAGGGTAAAACCGCTTTTGAGGTTTTTCCGGAATACGCAAAAAAATACTGGGAAGATGATTTAGAGGTAATGACAACGAACCGTAAGAAATTGAATATACTGGAGGTTGTAAAAACGCCCAGGGGATTAGCTTGGTTGAGGACGGATAAAATCCCTTATATTGACGAGCATGGCAATGTTATCGGAGTGATTGGCTTCTCGCTGGATGTTACTGAGCACAAGAATGCGGAAGAAAAGCTGCGCGAGAGCGAAGAGCGTTATCGGGTTATTTTTAATGGTTCGCATGATGCGTTGATGACTTTGGAGCCTCCCGGTTTTAATTTTACTTCCGGAAATGACGCGGCTATAAAATTGTTTGGGGTTAAGGATATGGCAGAATTTATTACTCTTTGCCCCTGGGATATTTCTCCTGAGGTTCAGCCGGATGGCAAGGTTTCTATCGTAAAAGCAAAAGAGATGCTGGAAATTGCCTTAAACGAGGGCTCAGCTTATTTTGAATGGATGCATAAACGGCTTGATGGGAGAGAATTTCCCTGTGCTATCCTACTTAGCGTATTGGCTTTGGGGAATAAAAAAATAGTTCAGGCTAATGTGCGCGATATTACCGAGAGGAAGAAAATAGAGGGTGAGCTAAAGAAAAAGACGGAGTTCCTGGAGGCCCAGATAGAAACTTCGGTTGACGGACTGTTGGTTGTCGATGAGAATGGGCAGAGAATTTTAACAAACAAGAAGCTGATTGAATTGTGGAAAGTCCCGCAAGATGTCCTTAAGGAAAAAAATGACAAAGCATTATTGCAGTATGCGGTAAGCAAAACGAAAGATCCGCAACAATTTCTGGATAAAGTAAATTATCTCTATGCCCATAAAGACGAAAAAAGCCGCGATGAGATAGAGTTTAACGATGGGATGATTTTTGACAGGTATTCCTCTCCCGTGATTGATAAAAACGGCAGATACTTTGGGCGTATCTGGATTTTTCGGGATATTACCGAATTGAAACAGGCGGAGCAGGAATTAAAGAAAGACCTGCATGACCTGGAAGTTTTTTATAAGGCTTCTATTGGAAGGGAAGAGCGCATACTGGAGCTTAAAAAACAGATAAAAGAGCTGGAAGCGAAATTAGGCAACCGTAAATAATCTATAAGCTTTAGGAGATAGGGATGGTAATGGAGTTATTTTTTTATGGCATTGCGTTTATCCTTATGGGTTTGGTATTAATTTCCATTTCCCGCAAAGAAGATTTTCTGGGTATTGCGAAGAATTTCTGGGCGCTTGCTGTTTTTGGATTAATCCACGGAGTTAATTCTTGGATCAATATGTTTGTCCTGATGAAAGGCTTCTTTGATTCCGGGTTACTGGTTGTAATAAGCGCTGTTCTTTTGCCTCTTTCTTTCACTTTTATGCTTATATTCGGAGTACTTAATATGCGGCAGAGGTGCCCGGGATGCAAATGGCTTATCTATATCCCGGTTGCCTGCTTAATACCCTGGGTTTTAGCTTTAGTTACAGGCAAGGGGTTTGTTACTGCCGGAATAATGGCCCGTTATTTTATATGCATACCCGGGATAGCTATTATTATCTATGATCTGGCCGGCAGATTGGTTTCATACAGAAAAGAATTGCCGGTTTTTGTTTTCTTGAGCACGATAATTTTTATATTCGCCAGCGGGATGTTTGCTTTTGTTTCAGGTTTGGTTGTACCCGGAGCGAATTTCTTTCCAGCCTCCTTTATAAACTATAATAATTTTATCAGGGCCTTTGGTTTTCCCATACAGATTATCCGGATATTTACTGCTATTCTTACCTCAATTGCGGCCTTTGGAATGACTGGGGTTTTTTATAAAGATAAGATAAAGGTGCGTTTGATCGGAGGCATCAGGCGTAAGGTTTTATTTTTTACGGTATTATTCAGTTCAATTATCCTAACGGTTAGCGTTTTAACCATGTATTTTTCCGGGGTTTTTACCTTACGGAAGGTTACTTTCAGCCAGCAGCAGGCTATTGTGCAGTTAATGGCTAATTCCATAGGAGAAATGATTGATTCCGAAGTAAACGAGTTGGAGAGTTATGTGGCAAACCCGAGTATCTGGGGGGCGGTTATCAGGGATGCTAACCTTAAATATCCCTCAATGCCTGCTAAAAGCATACCGGGATATTTTGTTAAAATGGATAAGCAATGGAGCCAGTCATCGTCAAAGGGGCCGGCAGTAGACAGGTATCTTAATACGCTGCTTAGCCTGCGGCTTAAGAAATTCGCTGAAACAAAAGGTAATATCGCTGAGATATTTTTTACTGATAAATACGGCGGCCTGGTTGTCGCTTCGACAAAAACAAGCGATTTTTATCAAGCGGATGAGGATTGGTGGCGGAAGACATTTAATAAGGGCAAAGGCAGTATTTTTATCGGGGATATGGAATTTGACGAATCCAGCAATAACTGGTCAATCACCATATCGGTGCCGGTATATGATAAGGATGCGCAGGTCATTGGTGCCTGTAAGGCAGTTTACAACACTTTGAGGTTTTCGGAAGTGGTTTCTAAATTTGAAATAGGCTCTACCGGCAGGGCTATTTTGTTTGATGATACCGGAGAGCTTATCTGTCAGAGTGCACATAAGTTTATGAAAGACAAGAGTTCAGTTTTGGCTGAGTGGAAGGCCATTAATGAATCGCAATCAGAAAAGTCTTTTTTCTCGTCAGCTTATATCCGCCGCGGGGCAAGAAATGTTTTTCTGGCTTCCTGGACGGTTATTCCATATAAAGGCTTATTGCAACAAGGGGTGAAATGGTTTGCTTGTGTTGAACAGGATACTAAGGAAATTTTTGCAGGGCAGGAGTTAATCCTTTTATTATATTCTATGATATTATTCGGGATATTGCTGGTTTTATCCACATATTTTAGTTTTTTATTTGTACGCCTGTTGATCCGCCCTATTGAAAAGATGCGTTTAGGGATGCATGAAATTGCCTCGGGAAACTTAAGTTATTATCTGAATTTAAGGAGCGGGGATGAACTGGAGGATCTCTCGGATTCCTTTAATTTAATGATTGATACATTGCGCAAGACTTTGGTTTCCAAGGATGCTTTAATCGCCGAGGTTTCCGAGCGCAAGCAGGCGGAATGCCTGCTTGAACAGTCTAAGGATAAATTAGAGGGCAAGGCCCAGGAATTAAATTCCCAGTTGAAACAAACAGAGAAGACCCATGAAATAATGATGAGTATGCTGGAAGATAATAATATGATTAGGGAGGCTTTGGAGAAGAGTTTAGCGGAGTTAAAACAGACACAGGAGATGATGGTGCAGGTGGCAAAGCTTGGGGCGGTGGGCCAGCTTGCCAGCGGTGTAGCGCATGAGGTTAAAAATCCTTTGGGGATAATCCTGCAGGGGATAAACTATCTGGAAAATAAAATAGCAGTCAGGGGAGATGATACCCGGGAAGTCCTGGGAATGATGAAAGACGGTATAGTTCGCGCGGATAAGATTATTAATGGCTTGCTTGATTTTTCTAAATCCACAAAACTGGATTTTAAGCAAGAAGATATAAATTCCGTATTGGAAAGTTCAATCAATTTAGCGCAGGTTTCATCCAGGTTTGCAGGGGTGCAGATCGTCAGGGAAATGGCAAAGCGCCTTCCCGAGGTAAGAATTGATAAGAATAAGATGGAACAGGTTTTTATAAATATCTTAGTGAATGCAGCCCAGGCTATGGATAGCAAGGGGTTGATTATTATCCGCAGCTATGTAAAGAAACTGGAAAAGCCGGAAAAGTCGAAGATTAATAAAGACGTGGATTATTTTGTTTCCGGTGAAGACGCCCTAATAGTTGAAATTGAGGATACCGGGACAGGGATTTCCGAAGAAAATCTAAAGAAAATATTTGACGCGTTTTTTTCCACTAAAGGTCCTAAGGGAGGGGCAGGTTTAGGTTTAGGAATATGCTTGAGCATAGTGGATATGCATAAAGGCCTGATTGATGTAGAAAGTCAGTTGGGGAAAGGGACCAAAGTAACCATTACCTTAAAGTTAGCCACGGAGGGTTAAAATGGTTAAGAAAATATTAATCATTGACGATGAGATTTATTTTGCTAAGTTAGTAAAGATGAATTTGGAGTTAGGCGGTGATTTTAAAGTTGAAATAGCAGTTAAAGGATATGAGGGGATCAAGTTGTCCGCAAAATTAAAGCCGCATTTGATCCTCTTGGATTTACTTATGCCTGATATGAATGGATTCCAGGTGATAGAAGAATTAAGGAAGAATTCAAAGACTGCCCATATTCCCCTGGTTATGCTCAGCGCAAAAGGTGATGATGCCACCAGAAAAGAGGTTTTCCGCAAAGATGTTGATTTGTTTATAGCCAAGCCGATAAGCGCGGAAGATTTGAAAGATAAAATAATTAAGATCTTAAAAGGAGCAACGGATGCAAAAAAAAAGAATATTAGTCATAGACGATGAAAAAAACCTCTGTATTTTATTGAAATCAAATTTAGAAAGTACCGGCGAGTATGAAGTAACAACCGCTAATTCCGGCGAAGAGGGGTTGAAAAAGGCAAAAGAAACAGATTTTGATTTAGTGGTTACGGATTTTAAGATGCCCGGTTTAAACGGCAGGCAGGTGCTTAACGCGCTTAAAGATATGAGGCCTCATTCTCCGGTCGTGCTTTGTTCTGTTTATCATGATGACCCCAGCACGGTTACCGCTTTGGATATAGCCAGGGCTGATGGGATAATTACGAAGCCATTTGAGCATAAACAGCTTTATAACACGATAAAAAATATTTTAACCGAAAGTGCAAACGGTAAATAGTAGCGGGATTAAAAAGGAGATATGAAATGCCTAATAAGATATTAGTTGTTGATGATGAAGTAGACTTTACCAGGTTGTTGAAATCCAATCTTGAAGAGACCGGAAAATATGAAGTATTGGCTTTGCCCAACGCCAATGATATTATATCCCAGGTTCATGCCTTTAAGCCGGATATTATTTTACTTGATATTCTTATGCCCGGGACCAAAGGGATTGAAGTTTGCGAGATACTAAATAAAGATGTAGTCGGCAGGGCCATACCCATTATTATCATTTCCGCGTTGGCTAAGGATGCGGATAAGTATAAGGCTTATAGGGTCGGGGTAGTAGATTACATTGAGAAACCAATAGAAATAGAACGCTTGATCTCAAAAATAGATAAGTACATACAATTTAAGCACGGTAATTAGGCGTTTTAGCGGACTGATTTATTCCCTCTTGATTTACAAAACAACCATTAAAATCGAACAGTAGGTAATTGTTTGATAACTTCTGGGTATGTCTAAAATTGTATAAAATGCCGGGCATTTTTTTATTGACAAAATATTAAAAAAGTAATAATTTTATACTTATAATTTTTAAAAAAAGACCCTGACTTACTTGCGCTCGTCAGGATTCTTCTAAAAAAATATAAAGGAGGAAAATATGAATACCGGCCTTACCGCTATCAACGAAAAAGTCCAGAAAGAAAGTTTATTCGTGCAAAGCCTGGTTGCTGAAATAGGCAAGGTTATTGTCGGCCAAAAATACCTGATCGAGAGGCTGCTTGTAGGTTTATTTGCCAATGGGCATATGCTTGTTGAAGGTGTGCCTGGATTAGCCAAAACTTTATCGATTAAGACTTTGGCTCAAGCCATCAATACAAAATTCCAAAGGATACAATTTACCCCGGACCTGTTGCCGGCGGATTTGATCGGTACGCTTATCTATAATCCTAAAGACGGGGCATTTTCGACCAAGAAGGGGCCGATATTCTCTAATATTATCCTGGCTGATGAAATAAACCGCGCTCCGGCTAAAGTGCAGAGCGCCCTTCTTGAGGCTATGCAGGAGAGGCAGGTTACTATCGGGGAAAATACCTTTAAGTTGGATGATCCATTTTTGGTTATGGCTACACAGAATCCGATAGAACAGGAAGGAACATATCCTCTTCCTGAGGCGCAGGTAGACAGGTTTATGCTTAAGATTAACATAACTTATCCCGAGATTGAAGAAGAACATAAGATTTTAAAGCGTATGGGTTTTACGGATAAAAAGAACGAGGTAAAAACAATTGTAGAGCCGCAGGATATTATCAGGGCGCGCAGCGTGGTGGATGAGGTTTATATGGATGAGAAGATAGAGAAATATATCCTGGATATAGTTTTTGCGACAAGAGAACCGCAGAAATATAAACTTAATGAACTTGCCGGGCTTATACAATATGGAGCTAGCCCCCGGGCAACAATTTACCTGGCGTTGGCCTCAAAGGCTTACGCTTTTATCCAGGGCAGGGGCTATGTGACTCCCCAGGATGTAAAGTCTATCGGAGCGGATGTATTACGCCATCGGGTAATTGTAAGCTATGAAGCAGAGGCCGAAGAAAGAAATTCGGATGATCTAATTAAAAAAATATTTAACGATATAGAGGTTCCTTAAAATACAGGTATGATTCCCAGGGAAGTTTTAAAAAATATCCGCCGTATCCAGATAACTACTTCGCGTATGGTTACTGATGTTTTTGCCGGGCAGTACCAGAGCGTGTTTAAGGGTAAGGGTATGGAATTTGATGAAGTGCGTGAATATCAGCCGGGGGATGAAATTCGTTCTATCGACTGGAATGTTACCGCCAGGATGGGCAATCCCTATATAAAAAAGTTTGTGGAAGAAAGAGAATTGACTGTAATGCTTCTTTTGGATATGTCTCCTTCCTCGTTTTTTGGAACCCGCAATCAGCTTAAAATGCAACTGGCAGCCGAGGTTTGTTCGGTACTGGCTTTTGCTGCGATAAAAAACAATGATAAAGTTGGCTTTATCGCCTTTACGGAAAAAGTCGAGAAATTTATTCCTGCACGCAAAGGCCTGCGTCATGTCCTGCGGATTATCAGCGAGGCCTTATACTTTAAGCCCAAAGGGAAAAAGACCGATATCAACGCAGCCTTGGAATATTTAAATAAAATTACTACGCGTAAGACAGTGGTATTTATTATTTCTGATTTTTATTCCCCTGATTTTAAAAAGATGCTTGCGGTAAGCAATAAACGCCATGATATTGTAGCTATAACCGTAAGCGACCCGAGAGAAATGGAGCTTTTTGATGCGGGAATAGTAAAATTAGAGGATCTGGAAAGCGGCGAGACTTTTATGGTAGATACTTCGGATATTGCTTTACGCAAGAAATATAACCAGGACGCTAAACAAAGGCAATCTGAGAGGAAAATGTTGTTTAGTTCGGTAAACGTGGATACGATTGAGGTGAGGACAGATATGCCTTATACACAGAGTTTGTTCAGGTTCTTTAGGAATAGGGAGAGGAGGTTGAGAACAAGATGAAAAAGACTTTAAAAACTATTATTACCTTAGTTATTCTGTTTATGATAGCCGGGTTGTTGTTTATCCGAAATCTTTCCAGTCTTACAAACGATTCCAGAAAGACTCCCTGGACGGATAAAATGCGCCTTGATTACGCTAATATGCTGCTTGCCAAGGGCTTAAGCGCCAGCGCAACGCAGGCATTTGAAACTTATATAGGAAAAAGCTGCGCGGATAAGAAAGACCTGGCAAGTATATGTTATAAACTGGGGGATATTTATATTGACCTAAAGGATTATGAGAAGGCCCTGGACAGTTTCTATAAAAGCGAATTGCTTGATCCTGAATCCGGCTATAAACAGGATATGGACCAGAAGATTGTCAGTGCCTTAGAAAGCCTGGGGTTAAGCCAGCAGGCGCAATATGAATTGGACAGCCGCACATCTCTTAAACCGGTTGCTCAAAAGAATGAAAAAGTTGCCGTCAGGATCGGCAAGAGGGAAATTACAAATGAAGAGATTGATAGCGTTATAAACAGACTTCCTGAGCAGGCAAGGGAAGGGTTAAACAGCGATGATGCTAAATTAAGGTTTGTCCGGGAATATGTGGCTACAGAGGTCCTTTATGAGAAAGGGAAAAAACTGGGGCTGGATAAAAATACAAATATCCGTTACGCGTTGGAGGATTTCAAGAAACAGCTAGTTTTGCAGGAATTATTGGGAGATGAAATAAAGAAAGAATTAAAGGTTACCCCTGAAGATATCAGTTTATATTATAAGGCAAATAAGGATAAATACAAGATTGCTGAAAGAGCTAAGGTGTCATTCTTGGAATTGACTGGTCCGGATAAGAAAAATGAAGTATCTGCTATGCTTAAGCAGGGGAAGGGTGAGAAAATAGGGCAGTGGATTGAAAAGGGCCAGCCGGTTTTTCTGCCCGATGGAATAGGAGGTTCGACTGAAGCGGCAGAGAGTATTTTTAAACAGGGTAAGGATGAGGTTGTTGGGCCGCTAAAAATTAAAGATAAGCTGTATATGTTTATTGTTAACCAGAAAGAGCCTCAAGGGCAGAAGGAGTTTGAAGAGGTAAGAGTCCAGGTTGAGAGGGAGTACCGTATGCAGAAGGAACAACAGATTATCCAGTCTTTCCTGGATAAGGCCATTGAACAGCAGGAAATTGAGATTTTTTATCAGCCCAAAATAGAGAATGAAAAAGTTTCCAAATAAGATACCTTTTTTGATTTTAAGTATTTTTCTTGTTGCCGGATTATCTGCCTGTGCCAGAAATAAACAAGGCTCGAGCCTGCCGATTACGGCCAGGGTTGAGGCGGATAAAAAAATAGTGTCAATAGGGGATAAGATAAAATACGTCATAATCATTGAGAAAGATAAAGATGTTGAGATCGAGCCTTTTGTTTTTGGCCAGAATTTAGGTAATTTCGCGATTAAAGATTTCGGCTCAAAACAAAACAGGCTTTTTAATAAGGAAAGAATATCTCAATGGTATATCCTGGATACATATATTACCGGTAAAGCCATTATTCCTAAAGTCGTAATCAAGTACAGAAAAAATAAAGATAAAGACTGGAGTCAGATTGAGGTTGGCGAGATTTCAATAGAGGTCAAAAGCATTTTGGATAAAGCCGGTGCAAATATCCAGATGCGGGATATTAAGGGCCCGTTGGGCCTGCCTTCGGCAATAGGAAAATTTTTGATTCCCATCGGCCTGTTAATTTTGATTATTTCAGGGTTTCTGGTTTGGTATTTTCTAAAGAAGAATCAAAAAGAACAGTATCAGCCTAAGAAGCCGGCTCATGAAATAGCCTATGAGCAACTGGAGGCATTAAAGGTTAAGGATTATATAGGTAAGGGCCTGATCAAAGAGTATTATACGGAGGTTTCAGATATTATCAGGCATTATCTTGAGAGCAGATTTAAGCTTAAGGCATCTGAAATGACCACTGAAGAATTCCTGGTGAGTGTCAGGGATGCTTCGGATTTAGCCAGTGAGCATAAAAATCTGCTCAAGGAATTCCTGCTTTGCTGCGACCTGGTAAAATTCGCTAAATACACCCCATCTGCGAACGAGGTGAATTCTATTTTTTATTCAGCCAAACATTTTATAGACCAGACAAAAGAAAATGAGCCTGCATAACCCGTTTGTTTTAATCTTAATCCCGATAGCAATACTATTTTTTCTATATAAACAGAAAAAACAGTCTTCGGAATCGGGATTTAAATTTTCATCAGGAGAATTAGTCAGCAAGCTAAGAGATTCCTTTAAGTTAAAACTTAGCCAAAACCTGATTTATCTAAGGATGTTAGCGGTTGTATTGTTGATATTGGCTTTGGCCAGGCCCCAAATTCCGATAGCTGACTCTAAAATACAATCTGAAGGCATAGATATAGTTCTGGCTATTGATTGTTCGACAAGTATGCTTGCTGAGGATTTTAAGTTGGGGGGAGGAAGGCAAAATAGGTTAGAGGTGGTTAAAAGCGTGGTTAAGGATTTTATCATGGGCAGGAGAAATGACCGTATAGCTATCGTAGCTTTTGCCGCCAGGGCGTATACGGTTTGTCCTTTAACCCTGGATTATGGCTGGCTTTTGGATAATTTGGATCGGGTTAAAACAGGCATGGTGGAGGATGGAACAGCAATAGGCTCGGGAGTTGCTACTTCGTTAAACCGGCTTAAGGAGAGTAAAGGAAAAAGTAAGGTAGTTATCTTGCTTACCGACGGCCGTAATAATACGGGAAAGATTTCTCCTTTAACTGCTGCGGAAGCAGCCCAGGCCTTAAAAATTAAAGTTTATACAATTGGTGCCGGTTCAAAAGGCCCGGTGCCTTATCCGGTGCAGGATTTCTTTGGCAATACCGTATACCAGCCGGTTGAAATTGATATTGATGAAGATACCTTGATGAAGATTGCGGATATGACCGGAGGAAAGTATTTCCGGGCTACTGATACGGAAAGCCTGCGTAAAATCTATAAAGAGATAGATACCCTTGAAAAGACAGTTATCGAGGAAAAAGGGTATTTGGAATACAATGAATTATTCAGTTTATTCTTGATTTTAAGCCTGGTGTTTTTGTTTTTGGATATTGTTTTATCCAATACTATACTGAGGAAGATACCATGAGGTTTGCTTCGCCCGACTTTTCTTTTGGATTTATTGTTATTATAATAATCCTGATCCTGTTTTATTTTTGGGCGGTTAAATTACGCAAGGCAGCGTTAGAGCGGTTTGCCCAGAAAGATTTGCTGGAGGAGTTGTTGTCCCGTCTGGATTATAAGAAGAGGTTTCTGAAAAACTGCCTTGTGATTCTGGCAATATCGCTTATGTTTTTTGCCCTGATGCGTCCACAATGGGGTTTTCATTGGGAAGAGGTAAAAAGAAAAGGTGTTGATATCCTGATAGCATTAGATACTTCAAAAAGCATGCTTGCCGAGGATGTTAAGCCTAATAGGTTCGAACGTTCAAAGCTGGCGATTAAGGATTTACTGCGTAATCTCAAAGGCGATAGAATAGGCCTAATTGCTTTTTCCGGCAACGCTTTTTTACAGTGCCCTTTAACACTTGATTACGGAGGATTTCTGCTTTCACTGGATAATACCGGGATAGATACTATTCCCAAAGGAGGAACTTCTCTAACCAGCGCGATAAAAGAGGCATTAAGGAGTTATGAGGGCGGACAGAAGAAATACAAGGTGTTGATTGTAATCACCGATGGTGAAGATCACGAGGGTAATCCTGGAGAGGCAAGCGAAGAGGCTAAAAAAGAAGGAATCAAGATATTTTGTATCGGTATTGGTACTAAGGAGGGGGAGCTTATTCCGGTTACCGATGAATCCGGGCAAAAAATATTTCTCAAAGATGCCCAAGGCAATGTGGTTAAGTCGCATCTTAATGAGATAGATTTGCAAAAAATAGCCTTGAACACGGGTGGCGTATATGTAAGGGCAACTAATACGGAGTTCGGCCTGAACCTGATTTATAAGGAAAGAATAGCCGGGATGGAAAAAAGAGAGCTTGAGGCTAAAATGAACAAACATTATGAAGAAAGGTTCCAGATATTTTTATGGCTGGCTTTGTTTTTGCTTGTTGTGGAGCATTGGATAAGCGATAAGAAAATAAGCAGGGATGCCCCTTAAAATGAAAAAATCAATATTTATTATACTACAGTCTATATTAGTTATTTTTGTTTCTTATTCGTATTGTTTTGCCGAAAGTAGCTGCGGGTTGGTAAACAGGGCAAACAGTCTGTATAAGCAGAAGAAATACGATGAGGCGATTAAATTATATAATGAAGCGCAGATTAAATCCCCGGATTCAGCAGAAATTAACTATAATATAGGTATAGCTCAGTATAAAAAGGAAGATTATCTCTTAGCTGTCAGTTTTCTTGAGAAGGCAACCGTTTCTAAAGATAAGATTTTGGAATCGAGGGCGAATTTTAATATCGGGAATGCCAAGTATAAACTCGGCAAGCTCAAGGAAAATACTGATCTTAAAGAGACCGTAAATTTATTGCGCCAATCTTTAGATTATTACAAGAGAGCCATAGAGTTAGATTCTAAAGACGAGGATGCCCGGGTAAATCACGAGCTGGTAGAGAAAGAATTGAAGATGCTCTTGGATAAACTAAAACAAGAGCAAGACAGAAAGAAGGAAGAATCTGAACAGGATCAGTCTCAGGAAGAGGCGCAAGAGAAGAAACAGGGTGAACAAAAACAGGAGCAACAGGCAGCTTTAGGCCAAGAACAAAAAACAGAGGAACAAAAGAAAGAAGAGGCTAAAACAGCCAGTGAGGTTAAGCCGGCTGAAGAGCAGAAGCAGGCTCAAACTGAAGAGTCAAAGGCGGGGTCAGCAGAAGAAATGAAGGAAATGTCAGAACAGGAAGCGAGTATGCTTTTAGAGGGGTACAGACAGGAAGAAAATTCCGCGGGGAAATTAGAAGATAAAAAGAAGGGCTTTTCCGAAGAGGTATTCAAGGATTGGTAATGGCTGATATAAAGAACAAAATTAATTTATTAAAATCTCTAATTTTAGGTTTAGGTATTATTTTTTCAGCCTTAAATCTTACGGCTTTATGTTTTGCTAAAGAGCTTAGCTTTGAGGCATCGGTAGATAGGAATAAGCTGTCTTTAGGTGATTCCCTGCAGTTGTCTTTAAGTTTTAACAACGCGCAGAATATGCCTGCCCCGGAGCTGTCGAATATTGAAGGTTTCCAGTCGCGTTATTTAGGCCCTTCGACAATGATGTCTATTGTTAACGGAAAGGTTTCGAGTTCCATTACTCATAATTATTTGCTTTTACCGCTAAAGTTAGGAGTTTTTAAAATAGGGCCTTTTAAATTTGAACACAATGGGGATAAATATACCTCCAACCAGATTAATATTGAAGTATTGAAGTCTCAGGCGCAAATACCTGCTCAGTCTGGTAGTCAGGAAGAGCCGATGCAGGTAAAAGATTTAAATGACCGGTTATTTGTCATAATCCAGGCAAGAAAGAACAAAGCTTATTTAAATGAAACTGTTCCTTTAACCATAAAATTATACGTTAATAAACTTGGCATAAGAGATATACAGTATCCGGAATTTAACCATGAAGGGTTTTCGCTAGGCGCTCTGGATAAGCCTAACCAATACCAGGAGGTTCGTAACGGAATAAACTTTGATGTCATAGAATTTAATACTTCTATCTTTGGTTTAAGGCCGGGTGAATTTAAACTGGGCCCGGCGCAGATTAAATGTAATTTAATTGTACGAAAGCAGCCAAAGCGCGGGCCGGATATATTTGATGATTTCTTCGGCAGGTATGAGACTTATCCCCTGGATCTAAAATCCGGAGATATTCCATTTGTTGTCTTACCTTTGCCGCAAGAAAATAGGCCTGTGGATTTTTCCGGTGCTTTAGGCAGTTTTTCTTTTGAGGCGGAAGCTGCGCCTGTAGAAGTTAAACTTGGCGATCCGGTTATCCTCAAGATGGTTGTAAGCGGCGAGGGAAATTTTAATACTGTTGGGGCCCCTAAGCTTAAATCGGAAACAGGCTTTAAGGTTTACGAACCTCAGATAAGGCAGGATGTAAATGCAAAAAGTTTTGAACAGATTATTATGCCTGTGAGTCTGGAGATTAAGGAAATCCCTGCCCTGTCATTTAATTTCTTTGATACCGGTTCAGGAGAGTATAAAACTGTCAGCCGTGGGCCTTTTCCTGTAAAAATACTTAAGCCTGAAAAGGAAGAAGAAGTCAGGATAGTTGAAAATAAACAGCTTATCCCGCCTGCTGCTGTTATCAAGGAAGAGAAATTAGGTAAGGATATTATTTATATCAAAGATAATCCCGGCCGCATAAGAAAGAAGAATGCGTATCTCTATAATAATAAAGTATTCTTAGGGTGTCAGCTTGTGCCGCTGTTTCTTTATTTGTTCACGGTTTTAGTTTATACAAAGAGACAGAGGTTAAAGACAGATGTAAAGTATGCCCGGGGGCTATTGGCGCCCCGTAAAGCCCGGGCAGGTATCCGTCAGGCAAGGAAATATTTAGATAAGGCGGAGGCGCGAAAATTCTGCGATATTTTGTTCTTAACCATGCAAGAATATCTGGGGGATAAATTCCATTTGTCGTCAAAAGGGATTACTATTAGTGTTATAGACGAACATTTGCGTAAAGAGGGGGTAGCGGAAGAGATATTGGATAAGCTAAAAGTTATCTTTAAGGAATGCGATATGGTTAGATATTCTTCCAGTCAGTTGAGCCGGGAAAATATGTGGGATTCTTTAAAAAAGTTAGAAGAAGTGATAGATTATTTACAAAGAAGAAGAGAATGAAAAAGGTTAATTTATTTTGTTTATCAATATTTATTATTGGGGTATTTTTTGTAATTTCCTGTATCCCTTGTTCTTTTGCACAAGAGGCAGAAGTTAATACTCCCGGGGCGATTTTCTATCAAGCAAATATTTATTACCAGGAAGCCAAATATGCCGCGGCTATCCAGGGCTATCAAAGACTTCTTGATCTGGGTTTAGAAAGCGGCAATCTTTATTATAATCTAGGCAATAGCTATTTTAAAGAAGGCCAGCTTGGGCTGGCTGTTTTAAACTATGATAAAGCAATGGGTTTTATTCCCAATGATAGCGATTTAAAATCCAATTATAATTATGTCCTGCAGGAGTTAAATTTAGAGCCGCGGCTTTTTGGCGGCTGGTTTGAAAGATCAGTTTATTCTTTGTTTAAAGGGATGACTGTTGATGCTTTGACTATCCTGTTGTCTTTTATCTATATTGTTTTAATAGTATTCTTTACTTGCAGCCTATTTTTTAACAGGTTTAAAAGATCCATCGGATTATCAGCCGGTATTCTGATAGTTTTATTTATCCTGTCAGCCTACGCGCTGAAGATGAAAATAAATTATTTGAATAAATTTGCGGTTGTAATAATCAAGGAAGCGAATGCCAAATTTGAGCCATTAGAAAACGCCACGGTTTATTTTAAGCTTAAGCAAGGAAGCAAAGTGGAGATAGTGGATAAAGCTGATGGCTGGTATAAAGTGCGACGTTTTGACGATAAGCTTGCCTGGGTAAAGAAAGACGCCCTGCGTAATTAACTCCCCATTTTACTTGACAAATACAGGAAATATGCTATACATATAGTATATTCAGTACTTTTAGTAACTACTAAAACTATTCAGTAATTCTCACAACCTAAGCGCCATGGAAAAGAAACTCGTATCCGCGCAGGAAATAGTCTCTAAATTCAATACTCCATATCAAACAGTTAATTATTATACCGCTATTGGATTGTTGCCGGTTGCTGGTAAAGTTGGCAATAAGCGTTTATATGAAGAGGCGGTAATCAAGGAGCGTTTACAGAAGATTTCTGAATTAGCCAGGGAAGGTTATCCTTTGAATTTGATACGCAAGAAGTTGTTGGGTATGTGATAGGTTTGTAAGTTATTGTATTATAATAAGTTAGGTTTCTAATAAAACTTTTAAGATGAGCTACTTCGCGATAATCGGGTTAAATAAAGAACCGTTTTCAACAAGCCCGGATCCTAATTTTTTCTATGAATCAAGCGAACATCGCGCTGCTTTGATGCGGTTGGTTATAGAGGTTCGGCTGAAGAGAGGTTTGAGTGTGGTCTTAGGTGATGTGGGAACCGGTAAGACTACGCTTTCCAGGAAATTATTTCAGATGTTAAAGGAGCGGGATGATATAATTTTTCATATGATCCTTGATCCTACTTTTGATACAGAAGAGATTTTTCTTGATTCGCTTGTCAGGACTTTTGGTATAGAGATAGCTTCGCCGCATCCGACTATTCTGGATTATAAGGAAGCCATAAAAAGATATTTGTTTGAGCAGGGGGCGGAAAAGAATAAGACTGTTGTCCTCTTGATTGATGAAGCACAAAAGTTGAATTCACTTTCCCTGGAAGCCCTGCGCATGCTTTTGAATTATGAAACCAATGAATTTAAATTACTGCAATTGGTTATTCTCGGCCAGATGGAATTATTGCCCCGGCTTACCGAGATAAGGAACCTTATAGACAGGGTAAGCCTTTTGTATACGCTTTCTCCTTTTGGTATGGATGAGACTAGGGAAATGATCGAGTTCCGCGTAAGGCAGGCGGGTTACAATGGCAGGGAAAAACTTTTCAGCGAAGCGGCAATCATGGAAATATTCAAATATACCGAAGGATACCCCCGGCGTATCGGGATGTTATGCCACAAGGCTTTAAAATTATTAGTAATGAAAAATAAGCTGATCGTGGATAATGAGATTATTAAAGAGCTTATCGAGCATGAAGCTAATTTGAGATGGCAAAAAACAAACCTACTCCTGAAGAACAGTTACTAAATTTAATTGAAGATACAGAAGGGCCAAGCACTTTAGGCCTTAAGCGTAAAAAGGCTTCACCGCTTTCATTTATCAGTTTCGGGGCTCTTTCTTCTACTCTAGCGCGGTTAAGGCTGACTTTAAAAGATTGGTTCATCCAGTTAAAGGGCGGAATTGATGAGCCTAACCTGAAAGTTTGGAATAAGGCTTTGGCTGTTGCCGCGGTTATTCTATTTATTTATCTGAGCGCCGACTTTATGCTCCGGCGGCTGGATTTGAAACAATTTACCAAAAAGGCCGCCGCGCAAAAAGGCAGAAACTTCGAGCAAAATGTTACTCCGGAAGTGCGGCCTTTTTTGTATTATCTGGAGATGGTCCAGCGCAGGGATATTTTTGCGCCGATTAGATTGAAGAGCGCGGAGAATCCGCAAGATGAAACCAAGAAGGCCCTGGCTACCTTGATTAAAGATTTGAAACTGGTCGGCATATCCTGGAGCAACGACCCGGAGGTAATTATCGAGGATACAAAAGTCAGCAAGACGTATTTCCTCAGGGCGGGCGATTCAATTAATAGTTTTAAAATAGATACTATTTTAAGAGACAAGGTAATACTTGAGTCTGAAGGCCAGAAGATGGAGTTAATGTAAATGAAGAAAATAGCCTTAATAATTTTAATTTTGTTATTTATGGGTTCAGGTGCCGTTCTTACGGATGCTCAAAATACCGCTGAGGAAAAACAACCAGATGCAGTTAGCGTGGCTGTGAAGCCTTCTCAGCGAGAGAGCCAGAAACAGGAAATAGCTGCCGATGCTGCTAAAGAAGAGGCTATGGAAGATGCATCTGACCCTTTCTCCGGGTTATCCCGGAAGATATCCCTTGATTTGCGCAGCATGGATATTATGGATACGGTGAAATTCTTGTCCAAACAGGGAGATTTAAATATTGTTGCTACCAAGAACGTCAACGGTAAAATCACCTTGTTTTTAAAGGATGTTACAATCTCCGACGTACTGGACATGATCCTGTTAACTAACAGCCTTGCCTGCGAGAAGAAGGCAGGAATAATTACCCTGATGACGGAAAGTGAGTATGAAGCCCTTTACGGTGAGAAGTATACGAATAAGAAAGAGACCAAGACTATCGCACTTAAATACGCAGACCCTAAAAGGGTCGGGACTATACTGGGTAATTTAAAAAGTTCGATAGGCAAGGTAATTATCGATGATGCTACGGGGATGATTATTTTAATTGATACCCCGATTAAAATAAAAGAGATGGAAGAGGCGGCGGTTAGGGCGGATCTTTCTACTGTTAACCGGGTACTTCCTACGATCAGGGAAACATTTGAATTAGAATATGCCAAGGTCGGGGAAGTTAAGGGTGAGATAACCAAGGTATTGACTAAAGATGTCGGTACTATGGAAATAGATGAAAGGACTAACAAGCTTGTAGTAACAGATCTTCCTCATAATATGGACAGGATCAGGAAATTAGTTGCAGATTTTGATTCCAAGACAAGAGAGGTGCTTATTGAAGCCAAGATTGTGGAGATAACTTTAAATGACGATTTTGCCATGGGCGTAGACTGGCAAAAGGTTTATGGCTTGGCCGAGGATTCCTTGAGTTTTACCGGTTCTTTCCCATTTAGCGCACCTGCTTCCACTGCTTCTTCTTTGGCCCTTAGCGTGGGTACGTTAGCCAATAACAAATATACCTTTGCCTTAGAGTTGATAAAAGGTTTTGGTAAAGTAAAAGTAGTTTCTTCCCCGCATATTGTTGTTTGTAATAATGAAGAGGCCAAGTTTATGGTTGGTACCCGCGAGGCGTATGTAACTACAACTATTACTACCGGAGACGTAACTACGACTACTTCTGAAAGCGTGCAATTCATTGATGTTGGGGTAACTCTTTATGTTACGCCGACGATTAATAAAGGCGGGTTTGTGAAAATGCACATAAAGCCTGAAGTTAGTTCGATAGCAGACTGGTTGGAAACTACGGAAGGTAACCAGATTCCCATAGTAGATACCTCAAATGTTGAAACTGATGTTTTGGTTAAAGACGGTAACACGATTATTTTAGCCGGCTTGATCAAGAAGACATCGGACAAAAATGTATCTAAAATGCCTTTATTGGGCAGCCTGCCGGTTGTGGGCAAGTTATTTAGCAATGTATCGGATTCAAATGAAAAGAAAGAACTGGCTATCTTTTTAACTCCCCATGTTATTACCGGTGCTGACGAGATGTATAAACTTCGGGATGACATAAAGACAAGGAAGCCTCCCAGAAAATGAACAAACGTAATCTGACAATTACAATCATAGGTGTTCCTTTAGTAGTTTTACTTGTTGCTTTAATCTTGGCGATATCCGCTATATCTAAGAAACGGGCGCAGATAGTCGAGTTAAATAATGATCTTAAGAACAGAGACGCAAAATTGAGCCAGCTGGAAAATCAAATTGAATCATTGAATGCTGAGAAAAGTTCTTTGGCCGGCGTAAAGTTGAGTTTGGAGGCAAAACTAAACAGCCTAGAACAGGAAATCGGCGATGCAAAAGAAAAAGAAGCAGATCTAAACAAGAAGCTTGGGGTTTTTTCAGAAGGAAAAAAGAAACTGGAGAATGATTTAGCCCAGACTACCCAGTTGATGCAGGATAAACTTAAGTCTTTGGAGCAGGAGAGTAAAAAAGAACTGGCGCGAAAAAGCAAGCAATACCTTTCTCAAAAAAAAGAATTCGCCTTTCAAATAGAGGAGTTAAGCCAAAAACTTAAGAGTTTAAATGAAGAGAGAAATACGCTTGAGAAAAACGCCCTTCGGGCCGCAGAGGTAACTGCCAGGTTAATGAAAGAAAAAGAAAAGCTCGATCATTATAAGCTTGGGTTATCTTATGAAAATAAACAGGATTATCAAGCCGCGGTAAAAGAGTACGAGGCGATCTTAGAGATTGATCCTCAAGACGCCAATATTTATCTTCGCCTGGCCAGTATTTACATTTATAGCATTAAGGATCCTGAGCGGGCGGATTTCTACGCTAAGGGGTATGCTGTTTTAAACAGACAGAAAGAAAATGATGGGGAGCAGGATACGCGGACTTCTTTATCCAAAGCGGTTGATGAAAAAATAGCCCTGACTGAAAAATTAAATGAAGCGGAGCAGAAGCTAACTCAAAAGGATAAACAAAGGCATGCGCAGCCCGGGGACTTGGGTGAGATGTTTGGTACTTATAGGGAAAAGGCGCTCAAACGGCATTATAACCTGGCGATAATATATGAGAATGCGGGAAGATATAGAGAGGCTGCCCAGGAATACGAAAAAACATTGGAGCTGTCTCCTGATGACGCGGACATCCACTATAATCTGGCTATTGTTTATGATGATTTCCTGCAGGATAATGAAAAGGCAATTTTTCATTACCGCAGGTACCTGGAATTATCTCCTAATCCTGTGGATTCAGGCATAGTAGCGGAATGGATAGTGGAAGCCAAGGAAGAACTAGATTGGCAGCGGAAAATAAGGTAGGAAATGTGCAAAAGAAAGTTGTTTTGTCCGTTAGTTTATTTTTGTTTGTATTTCTTGTTGTGCTTGCCTATTTTTGGGTTTCTAATTTAAGACTAAAAGAGTCTTTGAAAAAAGATTTAAAGGCGAGGATAGCCAACCAGGGAAAAGATTTACAGAAGCACAGAAAAATAAAGGAAGATCTAAAGCGCAGCCTGGAAGAGAAATACCGGGCGGATATGATTTCATCCCGGGTGGTGACAAAGAGGCTGGAGCAGGCGCAAAATAAAGAAAAGGATTTAAAGGTAAAAGGAGGTGGCAAATGATTTTTGATTTGAAGAACGCCGTAAACCAAAAGACAACCGTAATCCTTATTGTTTTGTTAATTGTTGGACTGGTTAGCGTAGTTGGTTTAGCCCTGGGAGTCAAGGTGTTCAGCGTTAAAGTTAATCAACAGGCTGCGCTAATCGCGGAAAAAGATAAACAGCTTGAAGATAGCAAAGTTAAATATACCAGTTTAGCGGCAAGATTGCATAAAGAGATAAAGAAGGTTGGAGAGTTAGAAGAAGAGTTAAAGAAATACAGGCGCAGGTAGGCTTGGTTAAATAATTAAGGATTTGGTATATATACAGTATGTATATTAGTTATAGTAGTTACTATAGATAGGTTGATATATAAATTAAGTAAAGTTATGGAAAAAAAGGTTATATCCGCACAGGAAATAGTCTCTAAATTCAATACCCCATATTATACGGTTAATTATTATACTGCGATTGGATTGTTGCCGGTTAGCGCTAAAGTGGGCAATAAACGTATGTATGAGGAGGATGTTGTGAAGGAGCGTTTGCAGAAGATTTCTGAATTAGCCAGGGAAGGTTATCCTTTAAATTTGATCCAAAAAAAGCTTTCAGGCGCTTAAAAAACCGCAAAAGTACCACGTACCGTTATGAGTTTGACAAATTATTATAATATGTTATACTTTGATTGTGACAGGAACAGAAAGATCCGAAAAGGTAAACTCATAGTAATATGGGGGCGCAAAGCTAAGGGTCCTGAAGTTCAGGATAGCCAGCTGCCGAAGATTTAGGATTACCCCGGAAGAAGAGTTTACCGGGGTTTTTTTTTGAGAAAAAATAAAAGTACCACGTACTTTGAAGGCTTAAACGAGGTTAAAAGTAAAATGCCAAGATTCCCGAGGGTAAATTTAGAAGGGGCTCTATATTATATAACTACTAAGGCAGATTATAAACTTAATCTTTTTAGGGATGATAGCGATAAAAACCGCTATCTCTCTTTTTTATTTGAATACAAAAATCTCTATAATTTTAAATTATATTCCTTGGTTTTGACTTCTACGGAAAGCCATCTGCTTATTGAGCCCTCCCAGCAGTTTACTGTTTCTCAAATTATGCATGATGTAAATGCCAATTACACAAAATACTATAATAAAAAATATGAAAAGAAAGGGCATCTCTTTGAAGAAAGATTTAAGGCAGTTTTGATTGAAAAGAAAGCCCATCTGCTTGAAATAACCCGTTTCATACATCGGATTGTTTTAAAAGACAACTCTCTTCTACAGTTAAGAGATTACCGGTGGAGCAGCTATTTGTCTTATCTAAAGGTGGAGCAGGATAAGAATATTTTATCTAACATTGATTGCCAGAAGGTTTTAAATTTACTTCCGGCGACTTCGGAGGATAAAAATACAGGGTATCAAGAGTTTGTAGAGAAAGCCGGAAGCAGGGATCTGGAAGTTTTTGAAAACAAAATGTACAGGGCGTCTGTTGTGGGTAGCACAGATTTTGTGGAAAAGATAAAAGAAATTTCAAAGGCGCAAGTGGATGCAGGGCAGGAGCAAGTGGAGGAAGATGCAGAAGTATCTTTAGATAAGGTAAAAAGAAACCGGTTGATTTATGCCTTGTCCGCATTTGTATTTTTAGTATTTTTGGGCACAAGTATATTTTTTGTAATAGGCGGTATGGACTTAAAACGCGAGATCAAAGAAGCTGCTTTGGAAAAAGATGAAATCTTTGTAAAAGACCTCATTGCTACAAAGCAGGAATTGAGCAGGGAATTAGAAGAGAAGTATCGGGCGGATATGGTCTCTTATAAAGTTACGGCAATGCGGCTTCAGGAATTGGAAAAGAAGGATAAGCAAAAAGGGGAGAAGCTATGATAACCAGCCATAAATTAAGACGCATAGGCTTGTTAATTATTTTTATTTCCCTGGTTATATGTAGAGAGCCGGCTTTTGCCAAGAAAGAGGTCTCCAATATTCCTGATCCGGATAAGCTGGTGTTAGAAGCTCAAAAACTTGTTTCTATCGCGGATCTGGCGACTTATGAGCAGCTTCCGGTAGAAGAGAGTTCTAAGGATGGCTACTGGTGGAATAAACAGAACAGAGATGATAAGCTGGCTTATATTAAGCAGCTTATCGCGGGATTTAAATTGTCCGACAAGAAAATTTCAGCTAAGAAAATAGTTAATATACTTGATACAGAGTATAATCCCAGGGATAATCCTCTGGATATCAAGATGGATAAAAGCATAGAAAGAATGTTTAACATTATCACTAAGGAGATGATGTTAAAATGAAGACATTAATATTTATTATTATAACTTGTCTGGCATTGTTCGCTGGTTTTTATAACGGCTATTGTGAAGATGCATCATCTTCAGGTGTTATTGTAATCGGTTCTTCTGAAACCAGTTCATCTGAAACTCAAAGTTCTAATGTTCTTTCTTCTGACAGCGGGGATTCTTCTGTTGCTGAACCCGCTGCATCTATACCTGTCCCTCTTTATGAAATCAGCGGTAGTAAGATAGGGAGTACGCGAGTTTCGCAAGGAGTCACCCTGCCTTCTGCAGGAGAAGTCATGTTTGTCGACGCCGGAATATCCGGAGCTTTTACTCTTGTGCGGGTTGAGGCAGGAGGTAAAGAGATGCAAGTGTTAAATATGAGCCCTGAAAGATCCGTAGGGCATAAATTGGCCAAGGGTACTTATAGGGCATATCCTGAAGATCCAGATGGCAGGTTCCCCCTGGATAAGCTTTCGGTAATGGTCCAGGTTAAGTTGATAGAGAGCGCGAAGGGGGGGGAGCAATGAGAGCGGATTTTATCTCTATAGCCTTATCATTGGCGCTGTTTATAAATACAGGTGTAACCTATGCAGGTGCTTCTTTGCCTAAAGTTGACGGCGAAATAAACACGGACAAGAAGGCCTTTGAGGATTTTGAGGCGACAAGAAAACTTATATATGAAAAGATGGTAAAACGTACAAATGAATATAAGGATGAATTAGATAATATGTTTCTTTTGCTGAATAGCTTTTACCGCAAGGCTGTGGAAGAAAAAGATGCCATAAAGGAAAAAGATTTGGTTGCGGTAATGACTGATTATAATAGTGTGCTCGGTGATATCGGGGTTATGCAGGCAATCCTGAATTTAAAGAAATTCGCCGAAGGCCAAGAATTTATGGAATATTATGAAGTTATGATAAACAGCCTTGAGCGGTTAAGAGGGAACTTTAGCTTAAAAAATGAAATGTTTTTAAGCAGGATAGATAAAGATTTAAGAAATCCGGATGCCTTGCGTTATGAAAAAAGACTTTGCCGGATGTATCGTGAATATTTTGAATATGATCCGAAAATAGATAAAATAGAAGAGTCAGAAGATTTCATTAAGGAGCAAGAGAAAAAGCTTAAAGAAAAAGGGAGATAAGGGTGTTTTGGCGCAAGTTGAGATATAAATATATAGGTATATGCCTTGTGGTATTGGCGTTAGGCGTGTGTCTGCCGGGTGACCACTCTGACAGCGCTGATGCCCTTTATACCTTTACCCAAAGTACCTGGAGTTCCGGGCAATCTTCAGACAGCGCGGTGCATCCGACCAACCAGTTAGATTGGAATGTTTATTATTCAAAAGATGACAACGCCACTGTTACGACGACTGACGGGTATTTGACATTAGCTCCTGAAGTAGCTACTTTGACTGATACTACGGATGCGGATTTTAATTTAGGAGAGATGGAAAAGGTGGTTGTTGACGGCAGTGGAAGCGAAGCAGTATTACAGGTAACTCCTTCGGTTGCCGATCCTTTTGCCTCAACTCTTGGCGAATGGCTTACTTTACCTGCCCAGCCAAGGCCGGACAGGTTTACAGTATTCTGCCGCGCAGGCACTGAAATATATTGTCTCTTTGCTACAGGCGACGGTAAACAGTTTGGTAAATTTACTCCTGCTACTGGAAAATGGGTAATGCTTGCTCCTTTGCCGTCACCTGCTGCTGCCGGGGCTGCTATTGCCTGGGATGGAGAGGTGATTTTTGCCTTGCGCGGAGAAGGCTCAAAACAGGTATTTAAATATACTCCTTCAACCGATACCTGGGTAAGTTTTACCGCTTTATCAAAAGGTGCCGAGTATGGAGCGGCAATGTGCGCTACCGGAATTATCTCTACTAAAGTTGGGAAATTATATGTCCTTTTGGGAGGGGCTTCTACGGATTTCCTGATTTTTGACCCGACTATCGGTACATCCGGCGTATGGAAAGGCGGCTCCAGCGCTCCGGCAACAGTAGAGGCAGGAGGCAGGTTGGTTTATCCGGGAACGGGTAATTTCCTTTATGCCTGCCGTGGGCTGTCAACGAGTACTGTTTGGCAGTATAGTATTTCTGCTGATGCCTGGGATACGACTACGGCTGATCTGCCCATACCTGCTGAAAGCACGGCAGGTTATGAAGCAAGAATGCATAGCGCTTCCAATATGTTTTGGCCGGGTTCGGGAAATTATATATATGCGGCTATGCCGGCTAGTTGTTATAATAAAGCTAATATAAGCAATTATCAGACTTTTTGGCGTTTAGGCCCGTTAAGCGGTACCCCTGTTTGGACCAGACTTGCGGATTGTCCGCGTTATACTGATAATAAGGGGTTTATTTTATATGACCCTGATGGCACCGGAACCGAGATACAGCTTCTTTCTGGTAACAATTATACCAATCCCTGGCATTATAATATTGCTCAGAATAAATGGAAGGAATTAACTCAACCGCTATGGAATTCATCTTCTTCGGGCAGGGATATCCATTGGTTAAAGAATTATCCTCATTCGGATGTGGTTTTAGGCAGCGACGGTTTTGATTATATCTGTATTTTGGATCACACCTCTACTAATCAGACAAAACCGGTAACCGGGGATGATTGGGCAATTTATTGGAGAAGGTTGAATCCCTATGAAACAAGCTCTTGGGTAACAGGTAAGGTATATACAGAAGGAGATATTGTTACAGGCACGGATAATTTGGATTACAGATGTATAAGGCATCATTTATCAACGGATACAAATAAACCGATAACCGGAGATGGCTATTCTACGTATTGGCAGGCCCCTGCCGTAACTACGCGCGGCTCGGCATGGTTTAATTCTAAGAGTTATATAGCCGGGCTCTATGACGATTATTTATATTGGTGGGGTGGGAACTCCTATTACAATTTCTGGAGATATAAGATATCAACGAATACCTGGGAGCGCCTGGCTGATTTGCCCTGGAGCGGCAGTTACAACGGGTCTAATATGACAGATATAGGGGATGGGTACTTGTATTTTCATCGAGGAAATAATGGTTATGATTTTGCGCGCTATAACCTGGAAACTGATACCTGGGAGGAGTTGGCAGATTCTCCTAATACCGCCGGTTTTATCTATGGTTTTGGGGTGATAGGGGTTGTATCAAAGGCGGATAGGGTTTTGGGCAGTGACGGCAATGGCTATGTATGTAAAAAGAGGCATATAGCAGGTACATTGAATAGGCCGATAAGCGGAGTTGAGTGGGCAAAGTATTGGGAATTAAACGGCTCAACTACGGATTGCGTAGTGTGGGCAGAGTCATCTGATTATGGTCCGGGGCTGGAGAATATAAGGCCGTCCATAATAGTTGGCAGTGATGGCAATGATTACAGGTGTATCAAAAATCACATATCCGCAACTGCCAGCAAGCCGACTACCGGCACGACTGCCACCTGGCAGACATACTGGGTGGCTAACGGGACTACGGGACAGGGGGATACCTGGGTAGCCGGAACTATGTATAATTCGCGCACCGGGACAATCGGCCACCATACTTTTATTTTTGGATTCCCGGGATATGGCACTTCTTATTGGTACCGGTATGATCCGATAGATAACACCTGGCTTACCTGCAATAATGTCATTGGTTCTATTTACGGAGGAGAGGCTGCTTGGACCGGGCTTAATGCCCCTGATAAAGGAAGGTATATTTATTTGACAAGAGGACATGGAAGTACGACTTTCTACCGCTATGACATTGAAATGGACGGATGGGTAACCAAGACAAGCAGTTTTATTCCTACCTATTATCACTATTCCTCCGGTGGCCTGGTAAGCGACGGCAGTTCCCAATACATTTATCATTTATCCGGATATCATGATGGCACTTATGATTACAGGATGGAGCGTTATGATACGGTTACTGATTCCTGGAGCGAGTTTGCTTCAACACCTTTTTCCGGTATGTATAGGGCTGTTTGCCAGACTCCGGATGCCATATGGGCGTCTCCGTATTACAGTGGAGATCAGTTGATGCGATATGATTTGATGAAGCCTACACACAACCAGCCGGGGGTTTGGAAGCAAAGAGTATATGATACCTGTTATTCGTCTTATGCCGATGGGAACATTGCTGTGGATGATAACGGGTATAACTATATGATTTTTGGAGACAGGTATTATTATCCCAGCAGTAACATCTGGATTTTTGATACAAACGCAAAACAGTCAAAGATAGTCGGAAGCGACGGCAAGGATTATGATTGTATTTTAAGCCATACTTCAACTTCTGCGGATTATCCTACAACCGGCGCAAATTGGACTAAATACTGGCAGACATCCCGCTCAACCGGTAAGGGCACGATTTGGACAGATAGTAACAGTTATTATTGTTCCAAGCATGCTAATCGTTGGAGCGGCTTGATCAGGGCGCCGTTTTATCTTGGGCCCGGTACCAAGGGACAGTATATGAAGAATGAAAACTCTATATACTGCCTTGAGGGAAAAGGTACAAAATATGTATGGCAATATGATATTGCAAATGACCGCTGGCTAAGGGCCAAAGATACTTTGAATAGCGTATATGTAGGTTCGGAATTGACAGGCGGCTGCGGAATAACTATTTCCGGACATGAAAGCCCGAGGGATGTGCTCTTTTGCCTTGGAGGGGCTGGTTCAACCCAGTTTAATCTGTATTTTGTTGAGCCGGGTTATGATTATTGGACTTCTTATTTGCCGGCACTTGATGGACATGCATACAGAGGCACAAATACTTTAACCTATTCTTCGTATGATAATAAGGTATATAAACTGCGCACAGAGATTACCAGTACTGCTTATGTATATAATCCTGCGAATGATACCTGGGGTACGATTGACCCAGTTGGCACCGGAAGTTCATCAGGTAATATCTATACTTGCGATGAATCTTCGGTTTTGTATTACCCGAATGACGGACAGAAATATGTATATTGTATGACCGGAGACGGTAATTATAGGCTCCTGCGTTATGATATTGATAATGCAAAATGGGACGAGCTTGAACCTCCTCCTGCAACGATTGCCAGTTATGGCTCGGCAATGTCCAGCGTAGGCAATGATTATATCTATATGTTTAATACTACCCAGCTGGATTATTTATTCAGGTATCACAAGACTGAAAATGACTATGATATCCCGGCGTATCTTCCGGTTGCCCTTGATGAAGGAGGAGTTATCTGCGGGTATAAGGGAAATATTTATTATTTGTGCGGGGATGCCGGGACATTTTACAGGTTTAATATCGGCCAGAAGAAATGGGGGGTTCTGGCAACCTGTCCATCCACTATACCTAACGAAGATCCCTGCATGAAAGCTATAGAATATGAAGGGGATGTGAGTATTTATGTAACCGGCGGGCAAAGCACTCAAACATTTTACCGTTATTCTGTTGCCAATGACGCCTGGGAGACATTAGAGCCGCCTCCTTATGCCTGGGGTTGGGGTAATGCCATTGAGCATGTAGCTGATAGCAGATATATTTATGGCATGCGCGGAGGCGCGGTAAGTTTCTGGCAATATGATATCCCTAATAATGAATGGGAAGACTTGGCTGATATTCCTACTTCAGTAGGCAGGGGAGGAGCGCTTACCTATCCGAATAAAGGAAATTATCTATACGCCTTATCAGGCGGCAGGAGCGCAAACTTCTACCGCTATAATTACACAACAGATACCTGGACAACGCTTAATCCCTGTATGGTGAAAATCCTTGATTCACACTCTGAATTAATATACCCGGGGTTTGGCAATTTTCTATATGCATTACATGGCTCAAGCTGGGGGGACAGCTATGAATCTTATACCTATATGAGGTATGATATATCAGCGGGTTCCTGGAGCGAACTTGCACCTGCTTCCTTTGGAGTCGACCATCCCGGAAGCATGATCTGGCCGGGAGGCGAATATTATTACGCTACTAAAGGAAATGGCAGGCTTGAGCTTGCCATGTATTACGCTTTTTGTTATGGTACGTATATTTCTGATATAAAGCCGATCGGCACCCATTCAGGATGGGGAAATGTGAGTTGGACATTTAATAATACCCAGGCAGCAGAAGTATCTTTCAGGTCAGGTAATGAACCGGATTTATCAGATGCGCTTAGCTGGGATCTTTGTGCGGATATGACTAATGGCGCGGATTTAAGCACTGCTACATCAGTTAAACCGCAGGATGTGTATATGCAGTATAAAATAGGTTTTTCTACTGACAATCTCCTGGAACTTCCTAAAATATCAGATATAAGTGTTGACTATGAATATTATCCGCTTAGGCAAGAAATCGTATCTTCTCCCTATAATACTACTTTTGCTACTAACCGGCTGGTAAAATTGGAGTGGAGCGATGAACAGCAGACAGGCACGGATGTGCGTTTTAAGATGCGTACCGGTTCAACCCTGGAGAATCTTTTAGCTGCCGATTGGTATGGCCCGGCTGGTACGACCATAGAGCAGTTTAATTTCAATAATAAAGATGATTATGTGGCAAATTCTGAAGTTTACTTTTCCGGCAGTTCTGTAAAATTATATAAGAAATTGGCGGATTTCTCTTATTCCGAGACGCTTTATGTGGATAATACCAGCGGAACAGCAAAAACCGATTGCGTAATAAGTATTATTATTTCATCAAGCAATAACCATTTCTGGAATCATGTTAAATCCGACGGTTCCGATATTCGTTTTCATGACGGAAGCGAAGAGCTGAGCTATTACCTGGTCAGTTTTGACAGCGTAAATAAGACGGCGGAAATAAACGTAAGATTTCCCAGCATAAACGCCAGCTCTATTAAGACTTTTTATATAGTTTACGGCAGCGAGGATGCATTAACTGCCAGCAATGCTACTTATGTAAGCAAGCCCGGAGAAGGACTGGTGGGATACTGGAAATTTGATGAAGGGGCCGGCCTCGCAGCGAATGATTCTTCAGGTTATGGCAATATCGGCGCTTTGAATCCGACTAACAAGAATATGCCTGCCTGGCAGGATGATGGTAAATATGGTTCATGTATTTATTTTGACGGCATAGATGATTATGTGAGGGTAACTGCTCCGGATTTAGGGACTAATTATACCATGGCTTTCTGGGGTACGGTGGATGCAGCTCCTACAAGCAATAACAGTTGGCAAACAGCAATGTCGGCCCAAACCGGTTATCCTACTATCCGGCTAAATCCGGATAATAATATGTATCATTATTGGCATGATCCCCGGAATGTCGAACATGGAAATAATTTCTCGTATCTTACAAAAAGAGATGAAGTTTGGAGGCATTATGTGGTTATTCATGATGCATTAGGGTATCGTGCATATACAAATGCAGTATTAAACCGCGATTATCGGAGTTTTACTTATATATCCCGGGACATCGGTACGATGCAGTGGGATTTTGGCCGTTATTTTAACAGCAATACTTATAACTGGAAAGGGAAGCTCGATGAAGTTGTTTTGTACAACCGGGCATTAACCGGTATTGAAGTGAGTTATCTGTACCAGGGTATATCCAGGGATTATACGTATGGAGTAACTTATGGGGCTAACGAAGCAGACGCGACATGCGCCAGCTTGGTAGCTGCAGGCTGGCAGAAGAAAATTCCTGTGCAGGCAACTAACACCGGGGGTTTAAAGAGTAATGCCGTAATCAGGATTGATTTGGGAAAATGGTATGAATTCTGGGCGCATGTAAAAAGCGATGGAAGTGATATCCGGGTAGTGGATTCAGATGATACGACAGTTTTAACTTATCATATCCCGGAGTGGGATTATGAGAATAAAAAAGGATTTATCCTGGCTAAGACAGCCTCATTTGCAGCCGCCACTACTAAAACTGTTTATATCTATTATGGCAACAGCAGCGCGGTATCTGCGGCAGATGCATCCAGTTTTATGGGCTTAGAAGAGAATTTTATTAATTTCAATCAGGTTGCCGGAGATTCTACTACACTCTCCGGATGGTCCTATAAGATGCCGTTGATGCTTAAAAATGATTCAGGCGCTCCTCAAGGCCAGGCTTTGGTAGTCGGCTCAGACGGGAAAGATTATAAATGTATTAAGAGCCATACCTCTACGACTTATGATAAGCCAATATCAGGGGTGAATTGGGCAACTTACTGGCAGGATAATTCAACTACCGGTAAAGGGGTTGCCTGGATTGTCGGGACAGTGTATAGCAGCAGCCCGGCTGTAGTCAGAGTAGATATGGAAGATGGATGGAGCAGTTTCTGGGCGAATGTAAAAAGTGACGGTTCGGATGTAAGAATAGTAGCATCCGATAATGAGACAGTAATGACTTATTTTATAGATTTTTTTGATAAGGATCTTAAGCAGGGTAGCTTCCTGGTAAGTATTCCTTTTATTAATACCTCAGTTACGCAGTCATACTGGTTATATTACGGAAATTCCAGCGCTACCTCTTTGAGTACAGATGCTTTCATTAATCCCCTTAAGCAAGTAGCCAGCGTACCAACGCAGGTAGACCGTACAGGAAATACCTTTAATTCTAACTGGCAATATAAGATGGATTTTACGGTAAGCAATGTTTCAACCGATCCTAATAATGTCGTGAATAGGGGCGTGAATGTCCAGATACCTTCTACCTGGACAAATTTCTGGAGCAATGTGCGTTCTGACGGCGGGGATATCCGTTTTTATGACGAAGCAGTAACTTCCGGAGACCCGGTAGCGCTTTATTATGACATAGATTATTTTGATTATGCTAAGAAAATCGCCAGCATTGATGTGCGTGTCCAAAGCCAGAGCGTGGATCCGGTAACGACCTGGCCAAGGACAATTTCCCTTTATTATGGAAACCCATTGATATTGACGACTTCCACGGATATATATAATGCTTATGACCTTTATATGTACAGCGGCTTGGATGAGTCGAAGTTTACCGCAGGAGGCGCGGCAACAGCGGATAAATCTCCTGTTCTTAACCAGGGCTATATTACTTTAAATAATAACGCGAGTGCCTGGGATTCTTATCTAAGATGGAACGGCACGGCTTTTACCAGGACAGCCGGAAGGACCTTCCAGGCCAAGGTGTATTCCAGTTATAATTCTACGATGATGATTGGCTGGAAGGATAATGAAACCGGGGTGTCATATTCAAATCTCATACATGGTATATATTTTAACAATGGTTCAATGTATATATATGAAGACGGCTCGAATGTCTATAGCTGCGGGACATATGTCCGGGACAGCTGGTATGATATCCGGATAGAGCTAAAGGCTATGGGCGCCCGGTATTATTATAAGAAATCCGAAGATACCGAATGGACTTTACTTTACGATTCAGTATATTCTACGGAAAGCAGCTTGAGGCCGCATATTGTGCTGAACAGTATGGATTATGTTGTGCGGACAACTAATTGGAAAGTGTTTTTGAATATGACATATGATGTAACCGTGGGCCTGGGAGATGTTATCAAAGGAGATACCAATGTCTTTTCTTTAAATGAGTATTATCAGGATAATCCGGTTATTCAGCCTTTGGCAGGAGTTTTCTACGATAATAATTTGGCTTCGATTACTGAAGCCTCAACAACACCTTCAGGATCCGGCCTGAAACATCAGGTTTCTCCGGATGCCTGGAACTGGTACTGGTATAACTCTACAGCTATAAGCAAGGTGGTGGGGACGGATAGCAAGGATTATAAATGTATCCTGAACCATACTGCCAGTGATTCTACCAAACCGATCACCGGAGCCTTATATGAAACTTATTGGCAGGATAACGGTACCACCGGTACCGGCTCCACCTGGGCAAGCGGCGCAGTATATAACAGCGTAGCAATAGGCTGGAATCTGGTTACGGAAGGATATACCCAGGCAAATACCGGAGCAGAGATTAATTCCCATCTTTCGACTTTTCAAGCCTTATTCCCATCAGGGGCGTTGAACTTCCGGACGTATTTGCATTCAGAAGACGGCACCTATACCCCGGAATTAGATAATCTGGCTGTAGCTTTGAATGCTTCGGAGACATTTTATACGGCTAAAGACGGAACTGATGTGATTAATGCGTCGAATGCGGATATCGCCAATGACCAGTGGGTGCAGTATAAAGCTATCCTTTATTCTGATGGCAGGAATACGCCTACTGTCCAGAGCGTTACCTTAACTTATACGGATGCCTGGATAAATATAACTTCTCCCAACGGCGCTGAGGCCTGGCTGGAAGGAACAGTCCATAATATTACCTGGGCATCGCAGGGTATAGATGCCAGCGCCAGCAATGTAAAAATAGAGTATTCTCCTGATAATGAGGTAACCTGGAAGACAGTTATTGCCTCAACTTCTAATAGCGGAACTTATGCCTGGACACTTCCTAATGACCCGGGATTATTAACTAAAGTCAGGATTACTAGCGTTGAATATCCCAATGTTGTGGATAAGTCGAACGCGACATTCAGGTTAATGGGTGCGGAAATTATATCTCCTAACGGCTCAGAGATTTGGGAATTAGGAAAAACTCATACCATTACCTGGAATTCAGGAGGCACGCTTGGTTCAAGTACCTTAAAGTTTGAATATTCAATTGACGGCGGTTCTACCTGGGTGTCACCGGAAATCGCTTCCGGACAGACAGATGACGGGAGCCTGACTTGGAATATTACGACGAGTATATCTTTTGCTTCGGATAATGTCCTGGTACGCATGACGGATACATCTAATACTCAGGTGGATGATTCTTCCAACGCGGCGTTTGCCTTAGTCCCGCAGCCGGCGATTACTTTTACCTATCCTTTGGGAGCTGAGGAATTAAAAGTAGGCGCAACATACAATATAACCTGGACCACCAATTCCCAGCAGTTTGGCACCCAATTTCAACTGCGTTATTCCAAAGATGGATTTGTTAATTCAGATGTATTGATAGCTACTGTTTCTTCCGGAGCTCCGGCATCACCGCTTACTCCGAATACGGATTTATCCTGTTCTTACAGTTGGACAGTTCCCGACGATTTAAGCGATAATGTTACGTTTAAAGTGGTAGAGGTATCTGTTCCGGCCGGCAGGGATACAAGTACGATAGTTTCAAAGTCATCTTCAGTATTTAAGATTGTTGACCCCAAGATTACTCTGACATCGCCTAATGGCGGAGAGTTGTGGGTTAAAAATGAAACTAACAATGTTACCTGGACATCAGAAGGTACTATTCATAGCGGCAGTTTGGCGTTGCAATATTCTAAAGACGGAGGAAGTACCTGGATAAACATTACAGGTTTTGACGGGGTTAATGACGGCCTTTTTGCCTGGACTATACCGGAAGATGCGGTTTCAAATTTATGCAAGGTAAAAATAAGGGATACCGTGCGCACAACGGTTACGGATACCTCAGATAATACCTTTAAGATAATTTCTTCCGCAACTATAGAAGTCAGGAGCCCAAATGGCGGAGAGATCTGGACAATTGGGGGAACTTACACGATAACCTGGGCTATTGCCGGCCAAATCGGAAGCCATGATGTAACCATAGAGTACTCCAAAGATAATTTTGTAAGCGACATCAATATTATCAAGGCATCTACTCCTAATGATGGCTCGGAAAGCTGGGTGGGGGTGCCTTCTGACCCATCCGCGGATGTTAAGATCAGGATAACCAGTATAAATGATCCTGCAATCACGGATACATCCGATGCCGTATTTACTATATGTACTTCCGGTATTACCGTAATATCTCCTAACGGCGGTGAGCAATGGGAGGTGCGCAATACGGGAGATGCGACCCAGACTATCCATAATATAAAGTGGGTATCAGGCAGCGGAGTGCCTGATGGAACAGCGGATATAGTGCTGGCGATGTCTACGGATTCCGGGACAAGCTATGGCACTGTCATAGTTACAGGTAGAACTAAGACAGGTTCATATCCGTGGTCTGTGCCGAATAATGTAAGTAGTACCGTAAGGGTAAAAGCTTATTCATACGGCACTCCGGCTTTTACGGATGAATCAAACGCGAACTTTTCTATTGTCCCCGTGCCTAAAATGACAATTACCACTCCGCTTTCTTCCGGCGCGACTGTCTGGAAGGTCGGCGCCGCTTATAATATTACCTGGACTAAGGTGGGTAATTTATCCGGCACGGTTGATTTATATTATTCTATTGATGGCAGTACTCCTTCTATTGTGATAGCTCAAGGTGTTCCTAACTCGGGGACATATAATTGGAGAGTGCCTAATGTAGGTTTAACTGATCTTGCCAAGGTCAGGGTAGTTGAATCAACGGTGCCTGCCAGGGATACTACGAAGAAAATAGAGGCCACTTCTACAGTATTTACTATTACAAATCCTTTGCTTACGGTTACTTCACCTAACGGCGCCTCCTCAATAGATGATGCTGAAGCCTGGGTCCAGGGTGAACAGAACTATATTTCTTGGACACCGGATGGACAGGTTTCAAATAATCTATTAATAGAATATTCAAGGGATTCCGGGTCAGAACCAACAAGATATACTATTTATGATGGTATTGTCCCGGGTACCGGGCTTACTCCCGGCTCAAGCTTTGCCAGGCCGGTTACTATTGATAATAGCTCTTCTGTTTTAAACCTTGAAAATTACCAGGTTAAATTTACTCTCGATACCAGCGCTTTAATAACAGCCAGCAAGATGCGCAGTGATGGAAATGATATTATGTTTGCTGATGAAGATGAAGTGTGTTCATACTGGATTGAGCCGAGCACTATAAATACTACGCAAACAAAGATATGGGTAAAAGTTCCTCAGATAGCCGCCGGCGCCGTTAAAAAGATATATATGTATTATGGAAATTCCGGGGCTGTTGTTAATCAAAGTTTTGATAACACGTTTGTAAAGAATGTGGCAGGTACAGACATTGCCGGGTACTGGCATTTTGATGAAGCGTCCGGTTTAGTCGCCTATGACGCCAGTGGTTCGGGAAGGGATTTAAGTGTAGCAGGCGCTACTTGGCATACATCTGACGGTGGAAGGTGGAGCACTTTGCAGGATGTGAAATTTGCTACAGGATCCTGTCTTATTTTTGACGGTAATGATTATGTTGAATACGCGGATAATATAGCTACTGATTCGCAAAAGATCAGCGTAGAAGCCTGGATTTATCCGACGGATGTTACTACCGAAGGATTCATTATTCAGAAGACCGGAGATACAAGCAGCTATTCTTTAAAAATAGCAGCAGGAGGAGAGTTACAATTCTGCATATATGATTCTTCTAATGTTGCCCATATAGCTTCTTCCAATACGGCATTGTCCGCAGGCACCGCTTATCATATTGCTGGTACATATGACGGCGTTAATGGCGGGGCAGTCAGGCTGTATGTAGATGGCGCAATGCAATCCGGGACTGATACTGCGGCTGAAATGAATACTACTACTAACTCTTTTAAGATCGGCAATGCTTTTAAAGGAAGGATAGATGAGGTTTCTATCCATAATAGGGTATTATCTTTGGCTGAAATTACCGCGCATTTTGAAAGAAGGCAATATACAAGCGTGGCACCCGCCAGCCCGGTAGTTGCGGCGGAGGAATTGATAAATAAGCATTTGTGGACTATACCTTCGGCTGCTGAAAATATCTCCCAATATGTAAAGGTATACGTAACCGATCATAATATTGTAACCGGAGGCAGTACGATATCCGACGCATCTGATAACTACTTTAGCATTATCAGTTATCCCAGGGTGATTATTAAACACCCAAATGGCGGCGAGGTGCTTACTACCGAGGATTCCTATGATATCACTTGGAGATATGACGGTAATATAGGTAAGGATACGGATTATGTGACTCTGGATTATTCCATTGACGGAGGAAGTAACTGGGTTACTCCTGTTATAAACGATTACGTGCTTAATAAAAACGGAACTTTTACCTGGCTTTCCATTCCGGATGCGCCGTCTTCTAACGTAAAAGTCAGGATTAAACATAACAGCGATCCTTTGGTTGTTGATGTATCTGATGCGCCTTTTAAGATCCAGGGTAAATTGGTACTTCCGTCAGTTGACCATCTTCCCCAGTTTACTGAGATTCAGGGCGGTAGCACTGAGACGATTTACTGGGATACGGTAGGGACAATCAATAAGGTAAAACTCCAGTATTCCAAGGATGATTTTGTTTCTGATGTGCATACTATTGTTGATGACCTGGCTAATTCCGGTTCTTATCTGTGGACAACGCCGCGTGATTGCTCTACGACTGTAAAGATGCGCGTAATTAATTATAGCGATCCGGAAGTTTATGATGATTCGGAAGAGTTCGCTATCAACGGGCTTACGCTTAATTCTCCCAATGGAGGAGAGAGCTGGGCAATAGCCACTAGCCATAATATAACCTGGAATTCAGTTTCTTTGCAGGGAACAGAAGTAAAATTGGAGTATTCTGTAGATAATGGCGTTACCTGGGATGAGATTATTGCCTCTACTGCGAATACCGGCTCATACAGCTGGATTATACCTAATAACGGGGTTAGTGACGGAGAGGCATTAGTCAGGGTAAGTGATGCCTCCCTGCCGGGCATATGGGATATATCAGATGCTAACTTTACCATAACTTCCGGTGATTTGAGCGCCATGTCTATTACGCCGGCTTCTAATATTGCCCGTGCTTCAACAACTTATACCATTGGTTTTACTGTCCAAAGCCCGATACCTGCCGATGGTGACGCGGAGATAGTTTTTGATGCGGATTACAGTATTATATCCGCTACAATATCTTCTCCTGCCGGTGCCACCATAGTCAGTAAGTCGAATAATTGCCTGGTTGTCAATTTTGCTACAGCCGTGGAAGAATCTGTTTCGCTTACAATAGCCAATATTAAGAATCCTGCCAGCCAGACAACGGATCCATTCTTTATTGAAACCCAGGATGCAGCGGACAGGGCAATGGATAGAGGCGTGGTAGATGGTTTAACTATGATTCCGGGTACGATAACTCCTGCGGTAGTTCCTGCGACTTTAGAGGTAAGCACTGCAGGTAATTATGCCTTTACATTTACCCCGGCACATTCGGTTGAGGCAACCGGTAAAGTGGTAATCGGTTTTGACGCCGATTATGATTTGAGCGCAGTGACTGCAAACAATATTTCAGGAAATACCGGCGCTACCCTTACCGTGGATGATGGCCCTAAAACTGTAACTGTAAACTTAGGTTCGGCAATAGTCAGTTCGACTACTCTTACAATATCTAATGTAAAAAATCCCTCTTATGTGCAGACTACAGGTGTCTTTTTAGTGCAAACTAAAACAGCAGCATTGGATATAATAGACCAGGGTACAGCTCCAGGCGTAGGGATAATTGCCGGAGCCCTGGCTAATATTTCTGCTTCTGCAGTCAGTTTAGAGGTAAGCGCGGTTACGGATTACACCTTTAATTTTACTACCGACCATGCTTTAACGGCAGGGAGCAAGGTAAGCATTCAGTTTGATACGGATTATGACCTAAGCGCGGTGGCAGCGGCTAATGTGACAGGGAATTCCGGCTCAACTGTCAGTGTCAGCGGTAATACTTTGACCGTTACCTTAGGCGAAAGTATCGGCTCGACTACTGCGGAGTCTTTAACTATAAGTAATATCAAGAATCCTGCTTATGTGCAATCTACGGATAGTATTATAATTACGAGCAGGAATCCTGACGGTGAAGCTATTGACCAGGGGAGTATAGGCGGAATTACTACTGTTGCCGGCAGTTTCGCTACGGTTTCGGTGGCTGATATCTCTAGCGATAAGACTGGCGCTACGTTGGTGCAGTATACATTTAATTTTATTCCTTTGCATAATGTGGCAGCAGGAGGGACTGTAAGAATAGATTTTGATTCCGATTATAACACTGGCTCTGCCGGTGTTATTTTCCCTTCCAGTGATTATACGATTAACACCAGGGGCACCAATTATGTAATACTTAACCTGATTAATGCGCTTGAGGCAGGTGTTGCGGAGTCTCTAAGATTAGGAAATATAACCAACCCGGCTTATGCACAATCAGTAACTTTTACCGTCAGCACATACAGTGCATTAGGTAAGGTCGACGGTGGAACGTCTTCCAGTATTAACATATTGCCTTCGTTGATGACGAATTGTTCGGTTACTCCGTCTTCTTATGTCGCTACCGAGACTAGTATTCACCAGATTGCTTTTACCGCAGTTAACCCCCTAAGCTCCGGAGACTTGGTAGAGGTTGTTTTTGACAGCGGTTACGTACTTACGGGGGCTGCTTTTGTATCCGGTAATAGCGGTGCGACATTAAGTATCTCATCTAATACTTTAATTATTACTTTGGGCACGCCAATCAGCAGCCTGACTCCGACTACCTTGGTTGTTTCCGGAATCAAAAATCCCGGAGCCAAAACCACGGATTATTATCTCTTTACTACGAAGAAATCCACAGGTGAAGTCAGGGATCAGAATGCCCAGGTGCCTAAGAATATAATTGTAGCCGGTGCGTTGACAAATCTATCAGCAACTTCCAGTATGATTGAAGTAAGCGAGAGAATAGAAAATTCTCCGTATTTGACGTTGAACTTTACGCTGGCGCATGAGCTTCCGGTGGGAGGGTATATAAAAATAGCTTTTGATACGGATTATGAACTTCAGCCTGATACATTCTGCGTAACTAACGATTACAACCTTTCTAAGGATGATGCAACCAGGATAATATATCTGCAGAGGGCGAGTTCTTCTGTAGCGGCAGGGGCAACCAGTATTCAGTTGGCAAATATCAAGAATCCCTCTTATGTGCAGACAACCGGTAATTTCTCGATAACAACCGAACTTTCCAGCCATTATCCTATAGACATAGGTTCTATCAGCGGTATAGGTATTGTTGCCGGTTCTTTAACCAGCGCATCTATTAATCCGGCTTCCGATGTTGTCAGCGAGTTTACGACTTATACGGTTAATTTTATAAATGACCATGCGATAGCTGCTGGATCAAAAGTCAATATTGCTTTTGATTCCGATTACCAATTTAAGTTATCAGGCAGGTATGCTTGTGTTGCTTCAATGACGGACAGTTCTCTGACGTTTATGGATATATCTAATCCTGCCAGCCCCGTGCTTAAGTCTGAGATTTCTGATGAGACAGGTGGATTTAGTAAATTGTCCGGAGCCCAGTCGGTCTATGTATCAGGTAATTACGCATATGCAGTTTCATCAATAGATAATTCTTTGACAATTGTAGATATCTCGGATCCTGCCAGCCCCGTGCTTAAGTCTGAGATTTATGACGAGGCAGGAGGATTCACTAAATTAGCCGGGGCTAGATCAGTCTATGTATCAGGTAATTACGCCTATGTTACTGCTTCTACTGATAATTCTTTGACAATTGTAGATATCTCGGATCCTGCCAGCCCAGTACTTAAAGCCGAGATTACCGATGGTTCGGGAAGTTTTACTAAATTAGCCGGGGCTAGATCAGTCTATGTATCAGGTAATTACGCCTATGTTACTGCTTCTACTGATAATTCTTTGACGATTATTGATATTGCAACTCCTGCTAATCCGGTGCTTAAATCTGAAGTTTATGATGGCGACGGAGAATTCAACAGGCTGGAGGGGGTTGAGTCAGTCTATGTATCAGGTAATTACGCCTATGTTACTGCTTCTACTGATAATTCTTTGACGATTATTGATATTGTAACTCCTGCTAATCCGGTGCTTAAATCTGAAGTTTATGATGGCGACGGAGAATTCAACAGGCTAGCCGGGGCTTATTCAGTTTATGTTTCGGGAAATTATGCCTTTGTTGCCTCTTCAGCCGACAGTTCCCTGACGATTATGGATGTAACTAATCCTGCTAACCCCGCGCTTAAGTCTGAAGTGTACAATGGGGATGGGCAGTTTAACAAATTAAGTGTACCTTTTACCGTATTTGTTTACGGAGACCAGGTTGTTTCCGGAAATTCGGGTGCTACTGTCAGTGCAAGCGGCAGCGTATTGAGTGTTAACTTGGGTACTCCTGTAGTTGCTAATGAAGCCGTCTCTTTGCAGATAGAGAACATAAGAAATCCGTATTATGTCCAGGCTCCGGATGCCTTCCAGATACAGACTAAGAATTCCTCGGGCGGAGTGGTGGACCAGAATCTTTCCGTATCGGCTGTTCCTATTGTAAAGGGTATTTTTAGCGGCTTAAGCGTTACTGCTGTGGATAGGGAAATCAGCAAGTCTGATAACTATACCTTTGTTCTTACCTATGGCCATCCGGTTCCGAAAGATGGTTATTTACGGATTGATTTTGATTCCGAATATGATTTAAGTTCAGCTTATTTAGTTACCCCCACCGACCGTTATACATTCTTGTGGGATACCGGATGGTCATATGTGAAGCTTAAGCTGAAAGAAGATATCATCGCTAATACCAGCGATACTATAGTTTTGGGTTCGGTAAAGAACCCGAGTTTCGTACAGCAGACCAGCGACCATCAGTTCACGACTCTCAGCACGGATGCCACGGCTAACGCTGTTATCGACCAGTCGAATCTTACCGGCCTGATAATTATCGGCGGTAAACTTACCGGTGTCTCTGTCAGCGCCGCCAATAATGTTGTTACCGAGAGCTCAAATTATACAATCAATCTTACAACCAAGAACCCGATGTCGCTGAACCCTTCAATCAAAGTTGCATTTGATCCGGATTATGATATATCGGAAGCTGTCTTTGTTTCCGGAACAGTTGATGGGGTAAGCATGGTTATGCAGGATCCGGCGCTTACTATAGATACCGTTAACAATGTGGCGACGATTAATCTTGCCATGGATGTAACTAATTCTACGGCTGCAGTATCATTTATTCTTTCAGGTATTGGCAATCCTGGTTATGAACAATCTGCGGAATTCGATATAACTACCCAATATGGCGGTAATGATATAGATATTACTGACCCGGTTGCAAAGCCATCGGTATCTATAGCTGCGGGTGTAATAACTTCAACAAGTGTAACCTCGGCCTCAACCGAAGTAAGCGAGTCAGGTAATTATGTATTTAATTTTACTTTGCCGCATCCTCTTGCCACGGGAGGTTTCTTAAAGATACAATTTGATGCCGACTATAATCTGGTTAATACGAACTGTCAGACAGGCGGGTTTTCATTATCAAAGGGGGCAGATTATATCTTCTTGCAGAGGACAGGGGCACAAATGACCGGGGCCCAAAGCATAACTTTAGGTAATGTGAAAAACCCTTCTTATGTGCAGACTACTGGTAATTTTGTCATAACTACAGAGGATTCAGGGCATCATAAAATTGATGGGGCGGAGATTTCAGGCATAACGACGACTACCGGTGCATTGACCAGCCTTTCCTTGACACCGCTCGATTATACCGTAGCGAATACTACTGCTTATAATATAGCCTTTACTACTGACCATGCCATAGTTCAAAATGGCAAGGTTGAGGTAACCTTTGATTCAGATTATGTATTAACCGGGGTAGCTAGTGGTGATGTTTCGGGGAATTCCGGCTCAACTGTCGCGGTAAGCGGAAATAAGTTGACTATAACTTTGGGCACTGCTGTAGCAGGGGCAACTTCCGTATCTTTACAAGTGGCTAATATCGTGAATCCAGTGTATGTCAAGACTACTAATAGTTTTGCTTTCAGGACAATGGATGCTGCCGGCGGCCTACTGGACCAGGGTACGGCTTCAGGCGTGGCTACAGTAGCTGGTACGTTTACCGCTCCCAGCGTAACTTCTACATATTACACTACGGGTAAAACCGATGTTTCATATACTTTTAACTTTACTTATGCGCATAACGTGCCCTTAGATGGATTCTTAAGGATAGATTTTGATTCTGATTATGATGCGTCTTCTGTTGCGGTAGCGCATGCCAATTATACAAAGCAGGAAGCGGGTGCCAATTATGTAGTATTAAAATTACTTGTAGCCAAGACAAAGGGGACTGTAGAGTCTATTGCATTAGGTAATATCAAAAACCCCGGGTATGCTCAAACCGTAACCTTTGATATCAAGAGTATGAATACAACAGGTTCTACGATAGATACTGTTACTACTCCGGCAATTAATATTGTTCCTGCTGCTTTGACCGCGCTTAGCCGGTCATCTAATACATATATCGCAACCGAATTAGCCACTTATACAATAGGTTTTACTACAGTTAATGCGATTCCTGCAGGAGGCAAAGTTGAAATTACATTTGATTCTGATTATGTTTTGACTTCTGTAGCCAGCGGTAATGTCTCGGGGAACAGCGGCTCAACTGTTGCGGTAAGCGGCAACACTTTAGTTGTGACTTTGGGAACGGATATTCCGGCTTTAACTGCCGCCAGTTTAGTTATCTCTAATATCAAGAATCCGGGTGCGCAGGGAACAGGAAACTTCTCTTTGTTGACCAAAAATGCCTCCGGATACAGCATTGATCAGGGTGCTGTATCAGGGGTGACTATTACTACCGGCTCTTTGAGTGGTCTTTCTACTGCACCTGTCCATACTAAGGTAAGCTATAGTACGAACTACACTTTTGGTTTCGCTGTTGCCCATACCGTGCCTGTGGGCGGGTTTATCAAGATACAATTTGATAGTGAGTATGATCTTTCTTCAGCTTTTGTGGTAGGAGACTATACGATATCCAAAGGGGCTAATTATGTATATCTGCAAAGAAATGTTTCTGCCTTAAGCGGCGCGGTTACGGTGGAGTTGAGGAATATTAAAAATCCTGCCTATGTCCAGACTACGGACGCCTTTGTTATAACTACGGAATTATCAAACCACGATTCTATAGATGTGGGAAATGCGCCTAGCATAGTTACAACCGCGGGTACCTTAACCGCTACGAGCGTTACGCCTGCTACAACTGTGGTAGCAGAGAATACTGCGTATACGTTAAACTTTACTACTGAGCATGCTATAGAAGCGGGGAGTAAAGTTGAGGTTACTTTTGATCCTGATTGTGACCTTTCGCTGGTTTTCCCGGGAGATGTTTCCGGAAATGAGGGGGCAATAGTGGCAGTCAGCGATAATAAGTTAATTATCACTTTAGGAGAGGCGCTTGAAGCGGGAGTATCAGAGACATTGGTAATTTCGAATATCACCAACCCTCCTTATGTGAAAGAAACAAGTACTTTCTTTGTCCAGACCAAAAATCCTACAGGCGGGATTGTGGATGAAGTGGCTGCTGCCAGTATAACTACTACTACGGGTACATTAGGTTCCCCTGTTATTACCCCGGCTTCCCTGGTTTCCGGAGCGACAACATCTTATTCGTTTAAATTTACTCCTGCGCATGCAGTTCCTCTTAATGGTTACCTAAGGATTGATTTTGATTCCAGCTACGATTTGGTTAGCCCTGGAGCAGTAGTTATGAGCAGCACTACTGCTTGCGATATTACTTTAAGAGGCGCCGGATACCTGTTAATTAAATTTTCGTCTTCGGGTTTAAGCGCCGGAGTGCAGCAGACAGTGGAAATAGCCAATGTGGTGAATCCGCCAAATGTTAAGAGCCTGGAATTTACTCTTATGACCAAAGATGCTTCTTTGTATGATATTGATACTGTGAAGGTTTCAGGCCTTAGTACCACAGCCGGAAGCCTGAGCAGTTCGTCTTTGACTGCGAACACTTATGTTGTTTCAGAATATGCTACTTATACGGCTGTTTTTACTACAGCTAATCCTATAGCTGTTGGGAGCAGGGTTGAACTAACTTTTGATACCGATTATATTTTATCGAGCATAGAATCAACCAATGTTTCCGGAAATAACGGCTCAACTGTCGCAGTAAGCGGCAGCAAATTGATTATAACGATTGGAACGGCGGTAGCCAAGAGTACACCGGTTTCTTTAGTTATAACTAATATCAAGAATCCTGTTTATGTCCAGGCTACCGATTCATTCTTGATTCAGACCAAGACCGCGGATGAGGCAGTTATTGATACGGCAACCGCAACGTCGATAAATATTACAACCGGCGCTTTAAGCGGTTTGTCTGTAGCCTCTGTATCAAAGAAAATTTCAGATATTACATCTTATACGTTTAATTTTACTGCGCAACACGCTGTTCCCGCGGACGGCTTTATCAGGATCCAGTTTGATAGTAATTATTCGTTAGGAAGCGCCTATCTTGATACTGCCAGTTTCTATAGCCTGACAAAAGGAAGCGATTATCTCAGGTTTAAGACAGTTTCAGCAATAAGTGCAGGCCAGGCAGTAAGTATTCCTATAAGCACGATCGCTAATCCGTCTTACGTATATACCGTAAGTAACTTCCAGGTAAAGACAATGACGACAACCCAGCAGATAATGGATTCGGGAGAGATTACGGGCGTTACCTTGACTCCTGGCTCCTTATCAAATATTTCCGTAATCGCCGCTTCTATGGAAGTAAGCGCTTTAACGAATTATACATTTGCATTCAAGACAGAAAACAGTATTGCTGCCGCTACCGGAAAGGTGGCAATCAGCCTTGATAGTGATTATGATTTAAGTGCCATAGAAGCCAATAATGTTTCAGGTAATTCCGGGGCTACGGTAAGCGTCAGTGGAAATTCATTAAGTATAACTTTAGGTACTGCGGTTGGCGCCGGTGAATCTGTTTCATTAGTAGTTTCTAATATCAAGAATCCTTCTTATGTGCAGACTACGGGCAGTGTAACGCTTAGCACCAAAGTGCAAATAAATACTGTAGATTATGATAAGGATGGCGGCAGCCTGGCAGCAGGGCCGGCAATAACTTCAGGAGATTTTACTAATGTATCAATAGCTGCTACTTCTCAAATAGCTGGCGAGGATTCAATTTATACCTTTGGGTTTACTCCGGGGCATAATGTGGCAGCAGGAGGGTTTATTTATATTGGTTTTGAGACGGGTTATGATGCATCCGGGGCTTATCTTACCGGTTCAACCGGTTCAGGCGAGTATGCCGTTGCCAGCTTAACTTCTACTCAAGTGGTCTTAAATGTTACTGCAGGGATAAATAGTGGGGAGGCCCAAACTATCAGCTTAGGCGGCGTAGTTAACCCGCCATTTGTCAAGGATGTAATTTGCACGGTTAAGAGTACTAACGCATCTGCCGGAATAATAGATGAAAGTGATACGCCGTCGTTCAGCATAACACCTGCTCCGCTGGCTGTTTTATCTATAACTGGTGATTCTTATGTTGCCCAGGATCTTACTTCATACACCATCGCTTTTACCACTGTTAACCCGATTGACCAAAATGGAATGGTAGAAGTTGAGTTTGACGCGGATTATGATTTAAGTGTTGTGCAATCAGGCAATGTGACAGGAAATAGCGGTTCAACCGTATCCGTAAGCGGTTCTAAGCTGATTATTAATTTAGGTACTGCGGTTGATTCAGGAGAGCAGGTTTCACTGGTAGTTTCCAATATTAAGAACCCGGGTGTCCAGACAACCGGCAGCTTTAACCTTGTAACCAAAAATTCAAGCGGTAGCTATCTTGATTACGGCGGGGTTACAGGAACAACTATTACCGCTGGTTCATTATCCGGGATTTCAGTAACTCCGGGGACTGCTGAAATCGGCGAGAGCACAAGCTATACATTTAATCTTACGCTTGGCCATAGCGTGCCTACCAATGGTTATGTAAGGGTGCAGTTTGATGATAGCTATACTTTAACCAACGCAACGGTAGTTACCAGTGGTTATTCTTTGACCAAGGGCGCTAATTATGTTTTATTAAAGAGGACAGGTTCGGCGCTTTCAGGCGCAATCTCCATACAATTAAATAGTATAGTTAATCCTTCTTATGTATCCAGCGCTTTATCCGGATTTGCCATCCAGACGCAATTGTCTAATAATCAAGTAATTGATACGGGCACTGCTGGTGCGATTACTACTACCGCTGGTGCTTTATCCACTGTAACAATTATTCCTGTTTCTTTGGGTGTCAGCACCCTGACAAGCTATACATTTAATTTTACCACTGACCACGCTATCCCCTCCGGTGGAAAGTTTATTGTCACTTTTGATTCCGATTACAATTTAACTTCTGTCCAGGAAGGGAATGTCTCCGGTGTCGCCGATTCAATTGTTTCAGTGTCTGGCAATATACTTACGGTAACTTTAGGCCAGGCTATTGCCGCCAAGGCTCCTGTGTCTTTAGCCGTCTCCAATATCAGGAACCCGTCTTATGTGCAGACAACAAGCATTTTTGCTTTAGAAACCAGAAGCAGCGTTAACGCCTTGATTGACCAGGGTACGGCTAGCGGAGTAACTACTGTTACAGGTATTATTACTATTTCTTCAATCACAGCTTCTACTTATGTTGCCGGTAGCTCTAATACCCAGTATACCTTTAATTTTGCGCCGACTAATGCGGTTGCCGCCGGCGGATATTTAAGGATAGATTTTGATATTACTGATGCTGCGTATAACGCTTCAAGCGCTATTGTTTCAGCAGGCGGCTCCACCTTTGTTATCCCGCAGGGAGGGGCCAATAAGAATTATGTTAATTTATCCTTTACTCAAGATGTGGAAGCGGGAAGCCCGCTTTCTTTAGAGCTTTCAGGTATAGTCAATCCTGTTTACGCTAAAAATGCAACCTTCAGATTAACTACAAATATTTCAACAGGAGAGAAGATAGATACGTCTGACTATGGCCCGGTAGTGATTACTCCTGCTCCTTTGGTCGGGACGTCTTTGATAATGGGCAGTCCTACGGCTTTAGATATCAATAGGCATACCTTTAGTTTTACTACCGTTAATGCTATTGATGCAGGTGGCAAGGCAGAGATAACCTTTGATTCTGATTATGTGTTGACCGGGGTAGGCGTTAATGATGTTTCCGGAAATAGCGGCTCAACTGTCGCGGTAAGCGGCAGCAAGCTCATTGTAACTTTAGGCACGGCGGTTTCTTCCGCGAGCGAAGTTATTTTAGCTATTGATAATATCAAGAACCCCGGAGTCCAAACTACGGATGCTTATACTATTGTAACCAAGAATTCAGGCGGTTATCAATTGGACCAGGGTAGTATTCCGGGTAAGGCAATAACTGCGGGAGTTTTGACCGCTCTTTCTGCTACCGCTACTACTTATGAGATAGCTGAAAGCGCCAATTATACAGTTAATTTTACTCTGGCGCATAATATACCGATAAATGGTTATGTAAGAGTGCAGTTTGATGACAGCTATGATTTAACCAATGCCACGGTAGCAACCAGTGGATATGCCCTAACCGGGACTGGAAGCAATTACCTTTTACTTAGGACAGGTTCTGAACGTTCAGGAGCGATTTCCATCCAACTCAACAGCATTAAAAATCCTCCTTATGTATCCAGTACCTTATCCGGTTTTTCTATCCAGACACAACTTTCCAATAACCAGGTAATTGATGCGGGTACAGCTGGCGCAATTACTACTACCGCAGGCGCCTTATCTGCCGTAACAGCAGTGCCTGCTTCTTTGGGTGTCAGCACCCTGACAAGCTATACATTTAATTTTACCACTGACCACGCTATACCCGCCGGCGGTAAAGTTCTTTTTACCTTTGATTCCGACTATAATTTAACTTCCGTGCAGGAAGGAAATGTCTCCGGTGTCGCCGATTCAATTGTTTCAGTGTCTGGCAATATACTTACGGTAACTTTAGGCCAGGCTATTGCCGCTAAAACTTCCGCTTCGCTGGTTATTTCTAATATCAGGAACCCGTCTTATGTCCAGACAACAAACAGTTTTGCTTTAGAGACCAGGAATGGCTCTGATGCTACAATTGACCAAGGTACGGCTAGCGGAGTGGTTACAACCGCAGGCACCTTAACCAGCGTATCGGGGGCTGCCATTAATTACGCTGCGGGCGCTGAAACGCAGTATACTTTTAATTTTATGCCTGCTAATGACGTTGCAACAGGAGGGTATGTAAAGATAGAGTTTAATTCTGAATACAATATTACCGGAGCATACTTGATCAGCCCCTCAGCTAAATACAGTATTTCTTCCAAAGCAAATAATATTATTATTCTTAATGTGCTCGCGGATGCGCTAGCCTCCAGTTCCCAGAGTATAAGTATAGGCGGTATAGTCAACCCCGGCCGCGAAAAAACAGGCATTAAGTTTATAGTAACCACGCTTACCTCCAGCAGTGCGGATATAGATACAGCCCAGTCAGCGGCGATAAATATAACCGCGGGTTTATTAACTTCAAGCTCGGTTACCGCCAGCACTTATACAACTTATGACCTAGCTTCTTACACATTTAGTTTTACTACCGCCAACGCGCTGGATACAGGAGGCAAGGTAGAAATAACTTTTGACGCGGATTACGATGTATCAGCTGCGGTATTTACTTACGGGAATGATAATTCTACGCTTTCAGTGTCGGGGCGCGTGATTACCGTTACTCTGGGGACGGCAATAGCCAAGCAGGAGAGCGTGAGCCTGACTATATCCGAGATCCGTAACCCCGGAGTCCAGTTTACAGACAGCTATTCTATAGTTACTAAAGATTCCAGTAATATAAAAGTAGATACTGGAACTATCTCGGGCAAGGTAATTACCGGCGGTGGAATGAGCGCTACTTCCGTGGTTACCGGTTCAGCTCAACCGGCTGTTACTACGAATTATACATTTGCCTTTACTCCTGACCATATGATTCCCGTCGGCGGGTATGTAAAAGTGGCTTTTGATTCGGATTATGTCTTAGAATATGTCTCCGTGCAGACAGCAGGTTATGCCGCCAGTATAGGCCCGGGATATGTGCTTTTAACTAATACTAGCGGAGGGAATTTGTCCGGTGCGCGCAGTATAGTATTGCTTAATGTCAAAAATCCCGCTTCCGTTAAGGAGCCGACTGATAACTTCTATATTACAACTATGACATCAAATCAGGATACCATAGATACTGCCACTCTTACTGGTATTACTATGACTCCCAGTCCGATAACGGTTTCGTCTATTTCAACAGTTTCAACGGAAGTCTCGGCGCTTACTTCTTACACCATCAAGATTACCCCGATACATACTATTCCGATAGGCGGCAAGGTCTTGATTACATTTGATAATGATTATAACCTGGCTAATATCGGCTCTGGTGATGTGTTAGGGAATAGTTCTACCGCTTCAGTGAGCGGTAATATCTTAACTGTTACCCTGGGCGAGATGGCTTCTCAGGGGAGCGTACTTACTTTGGTAATCTCGGATGTGCAGAATCCAGCTTATGTACAGGTAACCGGCGTATTCTCGGTAGTAACTAAGGATGCTTCAGGGTATAAACTGGATTCCGGAGATATAGCCGGTATTTCCATAACTGAAGGCCAATTGACCAGCCTTTCGGCAACTCCGGCAGATACTACCCTGGATACCTTGACTAGTTATTTATTCCAGTTTACTCCGGAGCATACCATACCGTTAAATGGTTATGTCAAGATAACCTTTGATGCTGATTTTGATTTAACCGGCGCTTATAGCGGAACCGGCAGTTATTCCATTGTTTCATTAGAGAGCGGCTATATCCTGCTAAAGGCCCTGGCTGAGAAATCAACCGCTCAAAGCCTGCAGATCCTGAATGTTAAAAACCCGTCATATGTCCAAACTACGGATGTTTTCTCAATTACTACGCAGGATGCTAATCAAAAGAATATAGATGTGGGCAATGCCTCCGGTATTGCTACTACGGCAGGCGTTCTTTCCGCGGGTTCAGTCAGCCAAACTTCTACGCAGGCAGGTACTACTACAAATTATACCTTTAATTTTACTACGATTCATGCAGTTGCCGCCGGAGGCAAGGTTGAAATAACCTTTGATTCTGATTATGTTTTGACTTCTGTAACCGCTTATAATGTCTCCGGGATTGCCAATTCCACGGTTGCGGCAAGCGGGAATAAATTAATTGTTACTACCGGAACAGCGGTTTCCGCCGGGGCCCAAGTTTCGCTGACAATCAACAATATCAAGAATCCGGCTTATGTGCAAACAACATCTGCTTTTACAATAGATACCAAGAATGCTTCCGGAGGCTTGTTGGATAGTGGGACTATCTCTGGCATAAACATTACGGCAGGTTCGTTATCATCGGTTTCAGCTATGCCGGTTTCTACCGAGGCAGCCAAGAGTACGGATTACACCTTCTCTTTTACCACTGAACACAGCTTGCCCGCGGATGGATATGTCCAGATAGAGTTTGATCCGGCTTATGATTTATCTACTTCAATAGTTTTGACATCAGGGTATGCTTTGGTAACCCGGGGTAGCAATTACCTTAAACTGCAGACTTCCGAGGCAAGGAGCGGTTCCATAAGTATAGTGTTGAGGAATATCGTTAATCCTCCTTATGTGGCAGTGAATTCAGTCTTTACCGTAATCACGCAGACATCTACAGGGGATACAGTTGATATGGGTACCTGTAGCGGTATTACGACTACAGCTGCTGCTTTGACCAATGCCTCTGCGAGTGCTGCTTTGACTGAAGTCAGCAGCCAGGGTGACTATACCTTTGTTGTTACTCCTCAGCATGATATACCTATAGGAGGCAGGATCAGGATAACTTTTGATAATGATTATACTCTTACTGATGTGAGTTCAGGTGATGTCGCTTGTAGCGGAGGGAGCGCTACATTAGCAGTCAGCGCCAAGACTTTGATTATAACATTAGGCTATGAGTTGCTTGGGGGTACAGAGGAGAGTATAATTATTTCCGATATCAAGAATCCGTCTTTTGCGCAAACCACAAACAGCTTTAATATAGTAACAAGAGATGATCAGGACAGGACAATTGATCAGGGTGCAGCCAGCGGTGTTGTTATAACTGCCGGTACGCTGACCGCAGTATCCGTAACCGCTGATTCTCTCGTGGCAGGCTATACTTCAAATTATACCTTTAACTTTACTCCTGCTCACGCCATTAATGCCGGAGGTTATGTTGTAATAGATTTTGATTCTGCTTATGACGCAGTATCAGGTTATGTGGTTAGCCCCTTGAGCACATTCAGCTTATCTTCCAGGTCAGCTAATAAAATAACCCTTAGCACATTAGAAACTTTGCCGGCTGCTACGGCGCAAACTGTCACTATCGGCAGTATCGTCAACCCCGGATCCGTAAAACAGGTTACCTTTACTATTACTACCCAGAATTCTAACCCCAGCAATGTAGATACGGCTATTTCTCCTGCTATAAGTACGCAGGCAGCACCGATGACGGCTGTTTCTGTGAGCGCTGTAAGCAGGATTGCTTTAGACTCGACTTCATATACTTTTGCTTTTACTACCGTTAACTCAATTGAGGCTGGAGGTAAAATTGAATTTACCTTTGACTCTGAATATGACCTTACGCAGGCTGCATATGCTTCAGGTTTAATCGGCGGTTCAACCGCATTGAGTGCGACATTGGCCTTAAGCGGCAGCAAGCTGATCCTGACTACGGCTACCGCAATCAGCACGCAAACAGGCGTCTCAGTGGTTTTCGCCAATATCAAGAATCCGGGTGTGCAGACAGTGGATAATTTTGCCATCCTTACGAGAAACTTAAACAATAATGAACTTGATCAGGGGGCTGCGGCAGGTGTTGTTATATCTGCAGGTACTTTGACCGGTTTATCAGTGACTGCCGGCTCAACCGAGATAGGGGCTAGCTCAACTTATAGTTTTGGTTTTACGGTAGCCCATACCGTGCCGGTAAACGGTTATGTGAAATTATCTTTTGACAGCGATTATTCGTTTGCCAATGCCAATGTTTTAAGCGAGGCTTATGTAATAACCGATAAACAAAGCAACTTTATCCTTTTAAGAAGAAGCGCGCAGCTTATCGGGGCCAATACCTTGCAGTTAGGCAACATAGTAAATCCGTCTTATGTGCAGGCGGCAGATTCTTTTGTGATTACTACCCAGCTTAGCGATAATAAAATAATAGATACGGGAACTACGCAGAGTTTTAATATTACTCCCGGTACTCTTACGCAGCTATCTGCGACTGTGGTTAATCCGTTAATAAGCGCGGTTAGCTCTTATAGCTTTAGCTTCAAGACTACTCATGCCGTAGAAGCAGGCGGCAAGGTGGTCATTGCATTTGATGATGATTATGATTTAAGCTTGGTTTCTATAGGCTCCCAGGATATTTCAGGCAGTGGTACTCCGGCGATCGAATCAAAAGAAGGAAAGAAATTAAATATTGTTCTTTCCTCGGGGGTAGCAGCTTCTGCGACTGTTTCTTTAAGTATATCTAATGTTACAAATCCTGCTTATGTACAAACAACATCATCCTTTGTTTTACAGACCAAGACGGTTTCCGGGGCAGCTATAGATGAAGGATTGGCTGGCGGTGTAACAACTACGGCCGGAGCGTTAACCGGTATTACCGTAGTATCCGGGAGTTCGATAGCAGGTGCCAGGACAGATTATACCTTTACATTTACGCCTGCTCATGGAGTAGAGCAAAATGGTTATTTAAGGATTGACCTGAACTCTCAGTATAACGCAGGTATCTCTTATGTAATGAGCCCAACCGCGCTATTTGAAATATCCGATAAATCCACTAACTATATTGTAGTCAAGGTTTTGTCCGCATTGACCGCTGGTACTTCGTATTCTGTAAGATTAGGCAATATTGATAACCCCGGGCGTTCAATGGATGTTACATTTACCTTGACTACCAAGACTGCCTCTAGCGCCAATATAGATACAGGTATCAGCTCAAGCCTACATATAACTCCCGCTCCGATGCAGTCAGCATCTATTTCTTCAAGTAGCTTGGTTGCTACGGAAACAGCTATCTATACTTTGAATTTTGTGCCGGTCAATACTATAGATGATGGCGGCAGGGTTGAAATTACCTTTGATTCTGATTATGTGCTTACCGGAGTAAGCAGTGTTTCCGGTTTTGATGCCAGCATAGCGGTTTCCGGCAGTGTCCTGATTATTACTTTGAATACCCAACTGGAAGCAGGGGAAGCCTGTTCTTTTGTTATCCCGAATATCAAGAATCCGGGAGCCCAGACTACGGATGTATTCTCTTTGGTTACCAAGGATTCTACCGGTACTTCTTTGGATGAAGGGACTATATCGGGCAAGATTATCCAGGCTGGTGCATTAAACAGCCTTTCTGTTTCTGCTGATTCTTATGAGGTAATGGGAACAAGTGAGAGTGCTACCTATACTTTTAATTTTACTTGTGTCCACGCAATTCCTGTTAATGGCTATATCAGAGTAGGTTTTGATACGGATTACTACCTGGATAATGTTGTCAACTTAAGCTCTGGATACCTGATATCTTCTAAGGGGGCAGGATATTTATTGATGAGGACTACTCAGGAACGCAGCGGAGCCTGTTCCATACAGCTAAGCGGCATAAGGAACCCCTCTTATGTTCAAACAACGAGTAATTTCACGATAGCTACGCAGTTATCCACACAGCAGAATATCGATACCGGTACTATTGCCGGCATTACTACTACAACCGGTTCTTTAACCGGGCTTGCGGTTTCTACAACTAATTCCAAGATTGCCGAATCAGCTGTTTATACTTTTAATTTTACGGCAGACCATGCCATTGCAGTAGGAGGAAAGGTAGTTATAACCTTTGATTCTGATTATAACCTGGCATCAGTTCTTTCTACTGATGTTTCAGGGAATACGGGTTCTACAGTAGCAGTCAGCGGACAGGACCTGGTGGTTACATTAGGCGAACAGGTTTTTGCCACAGGCAATGTATCTTTAACCATAGCTAATATAGTGAATCCGGCGTATGTCCAGACAACGGATGCCTTTATTATTAAGACCAGGGATTCTGAAGACGGTTTAATTGATACAGGCAGTACTCCCGGCGTAACGCTTGAGCCGGGCGTATTGGGCAGCGTAAGCGTTAGTTCAAGCGATTTACAGGTTAATGCCCAGTCAATCTACACTTTTATTTTTACTCCCGCGCATCCAATTCCTGCCAACGGGTATATTAAAATAGACCTGGATAATGATTATGATATAAGCGGGGCCTACCTTTATCTGGTATCTGGCTATTCTTTTGAGAAAAATACGAGCGATGTGTATTTTACATTGCAGGCAAATAGCGCTAAACCCGCGGGCACTCCTTTGACAATATCGATAGCCGGTATTGTTAACCCGCCATACAGCCAGACTACGGATAATTTTGTAATTAATACTCAGGCAGCTAATCAGAGTGGTATTGATTCCGGCTCAGCCAGCGGTGTTGAAATTACTGCCGGCCAGCTTTCAGGCGTATCTGTGGCCTCTGCCGGAAACAACTATGTAGTCGGAACTCAGGTAAATTATACTATAGCCTTTACTACCGTTAACCCTATAGGAGTAGGCGGTCAGGTCAAGATTACTTTTGACGCCGACTATGGTTTTGCTTTAAATGGCGCTGTATCGGGTAATGTGGGAGCCACAGCTGCGGTAAGTGCGAACGTGGTTACTATAACTTTAGGCACTGCGGTTGCGGCTAATCAGGCAGTTAGTCTGACCTTGGGAACTTTTACTAACCCCGGATATCTGCAAACAACTGAGGAGTTCTCGATAAAGACATTTGATTCGGCAGGGTATGCCCTGGATTCGGGTAAGGCATTGGGTAAGGATATAACTGTAGGCGCTCTTACTGCTTTAAGCGTAAATTCAAGTTCAGCCAGCGTGCTTAACGCAGATACAAAATTGACCTTTAGTTTTAATGCCCCGCATACGATTCCGCTTGATGGTTTTATTAAAATTAATTTAGATAGTGATTATAGCGTGGTGTCGCCTTATATTAAGAGTTCCAGCGGAGCCAGCTTGACCTTGCTCACGGAGGCTGGAAGCCAGGCTGGATATCTTTTATTTAAATTAAATTCTGCGGCTTCCGGGACAATAAGCGTGGAAGTCGGAGGCATTACCAACCCGTCTTACGAGCAAACTACGTCGAATTTTGTCGTTACTACTATGTATACCGGAGAAGAGAGTATTGATACCGGTACCATTTCGGGCCTGGCGGTTAATTCCGGTTCATTGGTTATTAGTTCTGTAACCTGCCTGGATAATTATGCCGGAGCGACTACAACATATACTGTTAACTTTACCGCGGTTCATGCTATTGCGGTTACAAGCAAAATCGAAATTGTTTTTGACAGCAATTATAATTTAACCGGAGCTGCCTTGAGCAGTCCTGCGGGGGCTTTAACCGTTTCAGGAAATACCGTGAGCATATCCCTGAATGCAGGAGCAGATGCTGCTTCTAACGTCAGCCTGCAGATAGCCAATATAATAAATCCTGCTTATTCTCAGACAACGGATAACTTTAAAGTTACAATCAAGGATGCTGAAGGAAATACCGTAGATAAAGGCGAAGGCTCGGGTATTGCTATATTGCCGGCTAAGGTAGAATTTGTTACTCCTGCGGCAGGGGATGTTTATTCTGTTGGAGACAGTAAGGTTATTAAATGGCAGGTGACTGGAGGTAATATTTCCCGGACCAGCAGCCATTGGTCAGTGCAGTTTGCCTCGGATACCAATTTCACTTCGCCGATAACCGTGCATGAGGGCCTGGCAAGTGTTGACGCAAATAATAACCTGTATTTTACGTTATCCGTGGATGTGAGTATGCTTTCAGAGAATGCTTATATGCGGGTGATTTGTATTGATAGCTCATATACGGATGTTACGGCGACTTCCGGAAAATTCAGCATAAGGCCGGTTGCTGAGTTTGTAGGCTTTATCTCTCCGGCGTCTTCATCCGCGAAATGGGCTATTGGAAGCACTAGTACAATAGAATGGTCTACGCAAGGGGCGACGGACAATAATTTTAAGATTGAATATTTTGCCAAGAATATCTGGACAACTATTTATGAAGAAGGAGTTACTGGCTCAACGCTGGTTACCAAGAGTGCCGGAGATCATTGGTATGAGGATAAGTGGTCTTATAGTTGGGCCATACCTGAAGCAGCTAACTTGCCGGATACCGGTGTACAGGTTAGGGTTACTAATATAGATAATAATATAATTACCGGGACTACTGAAGCCTTTGAGGTAGCTACTGCTTATATAGCAATAACCAGCCCGTCAGAAGGGGCTACCTGGGTAAGGAATGAAACTAACGATATTACCTGGGAGGGACAGGGTGAATCAGGTACTAATTTCAGCATACAGTATATTGATTCAGCTAATGCACTTACCGTAGATATTTACAGCGGTGCAGTAACAAGAACGCTTTCCGAAGGTAAATGGCTGTATAGTTATTCCTGGTTGGTAGGTATAGATCTTGAGCCTACGGATACAGCAGCAATAACCATAACTAACCTGGATAATAACAAAATCGTTGATACCTCTGCTGTATTTAGCGTTAATGCCAGCGGTAAACTGGAAATAACCGCTCCAATAGAAGGTGGTAGATGGGTTACCGGCGCCAGATATACAATAAAATGGAATTCTGAAGGCCAGGCACTCAGCTCATCTTCTTTAAGGATAACTTATACGGCAGACGGTATTAGTGAGACTTTGATCACCAACTCTACTTCTAATACCGGAAGCAAGGATTTTACCTGTCCATCGACTACGTTAAGCAATGTAAAGATACATCTTCGCCAGATAAGCGGGGATGTTACTGCTGAGTCCGGAGTCTTTAATATCGTGGCTGTTCCTTCTCTTCAGTTTGTGTCTCCGGCTGCCAATGATAACTGGGTTGCTTCATTTACCAAAGAAATAAAATGGAGCGGCGTTGGTGAAGGGCTTACCAAAAACCTGGTGATTAAATATTCAACCGACGGCGGTTCAACCTATGCCAATACAATTTTTGATTATACTACCGATTCTTTCGATGAAAAGATCTTAGCCGTAACTACAGGTACAGTTACCAACTATACATTATCATGGGTTGTGCCGGTTAATTACAGTAGCAATGTGAAGATCAAGATCGAAGATATGGGGATAATGCGCCTGGTAAGCGGAAGTTATACTCCTTTAAGTCTGGTTAGCGGTAAATTCTCCATAACTGCTCCTCTGGCAACTATTGTCCAGCCAGCAGGAGGAGAAGAGTGGATATCCGGTACCGAGCATAATATTATCTGGTCGGAAACAGGTGTTTTAGGTAAAGATATCAAAATAAGTTATTCTATTGACGGCGGCGCAACTTATCCTTATGTTATTTTCCAGAATTCTTCCGGCGATTCCGCCGTATATAATAATTATATAACTGTTGCGGATAACTTGTTCAGTTATAAATGGGTGGTTCCTAATACTATTTCTGCTCAATCCCGGGTTAAGGTAGAGGGGCTTTCAAATGGCGGAAATGGGACTTCTCTGGCTAACTTCTCGATCAAACTGCCTTCAATTACAATAACCTCTCCTGTAGCTACGGATTTGTGGGCAATCTATGATACTGCCCGGACAATCAGCTGGAGTACCGTTGGTAATATCAGCGAGCATTTAAAGATAGAATATTTCAAGGATGAATCTACTTCTAAGGTTATATTAGAGGATACCAATGGCGCATTGACTTCTTATAGCTGGGATATAACTGAGGATTTCATAAATTATGTTTCGCCAAGCGGCTGGATAAAGATTACGGATTTAAATTCTGAGTCTACCTTTGATCAGGAGGTTACTGCTGTATCGGAACAGTTTGAATTGTCTTTGCCAGGATTTGATATTGATGTCCCGGAGGTTCCCCTGATTACGGGAAGTTCTTATACGATAACCTGGCAGGGTATCGGTGCTTATTCTGCTTGCAGCAGCGAATCGGGTAATACCGTACGTTTAGAGTATGGCGTCGGGGATAATCCTACCTGGGTTACTATCGCCGCATCTGCGCAGAATAACGGTTCATATGAAAACTGGGTAGTTCCTGACAGGCATTCCAGCGATGTTAAATTCAGAATTACCAACAATAGGTATTCATTTATTTCTACGGTCTCCGGTGTATTCAAGATTATGGGGTCATTCTCGGTTACCAGCCCGGCTTCCGCAACCAAACTTTTTGTGGGCCAGGAACAGATGGTCGAATGGAGCACTAACGGTACAATCAATAAGGTTAATCTGTCTTATTCGAAGAACGGCGGAACGAGTTGGATCGCCCTGGCCTCTAACACCACTAATAACGGATTCTATGTTTGGATAATACCTGACGCGGTACTGATCGACCGGTCGCCTAATTCGAACATCTATTTTAAAATAGAAGATGCCACTGATTCAGCGGTTTATACTACAAGGCAGATTACGATAAGTTATTATAAGGTTACCTGGAATGTTATTGATGCCGACGGCCTGGTAGGTGATTTGGACGGCTTAAGCGTAAATACGCTGGACGTAACTAACGATAACGCGGTATGGGAGGACAGGACAGGTTTAAGCTGTTCCTCCTCTATCCGGAGCGGCAGTGTTGATGCTGATGATATAGTACTCTATTATTATCCCGGACACCTTTATCAGACTACCTGGGCAAGAGACGCTTATTTGGATGCTACTGTCCAGCCTTCGCCGTGGACAGCAGATGTCGACGGTAAAGAATTTACCGTAACTTTAGCTACCATGCTGGTGACAAAAACAAGGACTGTATATTCTTCTGTAACCTATGATGCCTCGGCAGATACTTTGAGTATACAATGCTGGTTGCAGGAAGAGGAGAAATTGCTTACTGAGATAGCCGGGCTGCAGGGGGCACTGGTAATAATTTATGATGATGCGGATAATGAGATTAAGACTTTTGAATACACGTCTGCGGAAGCAGATGCCAGTGGTGTCTTCTGGACAAAGTGGGTTAACCCTGGCCTGCAGAGAAATAAATCTTATTTTGCCCGTTTCCGGATCCAGTTTGAAGGGGCATTTCATTATGGCGGTAAGACATTTGAAATAAGCTCGGCCTCGCAGATTGAAGATATTGCCGAATCAGTAAGCGCCGGAGTTGTGGCTATTACATCGGCAATTTCCGAGAGCTCTCAGGAGATAAAGGAAAAGATAGAAGAGACGGCAACCGAGACGCAGACTAAGGTAGCTCAGACTGTCAGCGCAGCTCAGGCATCGATAGAGGGCACGGTTACGGTTATCGGCGAAGAGAATAAGGCGGCGATTGGCAGTGCTTCCGCGGCGATAAGAGAAAAAGTCGGGAAAGAATCCTCCAGCCGCATATTAAACGGTGAGGCTTTTATTAAGTCAGGGAATAAATTAAAGATTAGATATCAGACTGATTCTAAGTTAGCTCCGGAAATAGATGTGTATGATCCTAAGAATATCCAGCGTATAACTAAAGGCGTAATGACAGAGGTTGGAGATTCGGGAGTTTATGAATATGAGGTTAATTTCCTGACCGGTTGGGGTGAAGGTTCATACTCAATTGTTTGTTCCGAGCCGACCCTGGGGACTATTGACGGTATAACCATAGAAATCGTCAACGCGGATTTGGCAGATATCAACAGTGCCGCAGTTGTCTCGATGTCCCAGTTGTCCAATATTGATACCGATGATATGAAGAGCCTGTCCACAAGTATAGGCGTGGTCAGCTCAAGTATTGAAAAGATCGTCGGTACGATGACTGATCTGGGTTCGATGAGCACCCAGATTACCGCATTGACCAATGACATCCAGAAGACTGTTTTTGACCAGCTTTCCGTTGCTTCCGAAAAGATGAGAGAGATAGCCAAGCAGCAAAACGTCAAGATAGATAAAATGATTGATGTGTCTGAGAAGGGCCGGGAAGATGTGGATTACCTTAAGAAGAAGACTCTGGAGATTAAGGCTACAGCCGAGCTTACCAACGACATAATCACCAGGACAAACGATAAACCGATAACCAAGTCGTGGCTTGAGCCGGGAAGTATTTTAATGAATGCAGTTGTAGTTAATCCTTCAACTACCAAGAGCCAGACTGCTATGCTTAAAGCTTATCTGCCTGTGGAAAGTAAACCCGAGGATATAGTGGATTTAGGCGATCTTTCTGTAAGCTATGATGTCCAGGAAAATCTTTATTATGTGTATAAAGAATTCACTCTCGGCCCCGGGGAAATGGCCAAACGCCAGATAGAACTTAAAGATGTGTGGGTAATTCCCGAAAGTGAATTAAACGCGAGCATAGAAAGAATAGATGAGATGCTTCAAGATCTTAAAGGAAGTGCTTTTTATAACCGGGTTCTTGTTATAAAAGATGCTATTCAAACTAGGGTTGCTCAGATCCTGGATGCGCAGAAAAAGGCTATCGATGCTTTACCGGATGTACATATTGCAGTCTACAGGTCGAATATGAAGATATTAAATACAATTAAAGAAGACTTGGCTAAGGTTGAGGCCATGCTTCTTCAGGCTAAGCCGGCTGTGGGACTGGCCTTTAATAAGGTATTTGTTAAGACCAGCTGGTGGATAATTTTACTGGTAGTTATTTTCCTGGGTGTGCTTTCGTTCGGGCTTTTTATCGTATGGCACAAACAGGCTAAGGCGGCGCTTCTTGAAAAGAAGGCAGATAAGACTGATGAGCCGATAGGCCAATAAGAGAGAAGTTTAATTGCCTGACAAAAGGCAAGTAAGGGTTTTAGTTTCTTTAGGGGGTGTTCCGGATAGAGGGGCAGCCCCTATTTAATTTTAGCATATTCTTGTCTCATAAATTCGGCAGGACTGCGTTAGATAAAACCTATAAGGTGCTTGATTTAAAATTCTTAATGTGGTAAAATTTTATGATGAAATCCTGGGTTAGCTGGGTGTTATTAAGTATATTTTTATTATACCCTTTAGAGGCTCCTGGGGCAGATGTTTCCTGGAATAATGTAGAAAAAAGCAAGCATTTTCTTATTTATTTCCAGGATGCTCCTGATGCATATATTAACCGCCTGGTGCGGGAGGCGGAACGTTGTTATAAGAATATTACCGAATACTTGGGGTTTGCGAGATTTGATTTTTGGACTTGGGATAATCGCTGTAAGATATTCCTTTATCCGGGCGAACAGGCGTATTTAGCGAGTACCGGAGCTATTGGTTGGTCAAGGGGGCATGTTCAGATTTCTAAGAAAGAAATCAGCACTTATATGTGGCAGGAGATGTTATTTGATACAATCCTTCCTCATGAGATGGGGCATATAATATTCAGGGAATTTGTTGGTTTTAACAGGGAATTGCCTCTCTGGCTTGATGAAGGAGTGGCTTGTATGCAGGAATATGAAAGCGCCGAGCGTTTGAATACCGCCAAATGCCTGGTAAATTTGAAATTGTACACGCATTTGGATGATTTATCCAAGATTAAAGATCCCGGGGTTATTATTCCTTTTATTTTTTATAATGAATCTGCCAGCCTTGTGGATTTTCTCCTGAGAAGGTACGGCAGAAGCAAATTTGTGGATTTCTGCCGTTCCCTGCGGGATGAGCCTGATTGGGTGCAGTCTCTCAGGGGTGTCTATAGATTAAAAAATCTGGATGAACTGGAAAGAAACTGGGTTACGGATTTAACTGAAAATTAAAGTTGGAGGATTGGATTTATGAGGAATGAAGTAAAGACCCGTGAATTTAATATCTTAGTTGTTGAAGATGATGATCGGACATATAAAGTTATCAGCGACGGGTTAACGGTAAATCCGGAGTATAAGCTGCATCGGGTAACTACCGGCCAGGAAGCGATTAACCTGGCTAAAGAGGGTTATTTTGTCGCCATTATTACTGAGATGCAGATTGGCGACATGAACGGGATGGAGTTAGTCCGCCGGCTTAAAAAAATAGACCAAAGGATCAATATTATCGGTCTGACCGTATATGCCTTTGTTAATTTAGGGGTTGAGGCGATGAAGGAAGGGCTTTATGCGTATCTTATGAAGCCGTTAAATACTGAAGAGCTGAATTTAGTTTTAAGGCGGGCTATAGAGAATACATTTCTTTTGATCCAGGCAGGACAGAGAAAGTATTATCAGGATATCGCGACAATGGACGGTTTAACCGGAGTTTATAACCACCGGCATTTTCATGAGATGCTGGATTGGAATATCTCGCATTTAAACCGTTCCCCACAGGCATTTTCAATATTCATTATTGATATTGATGACTTTAAAAAATACAATGATACAAAAGGCCACGTAGAAGGGGATAAGGTACTGCATAACTTCGCGCAATTGTTAGTCAGCTCTACCAGGGATAACGATATGGTTTTTCGCTACGGAGGGGAAGAGTTCGCTATAATTCTATCGCAGACAGATCAGCTCAGCGCCCAGAAAGCAGGTGAGAGGCTTCTGGTAATAGTCAGAAGCAGGATGCCGGTGACTATGAGCGTCGGCTTAGCCAGTTTTCCGATGAACGCTCAAATTAAAAGCGATCTTGTCGTACGCGCTGACAAGGCGCTTTACCGGGCTAAGAAATCAGGTAAAAACAGGTTGTGTACATATGATGAGAAGATAGACATATGAAAAATCTAACTATTATTTTGATTATGTTGATCAGCACCTTAGGGCCTTCAGCGGTTATTGCGGCAGTGGGTTTTTCCGGGGTTAAGGCAATTGGGAGAAACCCGTCGGCAGCTCCTAAAATATTGATTTCAATGGTTTTGGCTTTTATTTTTGCCGAGGCCATCGCTATAATCGGGCTTTTGGTGGTGTACAACTTATTTGGACAGTAATTGAATTTTTAAATTTGTATTCAGTGTTCCCTCGCTTATGCGCTCGAAGATTTCTTTGAAATCTTCTTCGCAAGCTCGGGATTTCGCTAAATAAGAGCATAAGGTGCTCATTTAAAGAGGAGTTCATATGTTGGTATGGCAGATAATCCTTATACAGATTGCTACTTTCACTTTGATTGTTTTATTCCTCCGCTGGCTGCTTTACAGCCATATTAGCCGTGCTTTAGACCGTTTACAAAAACTCAATCAGCAAAACCTGGAAAAAGAGAAAGTGCTCAAGGAGGAATTCGAACGGGCGAGGAAACAGGCGGAGGTTGAGATCCAGCAAGGCAAAATTGAGGCTGAGAATATTAAGGAGCAGGCAAAAGAGGATGGGGAAAAAACAAGGAGGAGTTTGCTTGAGACCTCCAAGGAAGAAGCTAAGCGTATTGTCAGTGAGGGGATGAGGGACAGCCAGAGGAAGTATAATGATTTGCTTTTAGATATGCAGGACAAGGCAGTGTATTTAGCGGCGGATATCGTAAAATATATTTTTACCGAGAGGATCCGCAAGGTGTTACATGAGCAGGTGATCGATGAATTAATCGATGATGTCTCCGGACTGGATAAAGAAAAAATACGCGCCCAGGGGGATAAGGCGGAGATTGTCTGCGCTTATTCACTTGGGGAGGCGCAAAAGCAGAGATTGCAACAAGCCTTATCCAATAAGTTGGAACGTAACATTATTATTGAAGAGACGATTGACCCGGATATTGTAGGGGGCTTGATTATCCGCTTAAGCGGATTTGTGGTTATTGACGGCAGCATCAGGAATAAGTTTAAGCGAATAGTCCCGATAATGAAGGATAAAGCCAGGGAAGGCGTTGGGCAAACCGGGAAGGGCTGATGCAAGAGATTAATTTAAAACCATTAGAAATAAAGGATGTCGGCACGGTCAGGGAAATTAAGGGCGGTGTCATAAAAATAGACGGGCTTGCCTCCTGCGTGAACGGGCAATTGATTGAGCTTGCCCCTGGCCTGATGGGGATGGTTATTGGTTTTACTAAGAAGGATGTCCTGGTTTTAGTTCTTGGTGACGAGAATAAGGTGCATATCGGTGATACTGTTTACGGAGAAGAAGGTGTTTTTGAGGTTCCCGTAGGCAGTAACTTTCTTGGCCGGGTGGTAAATACATTTGGCCAGCCTTTAGACGGTAAAGGTAAAATTGAGGGTGTGGATACCTATCCGATTTTTCGCAACGCGCCCGGGGTGCTGGACAGGGCCCCTATTCTTGAGCCCTTCCTTACCGGGACTAAAATTATTGATACATGCATACCTTTAGGAAAAGGGCAAAGGGAACTTATCCTCGGGGACAGGGTTACCGGTAAGACCACTCTGGTTATCGATGCAATTATCAACCAGAAGGGTAAAGATGTAATTTGCATATATTGCTGGATAGGCGGCAGTCAGTCTTCATTTTTAAAAATTATGGAGCAGTTAAGGTTAAGCGGGGCCATGGAATGGACTATTGTGGTTACGGCATCTGCTTCAACTTCTCCTGCAGAGCAGTATCTTGTTCCCTATGCGGCGGCTGCCCTGGGTGAGTATTTTATGGATCATGGCCGGGATGTCTTTTGTGCCTTTGATAACTTAAGCCGGCATGCCTGGATTTACCGCGAGATTTCCCTGCTTTTAGAGAGAAGCCCGGGTAGAGAGGCTTATCCCGGAGATATGTTTTATACCCATTCACAGCTGATGGAGAGGGCGGGTAAGCTAAATGAGGAAAAAGGTTCAGGCTCAATGACATTTTTGCCGATTGTAGAAACCCAGGAAGGTGATATTACCGGCCTTATCCAATCTAATCTTGTTTCTATAACTGACGGCCAGATTTATTTAAGCGCCTCTCTTTTTAATGAAGGTTTTAAGCCGGCTATTGATTTAGGGCTTTCGGTTTCGCGTATCGGAAGCAAGGTGCAGTGCGATGCAATAAAGAAGGTGAGCCGTTCACTGAAAAGAGAGTTTGCTTTAGCTAAAGAATTAGCCGCCCTGACTACTATCCGGACCAAATTGTCCGCGGATATCGAGCTAAGACTTAAGCGGGGGCAGGCTCTAAAAGATTTGCTTATGCAGGATAAATCCAGGCCTCTTTGCGTAGAGGAGATGATCGTGCTTTTTTACGCATTTAATAAAGACCTGCCTGAGATCCTGGAGGAGTCACAAAGAGAAAACTTTAAACAAAACATCTTCAGCTATTTGCTTAAAGAACATCCGGAATTAGTCGAGGAGCTTACTATCCAAAAGCTTCTTACCGGAGGGATAGAAAGAGGCCTGGATAAGGCGTTTGAGGATTTTTTTGCCGCGGCAAGCAATTAAGTTTAAGGAGTAAAAAATGATTCCATTAGTCGTATTACGCAAGGATCTGGCGTTTAATAAGGTAATGGAAAGCATCATTGAGGTTTTAAAGGGCGTCGCGGCTACTGAATATTTCCATCTTCAGAGCAAAAGAAGGAGCTTTGATGAGTTTGAGGGTTACTTAAGAGACCTGTTCGCTCAGGTAGATGTCGGTGATTTTAAGCACCCGTTTTTAAACTCCGAGCCTTCTGCGAAAAACATTGTTTTAATAACTTCCGATTCCGGTTTTCTCGGCGAACTTAATATGGCGGTAGTAAATTATGGCTTAAGCCAATATCAGAGTGGCGATTTGTTGACGGTTGTGGGAAAAGAAGGTGCAAGGTATATCAGCGAGGATGATTATAAATATACAAGTTTTCCGGGTATTGATGATGACATTTCTTATAGCGGGGTAATCAAATTAAGGGATCACATTATAAAGGAATTTTTTAGTAAAAAGCTAAGCGGCACGGTTATAGTTTATCCGCATTTTGTTTCTTTCTCCGTGCAGAAGATAGAACAGTTTCAGTTATTCCCCTGCAGATTTTTGTTCCCCCAGGAGTCCGAAGCCGCAGGTAATCGGGCGGCAAAGTTCTGGGAAGCCGGAACCGATGAAAAGATAATCCTGGACTCATCATTAAAAACAACAGTGGAATATTTAGTTCGAATATGGATTGGCCAATTAATTAATCTTATATATTGGGAAAGCAAACTTTCTGAATGGGCGGCGCGGGTGATGCATCTAGAAAGAAGTACCAACGAGCTTAGGAATCAGCAGAAGAAGATGCGCTTGCAATATTTCCGCACCATGCATGAGCGAAGCGATAAGAATACCCGGGAAATCTTTGTCAGCCGGATGGCCTTGATTAAGACCGGGGCTGTATCTTAAAAATGAGGAGTTTTTAATGCAGGAAGGTAAGATAGTTTCAGTCCAGGGGCCGATCGTAGATGTGGAGTTTCCCGCTGATGTATTATTTCCGGCTATCTATGATGTTATCGAGACTGAGACTTTTGACGGCCACCGGATAGTACTTGAGGTAGTAGAATATTTAAGTAAATCTGATTCGGATAAGACAAATACCATGAGGTGTATTTGTTTGAATCCGAATTTTGGTTTACGCAGGAACGCCAGGGCAGTTGCTAAAGGTTCAACCATTAGTGTGCCTGTAGGAGAAGCAACTTGTTCCCGGATACTGAATGTTTTGGGCGAGCCCGTAGATAAGAAGGGTCCGATCAATGTCGGCCCGGATATGATCAGACCTACGCATAGAAAACAGCAGATAGATACTGTTGATACCGGGGACGGTAAAGAGAAAAAGTTTGAGGTTATGCAAACAGGCATAAAGATGTTTGATCTTCTGTTTCCTTTAATCAAGGGTTCCCGGAACGGCATCCTAGGAGGCGCAGCCTGCGGCAAGAGCGTAATTATCCTTGAGCTTATGCATAATATTATTAAGATGCAGAAAGGCTATTGTGTTTTCACGGGGGCAGGAGAACGGACCAGGGAAGGTAATGAGTTGTATTATGAGTTGGAGAAACAGGATATCCTGAGCAGGTCATCTTTGGTATTCGGGCAGATGAATGAGTCTCCCGGAGCCAGGTTTGAAATAGTAAATACAGGTTTGACTATAGCGGAGAACTTTGCTGAGCAAGGGGATGATGTTTTGTTGTTTGTGGATAATGTATACAGGTTTGCCCAGGCCGGGACAGAGCTATCCACCCTTTTAGGCAGGATTCCTTCCGAGACCGGTTATCAACCTACACTGCCTTCAGAGATGGCTGAATTTCAGGAGAGGATCCGTTCAATCGGCCAGGCATCAATTACGGCAATGGAAGCAGTCTATGTGCCTTCTGATGATTTAACTGACCCGGCAGTAGTTTGTATATTCAGTTATCTGGATTCTATCGTTATCTTAAGCCGGCGTTATGTCCAGTTGGGTTTATTTCCGGCTATTGACGCTTTAACTTCGTCTTGCGCTTTTCTTGACCCGATGATTATCGGAAAAAGGCATTTTAAAACTGCCCAGGATGTTTTAAGGATCCTTAACCGCTATGAGGAACTTAGGCGTATTGTTGCCATTGTAGGAGTAGAAGAGCTTTCTCAGGGGGATAGGACTATATTTGAAAGAGCGGCGAAGCTGCAGAATTTTCTTACCCAGCCGTTTTTTTGCGCCGAGGCTTATACGGGAAGAAAAGGAGAGTATGTGCCTTTAGAGGCGACTTTAGAGGGTTGTGAACGAATAGTCTCCGGCCAGGTGGATAAAGTCCCGGCGGAGAAATTTTATATGATTGGCGCGTTGCTAAATGAGATTTAAATTTTAGGGGAGACTAAAAATGTTAATTAAAATTGGGCAGATGTTGATTAATAAGAAATTGATTACCTCTGAGCAGCTGGAAGAGGGGCTTAGCGAGCAGACCAGGACGGGTGAGCTTTTGGGGGCAATCTTGATTAAGAAAGGTTTCTTAAATCAGGAGGATTTCTTAAAAGTGCTTTCTGAACAATTTAATGTGCCTTTCATAAAGTTAAAAGAAACTACCATTGATCCTTTGGCGATCAAGAAGGTCCCTGCCAAGTTCGCCTGGTATTATAAGGTTATGCCGGTTAAGTTTGTAGATAATAAATTACTCATTGCTTCTTCTGACCCTTTGCGTTCCCTGGATGACTTGAGGATATTTTTAGGTTATGATTTAAAGCCTGCCCTGGCTGAAGAAACTGAAATTATGGAAGCGATTAAAGAACATTACGGTGTAGGCGCTGAAACCGTGGAGGGGATTATTGCTAAGGCGCCCAAGGATACCAGGGGCCCGGACGCCTCAAAAGAAACAGGCAAGATTGAGGACATAGAAAAATTAGCCGAAGATGCCTCAGTAGTTAAGCTGGTAAATCAGATTATCCTGGAAGCTTATCAGAAGAGGGCTACGGATATCCATATTGAGCCATTCCGGGGCAAGATGAGTATAAGATACCGCATTGACGGTGTCCTTTATAACGCAAATGTGCCGGTGGATATTGAGCGGTTTTTCCTGGCAATTATTTCGCGTATAAAGATAATGTCCAGGTTGAATATTGTGGAACGCCGGCTTCCCCAGGATGGCCGCGCCGTGATCAAGATAGGCAAAGAAGAGTTGGATTTGAGGATTTCGATTATCCCTACGCGCTATGGCGAGGGTATGGTAATAAGAATCCTGCCGATGAGCATGCTTTTCAGTTTGGAAAGGCTGGGACTAGCGCCTGAAGATTTGGAACTCTTGGCAAAATTGATCAAGAAACCACATGGTATAATCCTGGTGACCGGACCGACAGGGAGCGGCAAGAGCACTACCTTGTATGGATGTTTGAATGATATAAAAAGCAGCAGGAATAAGATAATTACTATTGAAGATCCTATAGAGTATGAGCTGGAAGGCATAACCCAGATTCAGGTAGTCCCGGAAATAGGTTTTACTTTTGCTCAAGGTTTAAGGAGTATATTGCGGCATGACCCGGATATCATGATGGTTGGAGAGATCCGGGATTTTGAGACCGCCGAGCTGGCAATCCGCAGTGCCTTGACCGGGCATTTAGTTTTCTCTACCATCCACACAAATGATGCCGCAGGCGCAGTTGCCCGCTTGTTGAATATCGGTATTGAGCCGTATCTGGCAGCTTCTTCAGTCGAGGCATTTATTGCCCAGAGGCTGGTGCGTTTAATTTGCCCCGACTGTAAGAAAATCGATACGGATGTCCCGGATAATTTCAGGACATTGATAGGCCAGGATATAGCCAGGAGCAGCGGCGGATTAAAACACCTGAAACCGGAAGAGATCAATATCTATAAAGGCCAGGGTTGCAAGGAATGCAATTTTACCGGTTATAAGGGCAGGACTGCCATTCATGAAATATTAGTAGTGGATAAAGGGATACGGGAATTGATGTTAAGAAAGGCCTCAACCGATGAATTGCGGGATAAGGCAGTCAGCTCCGGCATGAAAACATTGCGTTTATGCGGATGGAAGAAAGTTATTGACGGCCTGACTACTCCTGAAGAGATATTGAGGGTAACCCAGGCAGAGGAGTATTAAGTAGATGTTTAAGGTTTCGGTACTGGATATCAAGACTGCCTCATCTATATTTCAGGAATTGGTTTCTCAGGTTGTGCTGCCTGGCGAGGAAGGGGAGTTATCAATTATGGATTTTCATCAGCCGATTATTTCCTGCCTTAAAGATGGGTCAGTCAGGATAGATAATATTCCGCCCATAGCTATAAAAAGCGGGATTGCCAGTATGCAGGATAATGAGTTGGTAGTATTGGTGGAGAAAAAATAATATGCCGATATTTGTTTATCAGGCGAAAAAGGGGCCGCAGGAGATTATTGATGGCACGGTGGAAGCCGCAACTAAGGAAGCGGCTGTCAGTAAAATAGAGCGGATGGGTTATGTGCCTATAAGGCTTAGCCTTAAGGAAGCGGCGGCTATCGGCAATACCGGTACCTTGCAGGGAAATAAGGCTTTTAGTTTTCTTGACCGGATAAGTTCCCGCGATTTAAATGTGTTTACTGACCAGTTGGCTACTTTAGTCAAGTCCAAAGTGCCGCTTTTTGAAGCAATCAATATACTTTCTTCTCAGACGGAAAACTCTAAGTTAAAACAAATAATAATCGCCATATCCGGTCAGCTAAAAGACGGTAAAACTCTTTCTGAGGCATTGAGCAGGTATCCTAAGGTTTTTCCTCTTCTTTATGTGAATATGGTCCATTCAGGGGAGTCCGGCGGGGTCTTAGATGAGACCTTGACCCGGCTGGCTAAATTCCGCGAAGAGCAGGAAGAGGTAAAGGCCAATATAAGCTCAGCCTTGGCATATCCGATATTTATATCAATAGTTGGCTTGGTTGTTGTTATTGTCCTGCTTACTTTTGGTATTCCGCGCTTAGCCTCCATGTTTAGCGAAAATAAACAAGCCCTGCCTTTGCCGACCAGGATTTTGATTTCAATGAGCAGCGGGATCAGGAATTACTGGTATTTTGGTGCTATATTCATAGGCCTGGCTGTTTTTATGCTGCGGCAAAAACAGGCAATTGAAAAGAATAAGGCCGCGCTTGATAAATTTATATTAAAGCTGCCTCTGATCGGTAATTTCAGCAAGAAGGCGATGCTGGCGGAATTTACCCGGACATTTGCCTTGCTTCTGGCTAATGGGGTTCCGGTGCTCGATGCTCTCCAGATAACTGTGCCGACAATTAATAATGGAATATTCAGGCTGGAGCTGGAAAAGGTGCACAGCGATATTATCGTGGGTACCCCGCTTTCCCAAAGTATGAAAAAATCCAGCTGGTTCCCGCCTTTCCTGACAAATATGATTGCGGTTGGGGAAAGAGGGGGGAATCTGCAGGAGGTATTATTGGAGGTGGCGGTTTTTTACGAGCGTGAAGTAAGAAAAATAAATAAGATAATGACTTCTTTGCTTGAACCGGCGATAATCTTAATCATGGGTTTAATCGTAGGGTTTATTGTTATAGCGATGCTCCTGCCTATTTTTGAAATAAATATGGCGGTACAATAATTAAAGGGGGATTCAAATGAAGGCAAAAAGCGGTTTTACGCTTATAGAATTAATGCTGGTAGTTATAATTCTTGGTGTTTTGGCGGCAATGGTCATGCCCAGGTTGTCCGGACGTTCAGAACAGGCCAAGGTTGCGGTGGCCAAGACAGATATCAGCGCCAATATAGCGACTGCGCTTGATCTTTATGAGCTGGATAACGGGCGTTACCCGACTACGGAACAGGGCCTGGCTGCTTTATCGACAAAACCGGGAGATCTTTCTGAGGGGGCGAATTGGAATGGGCCGTATATCAAGAAAGAGTCGCAAGATCCCTGGAACAAAGAGTATCAATATAAATATCCCGCCACACATGAAGGCCAGGACTATGATTTGTATTCTTTGGGCCCGGACGGCGTAGAGAGTGAAGATGATATCGGCAACTGGCAAAAATGAAGCCTTGTATCTTTTAACTTGTGAGGCGAATGCTGAGCGGCCAATTTTTTGGCCGCGAGCGCATAAAGGTTTTACATTAATTGAAATAATGATCAGCGTGTCCATTCTGTCTCTGGGCCTTATTTTGATCATGCAAGGGCTTGCTAAATGTGTCAACATTTTGCGTATTTCCCAGAGTAACCTGGCAGCAACTTTATTAGCCGAAGATAAGCTGACCGAGATGGAGATAGCAGCTAAGCAGGATGGCGCAAAGGCATTCCTTAGTGACACAAGCGGGGAAGAGAAATCAGGTAATCTGGAACTTAGCTGGCAGATACGCCTGAGCCCGGATGAGGAATACGAAAGTTTAAACCAGGTTTTGGCCACTGTCCGCTGGAAAGACGGCCGGAACAGCGGCTCAAGTGTTTTCAACACCTATTTGACAATCTTGAATGATAAATAAAAAAAATAAGGAAATAAAACCCGCAGGGTTTACTCTGGCTGAACTGATTATCAGCGGGGCGATAATTCTAGTGGTTTCAGTAACTGTCTATTCCGTGTTTGCCAGCGGTATTAATGTTTGGAGAAAGGCGAATCAGGTTCAGGGTAAGGGGCATGCTGTAAGGATGGTTGTTGAGAAGATGTCCAGGGAAATAAGGAATACATTCAGGTTTTCTACTATTCCCTTTGAAGGCGCTGAAAACATTGTTTATTTTCCCGAGGTTGTTGACAGTCAGCTCAGCAGGATCATTTATTTTATTGATGAAGAGGAAAACTTTTGCCGCAGGCTCCAGAGTTATCCTGAGGTTTTTGAAAAGGGGGAGCCTGGAAAATATGATATATTGATTCCCGGGTTAAAAGAGTTGAAATTTGAATACTGTTATCTTGATAATGCCAGCGGGGAGTATGAATGGAAGGATAAATGGGTTAAAGAGGAACAGGATACTATTCCCCAGGCAATCAAAATAGAGTTTACTTTTGAGGGGCAGAGCGGAGAAGAACTAAAGTTTGCTAAGACAGTATTTATTCCTATCGGTACCGGAGAGCAAAAAATAGAATTTATCCAGTAAGGCATTTATGTTCAGGAATGGTATTTATTCGCGCGCAAGCGTATTGATTATTACTCTTTGGGTTTTAGGTTTCTTGACAATCCTGGTGGTTAACCTGGGGTTTATGGTAAGGAGCCAACTGCAATTTGCCGATCACTTTCAGGACAGGTTAAAAATGTATTACCTGGCTCGCGCAGGCATAGAAAGAGCGGTTGCTGAATTGTATATAGACGAGACTGAAAGCACTGATGCCTTGAATGAATCATGGGCGAATAAAGAGGAGTTTTTTAAAGACCTGGCTTTCGGGGGCGGTTTTATTAGTGTTAGCTACAAGATGAATAACCAGGAAGACCAGGATGAAGTTATTTTATACGGGGCAATGGATGAGGCAGGCAGGATAGATATAAATAACGCGCCCTCTGAGGTATTGGTAACCTTGCTGGAAAATATCGGCGCAGTGGATACAGAAGAAGCGATAGATATTGCCGCCGCCATTGTGGATTGGAGGGATAAGGATGTTGCGCTTTCTACTGGAGGTGCGGAAAATGACTATTATAAAGGATTATCCCCGGGTTATGAATGCAAGAATGGGAATTTTCAGGTAGCCGAAGAGTTGTTGCTGGTAAAGGGTATGACTGCAGAGATCTTTTCCAAAATCAAGGATCTGATCACTGTTTATGGTACAGGGCAGGTGAATATTAATACTGCAGGTTTTAACTGTTTTTATGCTTTAGGTTTGAACAGCGACCTTTGCGATAAAATAATTAAATTCCGCCAGGGCAGCGATGAGTTGACCGGTACCGAGGATGATTATATTTTTAAGGCCCCCGTAGAGCTGATGAATGTCGGATCTTTATTTACCAAGGAGGCTACGCAGATAAACACCCTGATTTCCCGGAATATGCTCAAGGTAAAATCTGATATTTTCAGGATTAGTTCCCTGGGTATACTTAAGAATGCAAGAGGAGAACGTTCTCGCCAGATTGTTTGTGTGTTGAAGCGTCAAAAGGATAAAAACCCTAAATTATTATATTGGCATGAAAATTAACTTAGCGGATTTATTTAAAAAACCGGAACAAAATACAACCGTCTTCCAGATAGATAATAACTGGTTGAGGCTGATCCAGATAAAGGAGCTTAAGCGGGAGAAGAAGGTCTCGGCGATCAAGGCCGTGGAGATTACCAATTTATCCGATGAACAGATTGCGCTTAAGATTTCCGGTTTGGCTGCGGAGCTGAAGATAAACTCGCGATTCCTTGTGCTTTCTATACCGCGCCATCAGACAACCACCAGGAATCTTGATTTGCCTTCGGCAAATCCGCTAGAAATAAAAGATATGATTGAACTTCAGATTGGCAAGCAGACACCCTATGCCAGCGATGAGGTGATTAAGGATTACCAGATTTTAGGCAGCAACGCGGAAGGTTACAGCAAGGTGCTTTTGGTCATTGTCCATCGGGATATTGTCGGAAGGTATTTTAAGGTAATCGAATCAGCAGGGCTTAAAGTGCAGAAGGTAAGCTTTAGTTCCGAAGGTTTATTGAATTGGAGGAGCCTGGTTTACCGCCAGAAGATAGCGGCTGAAAAGGTGCAAATCTTAATCGAGGTTGATTATGACGCCAGCGATTTTGAGGTTGTACTTAATGACCGGTTAGTTTTTGGCAGGAGTATTTCGTTAGGCTTCTCGCAGTTTCCCGGGCAGCTTGAGCTATGGCAGAAGAAGTTTATTGAAGAGGTCAACCACTCAATTTACGCTTACCAGAATGAAATAATCGGTAAGGAGATCGGTAAAATTATAATCAGCCGTCCAAGATTAGTGGGAGACAGCCTGGATAAGGAACTCCTGGAGAAGGAGTTCGGCTCATCAGTGGAGATTATCGACCAGTTTAAGGATATCCCTTTTACCGAGGAAGGCCTGAATTCTTATAATAACCTGGTCAGGACGGATTTATCATTTGCCGGACTTCTCGGTTTGGGCCTGCCGGTTACTGAACATAAAATTGACCTTATTCCTCAGGAACATCAGATAGGTAAAGCAGTAAGAGAAAAGGGAAAAGACCTCTACCTTATGGGGATATTGTTGGTGTTTATACTGGTTGCGGTCTCCGGAGTATTTCTGGGAAGGATGTATAATAAGGAACGTTATCTCGGACAGTTGAAACAACGCCTCACTGAGATCCAGGATAAGACTAAGGAATTAAACAGTATGGTCCGGGGCATAGAGACAATAAAAGACCGGGTTTATACAAGAGGGATGTCGTTAAATCTTCTTTATGAGGTACATAAGGCGATTACGCCGGAAATGCATTTAGTTTCTATGAGTTTTGACGGTAAGGAAACTCTTACTTTGCGCGGACAGTCTAATGAAATGTCGGAGGTTTTTAGTTTTGTAAGTAAACTGGAGGAATCCAGCTATTTTCAGAACGTGAAGACAAAATATGCCACTAAACGCAAAGAAGGGGATAAGGAAATCACGGATTTTGAAATTTCTTGCCCTTTAGCGGACAAGTACAAGGTTGCGGAGAAATACAAATTATAAATATGGACTTTTTATCCAGATTATCTAAAAAAGAAAGACGGTTGTTTTATATTGCGGTTGCGGTAGTGTCCGTAGTATTCTTAGACAGGGTGGTATTTAAACCGGTGATTAATAAGCTGGAAAGCTTTAACGGTAAGATTTCCTTAGAGGAGAAAAAACTGGAGAAGTCAATGCTCATTTTGGCGCAGGAGCAGGCCATTAACAACGAATACAAGAAATTTGCCGAGAACATAAAACAGTCACAGTCGGAAGAAGAGATAATTGCCGGCCTCCTGAGCAGTATAGAAAAAATGGCCAACAGTGTTTCTGTTTTTATCCTGGATATGAAGCCCGGGCCGGTAGAAAAGAGCGAGTTTTATAAGAAATACAGCGTTAAGGTGGAAGCCGAAGCAAAGATCAATAACTTATCGGATTTTATTTATCAACTGGAAAATTCTCCAAAGTTACTCAGGGTATCTGATTTTCGCCTGACCCCCCAGAAAAAAGAGACTGTCCTTAAAGTCAGTATGACAGTTACAGAGGTCTTGATTAACTAATAAACCTTAAACACGCATTTCCTTAATGAAAGTATTAACTCAATTTGAGAAAAGCGAGCGTTTCTTTTCTGACCCTGAGTTTATTATATCTTGTTTCGATTCCTCTTTAATAGCTGCCTGTTTTGAGGATATGGAACGGGCGCTCTCCCGCGGTTATTATCTGGCTGGATTCCTCTCCTATGAGGCAGGGTATTCTTTTGAAAAAAAGTTTTTCCCCCGCAAGGCATATGATTTTCCGCTTCTTTATTTCGGAGTCTATGAAAAACCGCAAAGATATACGGCTGGGCTAGCTGATTCTCTTCCTAAACAATTTCCGGAGAACCTGCGCTTAAATATCAAACGCGATGAGTACTCTTTAAATATAAATACCATTCGTGATTATATTGCCAAAGGCGATGTTTATCAGATCACTTATTGTATAAAACTGTTGTTTGATTTCTGCGGCTCGGCTTTTTCCCTTTATAAGCAACTTTTAAAAGAACAGCCCGTACCCTATCCTGCTTATATCCAGGCTGAAGATTTCAGTATTCTTTCTTTGTCTCCCGAGCTTTTTATCAAAAAAGAGTCTACCCATATAGTGACCAGGCCCATGAAAGGAACCTGGGCTAGAGGCCCGGGTCTGTTTTCTGACCTGGTTTGCCCTTTACGTTTAAAATATGATTTAAAGAACCGGGCGGAAAATGTGATGATTGCTGATCTTTTGAGGAATGATTTGGGCAGATTGGCTCTTGATATTAAAGCGCCTAGACTGTTTGAGGTGGCCAGGTATAAAACTCTTTGCCAGATGACTTCTACTGTTACGGCTAAAATAGATAGGGAGATATCTATTCATAGGCTTTTTGCATCGCTTTTTCCTTCGGGTTCGGTCAGCGGAGCGCCGAAGATACGCGCTATGCAGATAATCAGGGAGTTAGAAAAAGAAGAGCGTAAGATTTATACCGGGGCTATTGGCTATATTACTCCTGGGAAAGACATGTTTTTTAATATTCCCATTCGTACGTTATTAATCCAGGGAAATTCCGGACAGATGGGTATAGGCGGCGGCATAGTCTGGGATTCGACATCAGATGGAGAGTGGAATGAGGGGCTGCTTAAGGCAAAGTTCCTTACTGACCTTATAAAGAAATGATTAGCTTTGGGGGCTAAGTAGAAGTATAATTTATAAAAAGAGGACAACTCATATTTAAAATCATGCCAGCAAAAACATCTGAAAATTTAAGCCTGATTAATTTTATAGAACGTAACCACGACGGCATCGTCATCGTGGATAAGGCCGGCCTTGTGCTTTTTGCTAATCTTGCCGCAACCAAGATCTTTAACCGCTCGAGGCAGGAATTATGTGGTAAACAATTTGAATTCCCCCTGCCGGGAGATAAGACAATTGAAATTAATATACCCGGAGAAAGCAAAGAATTCGGCATAGCCCGAATGCAGCAGATGCCGATAGAATGGCGGGGTAGGCGGGCTACTGTTTTATTGGTACATGACATTTCTGATCTTAAGAAAACAGAAATGCTTAAAAGCGCCATGGATGAGCGCCGGCGCATTGACCGGATAAAGAATGAGTTTATTTCCAATGTTTCCCATGAATTGCGCACCCCGCTTACTTCCGTAAGGGAAGGGATCAGCCAGATATTGGAGGGGTTCTTAGGTAAGACCACCGCGAGGCAAAAAGAGTTCTTGTCTATGTGCCTTGAGGATATTGACCGGCTCTCCAGGATTATTGACGGGCTTCTGGATATTTCAAGAATTGAATCCGGTAAAATTATTTTAAAGAAAGAAACACTGGATATCGTGGATTTAGCAAAAAGCGCGGTAAGTTCTCTTTCGGTTAAGATAAAAAATAAAGGGTTGGAATTGATTGAGGATTACCCTAAAGAAAAAACAGAAATTTATGTGGATCGGGACAGGATTATTGAGGTATTTGTCAATCTGCTGGGTAATGCTATTAAATTTACCGATAAGGGCCATATAGGTATCTCCATAAAGAATAAACCTAAAATGGTTGAGTGCTGTATAGAGGACACCGGCAGGGGGATAGCTAAAAAAGACCTGCCCAGGGTTTTTATCAGGTTTCAGCAGTTCGGCCGTGTTTTTGGCCCGGGAGAGAAAGGGACCGGTCTGGGTTTATCTATTGTTAAAAGCATTATTGAATTACATAAAGGGCAGATTCGGGTAGAGAGCAAGCTGAATAAGGGAACCAGATTTATTTTTACCCTGTTTAAGTACACTTCCAAAGAGTTGTTCAGGCAATATATAGTTGATAGTTTAAGAGAGGCAGTGCATAATGACGAGCCGCTTTCAATCTTTCTTTTTTATATTGATGACCTGGCGCTTGTTAAGAAGGAGTTTGAAAGCCAGAAGATCACTTTGTTGATGAATAAATTCTATGAAATAGTCGGCGGGCACCTGCGCAGACAGGCAGACCTGGCGGTTAAAGATGATAGCGCTATTCTACTGGTGCTTCCGGTTACCAAGAATGAGTATATCGAAAGTATTCAGTTAAGGTTAAAACAGGCGCTCGAAGAATACCTGACTAAGGAAGGGCTGGATAAGAAAATAAAGATAGGGTGCAGGACAGCCGGTTTCCCCAGGGATGGCTCAAGCGCGGATGTTTTATTTGACAAGATAAAAGAGGTACTTAATTAGGCAGGAGGATAAGACAATGGCTAAAAAGATATTATTGGTTGATGATGAACCGCATATAATTATGATGCTGGAAAACAGGATGAAGCATGCCGGCTATGATGTAATTACTGCTGGTGATGGCCAGGAGGCCCTTACCAAGGCGCAGAAGGAAAAACCTGACCTGATTATTTTGGATTTAATGCTTCCTAAATTAGACGGTTATAAGGTATGCCGAATGCTTAAGTTTGATGAAAAATATAAACATATACCGATAATTATGCTTTCCGCCCGGGCGCAGGAGACAGACAAGAAAATGGGGGAGGCTGTGGGGGCAGACGGTTATGTGACTAAGCCTTTTGAGCCGCAGGTATTGTTGGGTAAAGTAAAGGATCTGCTGGGGTAAAGTATTTATGTTTGACATTTTCGATTAAAGTGGTATAATAAACCAAAGATTAGGGATTTTTTTAGTTTGGGCCGCAAAGACAGGGCAACTAACCTTTGCGGTTTTTTTGGGTCTTGCACCCGGCCTGAAAGGAAGCGGCCGGTGTGCCTTTGCTGGCTACACCTGGCCTAAGAAGAAACGGCGGGTGTGCCCTTGTGGTCTAGGAGGTGTCTATCAAAAAGGTAAAGACTTCACTCAAAGGAAGGAAGTGTAAATATTTACACTGTAAACATATATTAAGTATTTATAATCATGAGGATTATTGCCATATCCATCTTGGTTTGCTGGCTTATGGTGATAAAATTAAGGCAAGTAAGGATGTTTGATGAATAAAACAATAACCACAAATAGTCTTGCGCCGGTAAACGCGGGTTTTTTTGGTTTAGGTATTGCCCCGAAAATCCTGGATATTTTAGAGGGTTTGAAGTTTAAGGCGCCGACACCTATCCAGTTAAAGGCTATTCCTTTGGCTATTGAAGGCAAGGATATCGTGGGTATTGCCCAGACCGGAACCGGCAAGACACATTCGTTTGCCATTCCTATGGTTCAGCGCCTGGTGCAGAAAAAAGGTATAGGATTAGTGCTTGCTCCGACAAGAGAGCTGGCTATTCAGATTGATGAGTCTGTCCGGGTACTTGCGCATGCTTTTGGTATGAAGACCGCCTGTCTTATTGGCGGAGCGCCTATGGAGCCTCAGGTACAGGCCTTGCGAAAAGATCCCCGTCTGGTAATTGCTACTCCGGGAAGGTTGATTGACCATATGTCACAGTGGAATTTCCTGCCGGATAGCGTGGTTATGTTGGTGCTTGATGAGGCGGATCGTATGTTGGATATGGGGTTTGCTCCGCAAATAGAGAAGATATTACGCTTCCTGCCTAAAGAAAGACAGACAATGCTTTTTTCAGCCACTATGCCTAAAGAGATTATGAGCATTGCTGCTAAATATATGAAATTGCCTTTGAGTGTTGAGATAGCTCCTTCAGGGACGACCTCTGAAAAGGTTACTCAGGAGTTGTTTATCGTAAAGAAAGAGGCAAAGACACAGTTGCTCAAAAAATTGCTTGCGCAATATCACGGCACAGTACTTTTGTTTTCACGTACTAAACATAATGCTAAAAAAATTGTCAGGTCAATCCGGGATATGGGGCATTCTGCCGCGGAGATTCATTCTAACCGTTCCCTTAGTCAGCGCCGGGAGGCCTTAGAAGGTTTTAAGTCCGGGAAATACAAGGTTTTAGTTGCTACTGATATTGCTTCCCGGGGAATCGATGTTACCGGAATTGAACTGGTGATTAACTATGATTTGCCTGAGGATGCGGAGAATTATGTACATCGCATAGGCAGGACTGCCCGTGCAGGACATAAGGGGCACGCTATTTCTTTTGCTACGCCTGATCAGGGGCATGATGTGCGCGATATTGAGAAACTTATTAAAGCTACTCTGCCCGTATCAAAACACGCCGAACTTACTCTTGATAAGTTCAGTGAATCCAACCAAGGTTCTAATCATAATTCCGGCCGTTCTTTTGGCCGCCAGTCTAATCATGGACATCCCGGACATGGCCAGTCAAACCATGGCCAGGCCAAGAAACCATATAAATACCCCAAGCCTAAATTCTACCGTTAAGAATAAAGGGGACGGTTCTATTTTTCGCGAATCCGGTTCTGAAAAATAGAACCGTCCCCTTTATTTTAAAACACTTGTTAAGTAAGCTATTTCTTTTATAATATTATGAATGAATAATCAAAAAAAGGCCGCGTTTCAGATTATTTTTCTTTTTGGGCTGGTCAGCCTCTTCGGTGACATGGTTTATGAGGGTGCTCGCAGCGTTAACGGCCCATACCTTAAAACTTTGGGAGCAAATGCCGCAATAGTAGGTTTAGCTGCGGGGCTTGCCGAATTTTTAGGCTATGCCATTCGTCTGTTTTCAGGATATTTTGCCGATAAGACAAAGGCCTATTGGTTATTTACTTTTATCGGTTATGGTTTATTGATCAGTGTGCCTTTACTTGCCTTAACCGGTATCTGGCAGGTTGCGGTTGTCTTTATCATTATCGAAAGATTAGGTAAAGCCTTGCGCAGCCCGGCAAAAGATACCATTCTTTCCCAGGCTACTAAACAAGTAGGGACAGGTTTTGGCTTTGCCATAGCTGAGGTGCTTGATCAAATTGGGGCTATCTCCGGGCCGCTTATCTTTACCGTGCTTTTTCTGTTTTTAGGTAAAGGAAACAGGTCTCTGGCAGATTATCAATTTGGTTATTCGCTGCTTTGGGTTCCTCTTGCCCTGGTTATGTTTTGTATTCTTATTGCCTATCGCCGCCTGCCTGATCCGGAAGTCCTGGAGCCTCCTGTAACTAAAAATCAACAAACAGAGAAGTTAGGTAAGGTTTTCTGGATCTATACGGTTTTTACTTTTGTGACTACTCTGGGATTTGCTAATTTTGCTTTAATCGGCTATCACTTTAAGGCCAAACATATCTTAAGCGATGCCCAGATTCCTTTGTTTTATGCCTTGGCTATGGGGGTAGATGCCATAGCAGCTTTAGCTATCGGCAAGGCTTACGATATTTTTAAAACCAGGCATAATAATGAAAAAGCCGGCCTGATTACCTTGATTGCTATTCCGCTTTTTTCATTATTTATACCGGTGTTCGTTTTTTCTGCAAAGTTTTCATTTGCCTTAGCCGGTGCGATTATCTGGGGAATTGTTATGGGGGCGCATGAAACAGTGATGAAATCCGCGATTGCTGATTTGACTCCTTTGAAGAAGAGGGGAACGGGTTATGGAATATTTAATACTGCTTATGGCCTGGCGATATTCATCGGCAGCGCGCTCACCGGCCTGCTTTATGACTATTCTATAACTACGGTTATAGCATTAAGTATTGTTGTTGAAATAGCGGCCATAGCGATATTCTTTACTCTAAAAAAAGAGGCCTTGACAGCCAGTTTGTAAAATGCTACTATTTTTAAGTTAGTAACACTTAATCCGGGGGAAACTTGTGGCTTTAATCCGTTTCGGAGTTTCGATAGATAAAGAGCTTTTGCTAAAGTTTGACCGCTTGATCAAAGATAAGAAATACACTAACCGTTCTGAGGCTTTCCGTGACTTGATCCGTCAGGAGCTTGTTCAAAAGCAATGGCAGGGTAATCATGAGATTGCCGGCGCAATTACCTTGATTTACAATCACCATAAGCGGGAACTGGTAAATAAACTTATGGATATTCAGCATGATTTTGGAGAGCTGATTATTTCTTCTCAGCATATCCATTTAGACCATAGCAATTGTTTAGAGATAATCGCGGTGAAGGGTAACCCTAAGGAGGCGCTTAACTTATCGGATTCCCTGAAATCAGTTAAAGGGGTAAAACATGCTACTCTGAGTATGTCTAGCTCCGGCAAAGAGCTCTAAGCTGTATTTTTTGGGTCTATAAGTAACACGAAATATTTATTAATAGCACAGAGAGGAGCAGGAATGCCGCGTTTGATTTTAATCACAACGGTTTTATTAAGCTTCTTTACTGTTTTTTCTTATGCGCAAGATGAACCGGTGCAGGAGGAGTGGAACCCTGTTTCAGCGGGGACGCTCACTACCTGGACAGCTCCGCTTTGCGCTAAAGGAGAACTTGTAATCCAGCCATTCTTTTTTTACAACCGGACCAGGGGTAGTTTTGATTCAGACGGTAAATATCATAGTTTAAATAAAGAGGACAGGCAGCATCAATATCAGGAGCAGTTATTTATGCAATATGGCCTTACCGATAGATTAGAGATTGATGCTCAGACAGTTTACCAGCAGAATTATGCTAAGGTAGATGGTAGTAGTGCCAGTAAGAGCGGTTTTGGGGATAGCTATTTGTTCCTGCGTTATTGTGCTTTAGAGGAAAAAGGGTGGATTCCTCATTTAGTGGGTATGTTCCAGCTTAAAATGCCTACCGGCAAATACCAGCATTTGAATGCGGATAAATTAGGAACTGATTCTATGGGTACTGGTTCCTGGGATCCCGGGTTTGGCCTTAATCTGACTAAAAAACTTAAACCGTTTATATTACATGCCGATGCTATCTTTAGTTTTCCGCAAAAAGTGACGGTTGATGGAGTAAAGACAAGGTATGCCAGTTATGCTAACTATGACCTGGGGGTAGAATATTTTCTGCCTAAAGGTTTTAACCTGATGCTTGAGGCGAATGGGTATGTACAGGGGGATACCAGCCAGGACGGGGAAAGGACAGCATCAACAGATTCGAGATATTTGACTATATCTCCAGGTATTGGCTGGTCATGTGATAAAGTGCAATTTTTGTTGGCCTACCAGAGAGTGGTATGTGGAATCAACGCGGATGCTAATGATTCTGTGGTTTTAACCGGAGTGTATACTTTTTAGGAGGGGTAAATGCATATACCAGACGGGTATCTTGGGCCGGGAACATGCGGGTTGTTTTATTTGATTATGCTGCCGATATGGACGGTTGCTTCACGGATTGTGAAGAAGACTCTTAATGCCAGGCAGGTTCCATTATTGGCAATAGGTGCGGCATTCAGTTTTGTGATTATGATGTTTAATGTGCCGATACCCGGGGGCACTACCGGCCATGCGGTAGGCGGCGTGCTTGCGGCGATACTTCTGGGACCGTGGGCAGCATGTATTGCTATCACAGTAGCGCTTGTAATCCAGGCATTATTGTTTGGAGACGGCGGGCTTACTGCTATAGGCGCAAACTGTTTTAATATGGCGTTTGTACTTCCTTTTGCCGGATATTATATTTATAAGGCAATTAGTTATAAAACACCTATAGATTCAAAACGCAGAGTGATTGCTGCGGGAATCGCCGGATATGTAGCGCTGAATATCTCCGCAGGTATGGCCGGTTTTATGTTTGGTATTCAACCATTGTTATATAAAACCGCAAGCGGCCAGGCTTTGTATTGTCCCTATGGCTTAAATGTTGCCTTGCCGGTTATGTTGGGTGAACATCTCCTGATTTTTGGATGGGTGGAGGCGGTTGTAACTGCTTTGGTAATAAAATATTTACAAAAACACGCTCCGGAGCTTTTGACAGAAAGGGGGGAAGCCTGAATGAAGGTAATTTCTAAATTCTGGATTCTTATCGGCGGGTTAATTATTTTATCTCCCTTGGGGTTGTTGTTGCCGGATCATTTTAAAGCTGGTTCTGCCTGGGGTGAGTGGGGAGCGGATGAAATGCAAGAGTTGGTTGGGTATATCCCCAGGGGTTTAGAAAGGCTCTCCAGCCTTTGGGGCGCGCCGATTCCCGATTATGCCTTTAAAGGCTGGGAGGAGAAACCTTTATCAAGTTTAAGCGTTGCTTATATTTTTTCAGCGGTTATCGGCGTGTTTGTTTGTGTTGGCGTGGTATTTATATTAGGCAGGTTCTTAAGCAGAAAAGAGTAAAATTGAGCCCGAAGAAAGAATTAATTATTCTTACCGGCGGAGCGGGTTTTATCGGCAGTTGTTTTCTCGCCAAACTTAATAGCCAGGGAATAGATAATATTCTTGTTGTCGACAGCCACCTTGACCAGAAAAGAAAATGGCGCAATCTCCTGGGCAAGTATTTCAATGATTACGTCGCAAAAGAGAAATTCCTGAAGCTGCTGGAAAATAACCGCTTATCTAAACCCAGGCAGATTATTCATCTGGGTGCCTGCAGTTCTACTTTAGTTTCGGACCGTGATTATCTGATGAGTAATAATTATGAATATTCCAGGAGGATTTGTTCCTGGGCGTTTGAGCACGAGGTAAAGGTTATTTACGCCTCAAGCGCTGCGACATACGGCGACGGTTCGTTTGGTTACGGCGATAACGATGAGAATACCTTACGTTTAAAACCGCTTAATCTTTATGGACTGTCCAAGCAGCTTTTTGACCTTTGGCTGCTTAAAAACGGCAATCAAGGGCGGGCAGTGGGCTTGAAGTTTTTTAATGTCTTTGGGCCTAATGAATACCATAAAGAGGAAATGATGAGCGTGATTTGCCGCCGGTTTAATGAAATTAAGAGCGGCTTGCCGATAAAGCTTTTTAAATCATATTTAAGACAATATCCGGACGGTGAACAGAAGAGGGATTTCATCTACGTAAAAGACGCTGTTGAAGTGATGTATTATTTCTATGAAAATCCTGAAGCCTCCGGCATATATAACCTGGGAACAGGGGTAGCCCGCAGTTGGAATGATTTGGCCTGGGCGATGTTTTCGGCGCTCAAGATGCCCCGGAATATAGAGTATGTCGATATGCCTCCGGAAATAAGGGATAAATACCAGTATTTTACTCAAGCAGATATGGGTAAGCTGAGTGCCTGCGGTTGTAAACATAAATTTAGAACCCTCGAAGAATCGGTAGAGGACTATGCAGCCTACTTGGATTCAAAAACATATATTTGACAGGAAGGTTTTTTCTTGTTATAAATATAAGTCAAATCTGTCTTAAAATACACAGCCTCATTCTGCCAAAATATTAAATCTAAGAATATGGAAGAAAATTCAACTTTGCGGCAAACACCCCTTTTTGATCAGCATAAGAAATTAGGCGCAAAACTTGCTCCTTTTGGCGGTTGGCTTATGCCTATTCAGTATAGCGGCATTATCGAGGAGCATAATTGGGTGCGTAAATACGCCGGGCTATTTGATATTTGCCATATGGGCGAGTTTATGGTCCAGGCGGATTTAGCTAAAAGCAACTTCGGCAATTTAGTGACGATTAATCTTGAAGGGATGCCGAAGGGGGTCTGCCGTTATGGGTTTATGCTTAATGAGCAGGGGGGGATTATCGACGACCTGCTTGTTTATAGGATTGATAAGGCAGAGTGGATGGTTGTGGTTAATGCCGCAACCTCTGACGGGGATTTTGCCCATCTAAAAAAACATTTTACCGGTGCAAGAAGCCTTGAGAATGTATCTCAAACTTTAGGAAAACTTGATTTGCAGGGCCCGCTATCGGCAGATGTGCTGGAGAGTCTAGTCGGAGCGGATATTAAAAACTTAAAATATTATACTTTCAGCTATTTTAATCTTTTAGGCGAAAAAATTATTATCAGCCGTACTGGTTATACCGGAGAGCTGGGGTATGAATTGTATATGCCGAATGATAAAATTCCGCAGTTATGGGATAAGCTACTTAGCGATAAGCGGGTTAAGCCGATAGGCCTGGGTGCGCGCGATACATTACGTTTGGAGATGGGCTATAGCCTTTATGGCCAGGATATAGATAAGAACACTACGCCGCTTGAGGCGGGGTTAGGGAATTTTATAGATTGGAATAAAGAGTTTATCGGCAAGAGCAGTCTTTTAAAACAAAAACAGAACGGAGCCTTTCGCAGGATGATTTGTTTTCTAGCGGATTCCCGGCGTTCGCCCCGGCATAATTACCGCATAATTTATAAGGATAGAGATATAGGCAGCGTAACCAGCGGTTCGTTTTCTCCCAGCCTGGGGGCAGGTATTGGAATGGGGTATGTTAAAGATCAAATCACTTTAGGCGAGCAAGTTACTCTTAGCGAGAGTTCAATTTCTATAAACGCGAAAGTTACGCATAAACCTTTCTACAAAAACGGAAGCGCAAAATCAGGAGAAATAAAATGAATATACCGGAAAATCTTCTTTATACCAAGGATCATGAGTGGGCGAAAATTGAAGGGGATAAGGCAACTATTGGAATCACCGATTTCGCGCAGCATTCCTTAGGGGATATTACCTTTATTGATCTGCCGAAACCAGGAGCGAAGGTGGAGCAGTCTAAATGGTGCGCGACAGTCGAATCAGTAAAGGCTGCCTCAGATGTTTACGCCCCGCTTTCAGGCGAGGTGCTTAAGGCTAATACGGAATTAACTAATCATCCGGAGTTGGTAAATAAATCCGCTTATGATGCAGGGTGGTTTGCGGTGATCAAAATCGCTGACTTAGAAGAAAAAAACAAGCTTATGAATTCTGTTCAGTATAAAGAATACGTACAAGGTTTATCTAAATGAACTATATCCCGCATACAGAACTAGAAAAAAAAGAAATGCTTAAGGCTATCGGCGTATCAAGCGTCGATGAGCTTTTTAAGTGCATCCCCAAGGAACTGCGGCCAAAGTCATTTAATATTCCCGAAGGTAAGTCTGAATTTGAGGTGATCGAGTATTTAAAACTGCTTAGCCGTAAGAATGCTACTAACCTTACAGATTTTGTGGGTGGAGGTTTTTATGACCATTATATTCCGGCAGCGGTTGATGCTTTAGCCGGACGCTCGGAGTTTTATACCGCATATACGCCTTATCAGCCTGAGTGTTCGCAAGGTTGGCTGCAGGCGATTTATGAATATCAAACAGTAATCTGTGAATTAACCGGTTTAGATGTTTCCAATGCTTCTCTTTATGACGGCGGTACCGCGCTCTATGAAGCGACGATGATGGCAGTAAGGCTTACCGGAAGAAAGAAGATAATTGTGGATAGCGGGGTAAGCTTAATTTACCGTACCATGCTTTATGCCTATACTTCTAATCTTTCTATTGAATTTATAGAAACACCGGTAGTGCATGGCCAGAGCTGCCGGGAGGATATTTATAAACATTTGGATGATCAGACTGCGGCAGTGATTGTGCAGAATCCTAATTTTTTTGGAGCGGTGGATGATTTTTCCGATATTGTCCAGCAGGTGCATAAATACGGGGCGCTGGCAATTGCTTCGGTATATCCGGTTTCTTTAGGGATGCTTAAGAGCCCGGGAGAGATGGGTATAGATATTGCAACCGGAGAGGGCCAGAGCTTAGGAATACCTCTATCTTTTGGCGGGCCATATCTGGGTTTTATCGCGGTAAAAAAAGAACATATGCGCCAGCTGCCTGGCAGGATTGTAGGTGCAACAGTGGATAAGGATAATAAAAGGGGTTTTGTTTTGACTCTTCAGGCGCGCGAGCAGCATATTCGCAGGGAGCGGGCAACTTCCAATATTTGTTCTAATGAGGCGCTTTGTGCTTTGCGGGCTTTGATTTATGCTTCACTTTTAGGTAAAACGGGTTTCCAGGAATTAGCCAAATTGAATTACCAGAAAGCAGAATTTGCCAAGGCGGCATTAGATAAGGTGAATGGGGTAAAAGTTAAACGCAGTGCGCCGACATTCAATGAGTTTACTGTTTGTCTGCCTAAGAATGCCGATGAAGTAGTCTGCCAGATGATTAATAAAGGGTTTGCCTGTGGTTTTCCGTTGGGTAGGTTCTATAAAGGGTTAGATAATTATCTTTTGGTCGCGGTTACGGAAAAACGCACCAAAGAAGAAATTGTGCAATTTGCCAACAGTCTGGAGGCAGCGCTATGCAGTTAATCTTTGAGAAAAGCCGCCCCGGGCGAAATGGGATAAAATTACCTGAAATAGATGTGCCGATAGCTTCAGACATGCCTGCCAAGTATTGCCGTAAGCATCCAGCTTCTCTGCCGGAAGTTTCTGAATTAGATGTGGTTCGCCATTTCTCTAATTTAAGCCGCCTGAATTTTTCAGTGGATACGAATTTTTATCCACTGGGTTCCTGCACTATGAAGTATAATCCTAAATTTACGGAAAAAGTTGCCGCTATGGAAGGTTTCAGCGATGTGCATCCTTTACTGCCTCAGCTTTCAGGAGGAGGGATGCTTGCCCAGGGGTCTTTAGAGGTATTATATAATACTGAAAGATTGCTCAGTGAGATTACCGGGATGTCTGCTTTTACTACTCAGCCGCTTGCCGGGGCGCACGGTGAATTAACCGGGGTGATGTTGATTTCCGCATACCATAAAAATAATGGAAAGTGCAGGAAACATGTGATCATTCCGGATTCTGCGCATGGGACTAACCCGGCCAGTGCCGCGATTGCCGGATATAAAGTGGTAGTTATCCCTACGGATAAAGATGGCTTTCTGGATATGCAGGCATACAAAAAGGCTTTAAACCAGGAAACTGCCGCGGTGATGCTTACCTGCCCGGATACGCTTGGGCTTTTTAATCCTAAAATAAAAGAGATCGCGGATTTAGCGCATGGGGTAGGGGCACTGATGTATTATGACGGAGCGAATCTTAATGCGATATTGGGAAAATGCCGTCCGGGAGATATTGGTTTTGATGTTATGCATATTAACCTGCATAAGACTTTTGCTACTCCGCACGGAGGAGGCGGACCGGGAGCAGGGCCGGTGGGAGTATGTGAGAAGCTGGTGGATTTTCTTCCCATATCCAGAGTTATCCGTCGGGCCGATGGGACATTTGCTTTAGATTATCATAAGCATAAATCTATTGGTTATATCGCCCCATTTTATGGCAACTTTGGAGTAATCTTAAAGGCATACGCGTATATATTGAGCTTGGGGAGAAGTGGCCTTATTGAAGCCAGCGAAAACGCGGTGTTAAGCGCAAACTATTGCCTGGGGCGCCTGAAGGATTATTATGCCCCGGCTTACGGCAAGAGCTGTATGCATGAATGTGTGTTATCGGCGGAAAAACAGTTGGAGCAGGGAGTGCACGCTTTAGATATCGCCAAATACTTGATTGATAAAGGATTTCACCCGCCGACAATTTATTTTCCGATGATCGTAAAAGAAGCGATGATGGTTGAGCCGACAGAGACTGAGAGCAAGGAAACACTTGATGCCTTTATTGAGGTGATGATTGAGGCGGCTGTGCTTGCTAAGGCTAACCCTGAGGTTTTGCATCAGGCTCCGCTTTCTATGCCGATTAAACGGCTTGATGAAACAAAAGCCGCCCGAGAACCGAATCTGCGCTGGCAGCCCAAATAAGAAAATCATGAAGACATTCAGGCTTATCCGTTGTCTGCCGCAAAGCGCCGAATATAATATGGCGTTGGATGAAAAGATATTCTACCGTTATATTGAAGATGGGATTCCGGTGCTACGGATATATGGATGGCAGGCGCCTTCTTTTACTTATGGTATTTCGCAGCAACCTGAAGTTCAGATTGATTTAAAGCAATGCAACCGTGACGGTGTGCAGATTGCGCGAAGAATTACCGGAGGCGGCGTGCTTTTTCATAATCATGAAATTACCTATAGCCTTGCTTGTTCAAAAGAAGACATAGGCGAGGATAAAAACGTTTTCGTTTCTTACCGCAAGATTTGTGCCTTCCTGATACATTTCTACAAATCCCTTAATTTAAACGCTTCTTTTGCGCTTGAATCGGATGATTTTAAGAATAAAAGCCAGCCGCATGAATTATGCAGCGCTTCGCATGAGAAATATGATATTGTTATTGGAACGAGAAAAATCGGCGGGAATGCCCAGAAACGCAGGCGCCAGGCGATATTTCAACATGGTTCTATTCCGCTGAGTATTGATTGGGTTTTCTTGCGCCGTTATGCTTACTTTTTACCGGATAATATTTCTTCGCTAGCTACGGCGCTAGATGAGGAATTAGCAGCGCTTCCGGAAAAGCAAATTCTTGAGCAAAAGCTTATTGATGCCTTTGCGTATACGTACAGAGTAAGTTTTATAGAGGAAAGTATTGTAGACAGTGTATGTAACTCCCTGTCTGTCGGTTAGTTAGGTAAGAAATATTGTTTCTTACCTAATGTGAATAAAAGAATGAATTAAATATTTCTTTTATAATTGATTCTGTTGCAGTAGTTTATATACACTGTCTACAAAGATTATGATAAAGCCGGCGTGGCTTAATAAAAAGATTTCGCTTAGGGATTGCAGCCAGGTTAAGAGTATGCTTAAGGATTTACATCTGCATACTGTTTGTGAAGAAGCGCTTTGCCCGAATATGGGCGAATGTTTTAACCAGCGCCAGGCGACATTTATTATCCTTGGGGATATTTGTACGCGTGGCTGTCGTTTTTGCGGGGTAGCTAAGGGGAAGCCGCTTGCGCTTGATGTTGATGAGCCAAGGCGTATTGTCGAAGCTGTGAAAAAGCTAGGATTGACGCATGTGGTGATTACCAGCGTTACCCGCGATGACCTGCCTGATGGTGGGGCAACGGCATTTGCGGAAACTATTTCTTCTCTGCGTGCCATAGGCAGTAAGATTTCAATTGAAACGCTTATCCCGGATTTTAATGCTGAGCAGAAGTCTTTACGAATTATTGCAGGTGCCCGTCCGGATATTATTGCCCATAATATAGAAACAGTGCCGAGCTTGTATAAAGAGGTAAGGCCAAACGGCGCTTCTTACGAGCGGTCATTAGGGGTGTTGGGTAGCTTAAAAGATATTGCGCCTGAGATTGCCCTCAAGTCTGGATTAATGCTTGGGTTGGGAGAGAAGGAAGAAGAGGTCTTTGCGGTATTCGATGACCTTATTAAAGCAGGTTGTATGTTTTTAAGTATCGGCCAGTATCTTGCGCCAAGTAATAAACATTTTCCGGTGCGGGAGTATTTGCATCCGGATATTTTTGAGGAATATAAAGAAGAGGCATTGAAGCGGGGCTTTAGTTATGTAAAAAGCGGGCCCTATGTGCGCAGCTCTTATGCCGCTTCTGAATATGGATTGCTAAACAATTATATAAAATAAGAGGAGAGAATAGATGCCTAAAGCAACTTTGCATGTTAAATTATTAGATGTAACCGAAAATGCCCTGGCGCTGATATATTCCGCCTGCCGGCAGTGTTACGCGGAAGAGTTTGCCGGAGATATTTACGAAAAGATAAAAGATGATGATGTTAAACAAGCCGTATTCATTAAGAAGATAATCGCCTCAGGCCATGAAAGCCCTTTAGAACATGTAAAATTCACCTTTGCTATTGAAGGGGTTTCCCGGGCATTGACCCATCAGCTTGTGCGGCACCGCCTGGCTTCGTATTCCCAGCAGAGCCAGCGTTATGTTAAGGAGAGTGATTTTGATTATATCATCCCGCCGGCTATTGAAGCAAATCCTTTGGCAAAAGAGGAGTTTGAAAAGATAATGGATTTGATCCAGAAAAGTTATACCAGGATATCTGAAGTTTTGTCAGATAAAGGTTTAAGCGGAGAGGCAGCCAACCAGGATGCGCGTTTTGTCCTGCCTCAGGCTGCGGAGACAAAGATCATCGTTACCATGAATTGCCGCGAACTATTGCATTTTTTCAAGCACCGTTGTTGCTCCCGCGCGCAGTGGGAGATCCGTAAACTGGCGGAGAAGATGCTGGCGGATTGCAAAAAATGCCTACCCTTGTTATTTTCTAAAGCAGGAGCCAAGTGCATTTCTCTCGGGTTTTGCCCTGAAGGGGCGCGTTTTTCTTGCGGCAGGTTTCCGGTAAAAGAAGAGAGCGCAAAAGAAGGTAAATGAAGAATAGTAACCTGCTGTCATTTCTTAAGGATTCCTTATTTGCCGAGGAATATGCCTTAAAGGCTGGATTTATGCAATCCCTGGACCCAAGGATAAAGGCATTAAGCTGTGTATTTTTTATCATAGCCGCGTTATTCACAAAAAGCATTCCGGTTATTTTATCCTTATACCTGCTGTGTTTGTTCCTTGCCTGTATTTCCAAAATTAATTTAGGTTTTTTCTTAAAACGTACATGGGTATTCATCCCCCTGTTTTCATTGTTTATCGGGTTTCCGGCGTTATTCAGTAATTTTAGCCCTGGAGAAGAGTTGTTCAGTTTTAAGGCTGCGGGGTTGATCCTGGTAATTACTTTGCCCGGGGTAATTACCTTTTTATTATTTGTTTTGCGGGTTACCGCTACGGTGTCTTTTGCCGTGCTCTTAAGTATTACCACCCGGCATTTTGAACTGCTAAAAGTTTTGAGAATTTTTAGCATCCCGCAGGTATTTGTAATGGTCTTAGGAGTATGCTACCGCTATCTTTATCTTTTTATTGAGATAATTGAGAATACTTATCTTGCCATTAAAAGCAGGGTGGGGAAAGTCGCGCATTATAAAAAGGGACAGCAGATAGTTGGATGGAATATTGCTTTTCTTTGGATGCGTTCGTATCAGTTAAGCGAGGATGTATATAAGGCTATGCTCTCCCGCGGATACAGTGGGGAGCCATATGTCCTGGATAATTTTAAGGCGAATTTTAAGGATTGGTTGTGGTTGGTGCTTACAGGAGTAATTCCAATATGGGTAATCCGGTTTTCTCATTAAAAAATATTTATTTTTCCTACCTGGGAAAGTTCCCGGCCCTGGTTGCTGTAGATATTGATATTAGCTTGGGCGAAAAGATTTCTATTATCGGTGCTAACGGTTCAGGTAAATCCACGTTATTGCATTTGCTTGATGGGTTGATTTTCGCAGATAGCGGAGAGCTAAATTTCTGCGGTAAGGTTCTGAATGAATTGAGTTTTAAGGATGATAAATTTAACCGGGATTTCAGGCGCAAGGTGGGGTTTGTTTTTCAGAACCCTGATGTGCAGTTGTTTTGTCCGACTGTTAAAGAAGATATTGTTTTTGGCCCGCTGCATCTGGGATTCGGCAGGGAAGAAGTCGGAAAACGGCTGGAGAAAGTAATTTGCGCTTTGGGTATAAGCGGATTACTGGATAGATCTCCGCATCAGTTAAGCGTAGGCGAGAAGCGTAAGGTGGCTATTGCTTCAACACTGATTATCGAACCGGATATTCTTATCCTGGATGAGCCTACTGCCGGGCTTGACCCGCAGACCTCCCGGAAGATAATCGACCTGTTTATTCAGGAAAATTTAAACGGTAAGACGGTGATTACTTCTACGCATGATTTGCATATAGTGGAAGAGATATCGGATATGGTTTATGTTTTTGGGCAGGAGAAAAGGGTAGTTAAATGCGGCAGTCCGGATTCTATATTGGCTGATATTCCCCTTCTTACTGAGAATAACCTTGCGCATGTCCATAGCCACAGGCATAAGGATAAGGTGCATATTCATCCTCATCTGCACCTGGAACATCACGCGCAGGATGTTTAGTTAGTCTATTCTTAAAAAGAAAGGCTCGGATTATGCGTAAAGGAAAAGTTTTTTCTATTAAATTAAAAGGAAGGCAAAGGTTTGTCCGTTTGCTTGGCGATTCAACCAAGCTGAGGGGTTTGTGCAGTGGGCTGGTGGCTTTGCAGCCAGGAGACTCAATTGGAGAGCATAAAACTGAGAACAAAGAAGAAGTGCTCGTTATTATTAAAGGCAATGCTACTATACATTATACTAAGAATAAAAGTATAAAAGCCGGCCCAAATACCTTTATATATATTCCACCGGAAACCGTGCATAATGTGAAGAATTCCGGCAGTAAAATTCTGCGGTATGTCTACATAACTGCCAGGGTTAATTAAGATATATTTGTTTTGTAACTCTGTGGGATTAGGTTAGTTATATACACTGTCTACCTGTCTTATTTTGCTTGCATTGTAATATTATTATTGTAGAATAAGCTCATGGAGTTATTTTTTAAGTCCCAGATGGATTATATTATTTTCATCTACGGGATGAGTTTTTTTATTCTCGCCGTCGTCTGCCTGTTACTAATAAGAATTCAAGAAAAAATATTGCCTTGGTTTTGGCTGGGGCTATTCGGTTTTGCTCACGCAATTAATGAATGGCTGGATTTGTGGGCTTTGTCCGTTGGGGATACTTTTTCTTTTAGGCTGGTGCGTTTAGGGGTGTTGGTATTATCGTTCATTCTTCTAGCAGAATTTTCCCGGCTTTCTTTCTTAGTTTTAAAAGAAAAGTCTTTAAGCCGGTGGCTTCTTATTCCCTCGTTGTTATTGGTTTATCTAGGATGGTATTTTGGCAAAGATAGCGGCCTTAATTTCACCTGCCGCTATTTCTTGGGTTTTGTCAGTGCTTTTAGTGCAGGGGTTATCTTAATATTTTATGCTTTAAAATTAAAAAATACCCAGAGGCGCTTGATCGCTTCTCTGGGTATTTTTATTACGGCCTATTCTTTTACCCAGCTTGTAATCGCAAACCCGCCGTTTTTACTTAAACATACATTATTTAATCAGGATAATTTCTTCCGGTTTTTTGGTTTCCCAATACAGTTGTTGCGTTCTGTCCTGGCTATGTGCGCTGCTTTTACTATATTGACATACTGGTATTTTGTACAAGGGTGGCTGTATAAGGGTAGGTTGAAAAAAGAGCGAAGAAGTGGGCTCTTGCTAATAGGGTCGATTTATCTGATTCTATTAATTCTAGGCTGGTTGTTTACTTACAATATCGGTGTTTATTTCCAGCAGTCGAATGTAGATGAGCTGTTGGCTAAGGCTAAGACTGCGTCTGCGGCAATTAATTTTCGCCGCGTAGAAACACTCACTGTAGCGCCAGCGGATATCGGCACTCTTGATTACGAGCGCCTCAAGGAGCAGCTCAAAGCGATAAATGAGGCTAATCTTGATTTAAAGTATGTTTATTTAATGCGTATTGACGCTGGGAAAATAATCTTTCTTGCAGATTCAGAGCCGGATTACTCCGCCAATAGTTCTCCTCCGGGGCAGGTTTACGAAGAAGCGCCTCAGGAGTTAAAGAGCAAATTTTTAAGTCGCCAGACTTTTGTTATTGACGCTTATGCCGACAGATGGGGCAATTGGGTTTCTGCTTTTTCTCCGATCATTGATTTAAAAAGCAATAAAATGGTCGCTTTGATTGGCATGGATGTGGATGTTAAGATATGGCAGCAGAAAATGTTTAAGCATCGCTTGTTTGGCATTTTAATCAGCCTCTGTATACTTATTTTGTTTTCCACTCTTTTTATCATCTATCAGATCAACCGGATTACTAATGATAAAATAGCTGTTTCCCAAAAGCACCTGCAGACTTTAATTGATAATATCCCCATCCCGGTTTTTTACAAAAATACCCAAGGTAAGTATTTAGGATGTAATTTTGCTTTTGCGCAATTCTTTGGATTAACAAAAGAATCTATAGTCGGGAAGACCTTGTTTGATTTTAACCCCTCGAAGCAGGCAGAAGTTAACCATCGGGTGGATGTGGAGTTGTTTGGCCTACCTGATGTCAGCTCCAAGTCTTATGAAGCTGAATTGCTAGATGCACAAGATATGGAACATATTATGTTGTTAAACAAGTCTACTTATCCCGGAGAGGATGGAAGGATTGCCGGATTAGTAGGGGTGATGCAGGATATTACCGAGCGGATTAGAGAAGAAGAGCGTATACATAAGTTAGGTAAAATGCAGTCTGCTTTGTTTAATCCGGGAAAACTGGAAGATAAGCTTAAGATAATCACGGACAGTGTGATGGATATTTTTCAAGCTGATTTCTCACGCATCTGGCTGATGGGACCGGCAGACCGGTGTAATTCAGGATGCCCGCATGCTGCAGTTACAGAAGGGCCGCATATTTGCCTTAACCGGAAACAATGCCTGCATTTAGTTGCCAGTTCAGGGCGTTATACGCACATTGATGGAGGAGCGCATTCGCGAGTTCCCTTTGGCTGCTATAAGATCGGCGGCATAGCATCCGGAGAGTATCCTTCCTTTTTGACTAATGATGTAACGCACGATTTGAGGGTTCATGACCACGAATGGGCAAGCCGGCTGGGTTTGGTTTCTTTTGCCGGTTTCAGGCTGGGATTATCTGCCAGCGAAACAATTGGAGTTTTAGCGCTTTTTTCAAAACGAAGCATATCTGCCGATGAATACGCGCTAATGGAAGTTATTAGTAATGTAACGATGCGGGTGATTAAGGCATCACGGGCAGAGGAAGAATTAAGGAAAAGTGAGGCATGGTTTTCTACTACCTTGACTAGTATAGGCGATGCGGTAATTACTGTTGATACATCTGGCTTGGTAACTTTTATTAATTCTGTGGCTGAAAAATTAACCGGCTGGTTAAAATCTGAGGCCATCGGCAGGCATATAGAAGATGTGTTTGTGATTAGGCAGGAAGATACGGACAAAAAAGTTGTTAACCCTGTTTTAGAGGTTTTAAGTAATGGCCAGACAGTTAATTTAGCCAATCATACTGTTTTGATATCTAAGAATGGGAGCAGGTGTGCGATTGACGATAGTGCTGCGCCTATTAAAAGTGTAAATAGCCAGGAAATTATGGGAGTGGTTTTGGTTTTCCGTGATGTTACCCGGAGGAATAAGATCGAGAAAGAGTTGCGCGAGCTTTCTGTCGCTGTTGAACAAAGCCCGGCTTGTGTAGTTATTACTGATTTAAAGGGGGATATTCAGTATGTTAATCCTAAGTTTACACAGATTACCGGTTATCTTCCTGCTGAAGTTATTGGTAAAAATCCGCGCATATTGAAATCAGGAGAGCATTCAGCGGAATTTTATAAGAATTTGTGGGATACTATTGTTTCAGGCAGGGAATGGCGGGGAGAGCTTCATAATAAGAGGAAGAACGGCGAGCTTTACTGGGAGGGTGCATTTATATCTTCGATACGCAATCGTGAAGGCGTGATTACTAATTTTATTGCGGTTAAAGAAGATATTACTGAACGCAAGAAGATGACGGAAGAGTTGAAGCAGAAAAATATCGCATTGGAAAAACTGGATCAGTTAAAGTCGGATTTTGTTTCCACTGTTTCTCATGAGCTGCGCACGCCGCTTTCCATAACCAAAGAAGGGATTAGCCTGATTTTAGACGGCGTGACCGGGAGTATTAACCCTAATCAGGAGAAGGTTCTTACGACCTCAAGAAACAACATTGACCGTTTGGCCAGGATTATCAATAACCTTCTGGATATATCTAAAATTGAGTCTGGAAAAGCGGAGCTTAAAAAGAAGGATACCGACCTTGTAACCTTGATCAACAATACGCTTACTGCGTTTGAGAATAAGGCTAAAGAGAAAGGATTGGAGCTCAGGGTGAACCTGCCTAAGGAGCAAAGGCATTTGCTTTTATGTATTGATGAAGATAAGGTAATCCAGGTGTTCACTAACTTGATCGGCAATGCCATTAAATTTACTGAAAAGGGGCATATTGATGTTTCTTTGACGGAAAGGGAAAGTGAAGTAGAATTTGTTATTAGCGATACAGGTATTGGCATTGCTGCAGAAGAACTGCCAAAAGTATTTGATAAGTTTTTGCAATTCGGACGCACTGCCGGAGGAGGGGAAAAGGGCACAGGATTGGGCCTTTCTATCGCCAAGGGGTTGATAGAGTTGCATGGTGGTAAAATCCGGGTAGAGAGTGAACTGGGCAAGGGGTCGAAATTTATTTTTACCCTGCCTAAATGATTTTACTTATTTTAACTTTAAGCTATACTGATAAAATAAAGTGATCTTTTGAAGGAGTAATCTAAAATGAAGAAGAATAGCGTTAAAATATTGATTATTGATGATGAGCCGGATCTTGTTACAATGGTTACCTTGAGGCTGGAGGCAAACGGTTACCAGGTTATCTTTGCTTGCGATGGCCAGGAGGGGTTGGGCAAGGCGCGGAATGAAAAGCCGGATTTAATTATTCTTGACCTTATGCTTCCTAAAATAGACGGTTATAAGGTCTGCCGCCTGCTGAAGTTTGATGAGAAATATAAAAAAATACCGGTAATCCTTTTTACCGCCCGGGCCCAGGAATCTGATATAAAAGTAGGCGAAGATGTAGGGGCGGATGCCTATTTAACTAAGCCCTTTGAACCGGATATACTTTTAGCTAAAGTAGCCCAACTATTAAAATAATAAATGGATGGCGGAGAAGTAAACAGAAAAGCTAAAAGAAAAGATTTTTCCTGCGAGATCAAGGTTCGTTTTGCCGGGCAGGATAATTATACTCTTTTAGCGGTCAAGGATATCAGTGCGTCGGGCGCAAGGGTCATCATCACCAGGTTAGTTAAGCCGAAAGATTCCTTTGAAATAAAAATGTGCATTAACGGCCGGGATATGCAATGCAAGGGAAAAGTTGCCTGGGCTTTGTTGTTGCGGCCGGGTTTCGGCAGGATAAATTCTTTTGACGCAGGAGTAGAGTTTCTTGAATTAAGCCCGGAGGACAGGGCATTCTTAGCGAAATTAACCGAGTAACGGAAACTTTTTGATTTTAAAGCGGAGTCAAAATGGAAGTAATTGATTTATTGTTGAAACAAAACCTGATTACTCAGGCGCAGGTGGATAAGGCCAGGGATGAGGTAAAGCGCACTGGGATTAAACTTGAAAAGGCCCTGGAAAAGCTGGGTTTTATTTCGGAGGAGGATATCGCCGAGGCCAGGGCAAATGCCTTGGGTTTTTTGTATATGAATTTAGAGGATTATGTTATTGATGCCGAGCTTACTAAGCTTATCCCGGAGAATGTCGCCGTTAAATATAAAGCGGTTCCGCTCTTTAAGATTATGGATGCCTTGACAGTGGCAATGACCGACCCTGGCGATATAGAGGCGCTGGATCATATCCGCAGGATCAGCAGGGTAGGTACTGTGGACCCGGTGTTGGTTTCTTCAAAGAGTATCGAGAAGATCCTGGATTCTTATTACGGCCAGGGTAACTCTGTTGAAGAGATTGTCAAAACCTTTGAAAGCAAAAAGCTGCTGGTTGATAAAGGTGCTTTGGCTGAAGCTGCGGAAGAGCCTCCGATAATAAAATTAGTGAATATTTTGATTTCTGAGGCGGTTAAAGACCGTGTTTCGGACATCCATATTGAACCGGAGATGGCAGTTTTGCGCGTGCGCTACCGTATTGATGGGATCTTGCATGAGGTGCATTCCCTGCCGAAAAAACTGCAAAACGCGGTTATTTCGAGGATCAAGATCCTGGCAAATATGGATATCGCTGAAAATAGAAGGCCGCAGGACGGAAAGATCAGCGTGAAATTGGAGAATAAGGATTTAGATATCCGGGTTTCTACTTTTCCCACTGTTCATGGAGAAAATGTAGTGATGCGTTTGTTGGACCGTTCCTCTATTTTGTTAGGATTGAAGGATTTAGGTTTTAGCAGGGAAAATCTGGATATTTTCGCTAAAATGATCCTCCAGCCGAACGGGATCATTCTGGTTACCGGGCCTACCGGCAGCGGCAAGACAACCACGCTTTATTCCGCCTTAAGTACAATCAGCTCTATGGAGAAAAATATTATTACTATTGAAGACCCGGTTGAGTATGAATTACCTTTGATCCGTCAGACTCAGGTGAACCCTAAGGCGGATATTACTTTCGCCAATGGTTTGCGTTCGATCCTGCGCCAGGATCCGGATGTGATCATGGTCGGTGAAATTCGCGATAAAGAAACCGCCGAGGTAGCAATTCAGGCATCTTTAACCGGCCACCTGGTTTTTTCCACGTTGCACACCAATGACGCCCCCAGTTCACTGACGCGTTTAATGGATATGGGTCTTGAACCATTCTTAATCTCCAGTTCCTTAATTCTGATTGTTGCTCAAAGGCTGGTGCGCCAGGTCTGCCCTAAGTGTAAAGAAGAGTATTCTCCTACGCCGGCTGCCCTGCAAAACTTAGGCCTGGATATTAATGCGAAATTCTTCCGCGGTAAAGGATGCCCTGTCTGTAAAAATACCGGATTCCTCGGCCGCATCGGGATATTTGAAATATTGGTGCTGAATGAAGTTATCCGTAAAATGATTGAGGAAAGAAAATCTGCGGATGCGATAAAAAAGAAGGCGATTGAATTAGGAATGAAGACTTTGCGTGAAGATGGCTTGGATAAAACAAGGCAGGGCCTGACTACTATTGAGGAAATATTAAGGGTAACTGAAATAGAATAATTAATGCCTAATTTTCAATATAAAAGCAGGGATAAATTTGGTAAAGAGGCCCGCGGCATAATGGAGGGGTTTGATGAAAATTCTATAGCCCAAAGGTTGATCCAGATGGGTTTTACCCCTGTTTCTATTAAAGAGGTAAAGGAAGCTACCCGCAGTTCCAAGCTATTAGGTTCGTCAATGCGGATTAAGTTTTCTGAGTTGAATATGTTTACCCGCCAATTGGCAACCCTACAGAAGGCCGGCCTGCCAATCTTGCTTTCTTTGAACGCCTTGCGTGAACAGTCCCAGGATAAAACTTTTAAAGAAGTTATCAGTCAGATAATTAGAGATATTGAATCAGGGGCTTCTTTATCCGGGGCGTTAGAGAAATACCCAAAGATATTTAACAGCCTTTATTTGAATATGGTTGCTTCCGGTGAGGCCAGCGGACGGCTGGATGAGGTTTTGGAAAGGCTGGCAACTTTGAGCGAGCATGATGAGACTATCCGGCTGCGGATTAAATCCGCAACCCGTTATCCTATTATCGTGGTAGTGGCGATGATTATCGGTTTTGTGGTGCTGACTGTTTTAGTAGTTCCGCGCTACGCCAAGATTTATGAGCAGTATACCAGGGCTTTGCCTTTTCCAACGCAGGTTCTTTTAGGGATTAATTACGCGGTAACCAGGCTTTGGTGGCTGTTAATCGTTATTGCCATTGCAGCCCGTTTTCTTTTTAAGCAGTATATTAATACTAAAGCCGGCAGGTTTAGCTGGGATGCCTTCAAATTAAAGGTGCCGGTTTTCGGCCCGTTGCTCTTAAAGCTTTCTATTTCGCGTTTTACGCGGATTACCGGTACGCTTATGCGCAGCGGAATACCGATTCTAAAAATCCTGGATATCGCCTCAGGCTCAACCGGTAATGAAGTTGTTGCTAAAGCCATAAATAATATCAGGGATAATGTTATGGAAGGCAAGGGGATTGCCGAGCCGATGAAGGTTAGCGGCCTATTTCCGCCGATAGTAACCCAGATGGTTGCGGTGGGCGAGGATACCGGGAAACTTGATGAACTGCTTATCCATGTCTCTAATTATTATGATGAGCAGGTGGATTATACAATTAGCAACCTGACTTCATTAATTGAGCCGATCCTGATTTTTGTTTTAGGTTTAGGGGTATTATTTATGGCCTTGGGCATATTCTTGCCGATGTGGAATTTAATGAGCATATTTAAAAAATAATGCCTTCGCAACGCTCGCTTAAGAAAAATAAAAGCGGTCTGCTTATTCTGGATTCGGCGGTTTCTTTGACAATTATCGCTTTTTTAATCTGGATATTTGGCGCGATTATCGGGACTATGTCCCAGAATACCAGGGAGATCGCATTGCGCTATCAGTTAAGTAATTTCCGTATGCTTTTAATTTTATATAAGGAGTTAGAAGGTTATTACCCGCAAGACCTGAAAATATTGATTAAATCAAGCCATAGGCTATCCAGGGCGGATGAACTTATCTTTGATGATAAATTCTTAGGTTCGCTTGAACAGGATGAGCAGGGAGAGCCTTTGGATGCCTTTGGCGCGCGTCTTTATTATGATCCCAGGAGGGGGGTGGTAGGTTCGCAAACAAAGGGTTATGAAAACTGGTAACGGAATTATACAATTTATCAATTTATAACAAAAAGGAGGATTCAAATGAGAAAAGGATTTACACTAATCGAACTGATCATGATTATCGTGATCTTAGGGATTTTAGCGGCAGTTGCCGTGCCTAAGTATTTCGATCTTCAGGAATCAGCCAAGGAAGCTGCGGAAAAAGGTGTTGTCGGCGGCGTGCGTGCGGGTATCTATACGTATTTTGCCCAGAATAAGGCGTATCCGTCAACTTTGGATGCGGCTACTACGGCGGTTTGCTCGCCAACTAACGTTTGTTTTGATACAATATTACAGCAGGGTGGAGTTACTTCTGACTGGGCCAAGGCTTCTGCTACAACCTATACCGGCCCTGCAGGCAACACTTATACCTATACCAATACAACCGGGGATTTTAAATAATCGTTGAATAATCTGGCGCAAGAAGCCTTAAATAAGGTTTGATCCGGGGTTTCTTGCGCCGTATTATAATTTTTAAGTATGATAAAAAATAAAAAGGGGTTAGTTTTAATTGCCGCGATAATGCTGGTTGTTTTTGTTTCTATTACGGTTTTAGGGCTTTCAACTTTTATCGTGGGTTGGTATAAGCAGATTTATTCCGCAGAAATAGAGGAGCGTTGTATTTACAATGCCATGGCGGGGATTAACTACGCCTTATATCAATACCGCAAAGATGCTACCCATAACCTTACTAACGGCACTTTTAATATCGATGGAATGAATTTTACCCTTTCTACGGTTGCAAGCGGAGGCGGCGGAGGCGGCGGGGGTGGCACTTCTTCTCTGGTGGTTAATGCGACAGGTGCTTATTTGGGGGACAACGGCAGGATCTTACAAGGAGTGACCATAAGGAACTCTTCGGCCAGCCCTATTACTATTAACAAGATAGTTGTTACCTGGACTGGTAGTAATAGGATGGCTAACATCCAGCTTAATGGCTCTACCGTTTGGTCGGGAAGCGCATATTCCAGCCCTGCCACTGTAAATATTTCTAATACCACGATTCCTGCCAACACTACTTTTCCTATCAACTTAATCCAATTTAATAATCCTATTTTTAACGCTAATATTACTTTAAGTTTTGTGATGACTGGTGGCATTACCACTACTGCTTGTACAGCCTGGCCATCTCAGGGATCTGTTTGTATACAATCCGGTACAGGGCTTACTATAAAAAGTATGGGTAAGACTGCAGGCTCAAATCAATACCGCAGCGTGCAGGCCACATATACTATTGCTTCGGGGAATGTTTCTGATTATGGTGAGATTTCTCAAACTGTTCCGTAAAAAAAAATCCTTTACTTTAATTGAGCTGATTATGACGATAGTCGTAGTCGGCATCGTTGTTTTACCGATATCAGTTATTTTGGCAAAACATGTGCAAAGTGTATTTGTTTCGCAGGACTATACCTCGGCATTGAATTTGGCGCGCTTTAAAATGGAGGAAGTTCTAAGTACTCCCTATGCTAGTATAGCTATAGGCACCACATCTTCTAGCTATCCGGGATATGCTTATAATGTAATTACTACTGTAAGTGAGACAAAACCCAAGCCACATAGTAATGAAGGCTTAAAATTGGTTATTGTTAGTGTAGTTAAGCCAGGTAGCGCAACTGCTTTGATTACTTTAAGAACATATATCGCTAAGAATGTTACTGTGGGATCATGAGTAATAAGCGAGGTTTCACTTTTATTGAGTTAATTATGGTAATTGCCATAATTGGCATATTGGCAGGGGCAGGTGCCTGGATTATGGCTTATACTGTCAAGAATGCTGTTTTCATTCCCAATCAATTGGGCGTGGATAAGTTGTTGAGCGATGCTTTGAATGTTATGATTGAAGGGGATTCTCAGGCAAAAGGCCTGCGTTTCAGCAGGGCGATTACTGCAATTGGCGCCACCCGCGTGGATTTTATCGATGGAAACGGAAAAACAGTATATTTTCGCCTGGATTCCGGAACGAATAAATTGTACCGTTCGATAAATGGAACGGCAGAACAGGCTGTTCCTGTTTACTCCTCAACTCTGGGTTTAAGCTTAAGCGGCAAGAATGGTGTTCTGTTTAGTTACTATGACGCAAACGGCGTCTCGACTGCTGCTGCAACAAATGTCAGGCGGATTAATATGATTCTGGTTGCTAAAACCGGAAGTGGCTTGTATAATGACTGGCAAGGCCAGTCTGAACAGGCTTCTTCAGTTGCCGTAAAAAGGCTGCAATAAAAACAGTTTATAATCTATGGATTTTTCCAGGTTTTTTAAATTCAATCAAAGCAGTAAAAAGGTTACCTGCGTTGATTTCGGGGGATCATTTATTAAATTAATCTGCCTGCAGATTGGCGGCGGGACGCAGACTCTGTTAGCTTACAGTTTAAAAGAGTTTGATGTGGCCTCAAGCACATCCGGGGAGATAAGCTTGTTCCTTAAACAGGTGCTGCAAGGCAATAGCGTATTCGCCAAAGAAACCTATTTAAGCATTTCTGACCCTGAAGGTATTTTTATTAAGAAGCTTAGCCTTCCGTCTATGCCCAAGGATGAGCTGCTCAATGCGGTCAAGTGGCAGCTTAAAGCCGAGCTTCCTTTTAGCGCCGAGGAAAGCGTGTCAGATTTAGAAGTTATCCGTGAATACCCTGACAGTGAAGGCGCTAAGAGGCTTGAAGTCTTTTGTGTTTTTGCCAAAAAAGACATAGTTAATAAATATGTTTCTGCGGTGATTAGCTGCGGCCTTGCCCCTCAAAAAATATCAAGCAATGTGTTTAATTATTGCGGAATCCTGGATTCTTTATCTTCTGTTCCAGAGGCCAGCGCAATTTTTGATATAGGTCATACTCATTCTTATATTTCTATTTATCAAAAGAACAAATTGAGTTTTGTAAGGAGCCTGAATTTCTCTATTTCCAAATTCTCCGCTTCATTATGTGGAACGCTGGTAACGGAAAATGGCAAGGTTGAAATAGGTTTTGATGAAGCCGAACAGTTAACGCGCCAGCAGGGGATTCCTCTTGATGAAACAGTTAAGCTTGATAGCGGCGTAAAGACAGGCCAGCTTATCCCGCTTATGCGGCCCCTGCTTGAAACAGTGGTTAAGGAGCTTGAACGTTCTTTCGGTTATTTTAATTCCGAGGTTAATGCCGGAAGCCCTGAGGTTTTATATATTACCGGCGGCGGGGCAAATCTGAATAATTTTGATAGCTATTTGGCCGGACAGCTTAAGGTCAAGGTGGAGAAGCTGCCTTTACCGGGTTCGCTTGATATAAGAGGCAAGAATGTGGAGAAGTTTTTTTTAGATGCCAATCAGCTCTCCAGCGCTATAGGTTTAGGTTTGTCAGATGGCGGGATAAACCTGATGCCTCCTGAAATAAAGGCCGAGAAACTTGAATTGATTCAGAAGAGCGCCTTGCGCATCGCTGCGGTTATTATTGTTTCCGTTTTTGTTTTTTCCTGGCTTGTGGTTAATTTCAGGATCCATGATTATGGGAAGCGCTTACAAATAGCCAAACTGCACCTTAAGAATGTAGAGGAGGTCAAGGATTTAAAACAGGCAGTGGATTCAAGGGATGATTTCATAAACAAGATCCATGAAGGCAAGGTGCCTTCCGGAGGCTTGTTGAAATTAATCGGCGCGGCTGTGCCGGCAAGCATTATACTTAATGAATTTGATTTTGACCAGTCGAGCCACTTGATGAATTTAAGCGGGGTGGTCCTTGCCGGAGGAGAGCCGGTTGAAAAGGTGCTTACGGATTTTATGAAGGCCCTGGAGGATTCAAAATTTATCCTGGAGGCAAACCTGGTTAATTCCAAAGAGACAAAAAATGAAAGTACCTTTGAGATGGAGTGCGTTTTAGCTAAATAAAATGGACCTTCCCAGAATAAGCATAACTAAAAATCAAAAGAAAATAATTTTAGCGAGTGCGGCGGGGATTTTTGTTTTCCTGCTGGTTTGGGTATTTTTTTACCTTCCCGGCAGTAAAAAGGCTGACAGCCTTAAAGATGAACTGGCTTTAACCCAGCAGCAGATCCAGAGTATTGAAGCGCTTTTGTCCGGTTCGCAAAACAGGGATGAGGCAATCCGTATTTTGAAATCAAGGCAGCAGTATTTAAGCAATAAATTTCCCAGCCAGGAGGAGGATAGCATAAAGCTTATTCCGGAGATAGCCCGTAAGATGAATATTGAGGTTATTTCTTTACAGCCTGGTTCGCGCAGCGAGTTCCTTGATGAAAATGGAAAGCAGGTAATTATTGACGCAAAGGTAGCAAGTTTTTTGCCAGTAACAATGGAAGTGGTTTGTTTTTATAAAGATATGGTAAGCTATCTTATGGAGTTAAAGAGTGTTCTCCCGGCTTTTGTAAGCGTGCAGAATTTAAATGTCAAGAAAGATAATCAATTTAGCGGTAAGGTCCGTTCGACTATAGGGTTTAACTTATACCTGTTAATTTAGAAAATGCGCAAAAAAGATTTAATTGAATTAGGCGTAACCGGGATATTACTGGCAGTGCTGGTTTTTGTATTCGTCAATGTGGCTAAGAAATCGCGCAGCCGAAGCCTTGCGCCGGTTGATTTATCCGCAACTAAACAGGTAGAGGAAATCGTCAATGGGAGTTTATATTCCTTGCTCGAGCAGGAATCTAAATCTATTCAGTTAAAGAGGGATCCTTTTACTGCAGCTCCTATAGTATTAAAAGGGAATACACAATCCGGATTTGCTTTAACCGGCATACTCTGGGATAAAATCAAGCCGCTGGCGATTATTGACGGTGAAGTGGTTAAAAAGGGAGACCAGCTTGGCGGTAAAACGGTTGAGGATATCCGGCAGGATATGGTAATTTTAAACGACGGCCAGGAATTCTTAGAAATTAAGCTTGAGCCTTAAAAGACAGGGAGATGTTCATGGAGAACGAAGGTTTTTCTTTGGTTAAAGTAATAATTATTCTGGCGATCGTTATCTTGTTGGCTGTAATTGCGCTGCCGTATTTGACAACCTCTGATAAAGCTAATGCGCTAACAGCCAGAGAGTCCTTGCGTAAACTTTCTATTGCTGCGGAAAATTACGCTGCTGCGCATAGCGGGGCATATCCGGCAAGCGTGGATGAGCTTAGCGGGTTTATCGCTTCGGCAGGTAGTTATTGCGCTAACGCCAGCGGAGCGATTACCGTTTCCGGAGAGTATAGCTATGCCTGTGCCTTAGGTTCAGGAGGTTATACTTTTTCAGCTGCCCCGGTTGCCGGTTCAGGCGGAAAGGTTACTTGCACCGTTACTACGGGCGGAGTTTTTAATCCAGCCTTCTGATACCCTCCATTTTACTTCTAATTATATCAGGGCCAAGAGGTTAATAAGCGAAAATAGCTTGTAAAATATGTTGCTAAATAGCCTCTTTGTGTTAAAATCAAAAATATGAAGTTTTATCATTAAATCCGGGGTTTTCTCCGTAAAGGGCTATTTAAAAATGAATAAGAAGGCGCGAAGTTTTGTTACGATTATGATCGTTGTGGGCTTAAGCACGTTATTGCTGCGCATGGTGATCCATAAGCTTATTATTTATAATATTGAACGCAATCAGTCGTTGGCGCTGGTAAACCTTAAACTTTTCTACACGGCTTTAGAGAATTACGCTAAGGATAATAAAGGGGTATATCCTGCGAATATAAACCAGCTTACCAAAGGCAATCCGGTTTACCTGGAAAAAGATTACCTGGCTGTATCATCGGTGAGGGGTTATGAATACGATTGTCAGAGGATGGATACGACAGGGTATAATTGTTCAGCAGCTCCGTTAGACTGCAACCTTACGGGCAATAAAGTTTATACTATGTCTACCGGCGGCCTGATTATCGCCGAGGATTGTGATAAGAAATAGGGGGATAAGCGTGAAAAGAATATTCCTGGTTTTCGTTTTATCGCTCTGCATGTGCACTTGCGCCTTGGCCCAGGATAAGGATGTTGCCGGGCAGGGCAATGTTACCCTTGATTTTAAAGAGGCGGATATCTCCAGTGTCCTGAAGATTATTTCCTATAAGTCGGGGGTTAATATCGTGACTACTCCGGATGTAGCGGGGAATATCTCAGTGCGGTTAAACGATGTGCCATGGGAGATGGCCCTGGATGTTATTTTGAAGACTTATGGTTTTGGGTCTCAGAAGCAGGGAAATGTTATTCTGGTTACCCGGGTTGAGAATGTGGCCAAGATTGCCGCCGAGGAGTCTTTACAGACAGAGATTGTTACTTTAAAATTCCTGGATGCGCAGGACGCGCAAAAGATCCTTATCCCATTGCTTACTCCGCGGGGAAAGATTTCCGTGTTGTATGCCCGCGGCCAAAAAGGCTGGCAGTTTGGTACATTCAGGATCGGTAAAGAAGATGTTGCCAGCTCCGATTCCGGAAAAAATAATCCTAATGAGCAGCCAAAAAGCGAGACTGTATCTTTTGAGAAGAACTCATCCGGTGAGACGGTGATGAAGAAGGCGGAGTTTGATCCGTCGGTAAAATCCAAAATGTTGGTTATTTCGGATACCCCGAGTAATCTGGATAGGATCCGTAATGTAATCCTGCCTAAGGTTGATGTAAAACCTAAACAGGTACTGGTTGAGTCAAAGTTCATGGAAGTAAATGAGACAAAGTTAAGGGATTTGGGAGTTGATTGGGGTTTAGGCAGTGCTACTAACGCGGAATCCCTGGCAATTACCACGCAAAACATAAAGAGTGGTACTCAGGCTATCGGCGGCCATGCCTTGGGAACCGCTACTACCGGGGCGCTGCTTACTTCCGCTAATCCTTATACTTCCGGCGGAGAGTTTGTGTTTAAGAAATTAACCGGCACGCAGTTTGAAGCGGTTATCCATGCTTTAGAAAGCGATAGCGGCACTAATACATTATCCGCGCCGAGTATCCTTACTCTTGATAACCAGGAAGCGTCTATGCTGGTGGGGTATCATACCCCGATATTAAAAGCTGATATTACCTCTGATACTACTACAACCGGCTCAAAGCTTACTCAGACCCTGGATTATTATCAGGAGATTGGGATCCGTTTAAATGTGGTGCCGCAGATCAGCCAGGAAGGTTATATCAATATGATCATTCATCCCAGTATAACCTCTTCTAATTCTACGGTTACGGCGACTTCTTATGTGGGTACGAACTCTACGACTACCACGTATCCTATAATCGATGTGCGCGAGGCACAGACTCAGATTTTGCTTAAAGACGGGGAGACTATTGTTATCGGCGGCCTGCTTAAGGATGTTAAAACCAAGACAAAGGTGGGGATTCCGTTTTTGGTTGATCTGCCGTGGGTGGGAAAATTATTCGGCCGCGATAAAGACAATGTGGAAAAAGTTGACCTGCTTATTTTTATTACCGCCAGGATTATCAAAGACAGCGATTTTTCTTCTGAGGCGATAGCTAAGCTTGAAAATAGGCTGAATAAAGGGACATTGGCTGAGAAGAGGGCTGATAATCCGCTTGCGCAAATGAAATAAATGTATGTACAAAGTTAGCTTTATATTTTCTAAGAAAGGCCTGATGCGATATATTTCGCATTTAGACCTGATGCGCCTATTTATGCGCGCTATGCGCCGGGCTGAGCTGCCTCTAAAGATGACAGAGGGTTTTAGCCCGCATCCTAAATTAAGCTTAAAACGAGCTTTAAAACTGGGGTTAGAAAGCGAGAGCGAAGAAGCTTCCATAGTTTTAAAATTTCCGGTTGAGCCGGCAGATTTTAAAAATAGGCTGCAAAAACAATTACCAGAAGGGATACAAGTAAAAGATGTCCAAGGAAATTTTAATTAATGCCGAAACCCAGGAAAAACGGGTTGCTATAGTAGACGACGGCCAGCTGCTGGAGTTTCATATTGAACGGCCGCAGGACCGGACTATCGTCGGAAATATTTACAAGGGCAGGATTGAAGCGGTAATGCCCTCAATCGGGGCAGCCTTTGTAGATATCGGTTTGCCTAAGAATGGTTTTCTGTATTTATCGGAAATCGAATCCGCGTACGAATCTGTGGAAAGCCCGCAGCAGACTCCGATTAAGGAAGTAAAAAAGGGCCAGGAGATTCTGGTTCAGGTAGTCAAAGAATCTTTTGGTACTAAGGGCCCGCGGCTTTCAACGCAGATTGGTTTAGCCGGCAGGTATTTAGTGATTATGCCGATGGATAAACAGGGAGGCATCTCAAGGCGTATTGAAGATGAAGTTGAGAGGCGCCGGCTTCGCGATATTTTTAGAGGGCTTAAATTCCCTACTCCCGTAGGTTTTATTGTGCGTACTGCCGCCAGTGGCCGCTCCGCTCAAGAATTGACCCGTGACGCGCAGTTCCTTTATAAATTATGGCAGCGGCTGGAAAAGACTGCCCAGGGGAAGAAAGCGCCGGCCCTGGTTTATGAAGAATATGATTTAGCCTTGAGGGCAATCCGGGATTCTTTTACCGAGGATGTGACTAAGCTGATTGTTGATTCCAAGCCGGAATTTTACCGCATCCAGCATTTTATGCGTACTTTCTTAAGTTATCTATGCAAGAGAGTTGAGCTTTACCGGGGAGATGACCTTTTTGGCGCTAAAGATGTAGAGAAACAGATTAACCGTATTTTTGAAAGCCATGTTTATATGAAATCCAAGGCTTACTTGATCATTGAGCCGACTGAAGGGCTGGTAGTAATTGATGTAAACAGCGGCGGTTTCAAGAAAAAGGTAAACCAGGAGGAGATGGCTTTTAAGGTGAACGCGGAAGCTGCGGTTGAGATTGCCCGCCAACTGGTGTTGCGCGATCTGGGCGGGATAATCGTAATTGATTTTATTGATATGGAGCGCGAAGGCCACCGCCGGGAACTGCTGAATATTTTGAAAAAAGCCTTGTCATGCGACCGGGCAAAATATGATATAGAAGGGATTTCTAAATTCGGGATAGTAGAAATGACCCGCGAACGAATCCACAAGACTGTGCAGATGCTTTCTTTCCATCCCTGCCCGTATTGCAAGGGCAAAGGCAAGCTGCGTTCACCGCAAACCCTGGGAATTTTTGCTTTAAAAGAGCTTAAGCGTTATCTCAAGGGCAAAACCTTAAAACAGGCATCAGTAACTCTGGCACCGCCTGTGATTGATGAAATCTTAAAAGATAAGGAGGCCCTGACCGCGATTGAGCGAAAATACAGGATCAAAGTCAATTTGATCTCAAACCCAGCCGCGCACCTGGAAGACATCAAAATATCCTAAGTTATAATAGAAATCGGACTTGACCCTTAATTTCATTGGATATATAATATATAATTCAAAATTAGCTGTATTTAGTTACCTTAAGGAGGAAGACAAATGTATGCGATAGTTGAAGTTGGAGCAAGACAGTATAACGTGAAAAAGGATGATGTTATTGAAGTAAACAAAGAAGCAGTTGAAAAAGGAAAGACCATTATATTAGATAAGGTTTTATTGGTTGGCAGCAGCAAGACAGTTGAGGTGGGCCAGCCTTATGTTAAGGGCGCCAAGGTTGAAGCAGTGGTTTTGGCTCAAACCAAAGGTGAAAAGACCACGGCTTATAAATACCGCCGCAGAAAGAATTGGCATTGGGAAAAAGGTCATCGTGCCCAGCTAACTGAAATTAAAATTAAATCTATTGATTTGGGCCTATAGTGTTCATTGATAGTGCTAAAATAGAAGTCCGGGCGGGAAGCGGAGGGAAGGGGTGTAAAAGCCTCTACCGCGATAAATACCAGCGTCAGGGAAAAGCTGACGGTGGCGACGGGGGAAAGGGCGCGGATATTATTTTTCGCGCCGACCATAATCTGCTTACGCTCCTGGATTTTCAGCATCACCGGCATTTTTTTGGTAGTCATGGAGGGCATGGAGGCAGCAATCATAAGAAAGGCAAGGCTGCTGAGGATATAATCGTGCGTGTTCCGCTGGGGACGATTATTCAAGACTCTGCCACCGGCGCCATTTTGCGTGATTTGAGTGAAGATGGCCAGGAAGTAATTATCGCCAAAGGCGGAAAAGGCGGCATAGGCAACTGGCACCGCAAAGAAGCAACTCCGGGAGAACCGGGAGAGCAAAGAACAGTTATCCTGGATTTAAAACTTCTGGCTGATGTGGGAGTGGTAGGATTTCCTAACGCCGGAAAATCTACTTTGATTACGGCGATTTCAAATGCCCGTCCGAAAATCGCGGCTTATCCGTTTACGACCATGGGGCCGGTTTTAGGGGTGGTTAATGCTACGCACAGGCAATTTGTCATTGCTGACCTTCCGGGTTTAATTGAAGGCGCCTCAGAAGGCCGGGGTTTAGGTGTTAAATTTCTTAAACATATTGAACGCACCAAGGTTCTGATCCATATAGTGGATATGGCAGGTTTTGAGGGCAGGGATCCCCTGGATGATTACAGGAAGATAAATCTGGAGATCAAGAACTACAGCAAAGATGTCTATAAAAAACCTCAAATTGTCTGCGCTAATAAAATGGATATCTCCGGCGCGCCGGAGAACTTGAAGAGGTTTAAGAAGTCAGTTAAGAAGCCGGTTTTTCCGGTTTCGGCGTTGGAGAAGACGAATTTAGGGGAGTTGATTGATGCGGTCGCAAAAAAATTATAAAAGAGTTGTAGTCAAAATCGGCTCAAGCCTGTTTGTAGATCAAAAATCTAAATTAGATATGGGCCTGGTGAGTAATTTTGCCTGCCAGGCCTCTGATTTAATTAAGCAGGGGAAAGAGGTGGTGGTTGTCTCTTCCGGCGCGATTGCCTTGGGGATGTCTATTTTAAAGCTGGCCAGCCGGCCTAAAGAACTGCAGCGGCTGCAGGCTGCCGCTGCCATTGGCCAGCATGAGCTGATGCATGTTTATAAGTTGGCGCTAAAGAAATACGGATTAAACTGCGCGCAGCTGCTGCTTACCTGGGATGATTTTCTCGGGGTGCGCTATGCCAACGCCAAGCATACATTGAACACGTTATTGAAGTTAAATTGCGTGCCGATTATCAATGAAAATGATACAGTCGCAACTGAAGAAATTAAATTTGGCGATAATGACCGTTTATCAGCCCTGGTTTCCATATTGGTGGAAGCGGATCTTTTGATTATTCTTTCCGATGTCGATGGTTTATTGGATAAGAACAAAAAAGTTATCCGCCAGGTTGAGAGGATCACTGGGGAAATAAAATCTTTAGCTTGCCCAATCAACAAAAAAACTTGCGTTGGCGGAATGACGACTAAGATCGAGGCGGCGCGGATTGCTGTTGAAGGGGGAGTCCCTTGCGTAATCGCTAACGGCCGGAAGAGCAAAATTGTCAGCCTTTTGGCCAAGGATCCATTTTGCCAGGGCACTATATTTTTATCCAGATGAAAGATAATCTTAAAAAAGAAATAGAAAATATCGCAAAAGAAGCTAAAGCCGCTTCCCGGGTGTTGGCTAATTTAGGCACCTCGGTTAAAGACGCTGTGCTTAAGGATATGGCTGCTGCTTTACTAAGCAGTAAAGCGGAGATTTTAAAAGCAAATAAAAAGGATGTCAATGCATCGCGCGGCAAGGGCAAAGTTTTTATCGATCGGCTTACTCTGAACGAAGTAAGGATTAAGCAGATGGCAGATGGACTGCTTGATGTTGTCAAACTTAAGGATCCAGTTGGCGAGATTATCCGTAGTTGGGATACTGCCAGCGGCCTGCGTATCCATAAGGTGCGTTCCGCTCTCGGGGTTATTACTATAATTTACGAATCCCGGCCTAATGTTACTGCTGATTGCGCTGGACTCTGCCTCAAATCAGGCAACAGCGTAATTTTACGCGGGGGAAGCGAGTCTTTGAATTCTAACCTGGCGATTTACAACGCCTTGAACTCAGCGATACAAAAACACGGGTTACCTTTTGGGACAATTAACCTGATTAATACGCGGGAGCGTAAAGCGGTAGATGTCCTGTTAAAATTAAATGATTATATTGATGTAGTTATTCCCCGCGGCGGTGAGGAGTTGATTAAGAAAGTAGTCAAGTCTTCGCGGATACCGGTGATCAAGCATTATAAAGGTATCTGCCATGTTTATGTGGATGCCTGGGCGGATTTGAATATGGCGGAGAAGATTTGTTTTAACGCCAAGGTACAGCGGCCGGGAGTTTGCAACGCCATGGAGAGCATGCTGGTGCACCGTGATGTGGCGATTAGATTCTTACCGGGCATGCTCAAGAAGTTTAAAGAGGCTGGAGTTGAGATTCGGGGTTGCGCCTTAACCCGTAAACTCGCCCAGTGGGCAAAGCGGGCCACGGATAAAGATTATCGTACTGAATACCTGGATTTGATTCTTTCAGTTAAGGTAGTTGAGAGTTTGGATGAGGCAATTGCCCATATAAATAATTACGGCTCGCATCATTCGGACACTATTGTTACGGATGATAATGAAGAGGCTTTGAAATTCTTAAAGCAGGTGGATTCAGCTTGTGTTTACCAGAATGCCTCGACGCGTTTTACCGACGGCAACCAGTTTGGGATGGGCGCTGAGATTGGTATTTCAACGGATAAACTGCATGCCCGGGGGCCGATGGCGCTTGAAGAGTTGACTACCTATAAATATATGGTTTTTGGTTGCGGCCAGGTGCGCCAATGAGGATTGGCATCTTGGGCGGAACCTTTAACCCGGTGCACATCGGTCATTTGATCCTGGCTGAAGAGGCAAGAGAGAAATTAGGTTTAGACAAGATTATTTTTATACCCACAGCCTTGCCGCCGCATAAGGATAATTTAAATATCGCCCCGGCGGCTGACCGGCTTAAGATGTTGAAATTAGCCACGCAGGGGAATAAGTATTTTAAGGTTTTAGACATCGAAATCAAGCGGAATGGCCGGTCTTATACCATTGATACGTTAAGGGAATTAAAGAGTAAATACAGCCGCGACGAGCTTTATTTCATTATCGGCTCAGACTTGCTTAAGTATTTAAACGAGTGGAAAGATTTAAACGAAATACTTAAGATGGTTAAATTTGTAGTGGCTACGCGGCCGGGGTTCCCGCTTGAGCAGATACCGTCTTATATTACGACTTTGGCTATCCGGGCAGTGGATGTTTCGGGTTTTGAAGTGCGGCAGTGCGTGGCCCAGAATAAATCATACGGTTACCTGGTGACGGATAAGGTTTTTGACTATATCAAGAAGAGAAAGTTATATAAGTAGACAGTTTACGTAATTATTTGATAATAGGTGAGTTATGAAACAAATACATGGAAGAGAGAGGAATATAATAAGACAAGAAATTGGTTCAGTTATTTGAGCTCAAATATTTGTTTTGTAAATAATTGCTTTGCAAGATGTTACATACACTGTCTACTATTATGATAAAAATAGCGCCATCAATATTATCGGCTGATTTCAGCAAGCTTGGCGATGAACTTAAGAAAGTTGAAGTTGCCGGAGCGGATTTGATCCACGTTGATATAATGGACGGCCATTTTGTACCGAATATAACAATTGGGCCGGTAGTCGTAAAATACATACGCAAGGCAACTTCGCTTCCATTGGACGTGCATTTGATGATTGAGAATCCGGCTAAATATATAGATGCTTTTGTTAAGGCTGGAAGCGATATGATCACTGTACATATTGAGACGGTGACAATAAAAGAATTGGCAGTGATCGCTAAGGGTTTAAAGAAAAGCAGAGTCAAACTGGGGATCTCTTTAAACCCGGGAACTCCTTTAGTTAAAATTATAAAAGCCCTGCCGTTAGTTGATTTTGTTTTAGTAATGTCGGTTAATCCCGGTTTTGGCGGCCAGGATTTTATTCCGTCAGCTTTAAGCAAGATACGCTCGCTGCGGGCGATTTTTAAGAAAGATATCGCTGTGGACGGAGGAATTAATAATCTCACCGCTAAGTTAGTAATCGAGGCAGGGGCAAATGTACTTGCCGCAGGTTCATATATTTTTGGGGCGAAAAATACAAGAAAAGCAATTAACAGCTTAAGAAAGGACTAGACTCGATGAGCAACACAGTTTCACAAATTAAATTCGGCACCGACGGTTGGAGAGCGATTATCGCCGACACCTACACTTTAGAAAACGTGAGAGTTTTAGCCCAGGCAGTAGCGGATTATTTAGGCAGCGGTAAGAAAGTGGCTGTCGGATACGACACGCGTTTTATGTCCGCTAAATTCGCCGAGGCCAGCGCAATAGTATTAAAAAATAACGGTATAGAGGTGGTTCTTTCTGACAGACCCACGCCTACGCCGGCATTAAGCTTCGTAGTAAAAAGCCGTAAGTTGGATCTAGGGATCATGATCACTGCTTCGCATAATCCTGCGGAATACAACGGTTTCAAAATTAAGAATGCCTCCGGCGGAGGAGCAAGCCAGGAAATCACCCGGGAGGTTGAAGGCCTGCTTGGCAAGAACCCGGTAAAAGACGCCGCATTGTCCGAACCGATCAAGACCGTGGATATCATTAAAGATTATATAAAGTTTATCCGCAATTATATTGATTTAAAGAAAATTAAGAATAAGAAATTTAAGGTCTTAGTTGATTCTATGTATGGTTCAGGAGACAGTTTTATTGCCCAGGTACTTAAGGGAACGAGTATAAAACTGGAGTTTATGCGCAATACGATCAATCCTTCTTTTGGCGGCGGCAGGCCTGAACCGGTGGAGGAGAACCTGGAAGAATTAAAAGCGCGGGTAAAAAAAGAAAAGTTTGATTTGGGTATTGCTTTAGACGGCGATGCCGACAGGATCGCGGCGGTGGCTCCCGGAGGAGTATTTATCCATCCGCAGAAGATATTAGGTTTACTTGCCTTGCATTTAAATCAGGACAGGCATTGGAGCGGCGGCTTGGTTAAGACCATCTGTGGCACGACGATGATGGACAATATCGCTAAATTCCTGGGGATCAAGCTTTATGAAACCCCTGTAGGTTTTAAATACATTTCAAATCTCATGGAGACAGAAGATATTGTCGCCGGCGGAGAAGAAGCAGGCGGCATGGGCGTCAAGGGCTATATCCCGGAACGTGATGGGACCATGGCGGGGCTCTTATTGATTGAGATGATGGTTTACCGTAACAAGAACATGTTAAAGATTTTGGATGAAGCTGAAAAGGCCTTCGGTAAATATTATTACGTGCGCCAGGATTTGCATCTGGCTAAACGGGTTGAGCCGAAAAAGGAAAGCTTGCCTTCGGAGTTATTAGGCAGGAAAGTCGTAGAGGTTAAGGATTATGACGGTATAAAGCTTATCTGTGAAGATGAGTCTTGGCTGATGTTCCGTGGTTCAGGGACTGAGCCGATTATGCGTACTTACGCTGAAGCAAAAAGCCTCACTCAAGCCAAGAAGCTGCTGACGTTGGGGAAGGAAATAATTTTAAAAGATGGGGTATAAGATGTTTGTACTACGAACAAATTCTCAAGGAAAGGGGGAGGCCTTATCAGGAAACTTCGGATCTGATAATGGCTAATATTAAACAATTATCGAATAATTAATTATTCAAAACAAATCAAAATATTATTTTAAAGAAAGGGAGTAATTGAAATGTCAAGCACAACAAGAGAAGAATTGGAACAGTTGTATAATCAAAGTATTAAAGTTTTAAAAGAAGGCCAGGTAGTTACCGGTAAGATCGTCGGAATTAAGACCAAGGAAGTTTTGGTGGATGTAGGGTTTAAATCCGAAGGTATTGTGCCGATTACGGAGTTTAGCACCGGGGATTTAGAGATCGGTAAAGAGATGGAATTCCTTCTTGAGACCATGGAAAACGACGCCGGGGTAATGACCTTGTCGCGTGAAAAGGCCATGCGTATGCAGGGATGGGATAAGATCGTTAAGATATCTAATGACGGTACTCTGGTTGAGGGTAAACCGGTTAAGAAGGTTAAGGGCGGATTCCTGGTTGATATTATGGGAATAGAAGGGTTTTTACCCAGCTCGCTTTCTTCTTTCCGTAATATTCCTGACAAAGATATCTTGTATAAGGTATTCAAATTCAAGATTGTTAAGGTAAATAATCTTCGCCGCAGTATTATTGTCAGCCGCCGCGAGGCAGTACAGGCAGACAGGGATGTGGCCAAGAGCAAGATCTGGGGAGAGCTTAAGATCGGCAATATTTATCCGGGGCTAGTTAAGGCAATTACCGACTTCGGCGCCTTTATTGATTTAGGCGGAGTTGACGGCCTGTTGCATATCACGGATATGTCCTGGTCAAAGATCAGTCATCCCAGCGAGATTGTGGCTATTGGAGACAAAATCGAGGTTATGGTCTTGAATATGGACCAGGCTTCGGGAAAAGTTTCTCTGGGGCTTAAGCAGAGGCTTGCTGATCCCTGGCAGGATATCGGTGAGAAATTCAGCGTTGGCGCAAAGGCAAAAGGCAAGGTAGTCAATATCCTTCCTTACGGAGTTTTTGTGGAATTGGAAAAAGGCATTGAAGGCCTGATTCATGTTTCCGAGATCTCCTGGACTAAGCGCGTGAATAATCCCGGCGAGATGTTCGCTGTCGGCGATATGCTGGAAACTCAGATATTGAGCGTAGAAAAAGAATCCCGCAGGATATCTTTAAGCTTAAAGCAATTGGAGCAGAATCCCTGGACCGAAGCCGAGAGCAAATATCCGGTAGGTTCAAAAGTATCCGGTAAAGTGCGCGGATTCACTGATTACGGCGCATTCGTGGAACTGGATTCTAACCTTGAAGGGATGATTCACGTGTCTGATCTTTCCTGGACTAAGAGAATCGGACATCCTCAGGATGTGTTGAAAAAAGGGCAGAAAGTTGATGTTGCTGTGCTTTCCGTCGACGCTACTAACCGCAGGATTGCTTTAGGGCTAAAACAGTTACAGGATAATCCCTGGTCAAAGATAGCCGAGAAGTATCCTCTGGATACTGTATTGGAAGCTGAAGTGTCCAGCCTTACGGAGTTTGGCGTGTTTGCTAAAATTGACGAGGAGCTGGAAGGTTTGATTTATTCCAGTGAAATTGAAAAAGAAACAGTTGCCAGCTTAAAGCCTGGAGATAAAATAAAGGTAAAAGTAATCAAGGTGGATGTGGAGCAGGCGAAAATCGGCCTGACTGCAAGACTCTAAAGCTAAGGACGGTTCTCAACTTAAAGCAGAAGTGTCCCCGAGAGGGGGGACAGTTTAGCTTTGTTTTGAGAACCGTCTCCAATCAAAAATGGATATTAACAAACAAATAGAAATTATTAAGCGCGGGGCAGTTGAAATATTTTCTGAAGAAGAATTGCGTAAGAAGCTTGAGCAGAGTATTAAGTTTCGCCGCCCCTTAAAAATTAAGGCAGGTTTTGACCCTACTGCCCCTGACCTGCATTTAGGCCACACCGTGCTTTTGAGAAAGCTGCGCCAGTTTCAGGATTTAGGCCATGAGGTGTATTTCTTAATCGGTGACTTTACCGGCCGTATTGGGGATCCTTCCGGACGCTCCGAGATCCGCAAGCAGCTGACTAAAAAAGAAGTAGCTAAGAATGCCAAGACTTATAAGAAGCAGGTAGCTAAGGTGCTGGATACCAGAAAGCTAAAGATTGTATTTAATAGTAAATGGTTTGATAGGATGCGGGGCCTCGAGTTTGGCAAATTGCTGACTCATTATACCGCTAACCGCCTGCTTGAAAGGGAAGATTTCACTCAAAGAAGGAATAGCAAAAAGCCGATTTTTATGTCGGAATTTATATATCCGATTCTCCAGGGGTATGATTCGGTTATGCTTAAGGCGGATGTGGAGATAGGCGGGACAGACCAGATATTTAATCTTTTAGTTGGCCGTGATCTGCAGAATGATTTCAAACAGCCTCAGCAGGTTGTGTTGACTATGCCGCTCTTAGAAGGGACCGACGGTATCCAGAAGATGAGTAAGTCTTATGGCAACTATATCGGCATCAATGAGCCGGCAAAGAATATGTTCGGTAAAATCATGTCAGTTTCCGACGAGCTGATGATCAAATATTACGAATTGCTTACTGACGAGGATATGGATTCCGTCAAGAAAATGCATCCTAAAGAAGCCAAGGTCAAGCTGGCTAAGATTATTATTACCCAATATCACTCTGCTGGCGCCGCGGAAAAGGAAGCGGAAGAGTTTACCCGCGTGTTCTCCCAAAAAGAGACGCCTGTGGATATGCCGGTTTTTAAAACTGATGGTAAGAAAAATGTTCTGGTTATTCTTACCGAAAGCAAGCTGGTGGCTAGCGGCAATGAGGCGCGCAGGTTGATCAAGCAGGGAGCAGTAAGTTTCAATAATCTAAAAGTTGAAAAAGATGATTTTGTCCCGAATGAAGCCGGTATCCTTAAAGCCGGTTCCCGCAGATTCCTCAAGCTTATCTTGTAGACAGTTTACATAACCGTATATTCCTCAATTATATCTGTAAGAAATATTTCCCATCTGAAAATAAACTTCGTTAGATTTTCTTAGCTTTTGCGTCAATTATGGCAGGGGGAAGATTATGCCATCGTATGCGCGCAAGCATCAGTTGCAGCAGTCGTTAGTTTATCATGCGTTTAGCCGAAGTAGCGGGCGCAAGGTGATATTTCAAGAACCCGAGAATTTTGATTATTTTAAGAGATTGCTCGGTGAATATAATAGTAGATTTCAGGCAAAAATATATCATTGGGTAATTATGCCGAATCATTACCACCTTGTGTTTGAGTTTGATTGCCCTGAATTAATCTCAAAATTTATGGCCGGGTTACATCGGGCGTACAGTCATTATTATTGTAAGAAATACGACACGGTAGGTTTCTTATGGCAAGGCAGGTTTAAATTGCAACCGATACAAAGAGATTTGTATTTGAAGAATTGCGGCAGATACGTAGAGAGGAATCCGGTGCGGGCGGGAATTGTTAGGGATGCTTGCGAATATGCATATAGTAGCGCGCGATTTTATTGCTTGGGGCAGGAAGATGGCATAACAGAAGTCAGCCCTGATTTTGAAGACTTTGGGAAAGAGGCTATCTGTCGAGCGGAAGCTTATAAGAATTTTTTAAGAGTTTTTGATAACAGGGGAGAGATTAACTTTTCGAATTTGGATATTCCTTGTGGCGATCGGGATTTTATGCGAAGGCTGGTGAAGATAGGGACGCATTATTTTCCAAGAAGACAAGGCAGGAAAGCTGCAATATTTGTTTTGTAAATCCTTACCTTTAATAGAATTACATACACTGTCTACGGTTTTGTGGTATAATTAACAATTATGCTTTGGACGACGATTGGCGCAATGGCTGCCACCCTAACCATGTTTTCTTTTGTCCCGCAGATATCCAGGTCTCTAAGGACCAGGTCTGTCAAAGACGTCAGCCCAGTTACTTTATTCCAGCTTTCTGCCGGAGTTTTTCTCTGGATGATCTATGGTATCGCGCGCCGGGATCCGATAATTATTGGTGCAAACCTGATAACTTTCATAAGCCTGGGGATACTTATTTTCTTGTACTTTAAATATAAATAAGAATTATCTGTGTAGCTAAGATTAAGGAATAATATTTCTTTTATAAGTATTTATTGCAGAGGCAATTACGTACACTGTCTACAAGGGGAGATAAGTGAAAGGCATAATCCTTGCCGGTGGGAAAGCAACCCGGCTTTATCCAATTACTAAAGGTGTCTGTAAGCAGATGCTGCCTATCTACGATAAGCCGATGATTTATTATCCCTTATCGGTTTTAATGCTCGCCGGAATTAAAGATATCCTGATTATTTCAACTTCAAAAGATTTACCAAGATTTAAAGATTTACTCGGCGATGGCCGCAGCTTAGGAATTAAGCTTTCATACGCGGTTCAGGCTGAGCCAAAAGGCATTGCCCAGAGTTTAATTATTGCCGAAGATTTTATCAAAGGAGATAGCGTTTGCCTGATTTTAGGCGATAATATTTTCTACGGTTATAATTTAAGCGAACTATTGCATAAGTCAGCCGGAATAAAAGATGGAGCGGTTATTTTCGGCTATTATGTCAAAGACCCCAAGCGTTACGGCGTGCTCGGATTGGATAGAAAACGCAGAGTTCTTTCAATTGAAGAAAAACCTAAAAAACCGAAATCCAACTGGGTAGTTTCAGGAATATATTTTTACGATAATAAGGCAGTTGCGATTGCCAAAAGCATTAAGCCTTCCGCAAGAGGGGAGTTGGAGATTACGTCAGTAAATAACGCATACATTAAAAAAGGAAAACTAAAGGTTGAATTCTTGAGCCGGGGACATGCCTGGCTTGATACTGGTACTTATGAGTCTTTAATTGACGCATCGGTTTTTATTAAAACAATAGAAGACAGGCAAGGGCTGAAGATTGGTTGTATTGAAGAAGTGGCTTACCGTATGGGGTATATCAATAAAACGCAATTGTTGAAACTCGCCAGCCTGATTCCAACCAGCTATGGGCAATACTTGAAGGATTTATTTAAAGATGAATAAAAGTATTTTAATTTTAGGAAAAGGTTTTATCGGAGAGAGACTGCAAAAAGAATTTGATTGTCGGATTGACAGCTCGTTCATAAATTGTTTTAGAGATGCCGAGAAACTGGTTAAGAAATATAACCCCAAAATAATCATTAATTGCATTGGCCTTACCGGCAGGCGCAACGTGGATGATTGCGAGCTGGAGAAGGACGCGACATTATTGGCGAATAGTTTTGTTCCGGTGATATTGGCTGAAGCGTGCCTGCGTAAGGGTATTAAGCTTGTGCATATAAGCAGCGGATGCATGTTTAATTATGATTATAATAAAAATCAGCCGCTTAAAGAAGACAGCCGGGATTATTTCCTTAAGTTATTTTACAGCCGGAGTAAGATTTATGCCGAAGCAGCCCTGGAAACCTTATTAAAAGAATATAATATTTTGATTGCCAGGATCAGGATTCCTTTGCTTAATGCCAAGCATCCTAAGAATATATTAGATAAGCTTATAAAATACAAGAAGGTAATCGATATTCCTAATTCTGTAACCTATATCCCTGATTTTATCCGGGCGGTTAAACATTTGATCAAGATTGACGCCCGCGGGATTTATAATGTGGTAAATAAAGGCGGGTTACGTTACCCTGATCTTATGCGAGTTTATCGGAAATATATGCCTGAGTTTAAGTTTGAGGTTATGGATTTAAAGAAACTGGGTTTGTCCAGGACTAACTTGCTTTTGTCTACAAGTAAACTTGAAAAATCCGGTTTTAAAGTAAGGAATATTAATTCCATCTTAGAAGAATGCGTAAAAGAATATCTAAAATCTTAGTTACCGGCGGAGCGGGCTTTATCGGCAGTGCCTTTGTCAGATTGCTGGTTAAAAAAGGCATATCTCCTATTATAGTTGATAAACTTACTTATGCTGGAGACCTGAAGCGGCTTGAGGAGGCAAGGGGAAGGTTTAAATTTTATAAAACCGATATCTGCAGCAAAAAAGGGGTTGAGGCTATTTTTGCTAAAGAGAATCCGGATATCGTGGTTCATCTGGCCGCGGAAAGCCACGTTGACCGCAGCATTGATGATGTTTCGCCGTTTGTGGAGACTAATATCAAGGGGACACAGGTACTTCTTGATGTTAGCCGTAAACATAAAGTACAAAAGTTTATTTTTATTTCAACTGACGAGGTTTATGGAGAGATCGCTAAGGGTAAGTTTAAAGAAGATTCTCCGGTTAAACCTAACAGCCCTTACGCGGCTTCCAAGGCAGCCGCAGATCTTTTGGTACAGGCATACATCAGGACAAATAAGTTTCCGGCAATAATTATCCGTCCGTCCAATAATTACGGGCCGTGGCAATACCCGGAGAAGTTGATCCCCCTGGCGATATTAAAGATATTGCAGGAGGAGAAGGTCCCGGTTTACGGCAAAGGTTTAAATGTTCGGGAATGGCTATATGTTGATGATTGCGCGTCTGGGATTATGGCGATTATGTCCAAAGGGAAAATCGGCCAAATCTATAATTTAGGTAGTGCTTGCGAGAGTAGAAATATTGATACGATTAAGTTACTGCTAAAAACCTTAGGCGTCAGCCAGTCTGGATTTGAGTTTGTTAAAGACCGCCTGGGCCATGATTTAAGGTATAGCCTTAATTCAAGAAAAGTTATCAGGGAGCTTGGGTGGAAGCCGGCGGTTAAACTTGATCCCGGCCTTAAGCTTACAGTTGATTGGTCGCTTAAGCATCAAGATTGGATTAAAAGTAAGCTAGGAGAAATAAATAAACTCTATAACAAGTAGAGCATTCGGGTAGCTTGAAATATTTCTTATGTAAAATATTGTCTTGAAAAGATTTACGTAAACTGTCTACAAATGGGGGAGGGGTATGGCAACTGTTATAGTTACAGGTTCCTGCGGGTTAATCGGTTCTGAGACGGTCAGCTTTTTTGCTGAAAAAGGCTTTAATATCGTCGGGATTGATAATAATATGCGCAAAAGTTTTTTTGGCGCTGACGGCTCGATTCTTTGGAATAAAAAGCGCCTTGAAAAATTATACAAGAACTATCGGCATTATTCTGCGGATATCCGTAACGAAGGCAAGATAAATTCAATATTCAAGAAATATAATAAAGATGTTGCTTTAATTGTGCATACCGCGGCCCAGCCATCCCATGATTGGGCGGCTAAAGATCCAACAGTTGATTTCGGGGTCAATGCCCAAGGCACGCTGGTTATGCTTGAGGCCTTACGTAAGTTTTCTCCGCGGGCGGTTTTTATTTTTACTTCGACGAATAAAGTCTATGGCGATACCCCTAACCGGCTTCCTTTGATTGAAAAAGAAAAGCGCTTTGAGATATCTGTTGACCACAAGTATTTTAAGGGCATTGATGAAACAATGAGTATTGATAATTGCCTGCATTCGGTTTTCGGCGCCTCAAAAGTAGCCGCGGATATTATGACGCAGGAGTACGGTAAATATTTTCATCTTAAAACCGGAGTCTTTAGAGGTGGTTGCCTTACCGGCCCGGCGCATTCCGGAGCGGAGCTGCACGGGTTCTTGTCATATTTGGTTAAATGTTGTGTAACAAAACGCAAATACAAAATTTACGGTTATAAAGGCAAGCAGGTTAGAGATAATATACATTCATTTGATCTGGTGAATGCTTTTTATCATTATTTCCAGAATCCGCGCTGCGGAGAAGTTTATAATATGGGCGGAGGCAGGTTTGCTAATGTCTCAGTGCTGGAAGCAATAGGGATGTGCGAAAAACTAAGCGGCGAGAAGTTTGATTACGAGTATATTGATTCCAATCGTATCGGAGATCACATCTGGTGGGTCAGCGATGTATCCAAGTTTAAATCGCATTATACCGGCTGGAATTACAAATTTGGTATAGAGGATACAATTAAGCAGATTTACGATAACTATAGACAGTGTATGTAATTCTTTTAAATCTAAATAGTTAGAAAACAAATATTACCAAATAATTGAACGCTCCTATTTTTCTTTAACTTAAGTAAAATTGGGGCGTTCTTTTTGTTAGATTTGACTCTTTTTTAAGTCTATTAATGGTAGAAAGGGGTTCAAATGAACGAGAGAGAGCTTTCGGCAGAATTAGTGGCAACAAAGATTCTATTTGTAAGAGGCAGGAAAGTGATATTGGATAGGGATTTAGCGGAGATGTATGGGGTTAAAACAAAGGAACTTAACCAAGCAGTTCAGCGTAATCTCGAAAGATTCCCGGATGATTTTATGTATCAGCTTACACGAGAAGAGGTTGCAAATTTGAAGTCACAATTTGGACTCGGATAAATAAATTCTGTTGAAAAATATTCAAAAAATGCATCTTTTTCCGTCTACATATTTGAATTATTGTGGGATAATTCGCATTCATGAAGACAAAACATGCGAAATCCCCCTG